>Ga0268287_100239_pt1 | contig 23620 bp, 16 predicted proteins | sample MetcocultureR3M_FD_191348 | JGI IMG/M metagenome (GOLD analysis project Ga0268287, IMG submission 191348) | Soil microbial communities from Anza Borrego Desert, Southern California, United States - Methanotrophic co-culture R3-M | ecosystem: Environmental > Terrestrial > Soil > Desert | place... | reverse complement strand
GCATGAGCGTCAGAACAGGGCGCTGTTGGCGCGGCCGGATGCCACAAAGTTCTTGCCGCAATTGCGCTTCCCTGTCCTGCTCGTAACGGGCACGGAAGACCACCTGTCCACCTCCGCTTCAAATCGCCAGATTGCCAAACATCTGAGAGATGTAGAGTTGCGGGTGATCGATGACGCGGGTCACCTTCTGCCTTTTGAACGGCCTGAGGAGCTGAGTGCGACGATCCTAGAATGGATGCGCCGCAATAACGTCGCGCTGGGCGAGAGATAGAGGTAGGGTTTGGGCCTTGCTGCACTGTCGCCTTGATGGGAATCGAACTGCATACCAGCTCCACAGAGTTATGCCTAAGACATTGATTAAGTGAGTGAAACTCTCACGAAATTCAATGGAGCGGGAATGTACAGCAGCCATGATGAGAGCATCAAGCATCGCATTTCAGTGAGTAGTCGATTGTCAAAGCAAGATCAGCAGGGCGAGATCCATAAGCTGCATCAGACAGAGTGCGTGAGCCACTAATAATCTTAAATATGCAAGTGTTACGGTCTTCCTCACTCGTCAAAAAATTAAATATTTGCACGAAGACATACTTCGCTTGACAGTCCGATCATGCAATAGTTGTATCAACTCGCAGTATAAGGGGATGGGGCGATGCGGGGGCAAAACGTCATTCTGGCAGTGTGCGCAGCCCTTGCCCTAGCGTGGGCGCTGATGGCAGCCAGCCCTTCGCCCGCTATGGCCGGCGGGGTCGTGGCCTCAGCCGAAACACCAGCAGGGGCGCTCGTACAGGGCGGCACGTTGGTGTTCGAGGCATCGTCGTCGCACATTTCGATCCAACTGTATTGGGACGATACGAACCGGCAGCGCACGAGCTTTCGCTACCTTACAATCGTACCACTCGCCGCCGACAAAAATCAGATGTTATGGCGACTGCTGATCGGCAGCGGCAGGGATGTAGCGAGGACGGCCGCTCGAGGCGAGGCCGAGGCTCGTTGGGAAAAAATGGACGGTTTCTCCAAGGAGGGTACGCCGGAGTCAGCGTTGCAATATGCGATCGCCATAGCGCCCGAGGAAGTTGATCAGGTCAAGGCAGCGATGAACCAGATCGAAGCTGACAAGAGCGACAAGACTCTATCGGGCTATGCGAGGTATGGGGTCGCAGCCTTTATCAATGTTGCGCGCGCTGCTGGATTCAAGCAGCAGGTGGCTTCGAACAGTGTCGTCGAGCTTTTCCCGGATCCAAGCCAGTTTGGCGCCACGCCCGTTTCTTGGCTTTATGGCCTGATGCAGCTCAATAGCGGCGGTCCAGGCGCCCAGTTGGAAGGGTGTTCTACCAAACGTTTCTTGTCGCCTGCCGACCTCGAACGGGGTTTCCTGGACCGATTGGGCGAGGGGTTAGGCAGCAACGTGGAGCAGCGGATTGCCATCGGCTTCTTCGGCATTGTCCGCCTTTATACCGGCTTGTCCGAATACATTGCTAAAAATGACGTGGCGGCTGACCTGTTGCCATTTCTGCAGTTCGATCCGGTGATGGTCGATATCTATGATTGCCAGATGCTCCAGGCGATGCGCGGCGGTAACGGCTATCCGGAAAGCATCGTCGGGCGCAGTCAGATCTATCGGGCTTTCGACGACTATCTGGTTCGGATCGACCGCCCCGAGGATGGTGGTAGGAGCCCCTTTGCAGGCGGCGAGCCGCCGAGGTTTTTTCGGGCTGCCTATCTGGTCACACGACCGCTGGGCGTTTCCTTTGTCGATCTGCTGGAGCGGCAATCTCCACGACTGATAAACCTGCTCTGGAAGCAGCTGTTTGGAATCGGCGACGCCTTCGACGTTATAGATCTTGCCGAGCCACCAGACCTGCCTTCTGCCAGGACAATCACCACGCTTCGTGAAATCAATATTGCGCTCTTTGAGCTCAATCGCGGGATCATGAGGCGCCTTTACGCTCATCCAGGTCGCATCTTCGACCCGCTCGATACAAACAATCCCGCCATGGTCAGTTACGGCAAAGCAGCTGCTTTCGATCTGCGGATGGTTATCGCCGAGCAACTAACCATCGAGCGTTATCTGCAAGACAAGCGACCGGGTCAGCAAACCATCCGTCAGTTGACCGAATACAGTCGCATTCTTCCGGCAGTAAGCGTGGATCGCGTCTTCAAGAGAGACGACGGCAAGCCTTGGCAACATCTCAAGCAAATAAAAGATGTTTATGCAGCGGTGAGCGCTACGGGCATTCGCGCCAACTTCGCTGACTTCAAATATCGCGTCGCTATCGGGTCGGCCTATGTGCTGACCCTTCATGGTAGGGACCCCAGCACCGAGCTCAAACCTTACCTGGACAGGCTCTGGCCGACATTGAAGCCCAGACCGCGCGATGTGGAGGCGCGCGCGCTCGATGATCGGATCCGCGCACTGCTGGCGGCACCGGACATCCTACCTGTAGCCGATGGTGGCCAATCTCCTGCGAGCCGCGTACAGGCCGGAGTTACCGCATTCCTCGCGCCGGCCGTTGTTACTGGTTGGCTCGATTGTGCCGCAGGCCACGACTTGGCCCATGAAGAACTTCCGAAGGGTATCGCCTCTGCAGAAGCCCGGCGCGCATTTCTCTCGAGGTTCGGGCCGGCGGCGGCGATCGCCGCTTATGAACTTCTGCCGCAGGGAGGGGCGATCGACGGCGCTACCCGACCGCCGACTAAACTTGCACCGAAGACTTGCGCGGCTATTCACGCGCGGTTCATTGCACTGCAATGCGCCTTGCAGGCGACGAGCACCGATGGCTGCAAGGCCGAGTTCGCGGCGTCGGTGCGTTCGACCAGCGATGACGATAACGATGCGGTCTTTCTCTTCGAGGAAAGCGTCGCCGCCAAGACATACTCAGTGCAACTCGGCCCATTCTTCTCAGCAGAGCTCGCCAAAACCACTGCTGTTGCGTTCGTGGTGGAGCAGGCCCGTGTTGGGGCAAATGAATACGCGCGAAAGACTGCGCTATTCGCCGCCCTCGATGCGGCTTCCGAGAGGGCGCTTAGCAACTACGGCGCGGGCATCACCGTCGCTGATCTCGCGCCGCCGCGAGCGCTCTTCGCCGCTTCTAAGGCGAAGCTAGGAACGCAATCCGAAGAAGGTTTTCGCGTCAATGATGCCGCTGTCAGCCAGCTTGCGAATGACCTATCGAAGTCGCGTCTGGCTGCAACGATCGAGCAGCGGCTCGCGGCACTCGCGCCCCTATTGGCAAAGCTTGGAGCTTATTACGATCCTAGTCGACCCATAGTCTTCGCCGACCCATCGGACGATCCGGTCGCCAAGTCCACGACCTCAGTTACCGAGGAGATTATCCCCCTGATACCGGAGACTGTCGGGGATACCGTCTTGGCACTTCAGGCCACACTGGCGGAGGCTGGCATAGAACTCAAGCTGTCGCCGGTGGGCATGTCCACCAATGGAATACCTCTTCACGACGTTTCTGTCTCCTATCGTATGCCGACCAGCAGCAGCGCGTCTGCCTGCCCGGTGGCGGCCCCCACGCCCTGCATTGGAGGGGCGGAGGAGATCGTGCCTCTGGGCATAAGTATTCATCGCGTTGTGAAGACGGCGAGCGGAGGTCTGCAGACGACGGCTCTGGCCGGCGAGCAAGACACTGATCTCGATGGCGCGGAGGCAACGGCAGCGCTGCATCGGCTCGGCCTACCATCCATCTTTTCGGTACATGGTCTCGACATCCAGAGCTCCCGAGATCTCAAGCAACTGTCGCTGTCGTTCGGCATCGACGTAGCGGGATTGAGCGTGCCAGGTCTGACTTTGCCGATTATAAAGGACGGCGTCGCGGTCGATGTGCGAGGCGCGCTCGAAGCTGCCGTCCGGCAGAAGATTGAATCGCTCGACATAGAACGCAGCTTTGCGCAACTAAGTCTCCCTGAACTCGGAAAAGAGCGCAGAGGGATCTGGTTGGCGCCCGATCCGACCACCGCGAGCCTCTCCTTCGACTGGCCTGGCCAGGTGCTGACGGTAAGAATAGGCTATGGTCTGGGCTTTGGCCCCGACCGGCGAACGCTTATCAGCGCGGCCGCCGAGCTCCTTGCTACGGATCGTGGCTTTGAGATCCGTCAGCTCTCTTTTGACAGCAGTGGGGCGGAATCCTTTACCGCAGACCTGCTTGAGCGAACGGGCCTGGCTGGGGCTCTCAAGGACCAACTTGAAGATATTGCGATCGATCCAGAATACGGCAATGGCAAACTCTCGCTGGCAGTTGCCGGCAACTTCACCATGGGCACCTGTAAAACCGCAGTGCTGGTTCGCGTGCCGGCGGACGAAATCGGCGATGAGGCCAAGATTGTCAACCGTATCACGACCTCGGGCGAGGAGGTAGCGCGAGACGTCGCCAACTGCGTGATGGACCGGGCGCTCGATGGGGTCAAGCAATTGCTCGAGGCGAAGTCACTCCGTCTTCTCGGGATCACACTGGCGATCGACAATGCTGAGCAACTGACCCAGCAATATGCCCTAAACCCCGGACTTACCGAATTGCGGCCAACCCTGCAGCTCGTCGACGACCGCGATTGCGGCGAGCTCAAGGGCCCGGCCAATGGTGCGATCACGGGGGCGGTGATACGGATCGCCAATGGCAGCGTGAAGTTGGACCTCTCCGGTATTGCTGCGATCGAGGCAGAGGCGCAACTGCTGGGGCGCGCCGTGGAATGCCGGTTGCGGTCGATGGTCGCGCCCGGTGGCACGCTCGATGTGCGCGACTTTCAAATCAGCGGCGAGATCTTCTCGGCAGCCGTGACTCTGCGCGAGCTGCCCTGGCTGGGCGACATCTCACTGGGCCGCGTCAACATCTCGGCACTTGGGACGGAAGACCCCGGGAAAATCCTGAGTGATGCGGTTGGAGCTGCACTCGAAGCGCGCGTCAGCGCAGAGCTGGAGCGACGCCTTGAAAGTAGGCTGGCAATGCCCGGGATTGGCGATTTCAGCTTGTTGCCCGGTGGCATCAAGGTTTCGCTCTTCGGCGACAAGGCCGGCATCGAGATCAAGGGACAGGTAAATATCCAGAGCATCAAGGCGATCGCAACGATACGCCTCCCATTCAAGGGCCTGCCCGGCAGTGCCAGTGTCTCGATGGATCCCGAGCAGTCGCTGCAGGACAGTATTCTCGGCGCTATCGGCGGTCTGCTGCCGTTCGGCGGCGATCAGGTTCAAATCACCCCGCCACGCCTCGAACGGCTTGATGCCAACGGTCGCCGCTTCGGGCTCGTGTTTGGCGCTACAGCCAACTTTGCCATGGAGCCAAGCGATGGCTTCAAGATCGAGATCAAACGCATCATCATTACCGATCAGGATGTAAGGCTGGGTGGCCAGATCCGGCTACGGCTCGGCTACGACCTCGAATTCGTCTACTTCGCCATTACTGACATTACGGTGATCTACGATACAGGCGAAGGTGGCGGGCGCAAGGGCGTGATCCTGCAGGCCTCAGTGGCGCCACTCGCCTCGGCGCTCAAATACATCATCAAGCTCGAGGGTGAATTGGACCTGCGCGAGCTCCACTCGAAGCGCTTCACGCTAGATGCCGCGCTTATCCTAATCAACTCTCTCGACCTTATGGTGGCGACAGGCACCATCGATCTCGACAAGTCATCTATTACATTCGATGCGAGGACCGCTCCGGCCGTCGCTGCGGTGCTCGACATCCAAGGCACCGGCAAGTTGCTCGGCGAAGAGGGTATCGCCTCCGCCAACGCAATAATGGGCATCCTCGGGGTCAAACTTTCCCAGACGGAATTGCTTGCATGCAGCAAGCGCTGCGAGGACCTGCCAGAAGCAGAAATGCTGCGCGTCCGCGTCCACCAGAATCTTCTGATTGGAGACGCAAGTCTGCTTGGCACCACAGATTTTGAGTTAAACGATCCCCGGATCGGGGGCAGCGTCGATCTCGACCTCTTCGGTTGGCGCCCGGCGTCTGCGACGCTCGATGCCAGTCTTGCCTCCGTTGTCGCGAAACTGCGCTTCATCGGCATCGGCGTGACAGTCATTACGCCTTCGATCGAAACGATGACCCCCGGACTTCTCGCCGATATACTCAAGAGCCTGCTTGACGTTGATCTCAGCTCGCTACTCAAGCTGAAACTCAACGACATCACGGTGTCTCTGATGCATGGCGACGGTTCGGTCACCACAACGAAGCCCAATGCCAACGAAGGGAAGGACAATGGGCAGAAGCCGGGTGGCGACGGAGTTGCGCAGTCACCTGATCCGGGCAGTAGCGACCCTAAGCAATACATTAATACAACGCCCGATCCCGGCGAAGCGGTCCCGAAGACGGAACCACAGTTCCCGGGGATCAACGAGCGCTTCGGAGAAGCGACCGTGCAGGCAATTTATTGCGAGAAGGTTTTTGGTACTGGCGCATCTTGGCCGCCCAGCGATGGGGACCGGTTTGAGTTCTGGGTCTACGAGCAGCGCGATGCATCCGAACGCCTCTACAGCGGCCATACGCATCCCGATCCCGCAAAGGTTACCTGGCACGACTGGACGTTCGACGCCGCGTCGGCGGGCGTGATCTGCGACAAGGCGGTTAACCCGGTCCACGAACTGAACTGGGAGAAATTCCCGCGCGTTGGCGTTGGCCGACAGATTAGTGTGCAATATCAAGATTGTACCGGCAATGTCCCCTCGATCGGGCTTTGGGGCCTGGTCGGCACGGATGTCGGGAACAGGGAAAAATACGTCACCTCATATAAGCCAGTGCTGTGTTGGCAGAAGGACAACCAACTCTACGACCTCAGAGTTCGATTGCTCCACAATGGCGGCGGCTTCCTGGGGCTCGTCGAATGCACCGCGCCCACGGTTGCGCCGAAATGGCTTGAGGACGACCCCCTGTTTCGGCGCGCCTGCCGGGAGCGGAGTGGTCTGCTCGATCTGGGCACGCTTGGCGATGTCAAGGATGGACTGCTGACAGCAAGCCAGGAGTTCACCCTAATCGACATCAGGGCTCGTCACCTGTTGACGACTGGCCAGAACGCATTTCCGGAGCAGACCCGGGCTTTCCAAGTGCCACTGACCAATGGCGCGATCGACGTAACCGTCTATCCTGTGTTCGACAGGGACAACAAGCCAGCCGGGAGCCGGGTTCTGATGCAGGGCCCGGATGGCAAGACGCTGACCAGAACCTTGACCCAGGACGACCCCCTTGGTCCGTGGCTGGAGTCGCCAGGCTTTCAACAGGAGATCGTCGCGCTCTGGTTTGCTGAAGGCCGGCACCCCGTGGTCGACTTCGAGCGACCTGGGACCGACCTTGTTCTATCGTCCGGAGACGGCCGGCGGTTCTGGTTTTGGCGCGAGGACCCGGCCTCTCCTATCGTCGAAAAAAGGACATTGTTTATCGACCCAGCAAAGCTGCGTGGGGTAGCCTTGTCAGAATTCCTCGAAGCCTTGCCGACCGAAGTCCGTATGTTGCGCGAACCTGGGGTGTGGACAGCATATCTTGGGATTGCTCAACAAAGCGATATTCGGCTCTACGTTCTGAAAAGCGCCACCGACCAAGTCCGCATCCTGCTCGATCTTGATCGCGAGCCGGTGGGAGCGAAACGCCTCGCCGGAGACTTCTCGGCAAACGACCGATCGACGCGCCGGATCTGCCAGGCGAGCGCTCAACTCAGTGCCGCGCTGGCCGACGGCCTTGGCACCGCTGGGGCGGGCTTGTCGCTTGACGCGATACTGGGGGCTCCGGATGAGCTACTCAAACTGGGGCCCCCCATCCATCCACTCATCATAATTAGGCAGCAACCGCAGTGCGGCTAACAGGACGGGGAAAAAGTGGCAGTAGAAACCGCAGACAGCTCCCATTCACGGCCCGACGTCTTGCCAGAGGGCTCGGCCTATCACCGCTTCCTCGAAGCCATGCTGCGGATGCGTGTTTTGCTGTTCGAACGCACGTTGGCTTTGACCAAGCGGGGCTGGTGGCTGGTATGCCTGGTGTCGCTCCTGCTTGGCGTTGTAACCTACGCGAGCATGCAATGGACCTACCAAGGGCGGCTGATCAACGCGATCAAAGCGGTCGATGGCATCGAAGACTTTTGTTCCGAGACTGAGGGGCTCGACCCGGCGACCTGCCGCGCCAGTGAACCATCCGGACGCCGGGTGAGCCAGCAGTTGCTATGGGCTCTTTTGATAGAGGCCGAGGTTATCGACGAGACAGAAGCGGAGACGCCGGTCGAGTTGGACCAAGGCCTACAAGCCAACCGCCCCGCGCTTGCGGTCAAATGCTTTCTCGAGAACAAGGTTCTTAAGGTAAGCAACGACGGCAAGGCGGAGTGCGAGCCTAGCAATGTCGAACCACCGGCAACTGAATCGCGCACCCTCGACCTCGTTCTGGGTGTTACGAAGGCAATGTGCGAAAACGCCTCGAGCAATCCGGATCCGGAATTGCAGAAAGACCGCATCTCGCATTTCCTGGCCGGCATCTATCCCAACTCGCTTTCAGACGCCTCGGGAAAGCTGTCTGGTGGAACGAATTGGAACGATTCCTTCGGCGGCGTACTTTCTGGCTTGCGGCTTTCACCTAGCAGTTCGATTTCCGACGTCGAAATTATCTCCGAGCTAGCCCGCCTGTCGCAGGCCGAATACGCACTGGATGACGTCGGAAAGCAGGGATATCGGTTTCTTGAGGGTGAACGCTGCGCTGTTTCGACACTCGCTCCCCATGATGAGTTTAGGCGCATGCAGGCATTCCAGAAGTTGGGGGCATTCTTGCTGGGTCGCGTCGGATCGAACCCGGCGGTACGAACGGCCATGACCGATCTGACTTACTGGACCGGGCCGGAGCAACTTTTCCTTATCATCATTGGCTATTTCGCCTTTGTGCTGATTCTCCTGCGTGGACTTGCCTCGCTTGCTACCGCCAGGGGGGCGGTCCTTGCTCGCGACAATATCCGGGCGACTACGCGTACAGAGCGCCGACTCGAATCTTTCGTGACCAATTGGCTCAAGGCCAAAGCCACCGATCCCGACCCGGCGGTGCGGACATACTGGAAAGACCTCATCACCGACGAGCTAATCTCTGGCCGATGGCCGGTGCGCTTTGCCATCGCAACCCTTCCCGCGATCGGCTTTATCGGCACGGTGCGGGGTATCCTTATTTCGCTCGCCAATGCCGACGCCATCGTGTGGGCGTCAACCCAGGCGGATCGCGCCGATGCGATATCGAACCTTTCAGGCAGTCTCGGGTTGGCCTTCGCAACCACAATGATAGCTTTAGTGATCGGGGTATTCATCTCCCTGCTTTCGGCGCTTGAAGGGCGCTTCGAAGAGCGAACCATGCTGACGCTGTTTCGCGAAGGTAAGGTTGGAGGGGCACCGTTGGCGCCAACTTCGCCGCCTCCGGCACCTGCGGACCCCTCCCCCGATCGTCCGCCTGCACGGCGCGGAGCAAAGCGCGCATGAACTTCGACCAGCCGGACAATCCTTTCTTTCTCAGTTTCACCGATGTGCTGACCTGCGTCCTCGGCGGATCGATATCGCTATTCCTGATCTTTGTGACCTTCGTGAAACTAGTACCGGCGGAACAGGCAAGCAGTGCTTCCGCAGGTCTCGATCAGCGTGCTGGAATTCTGCGCGCTCTCGCGCGGGAAAAGACCGCTGGCGCCTCGGCGGCTACCCTCCAAATCGTGTCGGAGAGCTGTCCAACGATTGAGTCTATCTCGGTCGAGAATGCCGAGATCTGGTCGCTCACCAGCGTCGGGCCTACGGGGAGACCGCTTTGCGGTCGGCTCATCGTGTTCCGTAATGGCTTGCCGGCATCTGCGACGCCAGTCAAAAGCGCCATCCTCCCAGCCCACCCACTCTGGATCACGCTTACGGTCGGCGCTTCGATCTGGTCCAGACCGGCTGCGATCGACCCTAAGGCGTTTCGGGAGAAGGGCGCCCTACTGACAATCGTTCCGTCGGTGCGGGTGCTTGACATTGCGACAAGCGAGAACCTGCGACCATTTGCAGACGAGACGACACCATGAGCACACGCCGTCGGCGACCGTCAGAAAGCAGTCTGGCGTTGAGTTTCATCGACACGATTTCTGGTGGCTTCGGCGCCGCCTTCTTTCTGTTTCTTATCTTTGCCTCGATGCCGTTTGAGGATCGGGCAGCCGCTGGAGGCGCGAGCCGGTTCATGGAGATATGGCTCAACTGGAAGTCGGCTGGGGATCTAATGGAGGTCACGCTAGAACATGAATCCGGTGTGAAGATCCGCCTGACCTCAAAGGATTTTGCCGTCGACCCATTTACCGGAGCATTGAAGCCTGAAACCAAGACCAGCAGGATTCTTTGGCGATCGGCACAGGTGAATGGCTTCTCCTGGTTCGGCGAGACTGGAATGCACAATGACGCGGTGGCAGCAATGCGGCTGCGTCTTGCCGATCCATGCCCCGGGAATTGGTGGATCACCGCGACCCTGCACAGCCGTCCCGCTGGCGAAGCATGGCTCGGCGGCCCCCTCGCGGTATCGTACGATGCCTCGGCACGGGTGTTTGACGGCGTAAGCCGCAACAGCGACTACGTCGTCAAGGATCAAACTATCTTGCCTGGCGCCACTGTCGTCCTCGACTGGTCGACTGCCGACGGCGCGAGTACCAAGATCAAAGTGGACGCGCCACCGCGCCAGAAGTTGAAATACTGCCCGACCGCGGCAGTGCACAGCTGAGCCGGTCGACGCTATTACCACCCGCTTCAAGGTGGGTGTCAAGGATTTCGAAAGCCTCAGTGTCCGACGTCTCCAACCCGATTCTGCATTCAAGTCAGTCACGGAGAGAGATTGATGATCCGGGATCTTACGCGCGATCGCCTGCGAACATTTCGATCGATCTATTCTCTTTTTCAGAACCACGAGGCTTTTGTTCACAAGCAAAAGATTTCTGATCCCGCCTTGAATGGAATCGAACCAGCGCCGCGAAAAAATATGCCGACCCTTCAGCCAAATCAATTAGTTGAGGCTGGAAGCCAATTTGTGGGAACTGAAGCATTTTATTTAGGCTGCGGATATGTTCCAGCGCGGCTGGTTTCTTTTCCAGTCGCACTCGCTGTCAAGCCGTGGCCTGCACGCCTTCGGCGGGCGGCTCGGCGATCGTGTTATCGCGTTTGAGAATCTTCGCCTCGATCAACGCCAGCCGGTAGACGCTGATAAACTGATACACCAAGCCCCAGTTTTTGCGCGGTGGGTCGCCGCCGACGAGCATAGCCAACACCCATAGCAGATCATGAAAGGTCTGTTCAAAAGCCTTGCGCAGATCGGCCAGCGGTTCGCCTAACTCAAGACTGCCGGCGTCCGACGCGTAGAGCAACTGGTTTCGGAAGTCGGCACGGGATATCAGGAACTCGCGCAACGTCGCTTTCTGCTGCGCCTTCACCGTCCTCGCCAGCTCGTCGAGCAGCGTTTGCGGCATATCCTTGTCCGCTATGTCTTCCCTGGAGATGTTGATCGCGAAAGGATCGGCGCGGAGCAGCTCCTTGCCATCTTTGTCGTAAAGCGCCAGCCTGATGCGCTTCCCCTCGACGACCGGTCTGGCCTTGTGGTTCAGGACATCTTCCAACCCATCTATAGTCACTCCATGCTCTAGCATCCCACCCAGGATGAATCGGAACTGCAGAAGGGCCGGATAGAACGCCAACTTGACGACGTGATTTTTGAATTTACCGACAAAATCCCTGTGCTCGGGAAAGCCGTCCGAATTCAGCTTCAGCCATTCAAAGATGGCGACAACCAGCTCCTCTTCGGCCGCGATCAGTCGGATGGCGCCCATCTCCTCATCGATTCCCTCAAGCTTCCCTGCACGCATATAATGTTCAAGCGCTCGCGCGACGCGGGTGAGCACTTTGCGCGGCGCGTTCTCAAAAATGAACTCCACGATCTCCTCGCCGACCAAAGCGGCAAATGGCTCAAGGTCGACTTCCTTTTTCCGCTCGTAGACAGGGTTTTTCATCAGCTTTTAACTTCCCGAACTTGATCCAGCGGTCGCCAATTCCATTTCGGCGGAAGATCAGTCTGTATCTTCGGCAACGCGTAGCGACGATCCATCACAGTCGCGATGAAAAATGATGATGGTAATCAGCGCGGCCAGCATATTGAGATGGCGCTCTTCCATATCGTCGAAATGAAACTGACCGAAATCCATGGCTGCGTGGACACGGCCGACCGCCGCTGCAATAAGGTCCTGCTGGCCGACGTCGCCGAATGCGCCCTGTTCCAGAACTGCCTGATAGTCGGCGCCATGCCATTGCGCACCTTTTTTCTGGATGGGCCATTTGAGTTCGCAGAGCGTCCGCTCAGCCAGTGTATCCTCATGATCGTGATAACGGGCCGGCCTTTCACAAGTCGCCAAGAGATCGATGACTGCGTTGAGATCGGCGGCAAAACTGTCCACCTCGGGCTCATATTGATCCGTTTCCCGGTTCCAGGCGCATTCCCAGCTTGTGGTGATATGGCTCAGCGGCCGCAGCGTCATGCGATCGAGCAGATCGCTTCTGGCAAAGAAATTGCGAACCTGCTCCGGCGTATACGCTTGAATTATCTTTTCCATTCGCTCTCACCCTGACGCCTTCTGCCAATCCGGCGGTCATAACATTTGGACCGCCAAGCGTACGATATCCTGGGATGGACGGTAAGACCACGTCTTCGCCCGTCGTCTCGGCTGTAGGGAGCTGTGCCTTGAGAGCACAATCTATTCCGCCGTCCTCCGCTTCGCTCTTCCGCCGGGAACTCAACTGATGATACGCTGGCGCCGGCTCGGGGACACTTAATGAAGATTGTAAGGCTGGACATAGCGGGTTTCCGCGGGATCAGGACCGGCACATTGCTGTTCGACGACTTCACGGTACTGATCGGCGCAAATAATTGCGGAAAAACAACAATTATCGAAGCGCTCGCGCTGCTGTTCGGGCGTGACCGACTGGTGCGCAGCCTGACAGAGCACGATTTTTTCGGTTCCGACCCGCAGCCCGTCGACCGAATCAAAATTCTCGCCACCGTATCCGGTTTCGCACCCAATAACCCAGATCATCACCACAACTGGTTCCGCCCGGGCCGCGCCACCGAAAAATGGTTCGATCCGGCCTCCGGAGAAATCTCTCCGGTCCAGACCGCGCAGGCCACTCAGCTCGCCTGTCAGGTCGCGTTGTGCGCCCGCTTCGATCGCCTCACGCTTGAAGTTGATGCGATCCGTTATTTTTACGACGCCGAAGAGGCCGAAGATCCGTTTGCAGACGATTCCACGGCCGTACCCTTGCCAGCAAGCCTGGTTAAGGAGATCGGCCTCTTTCTAGTCCCGGCCAGCCGGACCTGGGACAGGATGATGTCATTCGGGTCGGAGCTCTTCAGGCGCACCGTCGCCTATGTCGGGGGCAATCCTGCCGATGCGGTGATCGCCGAACGCGACCGGCTCCGCGCCCCGGCGCAGCCTTTGGAGGCCGATCCGCAGCTTGCCGATCTTGTCGGTAACATCAATGACGACCTCCGGAAGCTTTTCGGGCGTGATATCGCCCTTTCGCTCAGGCTGACGTCAACCGACAGCGAAGGCGTTCTCGACGCCGTCATGCCACATTTTTCCGAGCCGGACAGGCCGCAGCTCCCGGGACGACGGCACGGCAACGGGCTGATCTCCCTGCAGACCCTCGTCTTGCTGATGCGCTTCGGCAATCTGCGCAAGGCGCGCGGAGACAATTTCGCGATGCTGATCGAGGAGCCGGAGCTTCATGTCCCGCCGCCGCAGCAACGCAAGCTACTTCACTTTCTGAAGAAGATGGCGACCCAGACCATTGTCACCAGTCATTCGCCGATCGTGGCGGCGGTCGCGGATCCGCATCAGCTCGTCCTGGTCGTGAACCGCGCGGGGCAACTCTCCGCGAAACCACTTCTGGCGGCGCCGATCGATGCGGGCGCCGACGCGGTGAGCCGGGCGCTGTTCCTGGCCGACAGGAATGCGACCGTCTCGGCCGTCATGCATCCCGCCGTTCTGATTCCGGAAGGAAAGACGGACGCCGGATGGATGCGGCTTTTCTGCCGGATCGGCGACCTGACCGAGCCCGTCGATGCAGCCGACATCACGTTTACCCACGAGGTCGGGGTTATCCCGACCAAGGACGCACGCATTCTAAACACCTACCAGCATCTGGTGAACGTTCACCCGTCCCTGACCTGCCTCGTCGACGGCGACCAGGCAGGAACGGATTATCGGAACGCACTCCGCGGCGCTCATCCGGCCGCCGCGCGGATCGTGCAGTGGCCCGCCGGCTGGACCATCGAGGATGTTGTAGTATGGGCTTGCGCGGCCGACTCCACCGTCCTCCAGTCGCCCGATCTCGCGGGAATGGGGGTGCCGGTAAATATTGGCGAGCTGGCCGAGTTCCTGAAAAACAAGCCGCCGAAGACCGACGAGGTGTTGCATGCCGCCCTGGCGGACGCGATCACCACGAAGCCCCTCTGCAGCCGCCGCATCCGCCACGTGCTCGCGGTTCTGGCAGCGATCGCAACGGGTCGCGAACCGCCCGCAGGATCGGCGAGCCTTCAGCTCCATCAAAACGGCGTCACCCATCAATGGACGTTCAACGATGGCATTCAGGGGATTTGAAGGGCCGGCCGGATCAGGCAAGACGCACCGTCTAATGGAGGCGGTAAGCGCCCTCCTGCAGCAGAATCCGCTCCTGCCTCATCAGAAGATCCTGTCTTTGACATTCATGCACGGCTCGCGGCGCAGACTCGACGCGGAGTTCCGCGGCAATCCAGTCCTTCGCGGCAAGGCTGTCGCCATGACGATCGACAGCTTCGCGCATAACATCTGGCACAGATGGCGCAGCTTGGCAGCAACCCTGAACGCCGAGATCGGCGATTTCGACCAAACCTGCGATGCCTGCGGGGTGTTGCTTGAACAGGAGGCGGTGGCGCGTTGGGTCGCGCGCTCCTACCCAATCGTTATCGTCGACGAAGCGCAGGAGCTGGCGGCACCGCGCCTTCGCATGATCAGCGCCTTGGAAAACCACTGCACGATCTTTGTCGCCGCGGATGAATTTCAGTGCCTTGAACAGGGACTCGACACGGCGCCTTTCATGGCTTGGTTCGCCACCGGCGAAGTCACACCGCTCAATCATATTCATCGGACCAATCAGGCGGGCCTGCTTGCAGCCGGCGCCAATCTGCGCCAGCTTATCGCGCCAGCGCAGGGACCAGGCCTGCAGATCCGATACGAATTCCCGAACCTGGCGCCGTTTAAGATTGGCGCGGCCATCGCGGCGGCCCAGGGCACCGTCGCTGTTCTTTACCCGCCAGGCGGGACGCAATGGGCGCAATTACTGGCGCAACGCCTTTCACAGGGCCTACACTCCGCGAAATACAACATCCCGTCCATTATCCTTGCGCATGAACCGCGCGCGGCAGAGGAAGTAGACTCGATGATGGCCGCGCTCGGAAACGTTGAGGGCGCCGCGTACCACGACATTATCGGCCGAATCGATGCGATCGGGAGTCCGCCTCTGTGGATCGCAGGAGTGCAGAATTCTCTGCGGGCCGGTCTAAACCGTTTCGGCAAATTAAATTGGAGCGTAGAGGAAATCCGCGCGCTTATGGAGCGGACAGCCGCCAATCACCGCGCCTTTTCCGGCGATCGCCCTCGCGGGATTCCGCTGCTTTCGATTCACCAGGCGAAAAACCGGCAGTACGACCACGTTATCATTCTCTGGCCGCACGGTGTTCCCGGCGATGACGAGTTTAAAGCCAGGCTCCTTTATAACGGGGTCACGCGCGCACGGTGGAGTTGCAGGGTCTTTGTCCGGGGGCAAGAGCTTTTGAACGCGGCGCCGTTCACCTTCGCGCCGCCGCCAATTGCTGCGGTGGGTTGATACAGGCCGTTTCCACTGGCCAAGTCCCGGGCTCGTAGCGAAGCTTGTCTGCGAAGGCCACGTCCTTGCGGCGTTAGCTTCGGGAAGGCGCGCGCACCTTGCTCGCGGCCCTAAGGTCAAGAATTCTGCTACACGAACACTCAGAAGGCCCGGCCATGGTCATCCGGTTACTAATTTCGTTCCCGCATCTAGGACCGAAGCCCAAGTCGATCCTTGAGTTCCCGAGACCTTACTCGACCCCTCTCACGTTTCTGACAGCTTTCAGGAGGGACTCGTCTCACCAACTCGATTCAGTCAGGTTAAAATTCCGCTCTGCCAGCGCGCGACATAGATTTTTGCAATGACCATGAGAGTTAACCCCGCTATGTTTTTGTTCAGCGTAATTTTTGGAAGCCGGAGTATGTTGAGCATGGGTGACCGAGTAAGCGATATCGAGGAGTTGCGATCCCAGAGCCACAGCACGCGCAGGGTCACGTCACCTCACTTAGAGGAAATCCTTTACACCCCAATACCCGTGCTAGACCACGGGTTCGTCAGAGTGATCGACTACATGGGCGACGATGCCGCAGTTGTTCAGGCTGCGCGTGTGTCGTATGGTCGCGGGACAAAACGCATCAGCGAAGATCGCGGGCTAATAAACTATCTACTACGGCATTCACACACGACGCCGTTCGAGATGGCGGAAATAAAGTTTCACGTTAAGTTGCCGATTTTTGTTGCTCGCCAGTGGATACGTCATCGCATGGCCAGCGTGAACGAGTATTCGGCCAGATACTCAGTCCTCGATCGCGAATTTTACATTCCAAACACCGCCAATCTGGCAGCACAGTCCTCCACCAATCGCCAAGGACGAGGCGATGTGCTAACTGATTCTGAGGCTTCCGACGTCCTTGCACTTCTCCGCAACGACGCCACAAGGGCGTACGACGATTATCTCGTTATGCTCAACGAAGATGAGCATGGGAACACTATTGACGCTGCACGAGTTGGCCTCGCTCGCGAACTTGCACGTATGAACCTGTCCCTGAATTTCTACACCCAGTGGTATTGGAAAGTTGATCTCCACAATCTCATGAATTTCCTGCGACTTCGCGCGGATCCCCATGCGCAATATGAAATTCGAGCCTATGCAGAGGTAATGTTGGATGTGCTCCGACACTGGGCACCGCTGACCTTCGATGCGTTCAAGGAGCATCGTCTTGGGGCGATACAGCTTTCCGCCTCCGCGGTAAAGGTCGTCAGAGCTCTCATCGCTGGCGAGCAGCCCTCATTTGAAACGTCCGGTTTGTCCAAACGCGAATGGGCCGAATTAGTCGATCAACTAGGGATTAAGGATTGAGCTCTGGCCCGGTGCCGCCTGTCGGATGATGCTCAAGGATATTCTTGAGCGGAATCAAGTAAACATCCGTTCCAGGCGCGGAATACGCAGCTTCGTTGTATTCGTCAACGCTTGCATAGCAGATCTGTGCAAGCGGCTCGCTGGCGCCATAAAGTCCGGCGCCTATCGTCGATAGCTTCGTGTGAAGGGGCGCTATGACTAAGTTTGCGCGCGTCGGATCGCCGATCACGTTCGTTAGCTCTTGCTTAACTGCTACGGGGTCTCGAGCGGAGAATTCGAAGGTCGATTCAATGCTTTCCTTAAACTCTCTCCCCAACTGTTCAAAAAGTTCCTTGTTCCGAGCATAGAGATCGTCGTTGATCGAATCTGCCTTCCTTCCCATGCCGAGTACAATCTCTTTGGGCTCATAGCTTTCAATAATGCGCCGCGCCCGTGAAACCTCGAAACCCATGAGGATCACCAGCCTTGTAGACTTCGACGGTCTCGCTTCTCCCGGATAGCCTAACACCGAACGAACCTCAGTCACTTCCCCTGATAACCACTCGCCCATGAATTTTGCACCGACATACGCCAAATGCCAGTCTGCGACATCATTCCGAGGCAGACTGCTGATCAAAGACAATAGGATTAGAAGCTCTTCGCGCCTGAACGACGTGATGTCTAGTAGGGCTGGCGCGCCCCGTGCATGGTCGTGAAAATGGTGAACGCCGTCGTATAGCTGGCGGGCAACCTGAATCGGGTCCTGCGTGTCGAGTTCGTAGTCGCCACGATTCAACGCTTTAACGCTACTAGCCGCGCCGACGTTCTTTTGAGCAACCTCACTCCGGTTTTTCGAAACGAAGTACGTGAAACTCGTCCACTCATACTGCGGGGTTCTGCCAATTATTTCGATTGAACGGGCCTCAAATCCTACGCGAGCAAGGAAGTGAAACGGACGGCTTCGTAGCGTTGTCCCCAGCGCATCAAACTCAAGCTTTTCAATCATTTGCGGACTCGCCGAGCTCAAGAGTAAGTTGATTTGTAGCCGATCTTTCGGATTTAGCTTTCCTGCGAACGAATTCAACTGGACTTTGAATTGCAAGCTCAAGATCGCGGGACATGACCGATACGTGAGCGGCGTAGCCGGAAACATCAAGCCGATAGTGCGGACCGAGCCTGCGTGCTAAAATATAACGCGGCAGCCTCAACCCAATCGCCTCCTTGGCCGCGTTATCGGCTTTCTGCAGATACCCAAGCCTCACGCCCAGTTCCAGGACATCTCTCAGACCGTTGCTGGGTCTATCTCGCAAGACGACAGAGAAGACACGTTGCTCACTCGCTTTTTCATCTAACAACCGATGGCGGAAAAATAAGCCTAGGCCATCTAAGAGGTTACGAAGGCGTTCATACAAGATGGTTTCGTGGCCAATCGCGTGAAGGCTTTCTTCGCTCGGCTCGGGTTCCTCCAACCGATCCTCGAGAGGTTCGATCTTAACGGCCGAGAGTTTTTGGATAAATTCTGATGCCCAGTCATTTATGACCTTGTCCTGCGTGGCGACGGGTATTTCCGATACCGGCTCACCCTTTTCACTAACCACCCGGTCGTACATACGGCTCGCGGGCTCAAGAAACCAGCGCACGACGCCCGACGACAGATCAACCAGAGATTTGAACCCGGCATAGCTGTACGTGTGCGAAGATCGTGAAGCTCCGGCCAACTCTCTCATTAGACGCGGCACGGCATACCTTGTCACGTCGTCGCGAGCACGAGAGGCGCCACGCGCGCCTTCCTCAGATTGTCTCTGCCGGTGTTCTGCCTCTAAATCCGATTGGATCTCCTGTAGTCGAATATGCTGGGTCTCGTCACGCGGGAAGAACACTTCAGGGCTTATCTCGATATTATGAAGCTTAAAACGACGGGCGACGATTTCTCTAATCTGGTTATGGTAGGTGTTGTGCTCATTCGTATAGAGCGTGCTAATGTTGACTTCGGAGAAATCGTGTGGGCTTTCGATGAGTCTATTGTCGACGGTCCGATAGGTACCGTAGCCAAGCTGAGCCGTAACCTTCAGACAAACCACGTGCGTGCTTCTGGTTGAAACCCAGGAATTTAGAACTTTTTGAAGAGAGATCGGCAGATTGTCAGCGTCATCGAGCATCAAGTAAATTGGGATGCCGTTGAAGACTTTGAATCCTGAGACAGCCGTCATCAGCGGTATCAGAAAATCTAGGAAGCCGACGAGAGCACCCTTGTAGGGCGGGACTTCACCACTCAACGGCAGACGAGTGTAGTACTGCCGCACGCGAATGAGCTCTTCCTCGCAAACACGCCGCACCTCGGCGAACGTATCACACGCAGTGCTGTTTTTGTCGGAGGAGAACTGCGCGCTCCCCCCGCCTAACTCAAAATAGCGAACGAATTGCGCTAAAAAACTCGTGGCATCGGCGCCTTCAATTTCTGCACCCAGACGGTGAAGTAGCGCGGCGAACCTGTACATTACGTGCATCGACAGCAGATGCTCGCCGATGGCAACGCTCGCATAGCCACCTACCCGGCGAAGTTCGGTTACACCGAACTCAGCCTTTCGCAGAGGAATGTGGACACTGAGGTACGGAAGCGAAGCGATTGAGGCCGCCTTACCAGTTTTAATCAGAACCTCAGGCTCGAGACTGCGTAGAAGCATGCTCTTGCCCGTTCCCCGCGCACCCGAGATGAACGTATTGCAGGGATCCCGCAACCGGGGCACATCGGTGAAGATGTCTACGAAGTTTTCGGCAATGTAGTCTGCATCAAGTTGTTCCGGACTGAGGACGCCGAACGGGTTCTTGATCATGTGTTCGCCTCTACGGTTGGGGCGTGGAGGCTGTCGCAAAGCACCTGCCCGTCAAATCTCGGGAACTTATCCTTTAAAGACCGATCTGCGGTCGGGTACCCTGTATCATGGAGCTCAAGTTCAAGTTCTTCCACGACGGCATATTCCGAGTCGTATATTTCGAGCGAAGCTCGAAAAATGTCTACGGGAGCGAATCCGTACAAAAACCTATTGCAATATCGTCTCTCAAGGTCCGTCTTTTGCAGTCGCTTCCTGACGTAGTCAACGATGTATGTCTCTTCGCCGTTATTCTCGGGGTCTGGGTATTTGTCGCAAAGCTCTGACCGCATGATGATATATTTGACCGTTACCGCGTGCGAAGTGCTGTCGATATTTGTATTGATGGTCTTGCAATAGTAGTTTGGTAAGAAGGCTTGCTTCACTGAGCAATTCGGCTCCAGAGCAATCTCGTCCGCGCGGCGTGGATTTTCAGCAAGCTCGTCAGCCATGCGCACGATCGCTGCTAGTCGACGACCATGCACATTATGTCCGTCAATCCCGGACACATCCTGCTTTACGATTTTGTCGATCGTATTCCGGTCGCCGTCGCGAGCCTTGCCCCCGTGAGCCTGGGCAATCGACGCTATGAGTTGCTTTTCGACGGTCTCAACGCAGCTCAGGTCCCCCATATCGTTGAGGATCTTGAGTGCTTGGGCTTCATGGCCAACACGTTGATAGGCATTACCTGCATCGTGAAGATTGATGGCATACAGAAGAACAAAAACCTCATAGGGCGACAGCTTTGCGAACGGTACACCCTCGGTCGGCACGCCAAGAATTTGACCTGCCTTATGTATCACGTCATCGACGTGCGTAATGTCATGTTTCGTAAAACGATGGCCGCCAGCGGCAAGCCCAGTTCCAGTCGCCTGATAATATTTCGTGGCGAGGTGCTGTTTGATCTGCTTATATCGCTCGAAATAGTTCACGCCCCTGTTCGGGAATTCTTGCCCGTTCTTAGCTGCGAGGTTCTCCAGCAATTTCTCTAATGGCGCGTCAGATCGTGTTTGCATGACAAGACTCAGTGGGCTTCAGGCGTGTTTGCCAATGTAATCGAAAACCGCCTTTGCCAAGAGCGGGGGAACTGCGTTTCCGACCTGTTGTTGCTGCTGACCGATCGAACCGACAAATTTATAAGTGTCTGGAAAGGATTGCAGACGAGCCGCTTCTCTCACAGACAGCCCTCGGTGCTCCGTTGGATGGATAAGCATGTTTTTGCGGTAATTGCCGAGAACAACAGATGGGTTTTGCTCAGACAGGCGCCGATAGATGCCAGTATGGCAACGCATACGATCAGCGTAGCTCGACATTAGTTCTTCAGGAATGTCCTGCCAGTTTCCGCCCTGAGGGATGTACGGATACCGCTCAACGATATGACTTGCATTATTCGAGACCAGATGGCCTGAGCATTTTTCCAGAGAACCTCTCATGGCCTTGGCATAGGCTGTCGTCGCCGCTCCACGATAGACCATCTCATCAACGGAATGCCCGTTCGGGAGCGACGGAAGGTCTGAAATCGCATCCCCTACGGTTACAGGTTCGCGATGCGTGGCGACCATGTTCTTCAATTCCGGAGCGCTCCCTCCTCGCACGGCTACCAAGAAAAAGCGGGTCCGCTTCTGCGGCACGCCGAACAAAGAGGCATCCAGCAGCGAATAGGAGGAGGCATATCCGAGCGCCTTCAGCTCCTCACAAAGGGTTGAGACAAATGATCCCTTATCCGTCTGGAGTATGCCGGCGACGTTCTCGAAAACGACCCATTTAGGCTTGGTTAACGTCAGAACGCGCAAAAACTCGCGAAATAGCCAGTTATTGCTGTTCTCTCGGGTGCGCGTCCTCTGGTTAGAAGTCGAAAAACCTTGACAGGGCGGGCCACCAAAGAGAACCAGGTCGTGATTATGAACTGGAGCGTCCAGTTCGACAACCTCTCGAATATCCTTCTGCAAAACGACAGTTCCGGGATGATTTGCCTTGAAGGTAGATGCTGTCGATGGCTTTATCTCGACCGCCATCTTGACCTTCACGCCCGCCATAGTTGCGCCCAGCGACATTCCGCCAGCACCGGCGAACAATTCAATCCCAATCATTTCCCGCTTGTCCCCTTATTCGGGTGTTATGAAAGTTTCTCGCGCAACTTTCAATATATTCTTCATGCTTGGCCAATTTCCCAAATCACAGGCTGCGGTCACAGCATTCCCCAAGCCCGGAACCTGCCCCTCCCCGTCATCTCCCGGAGGCCGAGTTCCAACACGATCCGCCGCGCCGCCTGCGGCGTGACGTCGAGCGTTTTCGCCACCATCCCGGCCGAAATGAGCGGTTTTGCCATCACCAGCTCGACCAGTTCCGGCAGTTTTGAAGACGTCCGGCGTCCGACCAGCTTTCGGTCCATCATCGTCTTCGCCAGCGTTAGCCGGTCATGTTCCTTCATGCCAATCTCGGCGGCGGCCAAGAACCCATGCGCGATGGCGAGCAACCGGGTTTCACGATCGCGATGCCGGCGCCGATCGACGGGAATGGTTTTCAGGCCGAGATTGATCGCGGCGAGATGGGCTCCGGTGGTGATGCCGGCCTGGCGCAGGATCGAGGCGGCCAACAGCCGGCCAAGCCAAGGCGCGTGCTGCAGGACGGAAAGCTCGTTCCAGGCATCGAGGGCGACAATCGCCCGAAACACCGCCGGCAAGTTTTCCGACTGCCGCAGCACGGCGCGCCATTCGTCGAGCCGGGCATCCTCGTCCCAGTCGAAATCGTAGATCATCGGATCCTTTTCCGGGGCGCCGACGCGGCCGGGTCGTCTGGCAGTCTCGATCGCTGCCTCCGATCGAGCCAACACAGCATCAATGGCGGCATAATCGACGCCGGGCAGATTTTCGACATCGTCGACATCATCCCCTTCCCCTTCCAGACTGTTTGCCGCGGCAGCAGACTGAATGACGTCGGTCGGACCCATTGCCCCAGCGCTGACCGGATGGATTTCCGACGTCTGTCGCAAAGTTCGGATACCCTCTGCGGACAAGGCCCAATCCGGCGACTGCCCAGAAATGCGCCGGCGGGTTCGCAGCACGTCGCGGGCGATTGTCAGCTCATGGGTGGGGGTGCGGATATCGCGGGTGGCATCGTGGAGGACGAGGTCTTCGAGATGCACGAGTTCGCCATCGATCCAGAGCGAGGCGCAGGCGTCGGCGAAGTTTTGCCGCTCGAGAAAGCCGGCGCCGACCGGCGAACGAGCGATGCGCTCGTCGAGACGGGTGAGCGCGATTGCCGCGTCGAAAGCCGGTCGCATCAAGGCACTCATGCTGATTTTTGCGAGATCGTAAGCCACTGAAATCATGGCAAATGATTTATGAAAAGAAATCTATCTCGGCATTACGGTTCGCCACAGGATATAATGCCCTAGGCCACGCCTAGCCATCGATAAGTAACCCTTATCGGAGGTGAGATGTACATCGCGGTTGTACGCACTCGGAAGCCGTGGTATAAGTTGGTCGAAAGCCAATATCGGAGGGTTGGATGCCTCAGACCCGCTACAAGATCAGCGAAGCCCGCAAAAATTTCGCAGAA
>Ga0268287_100238_pt1 | contig 23988 bp, 21 predicted proteins | sample MetcocultureR3M_FD_191348 | JGI IMG/M metagenome (GOLD analysis project Ga0268287, IMG submission 191348) | Soil microbial communities from Anza Borrego Desert, Southern California, United States - Methanotrophic co-culture R3-M | ecosystem: Environmental > Terrestrial > Soil > Desert | place... | reverse complement strand
GGCCCACGAGGCCGAGGAAGCCGTGATGACCTACGAGGACCTGCAGGCCCGCGGTTCGGGCCTCGGCACCGGCACCATGATCGTGTTCGACAAGGACGCCGACCTGGTGAAGGCGATCGCGCGGGCCAGCTACTTCTACAAGCACGAGAGCTGCGGCCAGTGCACGCCGTGCCGCGAGGGCACCGGCTGGATGTGGCGGGTCATGGAGCGGATGGTCACCGGCGAGGCCGAGATGTCCGAGATCGACCTGCTGCTGGACGTCGCCAGCCAGGTCGAGGGCCACACCATCTGCGGCCTGGGCGATGCGGCCGCCTGGCCGATCCAGGGCCTCTTCCGCCACTTCCGCCACGAGGTGGAGGAGCGGATCACCAGTTACCGCGCGCGCAAGGGCTCGTACGCCGGCGCATCCATCGCGGCGGAGTAAGCGAGAATGCCTATCGCCAAGGTCGACGGGGTCGAGGTCGAGTTCGAGCCGGGGATGAACGTCCTCCAGGTCTGCGAGCTCGCCGGCAAGGAGATCCCGCGCTTCTGCTACCACGAGCGGCTGTCGATCGCCGGCAACTGCCGCATGTGCCTCGTCGAGGTGAAGCCCGGTCCGCCGAAGCCGCAGGCGTCGTGCGCCCTGCCCGCCGCGGAAGGCCAGGAGATCTTCACTGACACGCCGATGGTGAAGAAGGCCCGCCACGGGGTGATGGAGTTCCTGCTCATCAACCACCCGCTGGACTGCCCGATCTGCGACCAGGGCGGCGAGTGCGACCTGCAGGACCAGGCCATGGGCTATGGCCGCGACGATTCCCGCTACCAGGAGAACAAGCGGGCCGTCGAAGAGAAGTACATGGGTCCGCTCATCAAGACGGTGATGACCCGCTGCATCCAGTGCACCCGCTGCGTGCGCTTCATCACGGAAGTCGCCGGCGTTCCCGACATCGGTCTCATCTCCCGCGGCGAAGACGTTGAAATCACGACATATCTCGACAAGGCGGTGGGCTCGGAGCTGTCCGCCAACGTCATCGACCTGTGCCCGGTCGGCGCGCTGACCCACAAGCCGTGGGCGTTCAACTACCGCCCGTGGGAACTGAAGAAGACCGAGACCGTCGACGTCATGGACGCGCTGGGCTCGGCGATCCGGGTCGACAGCCGCGGTCCGGCCGTGCTGCGCGTGCTGCCGCGCACCAACGACGAGATCAACGAGGAGTGGATCTCGGACAAGACCCGCTACGCCATCGACGGCCTGGCCCGCCAGCGTCTCGACCGGCCCTACATCCGCGAGAACGGCAAGCTGCGCGCCGCGAGCTGGGGCGAGGCCCTGGACACGGTCGCCGCGAAGCTTAAGGCGGCCGCGCCCGAGCGCGTCGGCGTGATCGCCGGCGACCTGCAGGACGCCGAGTCGATGAAGGCCGCGCTCGACCTGTTCGGCGGCATGGGCGTGACCAGCCTGGACTGCCGCCAGGACGGCATGGTGCTGGGCGAGGGGCCGCGCGAGAGCTGGCTGTTCAACTCGACCATCGCCGGCATCGAGACCGCCGACGTGGTGCTGATCGTGGGCGCCAATCCGCGGATCGAGGCCCCGGTGCTGAACGCGCGCCTGCGCAAGCGCTGGCTGGCCGGCGCGCTGCGGGTGGGCGTGATCGGCGAAGCCGCCGACCTGACCTACGACTACGAGTTCCTGGGCGCGGGCCCGGCTTCGCTGACCGGCCTGTCGAAGTCGAAGAGCGACTTCGTGAAGGCGCTCAAGGAGGCCAAGGCGCCGGCGATCATCGTCGGGACAGGGGCCCTGGGCCGCGCCGACAGCGCCGCGGTGCTGCAGGCCGCCGCCGGCGTCGCCAAGACGTTCGGTATGACCTGGAACGTGCTGCACACCGCCGCCTCGCGGGTGGGCGGCCTGGACCTGGGCTTCACGCCCAAGGCGGGCGGCAAGCCGGCGCGCGAGCTGGTCCAGAAGGGCGCGGCGGACGTCCTCTTCCTGCTGGGCGCGGATGAGCTCGACCTGTCGAAGTCCGACGCCTTCGTCGTCTATCTGGGGACTCACGGCGACGCCGGCGCGCACCGCGCCGACGTGATCCTGCCGGGCGCCGCCTACACCGAGAAGAACGGCGTCTACGTGAACACCGAGGGCCGCGTGCAGCTCGGCCTGCGCTCGGTGTTCCCGAAGGGCGAGGCGCGCGAGGACTGGGCGATCCTGCGGGCGCTGTCCGAGCGGCTGGGCGCCACGCTGCCGTACGACACCCTCGACCAGCTGCGCGCCAAGCTGTTCGCCGACCATCCGACGTTCGGCCGCATCGACTACGTGCCCGAGGCGCCGGCGGCGCTGGACTTCGGCGCGCTGGGCGCGAAGGGCGAGGTCTCGGACGACCCGTTCTGGAGCGGCGTGAAGAACTTCTACCTGACCAACCCCATCGCCCGCGCCAGCGTGACGATGGCCGAATGCGCCGCGCTCGCGGCCGGCGCCACGAAGATCGCGGCGGAGTAGTTGATGGACCCGGCTGCCACCTCCTTCTGGGCCACCCCCGTCGGCTGGACCCTGGTCACCGCCGGCCAGATCCTGGCCGTGATGATCTGGATCCTGCTGTCGCTGGCCTTCCTGCTGCTTGCCGACCGCAAGATCTGGGCGGGCGTCCAGATGCGCAAAGGGCCCAACGTGGTGGGTCCGTTCGGCCTGCTGCAGTCCTTCGCCGACTTCCTGAAGTTCGTGCTGAAGGAGATCGTCATCCCGTCGGGCGCCGACAAGACGGTCTTCCTGCTGGCCCCGCTGATCAGCTTCACCCTGGCGTTCGCCGCCTGGGCGGTGATCCCGCTGGCCCCCGGCTGGGTGGTCTCCGACATCAACGTCGGCATCCTCTACCTGTTCGCGATCAGCTCGCTCGGCGTCTACGGCATCATCATGGGCGGCTGGGCGTCGAACTCGAAGTATCCGTTCCTGGGCTCGCTCCGCTCGGCCGCGCAGATGGTGTCCTACGAGGTCTCCATCGGCTTCATCATCATCACGGTGATCCTGCTGGCGGGCTCGATGAACCTGCAGCAGATCGTGGCCAGCCAGACCGGCGGCTTCTGGAACTGGTACGTCTTCGGCGGGCCGGGCGGCTTCGCCAAGCTGCCGCTGCTGCTGGTGATGGTCCCCATGGCGGTGATCTTCTTCATCTCGGGCCTGGCCGAGACGAACCGCCCGCCGTTCGACCTGCCCGAGGCCGAGTCCGAGCTCGTCGCCGGCTATCAGGTCGAGTACTCCTCGACCCCGTACCTGCTGTTCATGATCGGCGAATACGCCAACATCGTGCTGATCTGCGCGATGACCACCATCCTGTTCTTCGGCGGATGGTCGGCGCCGTTCCCCAGCGACTTCACGGACTCCTGGGCGCCCACGGCGGCCAGCTTCTACTACTTCATGTGGTTCTTCCTGAAGGTCATCTTCTTCTTCTTCCTGGTCTCCATGGCCAAGGCGATCGTGCCCCGCTACCGGTACGACCAGCTGATGCGGCTGGGGTGGAAGGTGTTCCTGCCGTTCTCGCTCGTCTGCGTCGCGCTGATCGCGGCCTGGCGGGTGTTCGGACCCGCGGCGGCGGCATGAGGACCGTTCCGGCCATGCTCCTGACCCTCGCCCTGGCGGCGTGCGCGACCGCGCCCGCCCAGCGCGAGGGCGGCCTGGCCACCTACGACGCTCTTCGCGACGCGCAGCAGGCGTGCGCCGCGAAGGGTCTGACCTTGAAGCTTCGGGACCAGGGGAACGCCAGGCGGCTGGACCACTGGTCCTGTCAGAAGGACTGAGAGCCAAAGATGCTGAACCGGATCGGCCAGGCGGTGAAGGGCGCGGCGCTGCTCGACTTCGCGGGCGCCTTCGGCCTGGCCATGAAGCACATGGCGCGGCCCAAGAAGACCGTGCAGTACCCGCACGAGCGCAATCCGCAGAGCCCGCGCTTCCGCGGCGAGCACGCCCTGCGCCGCTATCCCAACGGGGAAGAGCGCTGCATCGCCTGCAAGCTGTGCGAGGCCGTCTGCCCGGCCCAGGCCATCACCATCGAGGCGGAGCCGCGCGCCGACGGCAGCCGTCGGACGACCCGCTACGACATCGACATGGTCAAGTGCATCTACTGCGGCCTGTGCCAGGAGGCCTGCCCGGTGGACGCTATCGTGGAGGGCCCGAACCTGGAGTTCGCCGTCGAGACCCGCGAGGAGCTCTACTACGACAAGGAGCGCCTGCTGGATAACGGCGACCGCTGGGAGCGGGAGATCGCGAAGAATCTGGAACTGGACGCGCCGTACCGCTAAACCCCGCGGCGCGATTCCGCCGCCCGTTCGACGCGTGATTTGAGGGACGAAAAGAGAGCCCGATGGCCCTGCAGGCGATCGCATTCTACCTGATGGCGGCGGTGACCGTCTCAGCCGGGTTCGGCGTCGTATCGGCGCGCAACCCGGTCCACTCCGTGCTGTGGCTGATCCTGGCCTTCTTCTCGGCCGCGGGCCTCTTCGTCCTGATGGGCGCGGAGTTCCTCGCGATGCTGCTGGTCGTCGTCTACGTGGGCGCGGTCGCGGTGCTGTTCCTGTTCGTCGTGATGATGCTCGACGTGGACTTCACCGCCCTGCGGCAGGGCTTCGCCCGGTACATGCCGGTGGGCCTGCTCATCGCGGCGGTGCTGGCGGTGGAGATGATCGTGGTCTCCACCACCGTGGCCACCCGCGGCGCGGCCCGGGCCAACGAGACGCCGATGGCGGCGGGGCAGGGGGCCGACGTCACCAACGCCGAGGCGATCGGCCGGGTGCTCTACACGGACTACGTCTACTTCTTCCAGGCGGCGGGCTTGGTGCTGCTGGTGGCGATGATCGGCGCGATCGTGCTCACCCTGCGCCACAAGCCCGGCGTGAAGCGCCAGCTCGTCGCCGACCAGGTCCTGCGCTCGCCCAAGACGGGCATGCGCGTCGTCTCGCTCAAGCCGGGTGAAGGGGTGGGGGAATGACCATCGGCCTCGCGCACTACCTGGCGGTCGCCGCCATCCTGTTCACGATCGGGGTCTTCGGGATCTTCGTGAACCGGAAGAACATCATCGTCATCCTGATGTCGATCGAGCTGATCCTGCTCGCCGTGAACATCAACCTCGTGGCCTTCTCGGTCTACCTGGGCGACGTGGTGGGGCAGATCTTCGCGATGTTCGTGCTCACCGTCGCGGCCGCCGAGGCCGCCGTGGGCCTGGCGATCCTCGTCACCTTCTTCCGCAACCGCGGCGACATCTCCGTCGACGACGCCTCGATGATGAAGGGCTAGGCGCGCCTCATGGATCCGAAAGTCCTCGTCTCGATCATCCTGTTCGGGCCGCTCGTCGGCGCGATCGTCGCCGGGCTGTTCGGCCGCGCGATCCCGAGCAAGGTCTCGCAGGCCGTCACCACGGGCCTGCTGTTCCTCTCGGCCGCCCTGTCGTGGGTGGTGTTCGGCCAGTGGACGTGGGGCGGCCTCGAGCCCTTCACGCTGACCTACGCCCCGTTCATCCACGTCGGCGACTTCGTCTCGAACTGGTCGTTCCGCCTGGACGGCCTGTCTGCGGTGATGCTGGTGGTGGTCACCAGCGTCTCCTCGCTCGTGCACCTCTATTCGTGGGGCTACATGGCCGAGGATCCGCACAAGCCGCGGTTCTTCGCCTATCTGTCGCTGTTCACCTTCGCCATGCTGGCGCTGATCAGCGCCGCCGACTTCATGCAGCTGTTCTTCGGCTGGGAAGGCGTGGGCCTGGCCAGCTACCTGCTGATCGGCTTCTGGTTCAAGAAGCCCACGGCCAACGCCGCCTCGATCAAGGCGTTCGTGGTCAACCGGGTCGGCGACTTCGGCTTTGCGCTCGGCATCATGACCGTGTTCTGGGCCTTCGGCAGCATCCAGTTCGCCGAGATCTTCCCGCAGATGCAGGCCGCCGCCGGCCGCGCGTGGAGCTTCATCGGCTACGACTGGAACCTCGTGGACCTGGCCTGCGCGCTGCTGTTCGTCGGCGCCATGGGCAAGTCGGCGCAGTTCTTCCTGCACACCTGGCTGCCCGACGCGATGGAGGGCCCGACGCCCGTGTCGGCCCTGATCCACGCGGCCACCATGGTGACCGCCGGCGTCTACATGGTCTGCCTGCTGTCGCCGATGTTCGAGTACGCCCCGGTGGCCAAGAACATCGTCACGGTGATCGGCGCGGTGACGGCCCTGTTCGCCGCGACCGTCGGCCTGACCCAGAACGACATCAAGCGGGTGATCGCCTATTCGACCTGCTCGCAGCTGGGCTACATGTTCTTCGCCGCGGGCGTGGGCGCCTACCAGGCGGCCATGTTCCACCTGTTCACGCACGCCTTCTTCAAGGCCCTGCTGTTCCTGGGCGCCGGTTCGGTGATCCACGGCATGGCGCACGAGCAGGACATGCGCCGCTACGGCGGCCTGGTGAAGTACCTGCCCGTCACCTACGCGGTGATGACCATCGGCACGATCGCCATCACTGGCCTGGGCATCCCGGGCGTGGAGCTGGGCTTCGCCGGCTTCTATTCGAAGGACGCGATCATCCACGCCGCCTACGAGGCGGGCGGGGCGGGACACCCGATGGGCTACTTCGCCTTCGTGATCGGCATCTTCGTGGCCGGCCTGACCGCCTTCTACTCCTGGCGCCTGGCGTTCTTCACCTTCAACGGACATGCCCGCTGGACCAGCGAGGACCTCGAGCACCACTGGCACAACCGCGACCACGCGCATGACGGCCACGACGACCACGCGACCGCGGCCCAGATCGAGACCCACGACGAGCCGCTGGCCGACGACGCCGGTCATGGGCACGGACATGGCCACGGCCACGGGCCGCACCTGCCGCACGAGAGCCCCTGGAGCATGCGCCTGCCGCTGATCCTACTGGCCATCGGCGCGGTCTTCGCTGGCATCGCCTTCCACCACCAGTTCATCGGCGACCACAAGGCCGAGTTCTGGAAGGGCGCGATCTACAACGCTCCGGTCGAGGCCCATGCGGCCGCGCCGGCGGCGCACGCCGAGGCCGCGGCCGATCACGCGGCGGCCAGCGAGGTCGCCTCGACCGCCGCCGGTCCGATGCCGGGCGAGGACCACGACACCGCCGAGGCGCACCACGCGCCGACCTGGGTGATCTGGGCCCCGCTGGTGGCCTCGGTCCTGGGCCTGCTGGTGGCCGCCTACATGTACCTGCTGAAGGAAGGCCTCGGCGCGCGCCTCGCCGCCCGCGGCGGGCCGCTGTACACCTTCTTCTACAACAAGTGGTTCTTCGACGAGCTCTACGACGCGGTCTTCGTCCGCGGCGCGAAGTTCCTGGGCGACCTGTTCTGGAAGGGCGGGGACCAGAAGATCATCGACGGCCTGGGTCCGGACGGCGTCTCGGCGCTGTCGGTCCAGGTCGGCAAGGGCGCCGGCCGGCTGCAGACCGGCTACGTCTACCACTACGCCTTCGTCATGCTGCTGGGCGTCGCGGGCCTTCTGACCTACGCCCTGTGGGCCTGGAACGCCTGAGGGGGATAACGACCGATGCCGCTTCTCTCCCTCATCACCTACGCCCCGCTGGTCGGCGTCGCCGGGATCCTGGCGCTGCGCCTGTTCGGCCGGCCCGACGACGCCAAGGCCGTCGAGGCCTCCAAGTGGATCGCGTTCGTCACCACCCTGGCGACCTTCGCGCTCTCGGTGCTGCTGGTCGTCCAGTTCGACCCCGCCAACCCGGGCTTCCAGTTCGTGGAAGAGGTCCCGTGGTTCGCGAGCCTGTCCTATCGGATGGGCGTGGACGGGATCTCGGTCCTGTTCGTGCTGCTGACCGCGTTCCTGATGCCGCTCTGCATCGCCGCCTCGTGGCGGTCGATCGAGAAGCGGGTGCCGGAATACATGATCGCCTTCCTGGTTCTCGAGACCCTGGTGATCGGCGTGTTCTGCGCGCTGGACCTCGTGCTGTTCTACATCTTCTTCGAGTTCGGCCTGGTGCCGATGTTCCTGATCATCGGCATCTGGGGCGGGGCCCGGCGCGTCTACGCGGCGTTCAAGTTCTTCCTCTACACGCTGCTGGGCTCGGTCCTCATGCTGGCGGCGATCCTGTTCATGATCGCCAGCACCGGCACCAGCTCGATCCCCGAGCTGATGGCCTACGACTTCGCGCCGGGCGTGCAGACCTGGCTGTGGCTGGCCTTCTTCGCCTCGTTCGCGGTGAAGATGCCGATGTGGCCGGTGCACACCTGGCTGCCCGACGCCCACGTCGAGGCGCCGACGGCCGGCTCGGTCATCCTGGCGGGCATCCTGCTGAAGATGGGCGGCTACGGCTTCATGCGCTTCAGCCTGCCGATGTTCCCGAACGCCTCGGACCTGTTCGCCCCGCTGGTGTTCGCGCTGTCGGTGATCGCGATCGTCTACACCTCGCTGGTCGCCTTCCGGCAGACCGACATCAAGAAGCTGATCGCCTATTCCTCCGTGGCGCACATGGGCTTCGTGACCATGGGCATCTTCTCGGGCAACGCCCAGGGCGAGCAGGGCGCGCTGTTCCAGATGATCAGCCACGGGGTGATCTCGGGCGCGCTCTTCCTCTGCGTCGGCGTCGTCTACGACCGGATGCACACCCGCGAGATCGCCTTCTACGGCGGCCTCGTGAACCGCATGCCGTGGTACGCGGCGGTGTTCATGCTGTTCACCATGGGCAACGTCGGCCTGCCGGGCACCTCGGGCTTCGTCGGCGAGATCCTGACCATGACGGGCGTCTACCAGGCCTCGACCTGGACGGCCCTGGTCGCGGCCACCGGCGTGATCCTGTCGGCCATGTACGCGCTGACCCTCTATCGCCGGGTGATCTTCGGCGAGCTGACCAATCCGAAGCTCGCCGCCATCACCGACCTCGACTGGCGGGAAGTGGCCATCTTCGCCCCGCTGATCGTCTCCACGCTGTACCTGGGCGTCCAGCCCAACGTCGTCTTCGACCTGACCGCGGCCTCGGTGGACCAGCTCGTCGCTGCCTACCAGGCGGCCGTCGGCGGGTGAGGGATCCTGGATGAACTTCGCCTCTGACCTCTCGCTCGCCTTTCCCGAGCTGATCCTCGCCGGCGGCGCCCTGATCCTGCTGGTGATCGGCGCCTTCGCGCCGCGCGCCACCGCGGCCGTCTCCGCGGCCGCCGTCGTGGCCCTGTTGGGCGCGGCCGTGGCCGCGGCGACCCAGCCGTTCGGCGTGGCCTTCGGCGGCGGGCTGATCTCGGACGCCGCCGCGACCTTCTCGAAGGTGGCGATCTACGTCGCCTCGGCCGTCGCCATCCCGCTGGCCCAGCCCTGGTTCGAGCGCCGCGGCATTCGCACGTTCGAGTTCCCGGTCCTGATCCTGCTGGCCGCCCTCGGCATGGGCATGATGGCCTCGTCGGGCGACCTGATCTCGCTGTACGTCGGCGTCGAGCTGCACTCGCTGGCGCTCTACGTCATGGCCGCCATGCACCGGGACAACGCCAAGGCGTCCGAGGCGGGCCTGAAGTACTTCGTCCTCGGGTCGCTCTCTTCGGGCCTGCTGCTGTACGGCGCGAGCCTGGTCTACGGCTTCGCCGGCTCGACCCTCTATTCCGAGATCGCGGTCGCCGTGCAGGGCGGGGCGGGCGTCGGGGCGCTGTTCGGCCTGGTGTTCGTGATCTGCGGCCTGGCCTTCAAGGTGTCGGCGGCGCCGTTCCACATGTGGACGCCGGACGTCTACGAGGGTGCGCCGACCCCGGTCGTGGCGTTCTTCGCCGCCGCGCCGAAGCTCGCCGCCATGGTGCTGTTCGCCCGCGCCCTGGCCGAGGCCTTCCCGGGCGCCACGGACCAGTGGCAGCAGGTGCTGGTCGCCATCGCGCTGATCTCGATCGCCGTGGGCGCCTTCGCGGGCCTGGTCCAGAAGAACCTCAAGCGCCTGTGGGCCTATTCCTCGATCGCCAACATCGGCTACGCGCTGCTGGGCCTGTCGGCCGGCACCGAGGCGGGCATCCAGGCCATGCTGATCTTCATGGTCCTCTACATGATCGACGTGACGGGCTTCTTCGCCTGCCTCGCGGCGCTGTCGCGCCAGGGCCGGCCGATGGAGACGATCGATGACATGGCGGGCCTCATCAAGGAACAGCCGGGCCTGGCGCTCGCCATGACCGCCTTCGCGCTCTCGGCCCTCGGCCTGCCGCCGTTCTCGGGCTTCTGGGCCAAGGTCTTCGTGTTCCAGGCTGCGCTGGACGCCGGCCTCTGGGGCCCCGCCGTTGCGGGCCTGGTGGGCTCGGTCGTGGCCGCGTTCTACTACCTGCGCCTCCTGAAGGTGATGTGGTTCGACGCGAGCGCGGGGACGACCGACAAGCCGGCGTTCGAGGCGCGGGGAACGGCGATCGCGCTGGGCCTCTTCTCCTTCCCCGTGGTGCTCGTGGCCCTGGTCTGGATCTACCCGGCCGCCGGCCAGGCCGCGCGCGCCTTCGGCCTGTCCTAAGGGCTTGGCCGAGCACCCGCCGATCGAGGCCTACGAGGCGCTCGACTCCACCAACGCCGAGGCCCGCCGCCGGGCCGAGGCGGGCGAGGCGGGGCCCGTCTGGATCACCGCGGCGGTCCAGACCGCCGGCCGCGGCCGCCGCGGGCGGGCCTGGTCCACCCGCAAGGGGAACCTCGCCGCGACCCTGCTGACCGTCACGGACGTCCCGGCCGCCGAGGCCGCCCAGCTCTCGTTCGTGGCGGCGCTCGCCGCCTGCGACCTGGCCGACGCCTGCCTCGGTGAGGGGACCGCGCGGCTGAAATGGCCCAACGACGTGCTGATCCACGGCCGCAAGGCGGTCGGAATCTTGGTCGAGTCCGGCGCTCGGCCGGACGGGCGGCTGTGGCTCGCGGTGGGGATCGGAGTGAACCTCGCCCATGCGCCGCAGGACGTGGAGCGTCCCGCGGCCGCCTTCGCCGAGTACATGGCCGGCCCGCCACCCGAGCCGCGGGCCGCGCTGGAGGTCCTGGCCGCCGCGTTCGAACGCTGGCGGCGGACCTGGGCGGCGGGCGGCTTCGCGCCCATCGCGCAGGCGTGGACGGCGCGGGCCATGGGTCTGGGCGAGCGCTGCGAGGCGCGGCTGCCGGGCCGGACGCTCGCGGGCGTGGCCGAGGCGCTGGATTCCGACGGCGCGCTGCGGCTCAGGCTGGACGACGGGAGCCTGGAGCGCATAACGGCGGGCGACGTGTTCTTCGGGGGCGTGTGAGACGAATGTTGCTGGCGATCGAACAGGGGAACACCAACACCCTCTTCGCGGTGCATGACGGCGAACGCTGGATCGCCCAGTGGCGCGCGGCGACCGATTCCACCCGCACCGCCGACGAGTACGCGGTCTGGCTGTCGCAACTGCTGTCGATGGCCGGCCTGGCGCTGGGCGCCTTCGACGGCTGCATCATCTCGAGCGTCGTGCCGCAGTCGATCTTCAACCTGCGCAACCTGTCCCGCCGCTACCTGCACGTCGAGCCGCTGGTGATCGGCGAGAACGCCGAACTCGGCATCCCCATCCGCATCGACAAGCCCTCGGAGGCGGGAGCCGACCGCCTGGTGAACGCCATCGGGGCCCACATCGCCTATCCGGGGCCGCTGATCGTGATCGACTCGGGCACCGCCACCACCTTCGACGTGATCGCCGCCGACGGCGGGTTCGAGGGCGGGGTGATCGCGCCGGGGATCAACCTGTCCATGGAGGCGTTGCACACGGCGGCGGCGAAACTTCCCAGGGTCGCGATCCAGAAGCCGCAGAAAGTCGTGGGGACGGATACGGTGGGCGCGATGCAGGCCGGCGTGTTCTGGGGCTACATCGCCCTGATCGAGGGCCTGATCGCCCGCATCAAGGCCGAGCGGGACGAGCCGCTGACCGTGGTGGCGACGGGCGGCGTCGCCTCGCTCTTCCACGGCGCGACCGCGGCCATCGACAAGTTCGACCCCGACCTCACCATCCGCGGCATGCTGGAGATCTGGCGCCGCAACCAGGCGAAGGCGTGATGGCGCGTAACAAGGACACCGACGAACTCGTCTTCCTGCCGCTGGGCGGGTCGAACGAGATCGGCATGAACTTCAACCTCTACGGCTTCGGCCCGGCGCACGACCGCAAGTGGATCGTGGTGGACCTGGGCGTGACCTTCGGCGACCAGACCACGCCGGGCGTCGAGGTGATCCTGCCCGACCCCGAGTTCATCGAGGAATACGCCGACCGCATCCTGGGGATCGTGCTGACCCACGCCCACGAGGACCACATCGGGGCGGTCGCCTGGCTGTGGCCGCGCCTGAAGGCGCCGATCTACGCCACGCCGTTCACCGCCTTCGTCCTGCGCGAGAAGCTGCGCGAGGCCGACCTGCTGGAGGCGGCGCAGATCACCGAGGTTCCGCTGGGCGGGACGATCGAGCTCGGCCCCTTCAAGCTGGAGCTCATCACGCTCACCCACTCGATCCCGGAGCCGAACGGCCTGGCGATCCGCACGCCGCTGGGCACCATCCTGCACACCGGGGACTGGAAGATCGACCCCGACCCGCTGCTGGGCGGGCCGACCGACGAGGACGCCATCCGCCGGCTGGGCGACGAGGGCGTGCTGGCCATGGTCTGCGACTCGACCAACGTCTTCGTCGACGGCCACGCCGGCTCCGAGGCCGAGGTGCGGGCCGCGCTGATCCCGCTGATCGGCGGGCTGAAAGGCAAGGTGGCGGTCGCCTGCTTCGCCTCCAACGTGGCGCGGATGGACAGCGTCGCGCGCGCGGCGCAGGCGGCCGGCCGGCGGGTCTGTCTTGTCGGTCGCTCGATGATCCGCATGGCCTCCGCGGCCAAGTCGGTCGGGCTGATGCAGGACCTGCCGCCGTTCGTCACCGAGGCCGAGGCCAACCACCATCCGGCGAACGAGATCCTCTATCTCTGCACCGGCAGCCAGGGCGAGCCGCGCGCGGCCCTGGCCCGCATCGCCGACGGGACGCATCCGCACGTGAGCCTCGGGGAAGGCGACCACTGCATCTTCTCCTCGCGGGTGATCCCTGGGAACGAGATCCCGATCCGCAACCTGCAGAACAACCTCGCCGACCGCGGCGTGCGCCTCTACACCGAGCGCGACCACCCGGGCATCCACGTCTCGGGCCACCCGTGCCGGGACGAGCTGGCCGAGATGTACCGCTGGGCGCGGCCGCAGGTCGCCGTGCCGACCCACGGCGAGCGCCGCCACCTGCTCGAGCACGCCGCCTTCGCCCGCGACCTGCAGGTGCCCCAGCAGGTCACCCCTCGGAACGGCGACATGGTCCGCCTCGCGCCCGGCCGGGCCGAGATCGTCGACGAGGTGCCGTCGGGCCGCATCTATGTGGACGCCGGCGTGCTGACGCCCGAGAACGGCCCGTCGCTGCGCGAGCGGCGGCACGCCTCGTACAATGGCGTCGTCGCGGTCTCAGTCGTGCTCGACGGGCGCGGCCGCATCGCCTCGGGTCCGCAGGTGAGGGCGCTGGGGTTGCCCACCGACGAGGACTATCCGCTCGACGAGGTGCTGGAAGACCTGGCCGACGAGGCCAAGGAGGCCCTTGGCCGGCTGAAGGGCGAGCAGCGCGAGCTAGACGACGAGATCGAGACCGCCATGTCCCGCGCGGTGAAGAAGGCCAGCCAGCGCATCTGGGGCCGCCGGCCCGTGGTCGAGACGACGGTGCTGAGGATCTGACGTTCCGCTGCGTGATCTCGCGCCCGTTCCGCAACCGGCGTATACCGCCCGCATGAAGATCGGGAAGCTGAACCACGTGGGCGTCGCCACGCCCTCCATCGAGCAGTCGGTCGCGCTGTATCGCGACGTGCTGGGCGCCACGAAGATCGGCGAGAAGTTCGCCATGCCCGAGCAGGGCGTGTGGGTCTGTTTCGTGGACCTGCCGAACAGCCAGATCGAGCTGATCGAGCCCCATGGCGACAACTCGCCGCTGAAGGGCTTCCTTGAAAAGAACCCGGCGGGCGGGCAGCACCACGTCTGCTTCGAGGTGGACGACATCATCGCCGCGCGCGACGACATGGCCGCCAAGGGCGCGACCGTGCTGAACAACGGCCAGCCGCGCATCGGAGCCCACGGCACGCCGGTGATCTTCGTCCATCCGAAGAACATGGGCGGGGTGCTGGTGGAACTGATGGAGACCCCGAAGGGAGCCCACTGATGGGTCCGATCACCGCCATCGCGATCTACCTGACGATCTGGTGGGTCGTGCTGTTCGCCGTGCTGCCGTGGGGCGTGCAGAGCCACTACGAGGCCGGCGTCGACAAGGGCGACGGGGGCGATCCCGCGGCGCCGGTTGATCCGAAGCTGAAGCAGAAGTTCCTCACGACCACCTGGATCTCGGCGGTCGTGTTCGCGGTCATCTGGCTGATCATCCGCTTCGAGGTCGTGAAGCTGCCGCCGCTGCCGTCGGGCTACTAGGGAGCCGAAACGGCTCAGCTGCGTTGCCAAGCTCGCGGGGGCGGGGCTATCAGAGCGCCTCTTTCCCGCCGTGAATCCTTAGGACACCGACCACGATGCGCCTTTCGCGTTACTTCATGCCGACGTTGCGCGAGGCGCCCTCGGACGCCCAGATCGTCTCGCACCAGCTGATGCTCCGCGCCGGCATGATCCGGCAGGAGGCGGCCGGCATCTACGCCTGGCTGCCGCTGGGCCTGAAGGTGCTGAAGAAGATCGAGCAGGTCGTCCGCGAGGAGATGGACCGGGCCGGCGCCATCGAGGTGCTGATGCCGACGCTCCAGCTCGCCGACCTGTGGCGCGAGAGCGGCCGCTACGACGACTACGGCGAGGAGATGCTGCGCATCAAGGACCGCCACGAGCGGGACCTGCTGTACGGCCCCACGGCGGAGGAGGTCATCACCGACATCTTTCGGGCCTACATCAAGTCCTACAAGGACTTGCCGAAGAATCTTTACAACATCCAGTGGAAGTTCCGCGACGAGCGCCGGCCCCGGTTCGGGGTCATGCGCGGCCGCGAGTTCCTGATGAAGGACGCCTATTCCTTCGACATCGACGAGGCCGCCGCACGCCGGGCCTACAACCGGATGTTCTGCGCCTACCTGAACGTCTATGCGCGGCTGGGGCTGAAGGCGATCCCGGTGCGGGCCGACACCGGCCCGATCGGCGGCGACCTCAGCCACGAGTTCATCATCCTGGCGGACACGGGCGAGAGCCAGGTCTTCGCCCACCGCGATCTCGTCGAGATGGGGGCGCCGGGCCCGGACATCGACTGGGACGGCGATCTTGAGCCGCTGGTCCAGCAGCGCACGCGCCTCTACGCCGCCAGCGACGAGATGCACGATCAGGCCCGTTTCGAGACCGAGGCGCCCGAGGACAAGCGGATGACCGCCCGCGGCATCGAGGTCGGCCACATCTTCTACTTCGGCGAGAAGTACTCGCGGCCGATGAACGCCAAGGTCGCCGGGCCCGACGGGGCCGAAAGGTTCGTGCACATGGGCTCGTACGGCGTCGGCGTCTCGCGCCTGGTGGGCGCGATCATCGAGGCCAGCCACGACGAGGCGGGCATCGTCTGGCCGGACAGCGTGGCGCCGTTCGGCGCGGCGGTCGTCAACCTGCGGCCCGGCGAGGTGGCGGTGGATGCGGTGGCCGAGCAGGCCTACGGCGCGCTGCAGGCCGCGGGCAAGGAGCCGCTTCTGGACGACCGTGACGAGCGCCCGGGCGCGAAGTTCGCCTCGCTCGACCTGGTGGGCGTGCCCTGGCAGCTCATCGTCGGCCCCAAGGGCGTCGCCGAGGGCGTGGTCGAGATCAAGCGCCGGGCCACCGGCGAGCGCCAGACCCTGCCGCTGGATGCGGCCCTGAAGGCGATCACCGCTTGAGCGACGCCGCCGCCGTCATGGGGGCCAGCGCCCCGCCGTTCGGCTACTGGGAGCGGATGCTCGCAGGCCGCTATCTGCGGGCCAAGCGCAGCCAGGGCGGCGTGGCGCTGATCTCGGTCATCTCGTTCATCGGCATCCTGCTCGCCGTGGCGGTGCTCATCATCGTGATGAGCGTGATGAACGGCTTCCGGTCCGAGATGCTGACCCGCATCCTGGGCTTCCAGGGTCATCTCTACGTCACCGGCGGGGTGCTGGACGGTCCCGACCGCGAGGCGGCGGTGCAGCGGCTAAGGCAGGTCCCCCGCGTCACCCAGGCCGCGTCCATCGTCGAGGCCCAGGCCATCGCGCTCGGCCCCACCCAGATCACCGGCGCCATCGTGCGCGGGATCAGCCCGGCCGACCTGAAGGCGACGCGGCTCGTCTCGGCCAACGTCACCCAGGGCTCGCTCGAGGAGTTCGGGGCGGGCGAGTATGGGGGCGAGACCATCGTCATCGGCGAGCGCCTGGCGCAGTCGCTGGGAGTCGCCCCTGGCGACGTCCTCACTCTGATCTCGCCCTCCGGCGGGGCCACCGCCTTCGGCGGCACGCCGATGCAGAAGGACTATGTGGTCGGCGCCACCTTCAGCGTGGGGATGAGCCAATACGACCAGGCCTATGTCTTCATGCCCTTCGAGCAGGCGCAGCTCTTCTTCGGGCGCGAGGGGACGGCCGACGCCATCGAGGTGCGGGTGGACGATCCCGACCAGGCCGCGCGGAGGAAGGCGGCGATCGCCCAGGCGGCCGGACCGGCCGCCATCGTCACCGACTGGACCCAGCGCGACAGCTCGTTCTGGGGCGCGCTGAAGATCGAGCGCAACGTCATGCGGCTGATCCTGATGCTGCTGGTGGCCATCGCCGCCATGAACATCATCTCGGGCCTCGTCATGCTGGTGAAGAACAAGGGCCGCGACATCGCCATCCTGCGCACCATGGGGGCCGGGCAGGGCGCGATCATGCGCATCTTCTTCATGTCGGGCGCCGCGGTCGGCGTGCTGGGCACGGCGGCGGGCCTGCTGCTGGGCGTCCTGTTCTGCATCTACATCGGCCCCATCCAGGGCTTCGTGGAGATGGTCACGGGCGCGACCGTGTTCTCGTCGGACGTCTATTTCCTCTCCCACATCCCGGCGAAGGTGGACTGGCGCGAGGTGCTGATCATCACCGCCTGGGCGCTGGGCATGAGCTTCGTGGCGACCCTCGCGCCGGCCTGGCGAGCCTCGCGGATCGATCCGGTGGAGGCGCTCCGCTATGAGTGAGCCCGTCCTTTCGATACGCGGGCTGGAGCGCACCTACCGCACGGCGGCGGGGCCGCTGACGGTGCTGCGCGGCGTGGACCTCGACCTGCGGCCCGGCGAGATCGTCGGGCTGATCGGACCGTCGGGCTCGGGCAAGTCGTCGCTGCTGCATGCAGCGGGCCTGCTGGAGCATCCGGACGCGGGGCGGATCACCGTCCTTGGCCGCGACTGCTCGAACCTGGCCGAGGCCGAGCGCACGCGCGTGCGCCTGGCGACCATCGGGTTCGTCTATCAGTTCCACCACCTGCTGCCCGAGTTCTCGGCGCTGGACAACGTGGCCCTGCCGCAGATGATCGCCGGCAAGAGCCGCAAGGCCGCCCAGGCGCGGGCGGCGGTGCTGCTGGGGGAGTTGGGCCTGACCGACCGGGTCCACCACCAGCCGGCCCAGCTCTCAGGCGGCGAGCAGCAGCGGGTGGCCGTGGCCCGGGCGCTGGCCAACGCCCCGCGCATCCTGCTGGCCGACGAGCCCACCGGCAACCTCGACCCCAAGACCTCCGAAGGGGTGTTCGAGAACCTCTACGGGCTTGCCCGCAGCCAGGGCGTCGCCGCCTTGGTCGCCACTCACAACCTCGAGCTCGCCGGCCACATGGACCGGGTGCTGACGCTCAAGGACGGCCACCTGGAGCCGTGGACCAAGCCTTAGGCGCGCTCAGCTCGGAGGCGGCAGCAGCTCGATCAGCTTGATCAGCGTCTCGCCCGCGGCCTGCACGTCGTCGAGGATGTAGGTTCCCCGCAACTCGACGATGTGCTCGCCACGCCGCATCAGCATCACCTCCTGCATCAGGCCGGCCTTGTCGACCCACGCGCGGCCGGCCTGGATCGGCCACTTCCGGCCGGTGGGCGGGTCCTTCAGCTTCCGTGGCTGTTCCAGCGCCCCCTCTGCGTCGGAGATCACGCTGGCGAAGTAGGCCTTGTCGCCGCGGACGTCGGGCGCGCGCGAGACGAAGATGGTGATGAAGCTCTCCTCCGTCGCGTAGCCGCAGCTCACGTCCATCGCCTCTTCGGACGGATTGAGGATCGCCCCGTAGGCCCGCTCGAACGCCCCGAACGCGGCGGGACAGACGAAACCGGAACCCCGTAGGCGCCAGTCCTCGCCGAAGCCGCCGGAGAAGAACCGCCCGTCGGCGCCGTAGAGCTTGGCCGGCCGGTCCGGCGTGATCGCGCCGGGGCGGAAGATCTCCGCGTAAACGCCGGAGGTCGTTTCCCGGAACAGGGTCACGGCGTCGCCGGCGGCCAGCACCGCCAGCGGCGGCGCCTGGGTCTCGAGGAGGGCCGAAAGGTCGTCGGCGAGCCGGCGGGTGTCGGGCAAGGAATCGTAGATCCGGAAGACGTAGTGCTCGCCGGCCGTGGTCCCGGCCAGGTAGTAGGCGGGCGGCTGCGTACTCGGCGGCAGCCCTTGACGGGTCCGGCTCCAGGCGAGGGCGTCCGGAAGGGCCGGGCCGCGGGCGACGTAGAACACGCCTTCGCGCCCCGGAGCCTGCATCCATCTCGGTGGCGCTCGCCCGTCAGCGCCCGAGATCGTCCAGACGACGCCGTCGGCTTCGAAGCGGGCGAGCCGGCACGGACCCGCCGCGCCGATGTCCGCCATCGGCCACGTTCCGGCGCCGGAGGGGTCGTGCAGCGCGAGGAAGACCCCGGCGGCGAGGGCGGCCTGGGCGTCGGGGTCGAGGGTGTCCGGGACTTCGATCGGCTGTCCCTGCCCGGCGGCGGGCGCGGCGCAATCCGCCGGGGCCGTGGCCTCGAGCTGGAACAGCCGCACGTCGGCTTCGGTCGCCGCCGTCGCGGCGCTGCAGGAGAAGGCCAGGGCGATGGCCGCTGCAAATGTCCTCATGGTCCGCACATCCCCATTGTCCACGGCCCAGCTATAGCAGGCTTGACGACGAGAACAAAAGGCGAATAAGAACGAACAAGGAACGCAACGGTTGTCCCTCGGCTTTTCCACAGGGACGCCCACAGGAAGGATGCCGCAGATGGTTCGTCTCGCCCGGGAATCGCTGGCGTTTATGTCGGTGGCCAGCTTTGTCTGGATGGTGTGCGTCGTGGCGTCCCAGATGGGCTGACGCCATGCGGATGGGGGAGGCGGCGAGCTTGAGCGGAGAGGGCCCGGCCACGGCTGACGCAGGCTTCGTCCACCTCCGCGTCCGCTCCGCCTACTCGTTGCTGGAAGGCGCGATCAAGGCCGACAAGATCGGCGACCTGGCCAAGGCGTGGGGCATGCCCGCCGTTGCGCTCGCCGACCGGGCCAATCTGTTCGGCGCGCTGGAGTTCTCGGTCGCCACCAAGGGATCCGGCGTCCAGCCGATCATCGGCTGCGCCCTGCCGGTCAGCGGCATCGGCGACCGCCCGCCCGAACGTTGGGCCAAGACGCCGACGATCATGCTGCTGGCGCAGAGCGAGCAGGGCTACCTCAACCTGTGCGAACTGTCCTCGGCGGCCTATCTGGACGTGGACGCCTCGGAAGAGCCGCACGTTCCCTGGGCCAAGGTGGTCGAGCGGTCCGAGGGCCTGATCCTGCTGTCGGGCGGCCCCGACGGTCCCGTGGACCACCTGTTCGCCGCCGGGAAGGTCAAGGAGGGCCGGGCGGCCCTGGCCGAGATGAAGCGGGCGTTCGGCAATCGCTTCTACGTCGAGCTGCAGCGCCACGGCCTGCCCGCCGAAGCCGCCGCCGAGGGCGAACTGGTGGCCTTCGCCTACGACGAGGACGTTCCGCTCGTCGCCACCAACGACGTCTATTTCAAGAACCCGCAGATGCACCAGGCGCACGACGCGCTGCTGTGCATCGCCGACGGCAGCTTCGTGGGCCAGGACGAGCGCCGGCGGGTGACCGCCGAACACTGGTTCAAGTCGCCGGCCGACATGCGCGCGCTGTTCGCCGACCTGCCCGAGGCCTGCGACAACACCCTCGACATCGCGCGGCGGTGCGCCTTCATGGTGCACAAGCGCGATCCGCTGCTGCCGAGCTTCACCGACGAGGGCCGATCCGAGGCCGAGGAGCTGGCGCACCAGGCGCGCGAGGGGCTGAGGGCCCGCATGGCCGCGGGCCAGGCGAACGCTTTCCCGGCCGAGGAGTACGAGGCCCGCCTGGAGCGCGAGATCCAGGTCATCACCCAGATGGGATTCCCGGGCTACTTCCTGATCGTCTCGGACTTCATCAAGTGGGCGAAGGCGCGCGGCATCCCGGTGGGGCCGGGGCGGGGGTCGGGCGCGGGCTCGCTGGTCGCCTACGCCCTGACCATCACCAACCTCGACCCGCTGCGCTACGGCCTGCTGTTCGAGCGCTTCCTGAATCCCGAGCGGGTCTCGATGCCCGACTTCGACATCGACTTCTGCCAGGAGCGGCGGGAGGAGGTGATCAACTACGTCCAGCAGCGCTACGGCCGGGACAAGGTCGCCCAGATCATCACCTTCGGCACCCTGCAGGCGCGCGCCGTGCTGCGCGACGTGGGCCGGGTGATGCAGCTGCCGCTGGGACAGGTGGACCGCCTGGCCAAGATGGTGCCGGCCAACCCGGCCAATCCGGTGACCCTGGCCCAGGCCCTGGACATCGAGCCGCGCCTGAAGGAGGAGGCCGCCCGCGACGAGGCGGTGGCGCGCCTGCTCGACGTCGCCCTGCAGCTGGAGGGCCTCTACCGCAACGCCTCGACCCACGCCGCCGGCGTGGTGATCGGCGACCGGCCGCTGACCCAGCTGACGCCGCTGTACCGCGATCCCCGCTCGGAGCTGCCGGCCACCCAGTTCAACATGAAGTGGGTCGAGAGCGCGGGCCTGGTGAAGTTCGACTTCCTTGGCCTGAAGACACTGACCGTCATCGACCGGGCGGTGAAGCACCTGGAGAAGCGCGGCGCGGCGGTCGACATGAACGCCCTGCCGCTCGACGACGGGCCCACCTACGAGCTGATGAGCAACGCCCAGACCATCGGGGTCTTCCAGCTCGAAGGGCAGGGGATGCGCGACACCCTGCGCCAGCTGCGGCCGTCCAGCATCGAGGACGTGACCGCCATCGTCTCGCTGTACCGGCCGGGCCCGATGGACAACATCCCGGCGTTCGTGGACTGCAAGTTCGGCCGCAAGCCGATCGACACCCTTCACCCCCTGCTGGAAGGGGTGCTGAAGGAGACCTACGGCATCATCGTCTACCAGGAGCAGGTGATGCAGATCGCCCAGATCCTGGCGGGCTACAGCCTGGGCGAAGCCGACCTGCTGCGGCGCGCCATGGGCAAGAAGAAGAAGGAGGAGATGGAGGCGCAGCGCGCGCGGTTCGTCTCCGGGGCCGAGGCCAAGGGCGTGCCTGCGGCCCAGTCGGGCGCCATCTTCGACCTCGTCGACAAGTTCGCCGGCTACGGCTTCAACAAGTCCCACGCCGCGGCCTACGCCGTGGTCAGCTACCAGACCGCCTGGCTGAAGGCGAACGCGCCGGTCGAGTTCTTCGCCGCCTCGATGAGCCTCGACATCGCCAACACGGACAAGCTCTCGGTGTTCTACCAGGACGCCAAGCGCTTCGGGGTGAAGATCCGTCCGCCGTGCGTGAACCGCTCGGGCGCTGACTTCGAGGTGGAGAACGGCGAGGTGCTCTACGCCCTCGGCGCCATCCGCAACGTCGGCCTGCAGGCCATGGAGCATGTGGTTCAGGTGCGCCGCGAGGGCGGGCCGTTCCGCGACATCTTCGACTTCGTCGAGCGCATCGACCCCAAGCAGGTCAACAAGCGCACCTTCGAGACCCTGGCGCGGGCCGGGGCCTTCGACGCCATCCATCCGAACCGGGCCGAGCTGCTCGCGTCGGCGGATACCCTGGTGGGCCACGGCCAGGCGCTGGCCGCGGACCGCGCCGAGGGTAAGGTCAGCCTGTTCGGCGACGACCTGTCGGGCGGCCACCGGCCGCGGCTGACGCGGGCCGAGCCCTGGACCCCGACCGAACGGCTGGACGAGGAGCTGGCGGCGGTGGGGTTCTACCTGTCGGGCCACCCGCTGGACGACATGGTCGAGGCGCTGCGCCGCAAGCGCACGGACCTGCTGACCGACGCGATCGCCCGGGCGGTGGCCGGCGCCGAGGCCCTGCGGATGGCCGGGGTCATCCGGCGCAAGCAGGAGCGCCCGTCGCGCACCGGCGAGAAGTTCGCCTTCGTGACGTTCTCGGATCCGACCGGCGAGTACGAGGTGCTGTTCCCGCCCGAGTCGCTGCGCAAGTGCCGCGACCTGCTGGAGCCCGGCAGGGCCGTGGTCCTGAAGGTGAGGGCGAAGGCCAGCGAGGGCGAGGTGCGCTTCTTCGGGGACGACGTGGAGCCGGTGGAGAAGGCCATCGAGAACGTGGTCGCCGGCCTGCGCGTCCACGTGGCCCCGCGCAGCGCCGAGATCGAAGCGCTGAAACGCCGCCTGGAGGGGGTGACCAACACCCGGGGCGGCGAGGTCATCCTGGTGGCGGGGCTGGACGGCGGGCGCGAGGTGGAGCTGAAGCTGCCCGGCCGCTTCACCCTGGACGGGGCCGTGCGCGGCGCGCTCAAGACCGCCCCCGGCGTGGTGTTCATCGAGGATCTCTAGGCGCCCGCGATGCGTCCGGAAACCGCCAGACCGACCGGGGCCGCGACGGCATTGTCCGCCGATGACTGACCCTTCTCAGCATCCGCTGGACCGGGCCGCATGGGCCGCGCTGTCCACACGCCAAGCCGGCCTCGCGCTGGGCGACGATCGCGCGCGCCGGCTCGCGCCCGAGTACGGCCTGTTCGCCGCGGCGGCCGACCGTTCGGAGGAGAGCCTCGCACGGCTGGCGGCTCTCGTCCGCGAAACCGGGCCGGCCGCGCTGTTCGAGGCCGACCCGCCCCGGGCCCTGGAGGGGGTCCGCATCACGCCGGGCGATCCGATCAGCCAGATGGTGGCCGAGAATCCGGCGTTCCCGACCGTCGGCTTCGAGGTCGTCCGCCTGGGCGACGAGGACGCGGACGAGATGCTGGAGCTGGCGACGCTGACCCGGCCCGGACCGTTCTTCAGCCGCACGCACCGCCTGGGCGACTTCATCGGCGTGCGGGAGGGGGGTCGGCTGGCGGCCATGGCGGGCGAGCGCCTGCGGCTGCCGGGCTACACCGAGGTCAGCGCGGTATGCACCCACCCCGACTTCCGGGGGCGCGGCTATGCGGCCGGCCTGATGGGGCTCGTCACCCGGGCCATCGTCGCCCGGGGCGAGAAAGCCTTCCTGCACGTCTACGACCACAACGTCACGGCGATCGCGCTCTACGAACGGCTGGGCTGGCGACGTCGGCGGGCGGTGGAGGTGGTCTTCCTGGACCCGGCCTGACCGGCCGGCGGGCGGCGAAAGCTTGCATTTCCGGCGCGCAGCCCCTACATCCGCGCCTCATTCCACACGCGGGCGTGCGGCCTGGCCGGGGAGACATCCCGTCCTTGTCCGTTCCGGTCCTCTTCGGAGGGTTGCCTGCGGCGGTTCAACCGGAAGAAAGAGACGATACAGACGATGGCTCTGCCTGAATTCTCCATGCGCCAGCTGCTGGAAGCCGGCGCCCACTTCGGCCACCAGACGCACCGCTGGAATCCGAAGATGGACAAGTACATCTTCGGCGCCCGCTCCAACATCCACATCATCGACCTGTCGCAGTCGATCCCGCTGCTGCACCAGGCGCTGGTGAAGGTCCGCGAAGTCGCCGCCGGCGGCGGCCGCATCCTGTTCGTGGGCACCAAGCGGCAGGCCTCGGAGCCGATCGCCACGGCGGCCAAGCGCTGCGCCCAGTACTACGTGAACCACCGCTGGCTGGGCGGCACGCTCACCAACTGGCGCACCGTCTCGAACTCGATCGCCCGCCTGCGCGAGCTGGAATCGGTTCTCGGCGGCGAGGGCCAGGGCCGTTCGAAGAAGGAACTGCTGCAGCTCACC
>Ga0268287_100237_pt1 | contig 24038 bp, 23 predicted proteins | sample MetcocultureR3M_FD_191348 | JGI IMG/M metagenome (GOLD analysis project Ga0268287, IMG submission 191348) | Soil microbial communities from Anza Borrego Desert, Southern California, United States - Methanotrophic co-culture R3-M | ecosystem: Environmental > Terrestrial > Soil > Desert | place... | reverse complement strand
CGTGCGCGTGCGGCTCTCGGGCTCGGCGACCTTGCGGCCGCGCGAGCGGGTCGGATCTTCGGCGAAGGGAGCCCTGGCGGGGTTGGTCCGGGGGGGATTGGTCGCGGCCATCAAACCATTCTAATTCGTGGCCTCTTGGTCGAAGCCGCCCAGGCCCTCATATAGTCCAGGCCATCATTTCGTTTAACAGCCGATGACCACGACCGAAGACGTCACCCTTTCTCCCGCCGCCGCCGAACGCATCCGCGCCCTGGGCGAGGCCGAAGGCCGGCCGGTGATGCTGCGCGTGGCCGTGGAAGGCGGCGGCTGCTCGGGCTTCCAGTACCAGTTCGACCTGGTCGACCAGCCGCAGGCCGACGACCTGAAGGTCGAGCGCGACGGCGCCGCGGCCCTGGTGGACGTGGTCTCCCTCGCCCTGCTGAAGGGCTCGGAGATCGACTTCGTGGACGAGCTGGCCGGCGCCGAGTTCCGCATCCGCAACCCGAACGCCCGCTCCAGCTGCGGCTGCGGCGTCAGCTTCTCGATCTAGCCCAGCGAGGCCGCGAGCTTCTCCAGCAGCCAGCGGGTCCCCTCCTCGCGGCTGCCGGCGTCGTCGTAGCCGTCGAGGAATGCGCCCTGCTCGGTCATCACGAGGCGGGTCCCGGCGCCGTCGGGCCTGAACTCGATGGTGGCGAGGGAGACCGAGATTTTCACCCCGTCCACGTGCATGTCGTAGCCGTAGATGATCCGGGCGTCCGGGATCACTTCGAAGTAGCGGGCCTGGAAGTCCGAGACCTTGCCGCCGGGGTGCTTGCCCCACAGCCGCTCGGACCCGCCCGAGCGGAAGTCCATCGAGCGCTCATAGCATTCGAAGCCCTCCGGGCCGTCGAACCACCGCGCCTTGGCCTCAGGGCTCGCCCAGGCGGCGAAGACCCGCGCCGGCGCGGCCGGATAGGCGCGCTCGATGCAGAAGGTGGCGTGGACGACGTTGCGGTCTGTCATGAGGGCTCCTCGGGGTTGGCGGTCAAGTAGTCGCCCAGGCGGTCGAGGCGTTGCTCCCAGGCCGTCCGGCGGGCGTGGATCCATTGTTCGGCGCGGCTGAGCGCGGCGGGCTCGATGCGGCAGGTGCGGACCCGGCCGACCTTCTCGGAAGCCACGACGCCGGCGGCCTCCAGCACCGCCAGGTGCTGCACCACCGCTGGCAGGCTCATGTCGAAGGGCCGCGCCAGGTCGCTCACCGAGGCGGGGCCGCGGCTCAGGCGCTCCACGATCGCACGCCGGGTGGGATCGGCGAGCGCCTGGAACAGGCCGTCGAGGCGGCCGGTCGCCAGGGGGCTCACGCCGCCTTCCGGCCGGGGAACATGTGCATGACCGGCTGCGCCTCCTGCAGCGTCCGGGCGAAGGACGGCCGCGCCTCGAGCCGGTCGAGATAGGCGCCGAGGGTGGGATGGCTGTCGCGGAACGGCGCCACCTTGTCGGCGTAGAACAGCGCCGGCGCGGCGGCGCAGTCGGCCAGGGTGAACGCCTCGCCCGCCGCCCAGGTCCGGCCGGCCAGCTCGCGCTCGAGCCAGCCATAGCTCCTGGCCAGGGTCGCGTCGGCCTGGGCCACGCCCACCGGATCGTCCCCGCCGCGGAAGTTCTCGGCGACGATGCGCGAGGTCGGGTCCATCACGTAGCTGTCGAACACCCGGTCGAGCAGCCGGACGCGGAGCGCCGCCTCGGCGTCCGCCGGGATCAGGCCGGCCGAGGGCGCATGGCGCGCCTGGAGGTACTCGATGATGACGGTGGTCTCGGGGACCAGGCGGCCGCGGTCCGTATCCTCCAGCAGCGGCATCTTGCCCATCGGCGACAGCGCCTGGAAGGCCGCCCGCCCCTCAGGGTCGCCGAAGTCGACGAGGCGCGCCTCGAACGGCAGCCCGGCCTCGTAGAGGGCGATCTTGGCCTTCCAGCAATAGGAGGACAGCGGGTGCTGGTGAAGGATCAGGGGCACGGCGACGCCTTTCACTTAAGTATTTCCTTAAGTATCAGCCGATGGCGCAACGCGCAAGCCATTGAGCCCGGCCGCGCGCGCCACTAGCTTCCGCTCCACCTGAGCCGGAGCCTTCGATGCGCATCGCCACCTGGAACGTGAACTCGATCAACGCGCGCCTGGAGACCGTCGTGCGCTGGTTCGAGGCGGCGCAGCCGGACGTGGCGTGCCTGCAGGAGATCAAGTGCGTCGACGAGAAGTTCCCGGCCGAACCCTTTGAACGGCTTGGCTATAATCTCGCGATCCACGGCCAGAAGACCTACAACGGCGTGGCTCTCCTCTCGAAGCGGCCGCTGGAGGACGTGACCCGCGGCCTGCCGGAGAGCGACGGCGACGAGCACGCCCGCTACATCGAGGCGGTGGTCTCGGGACCCCAGCCCGTTCGGGTGGCGTCGATCTACCTTCCGAACGGCAATCCGGTGGGGACCGAGAAGTTCGACTACAAGCTGGCCTGGATGGGCCGGCTGCACCGCCATGCCCACAACCTGCTCAAGCTCGAGGAGCCGCTCGTCCTGGCCGGCGACTACAACGTCATCCCCGAGCCGCGCGACGCCGAGTTCCCCAAGAACTGGGAGGACGACGCCCTCTTCCAGCCGCAGAGCCGGGCCGCCTTCCGGGCGCTGAAGAACCTCGGCCTCACCGAAGCCTACCTGCAGGCCGACGGCGCGCCCGGCGCCTACACGTTCTGGGACTACCAGGCCGGGGCCTGGCAGCGGAACAACGGCATCCGCATCGACCACGCCCTGCTCTCGCCCCAGGCCGCCGACCTGCTGCGCGGCGTGACCATCCACCGCGACGTGCGCGGCTGGGAGAAGCCCTCGGACCACGTTCCGCTGGTGGTCGAACTGGACGCCTGAGCTGCGCCGTAGCCCGACTCGCCGAAACGGGCGTAGGCTGAGCGAATGGACGAGGTCGGGCGACTGATCGTGCTGATGGCGATCGCCGGCGGCGCCTTCACGGCGCTGGGGGCCGCCTTCGTCTGGTTCCTCGAGGAATCCCGCCGCATCCGTCGCAGCCTGAAGAAGGTCCTGGGGGCCGAGCCGCACGCCCTGCTGATCGCGCGCGGCCGCGGCAAGGGCATAGGCTTCGACTTCGCCGCGGGCGCCGTGGCCGTGAGCTGGGACGCCGGCGGCTGGTGCCTGCTGTACCGCGTCGACGAGCTGATGGGGGCCGAGCTGGTCGTCGACGGCCAGGTCGCGGCCCGCACCCACCGCGGCGAGCAGCGCCGCGCGCTCGACCAGCATGGCGGCGCCCAGGATCACGTGCGCCTGCGCTTCGTCTTCGACGACCCGACCTATCCCGACTTCACGCTTGAGCTGTGGTCCAGCGGCGACGAGGGCAAGCGCAAGGCGGCCACCGCGTCCGAGGCCTTGCAGGAGGGCAACCGCTGGATCGCGCGCATGGAATCGCTGCTGCGCCGGCCCGTCCCGAAGCGCGCCGCGCCCGTTCCGGTCGCGCCGTCGGCCGCCGAGCGGACCCCTCCGGAGGACGACGAGCCGGAGGACGAGTCGGCCGACGCGGCATGACTTGACGCTGTAAATTTATAAGGCCACGGTCCCGCGCCAGGAGGGCCCCATGACCAATCTCATCGCCGCCGCCGCATTCTTCGTGCTGATCCATCTGCTGATCTCGGGGACCCGGGTCCGCGACGCCCTGACCGGCAGGATCGGAGACGGCCCCTACATGGGCCTGTTCTCCCTGACCTCGGCGGCGGGCCTCGTCTGGCTGGGCTTCGCCTTCGCCGACGCCCGCAGCGCCCCTGACAACGACGTGCTGTGGGGAGTCTCCACCGGGACCCGCCACCTGCAGCTCCTCATCCAGCTCGTGGCGGTGACGTTCATCGTCGTGGGCCTGACCACCCCCAACCCCACCAGCGTCCGCCAGGAGGGCGCGCTGGACCGGCCGGGCCTGGTGCGCGGCATGCTGCGGGTCACCCGCCACCCCTTCCTGTGGGGCGTCGCGATCTGGGCCCTGGGGCACCTGCTGGTGAACGGCGACGCCGCCAGCCTGATCCTGTTCGGCTCGATGCTGGCCCTCGGCCTGTTCGGGACCGCGAGCATCGACGCCAAGCGCCGGCGCAAGCTGGGGACCAAGTGGGACGCCTTCGCGGCCCAGACCTCGAACGTGCCCTTCCTGGCCATCGCCCAGGGCCGCCAGCGCCTGAGCTTGGGAGAGATCGGCTGGTGGCGGTTCGCCGTCGCGATCCTGGTTTGGGCCGCGCTGGCGTTCGGCCACCCTTGGCTGTTCGGCGTCCCCGCCCTCCCCTGACGGCCTTGAAGTGGCCGACGGGCGGGAGTGGAATGGGTCCATGCCCGTCTTCGCCCCCACGACCCAGCTCGCCACCCACGAGGTCCTGAACCAGCCGCCCGAGTTCGCGGGCCGGAACCTCTACGAGATCGACGTCGCCTTCCGCGAGGCCGCGCGGCGCGAGGCCGGCGAGTGGCTGGACGCGCCGCTTTCGGCCCTGGGCGCGGCGGTGGGTTCGGAACAGGTGCTGGACTGGGGCGAGCAGGCCAACCGCTTCCCGCCCGAACTGGTGACGTTCGACCGCTACGGCCGGCGCGTGGACGAGGCCCGGTTCCACCCCGCCTACCACCAGCTCATGGCCCTCGCCATGGAGCACCGGATCCACGACATCGCCTGGACTGCGGAACGGCCGGGCGGCCACGTCGGCCACCTGGCGACCCTGGCCCTGTTCACCCAGGCAGAGGCCGGGGTCATGTGCCCGATCAACATGACCTACGCCGCCGTTCCGGCCCTGCGCACCCAGCCCGACGTGACCGGGCCGTGGCTCGATAAGCTGCTGGGCGGCCGCTACGACGCCCCGCTGAGGCCCATCGGGCAGAAGGCGGGGATCACCGTCGGCATGGCCATGACCGAGAAGCAGGGCGGCAGCGACGTGCGGGCCAACACCACCCGCGCCTACCGGCTGGAAACCGGCGATCCGCGCGCCTATCGCCTCGTCGGCCACAAGTGGTTCTGCTCGGCGCCGATGAGCGACGGCTTCCTGACGCTGGCCTACGCCGAGCGCGGCCTGTCGTGCTTCCTCGTCCCGCGCATCACGCCCGACGGGGAACGCAACGGCATCCGGGTGATGCGGCTGAAGGACAAGCTGGGCAACAAGTCCAACGCCTCCAGCGAGATCGAGTACCACGACGCCTACGCCCAGCTCCTCGGCGACGAGGGCGAAGGGGTGAAGGTGATCATCGACATGGTCCACCACACGCGGCTCGGCACCATGGGCGGCACCCTGGGGATCATGCGCATGGCCCTGGCCCAGGCGGTGAACCAGGTGAGCGGGCGCCGGGCGTTCCAGAAGACCCTGATCGACCAGCCGGCGATGACCTCGGTGATCGCCGACCTGGCGGTCGAGTACGAGGCGGCGGCGGCGCTCTCGATGCGCGTGGCCCGCGCCTTCGACGCCGAGGATCCGGCCGGCCGCGCCTTCGCCCGCCTCTCGGTGGCGGTCGGCAAGTACTGGCTGACCAAGCGCAACCCGAACTTCGTCTACGAGTGCATGGAGTGCCACGGGGGCGTCGGCTACGTGGAGGAGACCCCCATGCCGCGCCTGTTCCGGGAGAGCCCGCTGAACGCGATCTGGGAGGGCTCGGGCAACGTCATCGCCCTCGACATCCTGCGCACCCTGGGGCGCGAGCCCCTGGCGCTGGAGGCCTACGCCGCCGAGGTCGCCGAGGCCCGGGGCGCGGACCGGCGGCTGGACGCTGCGGCCGAGGGGTTGCTGGACGGCCTGGCGCGCCATCGCCCCGGAGAGGCCGACGCGCGCCGGACCGCCGAGCGGATGGCGCTGGTGCTGCAGGGCGCGCTGCTGGTCCGCCATGCGCCGGCCGCCGTCGCCGACGCCTTCTGCGCCACCCGGCTGGGGGACGAGGGCGGCCGCTCGTTCGGGATCCTGCCCGGCGGCGCGGACGTGGCGGCCATCGTGGACCGCCAGCGGTTCGACTAAGCCTCGGCTAGGCCCCTAGCGCGAACTCCACCGCCGCCTCGCAGTGGGCCACGGCGCTGTCGACCGTGGGCAGCGCCATGTCGGCCGGATCGAGCAGGAGGCCGATCTCGGTGCAGCCGAAGATCACCCCGTCGGCGCCCGCCGCGCGGCCGCGCTCGATGATCCCCAGCACCTCGCGCCGCGACTCCTCGCGGATCACGCCCTGGCAGAGCTCGTCGTAGATGATCGCGTGCAGCCGCTCGCGGTCGGCCGCCTCGGGCGCGAAGCCGTCCAGCCCCTGCCCCCTCAGCCGATCGAGGTAGAACGGCTTCTCCATCGTGAATCGCGTGGCCAGCAGCAGCGGCCGGGCGACGCCCCTCGCCTTCAGCGCCTGCGCGGTCGCATCGGCGATGTGGATCAGCGGCACGCCGCCGGCCTCGGCCACCTGCGGCGCGTTCAGGTGCATGGTGTTGGCGCAGATCATCAGGCCTTCCGCGCCCGCCGCCACCAGCCGGCGCGCGGCCTCGGCGAACTGGCGGCCGGTCTCGTCCCAGTCGCCCTTGGCCTGCAGCTCGGCCACGGGGGCGAAGTCCACCGACCACAGGATCAGCTTGGCCGAATGCAGGCCGCCCAGCCGCTCGCGGACCAGGCGGTTGAGCAGCTGGTAGTAGACGACCGTGCTCTCGGCGCTGATCCCGCCGATGAGGCCGAGGGTCCGCACCTCAGATGTCCGCGTAGACGTGCGTCTCGCCAGCGTGGCCCGGATGGGTCACGGCGCCGAGGTGCGCGGGGCCCACGAGCTGGACGTACTTCCAGATCGCGCCCGAGCCGTAGTTCGTCCGGCGGGGCTCCTCCTGGGCCAGCAGGTGGGCGCGGTGCTCCAGCTCGATCGGATCGACCTCCAGCTCGATCGTGCCGGCCTCGGCGTCGATGGAGATGATGTCGCCGTCCTTCACCAGCGCGATGGGGCCGCCGTCCGCGGCTTCCGGACCGATGTGGCCGACGCAGAGGCCGCGCGTGGCGCCCGAGAACCGGCCGTCGGTGATGAGCGCGATGTTCTCCACGCCCTGGCCCTTGATGGCCGCCGTGGTGGCCAGCATCTCGCGCATGCCGGGGCCGCCCTTGGGCCCCTCGTACCGGATGACCAGCACGTCGCCTTCCTTGTAGTCGCGCGCCTCGACGGCGGCGAAGCAGGCCTCCTCGCCGTCGAACACCCGGGCCGGGCCGCGGTGCTTGGTGTGGCTGAGGCCGGCCACCTTCACGATCGCGCCGTCGGGGGCCAGCGAGCCCCACAGGCCGACGACGCCGCCCGTGGGCGACAGCGGATTGGAGACCGGGCGGATGACGTCCTGCTCGTCGTTCCAGACGACGCCTTCCAGGTTCTCGCGGATCGTCTTGCCGGTGACCGTCATGCAGTCGCCGTGGATCAGGCCGGCGTCCAGCAGGGTGCGCAGCAGCATCGGCACGCCGCCCGCCTCGCCCATCTTCTTGGCCGGATAGCGCCCGCCCGGCATCAGGTCGGCCAGGTACGGCGTCCGCTTCATGATCTCGCACACGTCGCGCAGGGTGAACTCGATGCCGCACTCGTGGGCCATGGCCGGCAGGTGCAGGCCGCCGTTGGTCGACCCCCCGGTCGCGGCCACCACCACGGCGGCGTTTTCGAACGCCTCGCGGGTGCAGATATCGCGCGGACGCAGGTTGCGCTCCAGCAGGGCCATCACCGCCTCGCCGGTGGCGCGGGCGTATTCGTCGCGGTCGAGATAGGCCGCCGGCAGCGCCGAGGACAGCGGCAGGGCCAGGCCGATCGCCTCGGACACGCAGGCCATGGTGTTGGCCGTGTACTGGCCGCCGCAGGCCCCGTCGCCCGGACAGGCGTGCTGCTCGAGGTCGCACAGATCCTCGAGGCTCATCTGGCCGGCGGAGTGCTTGCCGACGCCCTCGAAAACGTCCTGCACGGTCACTTCTCGCCCGTGCCAGGTCCCGGGCAGGATGGAGCCGCCGTAGATGAAGGCCGAGGGCACGTTCAGGCGCAGCATGGCCATCATCATGCCCGGCAGGCTCTTGTCGCAGCCGGCGACGCCGATCAGGGCGTCGTAGGCGTGGCCGCGCATGGTCAGCTCGACGGAGTCGGCGATCAGGTCCCGGCTGACCAGGGACGAGCGCATGCCCTCGTGGCCCATGGCGATCCCGTCGGTGACGGTGATGGTGCAGAACTCGCGCGGGGTGCCGCCGGCGCGCTTCACGCCCTCGGACGCGGCGTGCGCCTGGCGCATCAGGGCGGTGTTGCACGGCGCGGCCTCGTTCCAGCACGAGGCTACGCCCACGAACGGCTGGGCGATCTCGCGGCTGCCCAGGCCCATCGCATAGAAGTACGACCGGTGCGGCGCCCGCGAGGGCCCCTCGGTCACGTGGCGGCTGGGGAGCTTCGACTTGTCCCAGGATCCGTCCGGTTTGCGATGCATGTTCAGGCGCTCCCGACTAAGGCCGGCCCTCTGTAAGGGCCGCTCGCCGCCGGTGGAAGTCCCCCGCGGCGCGCGCGTGGCCACTCTACTCTAACTGGCGCCCTGCACCCGGTGGCGCGACGGCGGCGCGGGACGCGCTGAGCCTGCGCGATTCCTTGCCGCGTAAGGCGTTGAGCCTACCGAACACTGTCGACTCGACACCCGCCACAGCAGTCGACGGCGCGCACAAAGAAAGAAGGCGCGCCTCCGGCGCGCCCCTAGGTTGTCTATTGGGAAGAACAAGATCCGAAACCGGCGAACCGCGGCCGATTTCTGACGCCCCCATACTGTGCCGCAGATCATTCCAGCGACAAGAAGCAACCGCAAGGTGATTCTTATTCAGTTATCCCCGTTTCAAACACGTATTCGCATTGACGGCGCTCCGCGGCTGCTTCAGCTTCACCGTCAAGCGCAGGCAATAGCGCTCAAAGGCTGCGGGGAGGCAGTTCACATGAAATTCAAGCACGGCTTGATGGCGACCAGTGCTGCGCTGGCCGCCGCCCTTGGCGCACCTGCGTACGCGCAGGGCAGTCCCAACGTCATCGAGGAGCTGGTGGTCACCGCCGAGCGGCGGGAGCAGAGCCTGCAGGACGTGCCGGTGGCCATCTCGGCCTTCACGTCCGAGAACCGGGACCTGATCGGCATCACCACCGTCCAGGACATGACCAACTTCACCCCGGGGCTGCAGTATTCCAGCCAGCTCGACCGGGTGAGCCTGCGCGGCGTCGGCCGGACGACCAACGTGCACGCCGCCGACCCGTCGGTGTCGGTCTATTCGGACGGCATCTACACCACCTCGACCGTCGAGGCGGGCAAGACGCCCCTGTTCCTGGACCGGACCGAGGTCCTGCGCGGGCCGCAGGCCACGCTGTACGGGCGCAACGCCATCGCCGGGGCGATCAACCTGATCTCGAGGCGGCCGACCGAAGAATGGTACGCCGAGGCGCGGGCCACCTACGCCAACTACAACCGCCACCTGGTCGAGGGCGCCGTCTCGGGCCCGACGATGATCCCGGGCGTGCTGTTCCGCCTGGTGGCCAACTGGGAGAAGCAGACCGACGGCTGGTACGACAACATCGTCCCCGGCATGCCCGACGAGGGCAACGTCATCGACACGAACATCGTCGAGGGCCAGCTGAAGTTCAATTTCAACGAGAACTTCGAGGGTTGGGCCAAGCTGACGACCATCGTCTGGCGCAACGGCGGCGGGGGCCCCGGCTCGCGCGGGACGTGGACGCCGGCGCCCTACGCCACCTTCCAGGTCGCCAATGCGGCGACCACCAACGATCCGGGCTACGGCTGCAGCGGCCGGACCACCAACGTCGTCAACCGCTCGCCGCTAGGCTGCACCAATCCGCAGCTCGACGATCCGCGCAAGATCGCCTCGGCGGTGCCGTTCCAGGTGAAGCTGGACGACACCCTGATCTTCGCCAGCGAATGGACCTGGCACGCCTCGAACTTCGACATCAAGTACACGACCGGCGGGGCGCGCTATCACTACAACCTGAACCGGCCGCCGAACGACAACGTGGCGCCGGTCGAGCGCTTCACCCTGCCCGGCGGGCTGACGATCTTCCCGCAGCAGCTCTACAACTACCAGGAGCGCGAGGAGTGGTGGAGCCACGAGCTCACCCTGAGCTCCACCCATGACGGGCCGCTGCAGTGGCTGGCCGGCGTCTATTACTGGAACGAGCACTACGAGCAGCCGACCTCGACCTACCTGTTCGACCAGACCCAGATCGCCCAGCCGGTCGGCGCGAGCTGCCCCCGCTTCGGCAATGTCTGCCCCCCGAACACGCTGCTCCAGCGCACGCACGACGAGCCGCGGTTCCACATCCAGTCGAAGGCGGTCTACGGCCAGATCGACTACAGCTTCACCGACACGCTGAAGTTCACGGCCGGCCTCCGCTACTCGGAGGACACCAAGACCGGCTCGGAAGAGGCGCGGGTCATCTGCTTCGCGTTCTTCGCCTGCACGCCCGGGCTCTATCCCGAGCAGCTGGGCCCGTTCACGCCGGCGGTGGACTTGACCCAGACCCTGTTCGTCCCCCGGCCGACCCCGCCGAAGGGCATCTCGCAGGACTTCACCTTCGACCCCGCCACGGGCCGCGCCCGGCGCGAGTACGACGGCAAGTGGGACCAGGTGACCGGCAACGTCGGCTTCCAGTGGGAGCCCGACGCCGACACGAACGCCTATCTCCGCTACTCGAAGGGCTACAAGCCCGGCGGCTTCCGGATCGGCGTGGACACCGCGCTGACCGCCAATCCCTACACCGAGAAGGAGACGCTGGACGACGTCGAGTTCGGCGTGAAGAAGTCGTTCGGGAATTTCCAGGCCAACGTCGCGTTCTTCCACTACTGGTACAAGAACGCCCAGATCCCGCTGACCATCGTCGACACCGCGGGCGGCATCGTGCAGGCCAATTCGGTCTTCTACAACGTGCCCAAGGCGATCTCTAAGGGCGTGGAGGTGGAGACCATCTGGCAGCCGGTCGACGGCCTGCAGATCCTCGCCAACTACTCCTACCTAGACTCGCACATCACCCGGGCCCGCGGACCGGTCGATCCGGCCGACCCGGCGGCGCTCGACCCGGACGCCAACCCGATCGGCTCGCTCGCCGACTGCGCGGCGCGGCAGGCGAACGCGGACACCACCGACAACTGCGCGGCCGACCTGTTCTCGCTGCTCCAGGGCGGCGGTTTCCAGCTCGGCCAGGACCTGAAGGGCCAGAAGCTGCCCCACGCGCCCAAGCACAAGGTCGCGGTGAACGTGAACTACACCTGGCAGCTGCCGACGGCCTCGCTGACCGGCTCGGTGAACTACACCTGGCGCGCGGCCCAGTACGGCAGCATCTTCAACCGCTCGTACACGCGCTCGCCGTCCTGGGACCAGGTGGACGCGCGGCTGACCTACAAGCCCGAGAACGACAAGTACACGGTGATCCTGTTCGTCCGGAACCTGTTCGACGACGTCGGCTACGAGGGCGGCGCCGGCGCCTCCCGGCGCGAGGGCTACATCGGACCTGCCACCGCCTCGGCGCCCGGCACGCCGGTGACGGTGATCCCCGTCTCGCAGGGGATCTCGACCACCTATCCGATCACGCCGCCCCGGACCTACGGGATCGAGCTGCAGTACCGCTTCTTCTAGGGTGACCGGAGGGCGCTCCGCCACGCGGCGGGGCGCCCTTTCGCCCTCAGGCGGCCCGGACCAGCCCTTCCAGCCGCGCCAGCAACGCGCGCCATCCGGCCTCCATCTCGGCCGTCCAGTCCTCGCCCACCACGGCGCGGGTCGTCTCCATCACGATCGGGAAGAAGCTGGCGAACGCCTCGGGCGGCACGCCGAAGCCCTCGTGGTTGACCCGTTCCGAGCGGATCAGGTTGGCCGCATAGCCGCCGTCGAGATCGAGCACGCACTGGAACGCGACGGCCAGCATCTCGCCACGCACCGCGCCCGTGGTGTCGCGCACGAACTGCGCCTCCATCTCGGGGAACGCCTCGAACAGCCGCCGGTAGACCAGCGGGGCCGGATCGCCCGCCCGTTCGGCGAGCAGATCCAGCGAACGGGCGACGGCCTCGCTCAGAGCGCCCTCTCGATCGCGTCGGTGATGTCGGAATCCAGCGGATCGGTGCGCGGCCCGAACGCCTGCAGCGCCTCGCCCGACTTGCCGATCAGGATCTTATGGAAATTCCACACCGGCACGGCCGGCTCGCCGAGCTGCTCCTGGGCCCAGCGGTAGAAGGGATGGGCCCCCTCGCCTTTCACCTCGACCTTGGCCGTCAGGGGGAAGTCGACGCCGAACCGGGTCTCGCAGAAGTCCTTGATCTCGGCCTCGGCCCCAGGCTCCTGGCCGGCGAATTGGTTGCAGGGCACGCCCAGCACCACGAAGCCGCGGCCGCGGTACTCGGCGTACAGCTTCTCCAGCCCGTCGTACTGCGGCGTCAGCCCGCACTGCGAGGCGGTGTTGACCACCAGCACCACCTTGTCGCGGAAGGTGGTGAGCGGCAGCGGCTCGCCGTCGATGGTGGTGAAGGAAAACTCGTGGGCGCTGGCGGTCATGGCGACCTCCCTGGAGGACCTGGGACGCAAGGCTAGCGCCGTTACGCAGCGTCCTCCAACGCCTGTTCGACGGCGATGGCCAGGTCGAGGGCGCGGATCGCCTCCTCGGCGGTCACGAAGGGCCGCGGGGCCTCGCCGCGCACGGCCTGGAGGAAAGCCTCGACGCTGGCGCCCAGCGGGTCGGCCGCCGCCGGCGTGTCGGCGAAGTCCGGATTGAGCGCGAACGGCGTGGTGTTGCGGAACGTGCGGGCCACGAAGTCGATCTCGACCTCGCCCGAGGGATACACCACCCGCATCGTGCGCCGCCGCCCCTCGGCCATGCGCGAGACGTCGAACAGGGCGGTGAAGCCGGACTCGAAGCTGACCTCGGCGCGGGCCACGTCCCAGGCGCCGCTGGCGCCGAGCCGCCCCTCGCCTTCCGCCGTCACCGGCTCGGCCGTGGTGATGGCGAGCGCCAGGTCGATGTCGTGGATCATCAGGTCCAGCACCGCCGAGACGTCCTGGCTGCGCTCGGACGGCGGGCCGTGGCGCAGCGCCTCCAGCAGCACCGGCTGCTCGGGCACGTCCAGCAGGCCCATGGCGCGGAACACCACCCGCTCCTGGTGGCCGCAGGCGACGACCAGCCCCTTGGCGGCGGCGGTGGAGCGGATCTTTTCGGCCTCGGCCACCGAGACGGCGATCGGCTTCTCCACATAGACCGGCTTGCCGGCGGCCAGGGCGGCCAGGGCGTGCTCGGCGTGGCAGGTCGCGGGCGAGGCGATGGTCACCACGTCCACGGCCTCGAGGAAGGCGTCCAGCTCGTGGAAGGCCCGTCCCCCCAGCGGCACGGCGACCTGGGCCGCGCGTTCGGGATGGCGATCGAACACCGCCGAGAGCACAGCGCCCGGCAGGCGCGCGTACTGGCGGGCGTGGTAACCGCCGAACACGCCGGCGCCGATGACGCCGCCTCTCAGGACCTCGGCCATGGACTCACTCGGGGATTGGGACGCGGGCGGGGCCTAGCACGCCGGGCGCCCTCGACGCCACCTGAGGGGCCGGTTAAACAACTGTTTGAGGCAATGAGAACCGGGAGAACGTCCATGACCGCCGCGCGCGAGATCCGCCTGAAGAGCCGCCCCTCGGGCGTGCCGACCCACGACAACTTCGAGGTGGCGACGGTCGAGCTGCCCGATCCCGGCCCGGGCGAAGTCCAGGTCAAGAACCTCTGGATGACGGTCGATCCTTACATGCGCGGGCGCATGAACGACGTGAAGAGCTACGTCCCGCCGTTCCAGCTGGGCGAGGCGCTGCAGGGCGGCGCGATCGGCGAGGTCGCCGTCTCGAACGACCCGTCCCTGAAGCCGGGCGACCTCGTGCTGTCGATGCTCGGCTGGCGCGAGCGCTTCAACGCCCCGGCCGGCGCGCTGCAGAAGATCGACCCGCAGGGCCTGCCGCCCCAGGCGTTCCTGGGCGTGGCCGGCATGCCGGGCCTGACCGCCTACGCCGGGCTTCTGCGCGTGGCCGGTCTGAAGGACCGCGACGTGGTGTTCGTCTCGGGCGCGGCGGGCGCGGTCGGCTCGCTGGTCTGCCAGATCGCCAAGGCCAAGGGCCACACCGTGATCGGCTCGGCGGGGGGACCTGAGAAGGTCGCCTTCCTGAAGGAGATCGGGGTCGACCACGCCATCGACTACAAGGCCGAGAAGGACCTCACCGCCGCCCTGGCCCGGGCCGCCCCGAGCGGCATCGACGTCTATTTCGACAACGTCGGCGGCGACCACCTCGAGGCGGCCCTCAACGCCGCCCGCCCCTTCGCCCGCTTCGCCGAGTGCGGGATGATCTCAATGTACAACTCGACCGAGCCGCCGGCCGGGCCGCGGAACATCATCCAGGTCGTCGGCAAGCAGATTCGCATCCAGGGCTTCATCGTCTCCAGCCACGCCGACATGCAGGCCGACTTCCAGCGGGACCTGGCCAGCTGGGTGCGCGAGGGCAAGGTGAAGTGGAAGGAGACCGTGTTCGAGGGCATCGAGCGCGCGCCCGACGCCTTCCTCGGCCTCTTCAAGGGCGAGAACCTCGGCAAGATGCTGGTCAAGCTCGCTTAAGCCGGTCGGACGGCGTAGAACGGCGGCTCCACCCCATCCCTGGAGTCCGCCGTGCCGCGCCTGTTCAGCGCCTATGTGATCGTCGACTGGAGCGCCGCCGCCAAGCCCACCACCGGCGCGGACTCCATCTGGATCGGCGTGCTGAAGCGCGACGTGCGGTTCCGGCTCGCGTTCGAGAGCTACAACCCCTCGACGCGGGCCGAGGCCGAGACGCGGCTGAACGCCGTCCTCGACGACCTGAAGAAGCGCAACGAGCGGGCGCTGCTCGGCTTCGACTTCCCGCTGGGCTTCCCGCGCGGCTTCGCAGAGGCGCTGAAGCTGCCGGGCGATGCGCCGTGGCGCGCGACCTGGGACCAGCTTGACCGGATGGTCAAGGACAAGTCCGACAACACCAACAACCGCTTCGGCGTGGGCTCGGAGATCAACCGGCGGATGACCGGCGGCCCCTTCCCGTTCTGGGGCTGCCCGCCGAAGGACGCCCTGACCACCCTGCAGCCCAAGCGCACCCGCGCCCATGGGCCGGACGACCTGCCCGAGTTCCGCCACGCGGACCTGGCCGCCAAGGGCGCCGCCTCGATCTGGAAGCTCTATTACAACGGCTCGGTGGGCGGTCAGGCGATCCTGGGCATCCCGTTCGTGCGCCGGCTGAAGCTGGCGCGCGGCGAGGCGATGAGGGTCTGGCCGTTCGAGACGGGGTTCAAGGCGCTCACCGAGGCCGACCTCGCAGGCGTCGACGTCGTGGCGGCCGAAGTCTATCCCTCGATGTTGAAGGCTCAGGGCGGGCCGGGCGAGGTGAAGGACCTGACCCAGGTCCGGACGACCGCCGAGCATTTCGCGCGGCTGGACGAGGCCAGCAAGCTCGGCGCGCTGTTCGCTCCGCCGAAGGACGCCGCCGCCGACGTGGTGCTGGACGCCGAGCGCGAGGAAGGCTGGATCCTGGGCGCCGGGGCCTAGAGGGTCCGGCGGCTCAACAGCCAGAACCGGCCCAGCAGCAGGGCGCAGGAAACCAGGCTCGCCACGATCACGGCCCAGACGATGCCGTCGATGCCGAGCTTCATGGGGATCGCCAGCCACCAGGCGAGCGGCATCATGACTGCGATGTAGCTGGCCAGGTGGGTGTAGGTCGGCAGCCAGACATCGCCCCGCGCCCGCAGCGCCTGGGCCGCCACGACCTGCAGGGCGTCGGGCAGGAAGAACAGGCACGACAGGGCCAGGGCCGGCGCGGCCAGGGCGATGGTCGCCGCATCCCGCGTGTAGCCGGCCGAGATGAGCCCCGCGGCGGGCCAGACGGCCAGCGAGACGATCACCCCGAACACCGCCGTCACCGCGAACGAGATCGCGCCCGCCCTATGGACGCCGGCCGGATCGCGCGCGCCGTAGGCCCGGCCCACCAGCACCGCCGCCCCGGTCGCCAGGCCCAGCGGGACCATGAAGACGATCGCCGCGAGGTTCAGCACGATCGCCCAGGCGGCGACCGCCAGGCCGCCGATCCAGCCGGCGATGACGTTCATGCTGGCGAAGGCCGAGACCTCCAGGAAGTTGGAAATCCCTGCGCCGTAGCCGATCCGTCGCTGCTCGGCCTCGGCGGCGCGGTCACGGGCGGGCTTGCGGAAGACGCCCAGCGCTCGCGCCTCTGGCATCAGGGCGATGTAGGCCAGCAGCGCCAGGGCGAGGAACGTCCGCGCCCCGAAGGTGCCCCAGGCCGCGCCCACGGCCCCCATGGCGGGCAGGCCGAAGGTCCCCGGCACGAACAGCAGGACGAGGCCGAGGTTCACGACATTCGCCGCCCACATGGCCCAGGCCGCCGGGCCCGGCCTGGCCAGCCCTTCGAGCCAGAAGCTGGCGGCGACGCTGACGCCGTAGCTGGTGAGCGAGAGGGAGAAGACGAGCAGCGCGCGCGTGGCCCCGTCGGCCAGGTCCGGCTCCAGCCCGATCACGTGCAGGAACGGCGGCCCCGCCAGCGCCAGCAGGACCGTGGAGGCTAGGCTGACCCAGAACGCGTAGACGAGCCCGCGCCGCAGCACCGCGCCGGTCTCGTGCCGCCGCCCCTCGCCGATCGCCCGGGCCGTCATCACCTGGATGCCGGTGAGCAGGCCCACGACCGCCGTCAGCATCACGCTGGTGGGGGCCCAGCCCAGGGCGTGGTAGCCGAGCTGCTGGGCCGAGTAGCGGCCGACGACGACCGCGTCCGTCAGCCCCATGGTCATGATCCCCAGGCGCGCGAGCACCACCGGCCCCGACAGCTTGAGGAGCTGGGCCAGGTCGGCGCGGACGAGACTGGAGCGTTCCCCGGCCAGCGAGGACGCCTGGGCCGCCGGGCGGTCCATGACACGCAACCTTGGTTGTCAAAGAAGCCGCGGACAGTCGCGCGGCCGGACCCCGCCCGCAAGCCGGGTCCGCCGCCCGCCGGAGCTTCCTACGCCGGAGTGGCCCGGCGGCCACGGCTCAGATGTTGACGGCGACCCGCCTGGAGAGGTCGACCCGGTCTTCCTTCAGCTTCTCGGCCACCAGGAACGCCAGCTCCAGGGCCTGCTCGCCGTTCAGCCGCGGATCGCAGTGCGTGTGGTAGCGGTCGGCCAGGTCGCCCTCGGCCAGCGCCCGGGCGCCGCCCAGGCACTCGGTGACGTTCTGGCCGGTCATCTCCAGGTGCACGCCGCCCGGGTGCACGCCCTCGCCCTTGCAGGTGTCCACGAAGGACTTCACCTCGGAGAGGATGCGGTCGAACGGCCGGGTCTTGTAGCCCGAGGCCGCCGTCAGGGTGTTGCCGTGCATCGGATCGATGGCCCAGACCACGTTGCGGCCGCCGGCCTTGGTGGCCCGCAGCAGGCGCGGCAGGCGGTCCTCGATCTTGTCGTAGCCGAAGCGGCCGTAGAGCGTCAGGCGGCCGCCCTCGTTCTTCGGGTTCAGCACGTCGATCAGGCGCAGCAGCTCGTCCGGCTCCATGGTCGGGCCGACCTTCACGCCGATGGGGTTCTTGATGCCGCGGAAATACTCCACGTGGGCGCCGTCGAGCTGGCGGGTGCGCTCCCCGATCCACAGCAGGTGGGCCGAGGTGTCGTACCACTCGCCCGAGGTGCTATCGACGCGGGTCATCGCCTCCTCGAAGCCCAGCAGCAGGCCTTCGTGGCTGGTGAAGAACTCGACCCGGTGCATCTCGGGATGGCTCTCGGGCGTGACCCCGATGGCGGCCATGAAGGTCAGCGCCTCCGAGATCTTCTCGGACAGCTCGCGGTAGCGCGCGCCCTGCGGGCTGTCGTTGACGAAGCCCAGGGTCCAGCGGTGGATGTTGTAGAGGTCGGCGTAGCCGCCGCCCGCGAAGGCGCGCAGCAGGTTCAGCGTCGCCGACGACTGGCCGTAGGCCTGGATCAGCCGCTGCGGGTCCGGCGTGCGGGCCTGCGGCGTGAACTCCATGCCGTTGATGTTGTCGCCGCGGTACGACGGCAGCTCGACGCCGTCGATCGTCTCGATCGGCGAGGAGCGCGGCTTGCCGAACTGGCCGGCCATGCGGCCCACCTTCACCACCGGCTTGCCGCCCGCGAAGGTCAGCACCACCGCCATCTGCAGGATCAGGCGGAACAGGTCGCGGATATTGTCGGCGTGGAATTCCTTGAAGCTCTCGGCGCAGTCGCCGCCCTGCAGCAGGAAGGCGCGGCCCTCGGCCACATCGCCCAGCAGGCTCTTCAGCCGGCGCGCCTCGCCCGCAAACACCAGCGGCGGCATCTTGCGAAGGGTCTGTTCCACGCGCGCGAGCTCGGCCGGATCCGGATAGTCGGTCGGCAGGTGCTTGGCGGGCTTCGATCTCCAGGATGCAGGCGTCCAGTGCTCGGTCATTCTTCCAACTCCACGCCTGCCAAACATGGGCGTGCGCCCCCGGCGGCGGAAGCGGGCTTCTACCCCGAGAAGGCCGCTGTGGTCGATGATTTTGCTGCGGTGCGGCGATCCGGACGCACTCTGGGGGCAGGAACGACCCCGTCCATCATGCCGACGACGACGCAGGCCAACGCGCCCAGGGCCAGCCACCACTCCTGCCAAAGCCCGAAGTTGACCGCGGCGAACAGCAGGTAGGCGACGGCCGCGGCGCAACCCGCCGCGGCGGCGAGATCGGGCCCCTCGCGGCTGAGGCGGCGCAGGAGGAAGGCCCAGACCAGCGCCGCCCCGACGGCTCCCACGGCGCCCAGCTCCAGCCACGCCTGCAGCGCGCCGTTGTGCGGGTGAAGGACGATGTTCGGGCTGAACGCGCGGCTGGCGTCCAGGCCCCAGCCGCGGAACGGATGATGGGCGATGGCGTCCACCGCATGGCTCCAGTAGCCGAGCCGCTGGGCCCAGGACTCCGGCGCGGCGACCTCGATGCCCATGCCGCGGCCGAGGCTGCGCAGCCCCAGCATGACCGCCGGCGTCAGCAGGAAGAACCCCGCCGCCACCACGGCCAGGGCCCGCGGCGCCGAGCGCGGGAAGCTCCAGGCCAGGACGCCGACCAGCAGGCTGAGCCCGACGGCGATCACAGGCGCGTCCGAGTGGAAGAGGAAGGCCATCAGCCAGGCGCCGAGCGCCATCGGCAGGCCGAGCCACCACGGCCAGCCGGCCCGGATCCCGCCGGCCGCCGCCAGCGGCCACAGCAGCGCGACGGCGAAGGAGCCCTGGGCCAGGTTCTTGCGCGCGAGGTCCGGCCGCGTGGGATCGCCGATGGCCGCCCGCAGCGCCTGGTAGACGGCCCCGCCCGTCGCCGCCTCGACCAGGTAGATCACCCCGAGCAGCGCAAGGCCCCAGGCAAGGACCGTGAGCGCCAGCCGCCGCAGCGCCGGATCGGCCCGGCGCGCAGCGCACCAGGCGGCCCAGTAGAGCGGAAGCTGCAGGGCGAGCTTGAGCGCGACGCTCTCCTCGACGGCGTCCGGCTTCCAGACGCTCCAGGCCGAGGCCATGCCGGCCCAGACCAGGCCCGCCAGCAGGACGACCGCCACGGGCCGGTCCTCGTCGGTGATCCGCAGCGCCGGCAGGCAGAGCAGGCCCACGAGCCCCATCAGCGGCGCGAAACCGAGCGGCCCCAGCCAGGCCAGCAGCGGGACCAGCGCCGCGGCGCCCACCAGCACCCAGCCGCACCAGACCGCCAGCCGGTCGGACGCCGCGGCGGCCGCAGGCATCAGGCCACCTGACCCAGGGCGGGCGGCGCCTGCTTCTCGCGCAGGGTGACCAGCTCTTCGGCCAGGGTCGGGTGGACGGCGCAGGTGGAATCCCACTGCGGCTTGGTCACCCCCATCTTCATGGCGATGGCGGCCATCTGGATGATCTCGGGCGCATCGGGCGCGACGACGTGGCAGCCGAGGATCTTCTCGGTCCCCTGCTCCACCACCAGCTTCACCAGGCACCGCTCGTCGCTCCCCGTGAAGGCGTACTTCATCGGCCTGAAGCGTGCGAGGTAGATGTCCACCTTGCCGCCGTGGCTGTGCCGGGCCTCGGCCTCGGAGAGGCCCACCGAGCCGATCGGCGGCTGCGAGAAGACCGCCGAGGCCACCATCTCGTGGTCGAAGGTCGTGGGCCGGTCGTTGAACACGGTGTCGGCGAAGGCGTGGCCCTCCCGGATCGCCACCGGCGTCAGGTTGATCCGGTCGGTGACGTCGCCCACGGCCCAGATGTTGTCGACGCTGGTGCGGGAGTACTCGTCCACCTTCACCGCGCCGCGCGCGTCCAGCTCGACGCCGGCCGCCTCGAGGCCGAGGCCTTCGACGTAGGGCTCGCGGCCAAGGGCGAAGAGCACCAGGTCGCTCTCGCACGGCGACATGCCGTTGGTGAGCCGGCTCACGAGACCCGTCGCGGTCTGCTCGATGGCGGAATGCTGCGTGCCGAGCAGGACCTTGATCCCGCGCTTCTCCATCTCCTCGGCCACGTGGGCGCGCACGTCGTCGTCGAAGCCGCGCAGGATGTTGGGGCCGCGATGGACCAGGGTCGTATCGACGCCCAGGCCGTTGAAGATGCCGGCGAACTCGACGGCGATGTAGCCGCCGCCGGCGATGACGATCCGCTTCGGCAGCTCGGCGATATGGAACGCCTCGTTGGAGGTGATGGCGTGCTCGATCCCGGGCAGGTCCTTCGGCATCCAGGGCCGGCCGCCGGTGGCGATCAGGATCTTGTCGGCCGTGACCTGGCCGCGCCCCTCGACCTCGACCGTGTGGCGGTCCACGAGGCGGGCCTTGCCGTGCACCAGCTCGGCGCCGGCGTTCTGCAGGTTACGGACATAGATGCCGGAAAGCCGGGCGATCTCCTTGTCCTTTTCGGCCAGGAAGGCGGGCCAGTCGAACCGCGCGCCCTCGACCGTCCAGCCGTAGCCTTCGGCGGTCTTGAAGTGGTGCGCGAACTCCGAGGCGTAGACCATGAACTTCTTGGGCACGCAGCCGCGGATCACGCAGGTGCCGCCGACGCGGTGCTCCTCGGCGACGGCCACGCGGGCGCCCGACAGCGCCGCCACCCGGGCCGCGCGCACGCCGCCCGAACCGGCGCCGATGACGAAGAGGTCGTAGTCGTATCCGGCCAACGCGGACTCCTTGGGGTCTAGGGCTCCAGCGTCGTGACGCCGCCGGGGTCGCCGATCAAAGCCCGGTCGGCGAGGTCGAGGAAGAGGCCGTGGTCCACCACGCCGGTGACGCTCTTCAGCGCCGCGGCCAGCGCCGCCGGCTCCTCGATCCGCCCGCAGGCTGCGTCATAGATGAGGTTTCCCTCGTCGGTTCGCACCGGCTGGCCGTCCCTGACGCGCAGGCGCGGCGCGACGCCGACGTCGCATTCGGCCAGGGCGTCGCAGATCCGCAGGGCCGTCGTCTGGTGGCCGAAGGTCACCACCTCGATCGGCAGGGGGTACTTGCCAAGGGTCGGGACCTGCTTGGCGGCGTCGGCGATGACGACGCAGCGCTTGGAGGCCTCCCACACTAGCTTCTCGCGCAGCAGGGCCGCGCCGCCGCCCTTGATCAGCGACAGCCCGGGCCCGATCTCGTCGGCGCCGTCCACGGTCAGGTCGATCTGCGAGGTCTCGCCGAGCTCGGCGATGCGGATGCCGAGGCTGGCCGCCAGCTCGCCGGTGGCCTGCGAGGTCGGGACCCCGACGATGTCCAGCTTGCGGGCGGCCAGCGCCCTGACGAACCAGGCGGCTGTGGAACCGGTGCCCAGGCCCACCACCATGCCGCTCTCGACCAGCGCCGCGGCGGCTTCGCCCGCGGCCTTCTTCTGCGCCTCGGCGTCGCTCATTTCTTCCCCCTCGCCGCCTTCTCGGCCGACTTCTTCTCACGGAACGCCCGCGCCCATCCGGCCTTGTCGGCCTGGGGGCTGCGCTCGAGCGCCAGGGCGTGGTCCGGCACGTCCCTGGTGATCACCGAGCCGGAGCCGGTCATGGCCCCCGCGCCGATCGTGACCGGCGCGACGAGGGCCGTGTTCGAGCCGATGAAGGCGCCCTCGCCCACCACCGTCCGGTATTTGAAGAAGCCGTCGTAGTTGCAGAAGATCGTGCCGGCGCCGATGTTCGCGCCCGCGCCGACCTCGCCGTCCCCCAGGTAGGACAGGTGGTTGGCCTTGGCGCCCTTGCCCACCGCGACGTTCTTCACCTCGACGAAGTTGCCGATGTGGGCGTCCGGCCCGATCTCGGCCCCGGGCCGCAGGCGAGCGTAGGGGCCGACGAGGGCGCCCTCCCGGACCACCGCGCCTTCCAGATGGCTGAACGCCCGGATCACGGCGCCGGTCTCGACCTTCACGCCGGGCGCGAAGACCACGAACTGTTCGACCACGGCGCCCGGCGCGATCTCGGTGTCCCAGGCGAAGTGCACGGTCTCGGGCGCCGGCATCCCCACGCCCTCGGCCAGGAAGTGGGCCCGCCGGCGCTGCTGGAAGACCGCCTCGGCCTGGGAGAGCTGCATCTGGGTGTCGGCGCCCATCACCGCGGTTTCGGAGGCGATGTGCGCCCGCACCGTCAGCTCCTCGGCGTTCGCCTCGGCGACGATCCCGGTGAGGAAATACTCGCCCTTCGGATTGTCGTTGGTCAGCCGCGACAGCCACCGGAACAGGTCGGCGCGGTCGGCCAGGTACATGCCGGCGTTGCAGAGGCGGACCGCCCGCTCCTGCTCGCTGCACTGGCTGGGCTCGACGATGCGCAGGACGTGGCCGTCCGCCCCGCGGATCAGCCGGCCGTAGAGCAGCTGGTCCTGCGGCTCGAAGCCCATGATCGCCAGCGCCGCGCCGCCCGCGCGCAGCTCGAACAGCGGCTCCAGGTCCAACGCCTGCAGCAGCGGGCAGTCGCCGTTCACCACCAGCACGTCGCCGTCGTAGTCGGCCAGGGCGTCGGCGGCGCAGAGTACGGCGTGGCCGGTGCCGAGCGGCGGGTCCTGCAGCACGGCGGCGCTCTCGCCCAGGCGCCGGGCGACCAGCGCCCGCACCTCGGGACTGTGGTTCCCGACGATGACGTGGATGCGCTCGCAGCCGGCCGCCTGGACCGTGTCGATGATCCGGTCCAGCAGCGTGCGCCCGCCCACCTTGTGCAGCACCTTGGGGACCGGAGACTTCATCCGCGTGCCTTGGCCGGCGGCCATGATTACGGCGGCTCTCGCGGTCATGCGGCTGGGCTCCCGGGCGGCGACGAGTCAACGATGCCGAACGCCTTAGCAAGCCTTGTGGCGCCGCGCGACAAGAGGCTAGCTTTCGGCCCGTTTCCGGAACCCGAGCGCAGCAGCACCCCCGCCCATGGCAGACAGCATCCTCGAAGGCGCCGTCGTCGCCTTCGATCTCGACGGCACCCTCGTCGACACCGCGCCCGACCTGATCGGGACGCTGAACGTGCTGCTGGCCGAGGAAGGCGTGCGGCCCTTCCCGCTGGAGCAGGCGCGGCCGTTCATCGGCAAGGGGGCCCGCTGGCTGATCGAGCGCGGCTTCGCCGAGGCGGGCGCTCCGCTGGAGGCCGAGCGGGTCCCGGCGCTATTCGACCGGTTCATCGCCCACTACCTGGAGCACATCGCCGACGAGAGCCGCCCGTTCCCCGGCTGCGTGGAGGCGCTGGACGTGCTCCGCGACGCGGGGGCGCGGCTCGCCGTGTGCACCAACAAGCTGACCGGGCTCTCGGCCTCGCTGCTGGACGCCCTGGGCCTGGCCGACCGGTTCGAGGTCATCGTCGGGGCCGACGCCGCCCCGGCGATCAAGCCCGATCCGCGGCATCTCGCCGCCGCGGTCGAGGCCGTGGGCGGGCAGATGGGCCGCACCATCATGGTGGGCGACGCCGCCACCGACGCCGGGGCGGCGCGCGCCGCAGGGGCGGGCCTGATCCTCGTCAGCTTCGGCTACACCGAGACGCCGGTGGCCGAGCTCGATCCGGACGTCCTGATCCATCATTTCGACGAACTGCCGGGCGCCTGCGAAAGGCTCCTGGGCGCTTGCGGCGCGTAAGCCTTCCGGCTATACGCCCCCTCCTCCCGCGCGCCCAACC
>Ga0268287_100236_pt1 | contig 24126 bp, 22 predicted proteins | sample MetcocultureR3M_FD_191348 | JGI IMG/M metagenome (GOLD analysis project Ga0268287, IMG submission 191348) | Soil microbial communities from Anza Borrego Desert, Southern California, United States - Methanotrophic co-culture R3-M | ecosystem: Environmental > Terrestrial > Soil > Desert | place... | reverse complement strand
GAGTTCGCGGGCCAGCAGCTCGGCGCCGGGACCGTCGTGGTCGGCGAGGTTGAGCAGGCGGTCGTAGTCGGCCTCGGCCACGCGCACGGTCGGCGTGCGGGCCCGTTCGCGGGTCTTGGTGTCGGCGAGCATGGTCTTGGTTTCCATTGGAGGGTCTATCTGGTTGTCAGGCGGCGGAGGGGCCGGAAGGCGGCTCGTCGCCCCCTGATGGGGATGGGGAGTGGGACGGCGCCGGCCCTGGTCCAGGCGGACGCGGGGCGGACGGGCGCGGTGCGAAAGGGATGACGTTCGAGGGCGTGTTGTCCGGCCGCGCCGGCGCCCCTCTCCTGTCGGGCGAGGGATTTGAGGATGTTGCTGACAAGTCTTCACCTCCACCCGCGCGAAACGGCGGGCGCAGCCTCAGAACAATCGTGAGAAGATGTGCAGTATCCCCGAACCCAGCCAGCCGGCTTTAAACGGGCTCGGGGTTACAGGCCTGCGATAAAGCGGCCGGCGTGGTGCGTTCGACGCAGATTTGCACGCGAGTTACACATCGTACGTCCAAGATGGGGCCGCCCGCCCGGGAAGTCAAATCACGGCTTCGCGGCGCGATGCGGATTGCCTGACGGCGGGGAAGGCCGCGTCCTATCGGCGGAACAAATACGGGGAGGATGGGCGATGGAGATCGATCTCCTGTCGCCGGCGAGCTTTGCGGGCGGCCAGCCGCACGCCCAGTTCGCCTGGCTGCGCGAGCATGCGCCGGTCTTCCGGCACGCCGAGCCGGACGGCCCCGGCTTCTGGGCCGTGACCCGCCACGCCGACGTCAAGGCGGTGGACCGCGACTTCCAGACGTTCTCGTCCGAGCCGACGGTGATGATCCCGGACCCGGCGGCCGAGGCGGCGGCGGCCTTCGGCCCCTACAAGATGATGCTGATGATGGATCCGCCGGAGCACACCGCGTTCCGCAAGCTGATCCGCTCCGAGTTCACCGAGCCGCAGGCGCGCCTGCGCGCCGAGCGCATCCGGGCCCTGGCCCGGCAGATCGTCGACGCCGTGGTCCACAAGGGCGAGTGCGACTTCGTGGCCGAGGTGGCCGGCGAGATGCCCAGCTTCGTGATCGCCGAACTGATGGGCCTGCCGCTGGACGACGGGCGCGAGCTCTACAAGCTGACCGAGACCATCCACACCGCCCCGGAAGCCCTGCCGCCCGGCGCCGGCGCCGCGGCGGTGATGAAGATGTTCGAGTACGGCGCGCAGGTGATGGCGCAGAAGCGGGCCAGGCCCGGCGACGACCTGGCCTCGCGCCTGCTGGCCTGCGAGGTGGACGGCCGGCGGCTGGAGGACATGGAGTTCCTGCTGTTCTTCCTGCTGCTGATCGACGCCGGCGGCGACACCACCCGCAACCTGCTGTCGGGCGGGCTGCTGGCGCTGATGGAGCATCCGGAGCAGCTGGCCTGGCTGACGGCGGACCTGCCCGCCCGCCTGCCCGCCGCCCGCGAGGAGCTGCTGCGGTACGTGAGCCCGGTGATCTACATGCGCCGCACCGCCAGGCGCGACATCGAGCTGGGCGGCCAGCGGATCGCGGCGGGCGACAAGGTGGTGATGTACTTCGGCGCGGCCAACCGCGACCCCGCGGCGATCGAGCGCCCGGACGCGCTGGACCTGTCGCGGGAAGAGACCGCGCACCTGGCGTTCGGCAACGGCCCGCACGTGTGCCTGGGCCAGCACATCGCCCGCGTCGAGATCGACGCCATGCTGGAGGAGGTGCTGTCGCGGATGACCGACTTCGCCCCGGCCGGCGAGGTGGAGTGGCTGGCATCGAACTTCATCTCTGGACCGAAGGCGATGCCGCTGCGCTTCCGGGCGGCGGCTTAGGGGGGCGCGGCGCGGCCCGGGACCTACACGGCGGAGCGGATGATGTTCGAAGCCGGGACAGCCCGCTCTATGCGCCGGGCCCGCTGAGCCGGCTGGAGGACTGCCTGTGGCGCTTCCACCGCCACCTGCGGGCGCAGGCGCTGGGCGGGGCGTGGTCGTAGGGGGTCCACGAACCACACGAACGGGGGGCGCCCCGCCGCCCCCCCTCGTCATCGCCCGGCGGAATCTGCACGAGGGGCGGTTGCGACGCGGAGCGGGCGTTGGGGAGGCCGGCTCGGAGGCGCTGGACCGAGCCTGTGCGCACGAACTCAGGTTTCGACTGGTGCGCGTGCACAGCCGGCGCGATTCGCGCAAGGCGTGCTGTACGGTTACGCTGCCACTTCGAATCGTTGACTCGCGGGGCTGACTAGCTTGGCCAAGTGGAGGCCTGACCTCTCAGAGAACTCGTTCTTCGGGGCTCTCGTCATCGTTGTCGGCGGCGCGGGCTCCGTCATCGGCGTGAGCTCAATTTTCATCAGAGATCCGGCGGCGCTTCTGGGGTTGGCCGCAGGCGCGGGCTGGACCTTGAGCCTTTGTCTGTTCGTCATGAACGCACGTGAGCGGAAGCGGATCAGGCAGTTGGAGAGCGAACTCGGCGCGCAGAAGCGATCCGCGACCGCAGATTCGAAAGCCCTGCGAGCAGACCTGGAGGCTACCCGGCGGCACGCGGGGGATTGGGCAGCCAGTGCGAAGAACGTGTCCGAGGCGAGCCTCACCGCCCTGCGCATGGTTCCCGAGGCGCCGAATCCGCCTCCCCGGCGCGCGCCAGCCCCGCCGCAGGCAGCCCAAGACCCCGAACCGGAGCCCCAACAATGAACCTTCAAGGCCCCGAGCTTCTCGACGCCATCCGGTACCTTCCAGCGATCCGTTCCCGACAGGCGGAACTGCGCGGATACAGCGAGCTACGGCAGGTGACGAAGGAGGCGCTGCATCCGATCGTATCTCTCGGCAAACTTGGACGTGTGAATGATGCGCGGCGCGTGCTGGAGACGATTAGCGAGAAGGTGGGTCCGTGCTTTCTCGACTTGAACACCGTCGCAGGCCAAGCTTGCGGACAATGGAACGAACTCTGCGATCCATCGAACAATTACGAAGCTTGGCGTCAGCTCGTCGAGACGCAAGAGGGTATCACGCCGGTCGCGCTACTGCGGGACGGAGCGACTGAGCGTCCGTTCATCCGGCAGGTTCTCCTGATCGAAGAACGTTTCGGCGCCGTGGTCATCCGCACTCGACGGCCGGCTCAAGACCTGCCCTCCTTGCAAGCTGCACTATCTGCTGTGAACGACGTGAATAACGTCTTGATTGTTCTTGATCTCGGCTACGTTCGGGGCGCGGTCGAGCCAAAGGAAACTGAGGCGCGACGCGTAATCTCCGCCCTGAGGTCCACAGACCCCACGGCAAGAGTTGCCGTAGTCGGTTCCAGCTATCCCCGCGTTATATCCGTTTATGGCGACCAGCGCGGCTCTCTCCCTATCCTGGAGCGCGAGCTACACGCCCAGATCGGCGGGGACGAGGTGGCGATCTATGGCGACCATGCCTCGATCTATCCTGAGCCTTTTGAGCCCACCATGAGCCGGTGGGTCCCTCGCGTTGACTACTGCCTCGACTATGCGTGGCTGTATGAGCGCAGGCGGGATGATGCCGGCGGATACATCGAATGCGCTCGCCAAGTGGTGAACTCACCGGATTGGGACCCGGGCTTTGCGGATGTCGCTTGGGGCGCAGATATCATCCGACGCACGGCGCAATCTGGCGCGGTTCAAGGAGGTTTCGGTTCCCCGGGCAACTGGATCGCCGCCCGCGTGAATATGCACATTGAACGGCAAGCCACGCTCGGGGCGGCAGGCGGTGTGGACGACGACTGGGAATACGAGCTCTAGCCGACCTTCCGTTTTAGCACCGGGCCGCCGGGCGCCTGCAAAAGCAGTGGGTGGTCATCAGGGATGTTCACATCGCTCAATGTGCGAGGCAGCGACGTGGGAGGGGGTGGCGACAGCTCTCGGCTTTGCTGAGGTCGGCGCAGCGCCGGCATGGCGGCCAGTGTGCCGACCCGCCCCCGGTGGCCGAGGAAGTCCAGGTGCCGCGAGCGATGACGTCGTTTCACGGCATCCCGAGCCGCGCTCGCCAAGTCCGATGTTGGAAGCCCAGCGGCTGTGCGCTCCAAATGCGCTCGATGCGCTTCCTTGGCGGGTCGGAACCCATTCGCTGCGAGCAGGCGGCGCAACTCGGTGGCGGTCATGAGCGAGATATAGGCGGCCTTGGAGAGCTGAGACTGGCGAGGGGCGATCTTTTGTTTAACCGCACCCTCTGCATCCACAATCCAGACGCCCACGCGTTCGGGGACCATCGCGAGGATCGCGGCTTCGAAGCGTTCGGCCGCCACGACCGTGAACTTCTCGAAGTAGGTGCAGAAGGTGGCGATCTGGCCCGGTAGACGCGCGAGGCTGTCCGCATCGGACTTGATCTCAAACGCCCAAAGCTTGCCGTTCGCCAGGACGACATCGGCACGCCGGGTCCAGTTCGCGACCGTCATTTCCGAGATGAGGACGGCATCGTCGTCGACGTGCGTGCCGGTCAGCAGACGATCAATGACCGCCGCTTTGACATGCGCCTCAGATCGATTGGCGAGCCCACTCACAGTTAATGCTTCCGCTTCCGATCCTTTACCGCCCCTTAAGGGGCCGCCGTTCTAGGCGGCACCGATAGAGCGGGCAACTTGGCGTTATGCCGGAACCGAGTCATTTCCGAGTCATGTAGGAAGATGCGGCTTAGCGAGAAGGAGGCAAGTCTCCTCGCCTGGGCTAGGCGAGCTCAGCAACCCATCTTACGCAGTGGGCCTGCCGGCGTCGCTCGATGGCGAGAGGAGCAAGGTCGTCAACGCCAACCGGGCGACACCCGAGCCGAAGGCGAGACAGCGGCGGCTGAACGATTCTCCGCAGCCGAGCTAGGCCCCCGCAAGCTCTTGTCTTGGGAACCCGTTTGAAAGGCCGCTTCCCGCTCCCGCTTCAATGTCCGCTTCTGGCGCTCAACTGAGTTGGCTGCGACCGGCGCTGGTGTGAGCCACCGTGTGCGGCCGTGACCAGGGCCGCCGGACCGGCCGCCTCATGTTCCCATTTTGTTCTTGACATTCGCGCGTGTTTTTGAGAGGATTTCGGCAGCGTCGATGACTGCGTCCGGCGGGGCCTGAGAGGGCGGCCGGGGCGCGCGGGGCGCTTTTCCTCAGATCATTTGCGGGACGTCGCGATGGACGATGCGGGCCTGCCGGCCGAGGGGTCGGCGCGGGTGCGGCGCTATGTGCGCTACCAGTACGCTCTGGCGAAGGCGGTGCTGAAGCGGGTGGCGGCGGGGGAGAGCCTGGCGGCGATCTGCCGCGAGCCGTTCATGCCCTCGCGCAACACCTTCCGCCGCTGGGCCAACGAGCGGCCGACGCTGGGCCTGCGGCTGGAGCGGGCCAGGCGCGAGGCCGGGCGGATGGGGACCGGGGGGATGACCACCTACTGCCCCGTGGTCGCCAACGAGATCTACACCCGGCTGTGCGCGGGCGAGAGCCTGAGCGCCATCTGCCGCGACCGGGACATGCCGGCCAATTCGACCGTGAACCTGTGGCGCCGCGACGTGCCCGAGTTCGCCGAGGCGATGCGGATGGCCCGGCAGGCGCAGGCCGAGGCGTTCTGCGACACCGGCTGGGAGCTGGCCATGGGGGCCACGCCCGAGACCGCGTACCTGACGCACGTGCGGCTGGGGCAGCTGCGCTGGATGGCGGCGGTGTGGTCGCCGCGCACGCACGCGCGGCTGAAACCTGTGGAGCCCGAGGAGGCGCCCGAGACCCAGCGCCTGATCCTGAAGCACTTCCGCCTGGAGGAGCGCGAGGACGGGGCGATGCGGGTGGTGACCTACCAGCCCGACGCCGACCGGTGCGTGCCGGTGCGGGTGGGCGAAGGGCCGTGGAGCTTCCCGCCGGGGCTGATGAAGAAGGGCCGCTGGCCGCACGGGGGCGCGGGGGCGCTGCCCGCGCCGGGGGCGGGTCCGGGGGCGGGTCTGGGGGCGGGTCCGGAGTCGGGTCCGGAGTCGGGGCCGGGATCGGAGGCGGCGGAGCGGCCGCACGATCCCGAGGGGTGGACGTGAGGCCCGCCGCCGCGAGGGGGCGGCCCCGTTCGTGTGGGTCGTGTGGTTCGTGGACGCCCCCGCCGCCCCCGCCCCGACCTCCACCGCACTCGGCCGTTGACTCCCGTTCCGCCTTCCAACAGGGTCCGGCCGACTCTCGCGGGAGAGATCTTCCACGGCCTCCGGGCCGCGGAGGGAGCCGAAGGCGCAACCGCCCCGGAAACGCTCAGGCAAAAGGACCGCGCGGGCTGATGAACGCTGGAAAGTTCCGCGCCTCATAAGGGACGCGGGCGCCGAAGGAGCAGGGGGCCGTCCAACCACCGGACGGCTCGAAATCTCTCAGGCCAAGGGACAGCGGGGGCGCGGACGGTGCGGGGCGGGCCCCGGCCGCTCGCCGCATCGTCAGCCGGAGTCCCTCTCGTGTCCGACCATCCCGAAACGGTCCTGAAGACCACGCCGCTCACCGAGGCGCACGTGGCGCTGGGGGCGAAGATGGTCCCCTTCGCCGGCTATTCCATGCCCGTGCAGTACGCCGAGGGCGTGCTGAAGGAGCACCTGTGGGTGCGCGAGCACGCGGGCCTGTTCGACGTCTCCCACATGGGCCAGGCGCGCCTGACCGGCGTCTCGCCGCTCTCGGCCATCGAGGAGATCGTCCCCGGCGACTTCATCGGCCTGAAGCCCGGCAAGCAGAAATACTCCCTGCTGCTGAACCGGAAGGGCGGGATCATCGACGACCTGATGGCCGGCCGCCCGACCGGCCCGGGCGGGACGCCCGATCCGGGCCTCTTCCTGGTGGTCAACGGCGCCTGCAAGGAGAACGACTTCAAGGTCATCGACGACGAGCTGGCCGGCCAAGTGGACGTCGAGCGCCTGGAGGACCGCGCGCTGCTGGCCCTGCAGGGCCCCAAGGCCGCCGAGGCCCTGAAGGTCCATGCGCCCGAGGTCGCGACCATGGCCTTCATGGACATCCGCCGCATCGAGGCGTTCGGCGTCGACTGCATCGTCTCGCGCTCGGGCTACACCGGCGAGGACGGCTTCGAGATCTCGATCCCCGCCCATGCCGCCACCTTCGTCTGGAACACCCTGCTGGCCGACGAGCGGGTCAAGCCCATCGGCCTCGGCGCGCGCGATTCCCTGCGGCTGGAGGCCGGGCTGCCGCTCTACGGCCACGACCTCGACGAGACCGTCAGCCCGGTCGAGGCAGGCCTGACCTTCGCCATCAACAGGAACCGCCGCGAGCAGCGCGACTTCCCGGGTGCGGCCCGGATCGTCAAGGAGCTGTCCGAGGGCCCCGCCCGCGTCCGCGTCGGCCTGAAGGTGCTGGAAGGCGCCCCGGCCCGCGAGGGCGCGGAAGTGGCCGACGAGGCCGGCCAGGTGATCGGCGTCGTCACCTCGGGCGGCTTCTCCCCCACCCTGCGCGCCGGCATCGCCCTGGCCTTCGTGCCCCCGCTGCATTCGGAAGCCGGCACGAAGCTGAAGGTCATCGTCCGCGGCAAGCCCCAGGCCTGCGAGGTCGTGAAGACCCCCTTCGTACCCCACCGCTACGTCCGCAAGGCGTCGTGATGGGCTCGGCGGCGACATCGATATCCACCCTCCTCCCCCGTCGGGGGAGGGGGACCGCGACAGCGGTGGAGGGGGCCAGCCCCGTCCGCCGCGCTCGCCCGCAAGCCCCCACCACCATGCTGCGCATGGTCCCCCTCCCCCGACGGGGGAGGAGGGCGCCAGGCCGCGCACCCATCCCCAGGAGCTAGACCCCATGCGCTTCACCAAGGATCACGAGTGGGTCGCCCTCGACGGCGACGTGGCCACCATCGGGATCACCGCCCACGCCGCCGAGCAGCTCGGCGACGTGGTGTTCGTCGAGGTCCCCGAGGTCGGCCGCCAGGTGAAGGCCGGCGACGCCTTCGCCGTGGTCGAGAGCGTCAAGGCCGCCTCCGACGTCTACGCCCCGGTCACCGGCGAGGTGGTCGAGGCGAACGAGGCCCTCTCGGGCGCCCCCGAGACCGTCAACGCCGAGCCCGAGGCCGGCGGCTGGTTCGCCAGGGTCCGGGTCGCCGACCCCGCCGAGCTGGACGGCCTGATGGACAAGGCCGCCTACGACGCCTTCGTCGCCAATTCCTGACGCCGATCCCGTTCGTCATCCCACGGCCGGCCGAAGGCCGGTCCGGGGGACCCAAGCCGAGCCTCGAGCGCCGCATGGGTCCCCCGGATCGCTCCGCGACCGGGGGATGACGAAACGGAGGACGCCGCACGCCTGCTGGATCTGACCCGATGAGATACCTGCCCCTCACCCCCGAAGACCGCGCGCAGATGCTCGGCGTCATCGGGGCGCCCGACGTGGACGCGCTGTTCGCCGACGTGCCGGCGGCCGCGCGCAATCCGGCCATCGGCCTTGCGCCGCACGCGGGCGAGCTGGAGGTGGAGCGCGAGCTTTCCGGCCTCGCCGCCCTCAACCGCGCCGCCGGGGCGGGGCCGTTCTTCTGCGGCGCCGGCGCCTACCGCCACCACGTGCCGGCGACCGTGGACCACATCATCCAGCGGTCCGAGTTCCTGACCAGCTACACGCCCTACCAGCCCGAGATCGCCCAGGGCACGCTGCAGGTCCTGTTCGAGTTCCAGACCCAGGTCGCGCGCCTGACCGGCCTCGATGTGGCCAACGCCTCGATGTACGACGGCTCCACGGCCTGTGCAGAGGCCGTGATGATGGCGCAAAGGGTGACCCGCCGCGAGAAGGCGATCCTCTCGGGCGGCCTGCATCCGCACTACGCCGCCACCACCCAGACCATCGCCCACGCCGAGGGCATGGAGATCGTCCGCCAGCCGGCCGCGATCGACGCCGAGGCCGCGGTCATCGAGGCGATCGACGCCGAGACCGCCTGCGTCGTCGTCCAGACCCCCAACGTGTTCGGCGTGGTCACCGACGTGTCGAAGATCGCCGAGGCCGCCCACGCCAAGGGCGCCCTGCTGATCGTGGTCACGACCGAGGCCGTCGCCTACGGCCTGCTGAAGTCGCCGGGCGAGATGGGCGCCGACATCGCCGTGGCCGAGGGCCAGTCGATCGGCAACGCGCTGAACTACGGCGGCCCCTACGTCGGCCTCTTCGCCTGCCGCGAGAAGTTCGTCCGCAACATGCCCGGCCGCCTCTGCGGCGAGACGGTCGACGCCGAGGGCCGGCGCGGCTACGTGCTGACGCTGTCGACCCGCGAGCAGCACATCCGCCGCGAGAAGGCGACCTCGAACATCTGCACCAACTCGGGGCTCTGCGCCCTGGCGTTCTCGATCCACCTGTCGCTGCTGGGCGGCAAGGGGCTCTCCCAGCTCGCCCGGGTGAACCACGCCCGCGCCCGCGAGCTGAAGGCCGCCGTGGAGGCCGCGGGGCTCGAGGTGCTGACGCCGCGGTTCTTCAACGAGATCGCCGTGCGCACCAAGGGCCCGGCCGCCGACCTCGTCGAGCGCCTGCTGGCCGACGGCGTCGTCGCCGGCGTGCCGTTCTCGCGCCTGGATCCCGGCGCGGGCCTGGACGACGTCCTGCTGCTCTGCGCCACCGAGACCACCACCTCCGACGACATCGCCGCGCTGAAGGACGCGCTCGCCCGATGAGCATGCTGAACGTGGGCCGCCCCACCCGCCCCGAGGCCGCCGAGCCCGCCCAGACCTCGCTGACCGGCGGCCGCGGCCTCCTCCAGGACGAGCCGCTGCTGTTCGAGGTCGGCGGCTGGGACAAGACCGGCGTCGACCTGCCGGACGGCCCCAACGCCGACGACCTGGCGGGCCTCACCCGCGACGGCGTGGATCTGCCGGGCCTTTCCGAGCCCGAGGCCGTGCGCCACTACGTGCGCCTGTCCCAGAAGAACCACGCCATCGACCTGGCGCTCTATCCGCTGGGCTCGTGCACCATGAAGCACAACCCGCGCCTGAACGAGAAGATGGCGCGGCTGGCGGGCTTCGCCGACCTGCACCCGCTGCAGCCGGTCTCCACGACCCAGGGCGCGCTGCAGCTCATGGACCGCCTGGCCCACTGGCTGAAGACCCTGACCGGCATGCCGGCCGTCGCGCTGTCTCCCAAGGCCGGCGCCCACGGCGAGCTCTGCGGCCTGCTGTGCATCAAGGCGGCCCACGAGGCGGCCGGCCAGGGCCACCGCCGCACCGTGCTGGTCCCGACCTCGGCGCACGGGACCAACCCGGCCACCGCCGCCTTCGTCGGCTATTCGGTGACCGAGATCGCCCAGACCGACGACGGCCGCGTGGACCTTTCCGACCTCGCCGCCAAGCTCGGCCCGGACGTTGCGGCCATCATGGTCACCAACCCCAACACCTGCGGCCTTTTCGAGCGCGATATCATTGAAATTGCTCGGCTAACTCACGACGCCGGCGCCTATTTCTACTGCGACGGCGCCAACTTCAACGCCATCGTCGGCAAGGTCCGCCCCGGCGACCTCGGCGTCGACGCCATGCACATCAACCTGCACAAGACCTTCTCCACCCCGCACGGCGGCGGCGGTCCCGGCGCAGGCCCGGTGGTGCTCTCGCAGGCCCTCGCCCCCTTCGCCCCCGCCCCCTGGATCGTCAGCGGCCCCGACGGCCTGGGTCTGCAGGAGCAGGACGCCGGCTTCGGCCGCATGTGCGCCTTCCACGGCCAGATGGGCATGTTCGTCCGCGCCTACGCCTACATGCTCAGCCACGGCGCCGACGGCCTGCGTCAGGTCGCCGAGGACGCGGTGCTGAACGCCAACTACGTCAAGGCCCGGCTGTCCGACGTCATGAGCCCGGCCTTCCCCGAGGGTCCGTGCATGCACGAGGCCCTGTTCGACGACGCCTGGCTGGACGGCACGGGCGTCACCACCCTCGACTTCGCCAAGGCGATGATCGACGAGGGCTTCCACCCCATGACCATGTACTTCCCGCTGGTCGTCCACGGCGCGATGCTCATCGAGCCGACCGAGACGGAGTCGAAGGCGGAGCTCGACCGGTTCTGCGAGGCGCTCCGGGCGCTCGCCGGCGCCGCCAAGGCGGGCGAAGCCGAGCGGTTCAAGGGCGCGCCGTTCCTGGCTCCCCTGCGTCGCCTGGACGAGACCCTCGCGGCGCGGAAGCCGAAGCTCGCCTGGACGCCGCCCGCCGAGTGATTGTGGCGGCGCCTCGGCGCATCTGTGACAGCTTTGCATCGGAGGGTGTGGCGCCGGCGCCATCAGCCGTGGAATAGGTGCGGGTTAGGAAAATTTAACGCGCCCTCGCCTTTACGACTCCGAGGGTCGTTCGCATATCTGGAGCGTGACGGCGGAACCTCCCCGCTTCGCCGCGCGCTCCCAGGTTTGAATCGTGACTTTCGCCATGCCCTCTTTGCGCGTCTACCGCGCCACGGACGATCTCGCGCGCGAGATTGTGGCCCGCCTCGTGCGGTGGGGCCTCGTGCTGCTTGGACTGGCGATCGTGGCGCTGGGCGTGCTGATCGCCCCCCTGCCCGGACCGGGCGGAATCCCGGTCATCGTGGTCGGCCTGATGATCGTGCTGCGGAACTCGTTCTACGCCCGACGGCAGTTCGTGAAGTTCCAGCGGGCGCACCCGAAGATGGTCTTCCCGATCCGCCGGCTGCTCCGGCGCGAGCCCGAGGTCCTGCCGGTGTTCTGGCAGCAGTATCTGCGGGTCGAGCGGCTGGTGCTTCCGAAGCGAGCGCGGTTCGCCGTGAAGGTGCGGCGGCGCTTCATGCGCCGCCGCTGATCTTTTCCTACTGAAGCTTCGAGGCGAGCTGGCCGATCGCGCGGTCGACCAGCGGGTCCGCCTTCGCGCCGGTCAGGCGCTGGGCCAGGACGCTTTCGGCCATCTGAGCTGCGAGCTCGGCGGCGGCGGCCTTGACCTCGGCGGCGGCCTGGGCCTCGGCGGTGGCGATCTTCTGCTCGGCCATCCGGCGGCGGCGCTCGATGGCCTCCTCCAGCTTGGCCTTCGCCTCGGCCTCGAACTGACGGACCTGGACCTCGGCGGTCGCCAGCATCTCCTTCGCCTGGCGCTCGGCCTCGGCGCGTTCCGCCTGCAGGCCCTCGAGCAGGCGGCGGGCCTCGTCGCGGATCCGGGCCGCCTCGTCGAGGTTGGCCTGGATCGAGGCCGCCTTGGCGTCGAGCGCCGCGGCGATGGCCTTGTGGGCCTTGGCGCCGAAGAAGACGATCCCCAGGAAGATCAGCAGGCCGGCGCCGACCCAGAACTCCGCCTCGGCCGGATTCAGGAAAGCAGGCATCTTCTGTCCTCTAGGAGCGCGTGGCGCTGAGCGCGCCGGCTTCGGCCGGCGTCACCGCCTTGCCGGTCAGCTTCTCGACGATGGTCTTGGCCGTGTCCGCGGCGATCGCCTCGACGTTGGTCATGGCCCCGTCGCGCATCTTGCGGATGCGCTGCTCGGCCTGGTCCAGCTCGGCGTTGAGCCGCGCGTCTTCGGCCGCCTGGCTGCGGGCCAGCTCGGCCGCCGCCTTGGCGTTGGCGTCGGCCACGACCTTGCGGGCGCTCGACCGGGCCTGCTCGACCTCGGCCTTCACCGCCGCCGCCTGGTTGTCGGCCTCGGCCTGCACGCGGCGGGCTTCCTCCAGCGCGCCGGCGATCGTCTCGGCGCGCGCCTCGACAACCTTGCGGTAGCGCGGCGTGAACACCTTCGCGAACAGGAAGTAGAGGATCGCGAACAGGATCAGCAGCCAGATGATCTGGCCGCCCCAGTACTCGACCTCGAACTGCGGCAGGCCGCCGCCCTCGCCGCCGTGCGCCGCGACTTCCGAGGCGCCCGCGGGGACCTCGTGGCCGTGCACAGCCTCAGCGGCTTCGGCGGCGGGATTGCCGTCGTGGGCGCCGACGGGCGGCGCGCTAGGGGACTCAGTCGCCATCTGGCTCGGACGTCCTTATGCGTTGAGCCGGCGCCGCCGCGGAACGGCGCGCCGGCCCGACGGGTCTTTGACTTAGCTGAAGAGGATCAGCAGGCCGAGCACGAAGGCCAGGATGCCCAGCGCTTCGGTCAGAGCCGCGCCCAGGATGAGGTTCGTGAACTGGCCGCCGGCGGCGGACGGATTGCGGGTGGCGCCTTGCAGGAACCCGCTGAAGAGGGTGCCCACGCCGATGCCCGCGCCGATCATGCCGAGGGTCGCGAGACCAGCGCCGATGTACTTAGCGGCTTCCGCTTCCATGATGTCCTAGTCCTACCGAAGTTGAGAGTTGAAGGTTCGTACTGCCGGCCGATCAGTGGTGATGGCCGAGGTTGACCACGTCGTTGAGATAGACGCAGGCCAGAACTGCGAAGACGAAGGCCTGGAGGAACGCCACCAGGAACTCCAGGGCCGTCAGGGCGACGACGCCGCCCAGCGACAGCAGGGCGCCGGGGATGCCCAGCAGCCCGAGGCCGCCGCCGGCCGCCAGCGCGCCCAGCGAGACCACGAAACCGGCGAACACCTTCAGGGCCACGTGGCCGCCGAGCATGTTGCCGAAGAGACGAAGCGCCAGGGTGACCGGCCGGAGCAGGAACGAGATCAGCTCGATCGGGGTCACCAGGATCAGCATGTACCAGGGCACGCCCGAGGGGACGAACAGCTTGTACATGTTGTGGCCGTTGCGGGCGAAGCCGACGATCAGCACCAGGAGGATCGTCAGGGCCGCGAGCGTCGCGGTGACGGCGAGCTGCGACGTCGCCGTGAACACCAGGAACATGCCCAGCAGGTTCATCGCCAGGATGAACAGGAAGAGCGTGAAGACGAACGGGAAGAACCGCTTGCCTTCGTGGCCGATGATGCTGGTCGTCAGGTCGTCGATGTAGCCGAAGGCCGCCTCGCCGATCATCTGCAGACGGCCGGGAACCACTGCGCCGCGCGCCGTGGCCAGGCCGAAGAACGTGGCGATCCCGGCGGCGGCCAGGGTCATGGCCAGCGTCGAGTTGGTGAACGCCATGTCGATGACGCCCACGCCGGGGATGGTCAGATCCGGGAGGTCCACGATCTTCTGGACCTCGAACTGGTGCATCGGGTCGGCCATGCCGCCTCGAACTCCCTCAATCTTCCTCGTCGCCGTCGAGGGGGAGGTCCTTCGCGGGACCCCATTCCCTCTCCGCTTCGGCGGACATCCGCTGCGCTGAGCGGACGGCCATCCAGATCGACACCACGAAGCCCACCAGGACTCCGACGATCATTCCCCAAGGCCCCGTGCCGGCGAGGGCGTCGACGGCTGCGCCGAACCCCAGACCGACAAAGAGGCCGCCCAGCAGGACGCCGAGCAGCCGATAGCCATACCCCGCCGCCTTGGAGCCGTAGTCGGTCGGCTCCTTGGGCGCGGTCCGCGCCTGGAGGGCGCGGGCCTGGGCGTCCAGGCGCCGAAGCGCCTCTTCGCGCGTCTCGTCCGTTTGCGGCATGGGTCGGGAGGCCATAAGACCGCGACGTCGCCGCCACGGCGGGGGCTTGAAGTCGCGCGGAACCTATAGACGCGTGTGCAGTGCGTCAAGGCTGCCTCGGAAGTATCTATCCGACTGTTTTTAATGGCAAAATTGGAAGTGTGGCAGAACGTCCGCCACCTTCCCCTGGGGCGCCGCCCTACTGGGCCGCCATGGCCTCGGCCTGCCTCAGGTCCACCGACACCAGCTGCGAGACCCCCCGCTCGGCCATCGTCACCCCGAACAGACGATCGGCGCGGGCCATGGTGACCGGATTGTGGGTGATGACGATGAACCGGGTCTCGGTGCGCCGGCACATCTCGTCGATCATGTTGCAGAAGCGGTCGACGTTGGCGTCGTCGAGCGGCGCGTCCACCTCGTCCAGCACGCAGATCGGCGCCGGCTGGGCGAGGAAGACGGCGAAGATCAGGGCCGCGGCGGTCAGCGCCTGTTCGCCGCCGCTCATCAGGCTCATGGCGGCCAGCCGCTTGCCCGGCGGGCAGGCGTAGATCTCCAGCCCCGCTTCCAGCGGATCGTCCGACTCCACCAGCCGCAGCTCGGCCTGGCCGCCCTGGAACAGCGTGGAGAAGAGCGTCTTGAAGTGCTCGTTGATGACGTCGAACGCGGCGGTCAGGCGCTCGCGGCCCTCGCCGTTCAGCTCGTCGATGCCCTGCCGCAGGCGGGCGATGGCGCCGGTCAGGTCCGAGCGCTCAGCCTGCATGGTCTCGAGGCGCGTGGCGTATTCCGTCGCCTCTTCCTCCGCCCGCAGGTTCACCGGCCCGATCGCCTCGCGCTGGCGCTCGAGGTTGAAGAGGTGGGCCTCCATGCCCTCGGCGTCGGTGGGGATGGCCACCGCCTCGTCCGCGAGCCTTCGCCCCAGGGCCTCAGGCTCCATCTGGGCCGTGTCGCGGATCATCGCCGTGACCTCGGCCAGGCGCTGGGCCGCGGCTTCGGAGTGGGCGGTGAAACTGGCCCGCAGTTCGCGCGCCTCGCCTGCCGCCGCCTCGGCCTGGCGGAGCGCCCGGTCGGCCTCGGCCCGTTCGTGCTCGGCGGCGGCGAGGGCGTCGGAGGTCTTGGCCCGGCGCGCCTCGGCCTGGGCCAGTTCGTCCAGCAGCTTCTCGCGCCGGGCTTCCAGCGTGCTGGGCGCCGCCTTGGCGGCCTCGAGCGCGGCCCAGGCCTTCTCGCGGGCGGCGGCGAGCTGTTCGAGGCGCCGCGCCGCGGCGGCGGAACGGCGGGTCCAGTCCTCCCGGTCGCGGCGGAGGCCCTCCAGGCGGCGAGCGCGGCCCTCGCGCTCGCGGATCTCCATCTCGTAGGCGGCGCGCGCGGCGGCGGCGGCCTCCCGGACCGGGCCGGCGGCCGCGCGGGCGGCGGCGAGGCGCTCGGCGAGGTCGCCCGCGCCGGCCTCGCCGCCGGCCTCGGCCTCGACCGCGGCGAGCTGGGCCTCGTGCTCGGCGAACTCGGCCTCGAATCGGCCGATCAGGTCGTCCAGCGAGGCGGCGCGCGCCTCGTTCCGAGCGGCCTCCTGGTCGAAGCGCGCCAGCGCGGCCCTGGCCTGGGCGGCCTTCTGCTCGAGGGCCGGCGGCTGCCGGCGCGCCTCGCGCAGCGCCTCGTCGGCCGCGCGCAAGCGCTGGGCGGCGGCGGCCTGGGCCGCGCGGGCGGCCTGGGCCCTGGGCTCCAGCTTCTCGATCTCGGCTTCGACCTCGGCCAGGCGCGTCTTCTGCTCCAGGCGCACGGCCGCGGGCTTGGGCGCCTCGGCGCGGGCCGTAAAGCCGTCCCAGCGCCAGAGGTCGCCTTCCTTCGAGACGAGCCGGCCGCCGGGCGGAAGCAGCTTCTGCAGCCGGTCGCCGTCGGCGCGGTCCACCAGCGCCACGTAGGCGAGCCGGGCGGCCAGGGCCGGCGGCGCCTTCACCAGCGGGGCGAGCGGCGCCGCGCCCTGCGGCCACTGCGGCGCCGGCGCGTCGCGACCGCCCCAGAAGGCAGGCGCCGCCGGGTCGAGCGCGGCGTCGAGGTCATCGCCGAGGGCCGCGGCGAGGGCGGCCTCGTAGCCGCGGTCCGGCGAGACCGAGTCCAGCGCCGGAGCGAACCCGCCCCGCTTGGCCTGGGCGACGAGGCCGGCCAGGGCGCGCGCCTCGGCGGTGAAGCGGCCGAGCTGCTCCTCCAGCTTGCGGGCCGCGTCGCGGGCGGCGGCCTCGGCCTCGGTGGCCTTGCTCCGCTCCTCCTCGGCGGCGTCGAGGGCGGCCCGCGCGGCCGCCAGGGCCGCCTCGGCGGCCTCGAGGTCGACTTTCGCCTGCAGGGCCTGGGGATTGGCCGCGAGCGCGATGGCCTGGCGCTCCTGCCGCGCCTGGTCCAGGGCGCGCCGCGTGCGGACGACCCGACCCTGGGCCTCCTCGATCCGCGCCCGGGCGGCGCGGGCGCGGGCCTCCTGAGCGGCGACCTCGGCGGCCAGCCGCTCCACCTCGGCGTCGGCCTGGGCGCGGGCGGCCTCGGCGGCGCGGGCGGCGGCCTCCAGCTCGGGGCCCCGCTCCGGCGAGGTCGCAACGTCGCCTTCCAGGGCGGACAGGTCCTCGGCCAGCCGCTTGAGCGCGACCTCGGCGTCCTCGACGATATGGCGCTCGCGCGCGGCGTCGGCGTCGATCCGCTCGACCTCGCCGGTCAGGCGGGCCAGCTCGGCGGCGTGGGCCTCCTCCTCCCGCTCCAGCCGGTCCTTGTCGATGGCGAGCTTGTGCAGCACGGCCGCGGCGATGGTCTCGGCCTCGCGCAGGGGCTTCAGCGCCTCCTCGGCCTGAGACGCGCGGACCGTGGCCGCGGCGGCGGCGCGGGCGGTCTCGTCCACGGCGCGGACGGCGGCCGCGGCCTCGGCGGCCAGCCGCTCGGCGGCGGCCCGGGCTTCGGCGTATTTGGCGTAGAGGACCGCCCCCTGCAGGGCGCGGATCTCAGCCGAAAGCTTGCGGTAGCGCTCGGCCTGCCGGGCCTCGCGCTTGAGGCGGCTCAGCGCGCTCTCCAGCTCGGCGGCCACGTCGTCGAGGCGGGCGAGGTTGGCTTCGGCGGCCCGCAGCCGCAGCTCGGCCTCGTGCCGCCGCGAGTGCAGGCCCGAGACGCCGGCGGCCTCCTCCAGGATCAGGCGGCGGTTCTGCGGCTTGGCCGAGATCAGCTCCGAGATCTGGCCCTGGCGGACCAGGGCCGGCGAGTTCGATCCGGTGGAGGCGTCGGCGAACAGGAGCTGGACGTCGCGGGCGCGGACCTCGCGGCCGTTGATCCGGTAGGTCGAGCCCTCGCCGCGGTCGATCCGGCGGACCACCTCGAGCACCGGATGGTCGTTGAAGGCCGCCGGCGCCCGCCGGTCCGAGTTGTCGATGGTGAGCGAGACTTCGGCGTGGTTGCGCCCCGGGCGGTTGGCGGCGCCGGCGAAGATCACGTCGTCCATGCCGCCGGCGCGCATCGCCTTGGCCGAGTTGGCGCCCATCACCCAGCGGAGCGCCTCGAGCAGGTTCGACTTGCCGCAGCCGTTCGGACCGACGATGCCCGTGATTCCCCGCTCGATCCGGAACTCGGTCGGATCGACGAAGGACTTGAAGCCCGACAGTCGCAGCCGCTGGAAGTGCACGGGCCCCTAGCGCCTCCCGCCCTTCGCGGCCTCTGCGATCGCCCCCTCCATGTCGGCGAGATCGGGCACGCCCGGGCCGCCGACGCGCTTGCCGTTGACGAAGAAGGTGGGCGTGCCGGTGACCTCGTCCTTCTGGGCGAGCATCAGCCGCTGCTGCAGGGCCTCCTGCCCCTTCGGATCGGTCAGGCAGGCCTCGAACTGCGCCTCGGTCAGGCCGTTCGCCTGGGCGATCTCGAGGAAGATCGGCTTGATGTTCCCACTCTGCCAGCGCGGCTGGCTGCGCAGGACCTCGTCCACGACCTTCACGTACTTCGACGGACCGGCGCAGCGGGCCATCAGGAAGCCCGCGGCCGCGACGTTGCCCGGCGCGGTCAGCATCTCCCGGAAGGTCCAGCGCACCTGGCCCGTGTCGATGTACTTCGCCTTCAGCGTCGGGAAGACGTCGGCGTTGAAGTGCGCGCAGTGCGGGCAGGTGACCGACAGGTACTCGACCACGTGCACCGGCGCCTTGGGGCTGCCCACGCTGATGTCGCCGGCCGCCGGCTCGGCGGCCGCGAGCGCCTGCGGGCCCGCCAGCGCGAGGCCCAGACCGCCGGCGAGGCCAGCGGCCAGACCGACCGTGAGGGCGCCGCGGCGGCTGAGCGCGTTCACGGCTACTTCGAAGCCTCGGCGATGGCCGCGTCGAGCTCGGCCAGGGTGATGTCGCCTTCCTTCACCTTCTTGCCGTTGACCACGAAGGTGGGGGTGGCCGAGATGCCGTCCTGGCGGATCGCCTTCTCCACCCGATCGTTGAGCGCCTTCAGCGCCGCCTCGTCCTGGATGCAGGCGTTGAACTGCGCCTCGGTCATGCCGGCCGACTGGGCGACGCGCAGCAGGCCGCCGCGCATGTCGCCGCTCTGGAACATCTCCTGCTGCGAGCGGAACAGGGCGTCGATGACCGTGAAGTACTTGTCCTTGCCCGCGCAGCGCGCGACCAGGAATCCGGCGGCGGCGACCTGCTCGGGCGGGGTCAGGAACTCCTTGAAGGTGTAGTGCACCTTGCCGGTGTCGATGTACTTGGCCTTGAACTGCGGGAAGGTCGTCTCGTTGAAGGCCGCGCAGTGGCTGCAGGTCACCGAGGCGTATTCGACCACCTTCACCGGCGCGTTCGCATCGCCGAGGGTCATGTCCTCGGCGGAGGCCGTGGGGCCGGCGCCCTTGCCGCATCCGGCGAGCACGAGGCTCGCGCCCGCTGCGGCGACCAGGAGAAGACGGCGGCTGAGGATCGTCATCGAAGGACCTTCCGGTAGTTCTGAACGAAGGATTAAAGCGCGATTCCCGAAAGCGCGCGCAAACCGCGCCGGCCACGCCCCTCCCTACGCGATGGGACGGCGGCGGAATTGAGTCAACCTGCCGCCCGGATCATCGGCCTTGGCGCAGGACGCCGCGGCCGAGCGCCAGCAGCGCGTCCCTGAGCTTGCCCTCGGGCGCGTCGGCCAGGCTTTCGGCCAGCTTCGCCTCCTCGGCGGCGTCGAGCGGCCGGGCGCGGCGGCGGGCGGGGGCGGGCGCGGCCTCGGTCCGACGCAAGGGCCCCTGGACGATCCGGAGTTTCTGCACGGCGTCCGGGCCCAGGAAGAGGTTCACGCGGGCGAGGATCTCGTGGGCCTGATGCTGGACGATGGCGGCCGAGGGCCCCGCGACCCTGATCTCCAGCGAGGAGGGGCCGCCGTTGCGGCCCTTCACCAGCTTCACCGGCTCGGTGCGCCGGGCGATGTCGGGGCCCACCACCTCCCGCCAGCGGGCCGAAAGGGCGTTCGCGCCCTGGCCGAAGCGGGCGTCCAGCTCGCGGACTAAGCCGGTAAGGGCGCGACCGGCCGGCGGCGGCGGGCGATGGGCCGGCCGCGTGCGCTTGCGCTTCAGGATCTCGAGCGCCTCGGCGGAGCTCGGCAGGCGGCGTCGCATGGCCCCTACATACCGCCATCCCCGGCCCTTGCGGAAGGCGGTCCCAAGGCGCCGGCCGAATCGACGCAGGCCGCCTGCGCCCCCGATCCCGCTCGCGCGCGCCGGACCGATGACGGTATGAAGGCCGCCGTGACCCTCCGCGCCCAGCTGCTCGCCTGGTACGACCAGAACGCCCGCGACCTGCCCTGGCGGGTGGGGCCCGCCGACCGTGCGGCAGGGGTCCGGGCCGATCCCTACCGGATCTGGCTGTCCGAGGTGATGCTGCAGCAGACGACCGTGCCGCACGCCACGCCCTACTTCCTGAAGTTCACGGCCCGCTGGCCGACCGTATCCGACCTCGCCGCCGCGCCGGACGAGGAGGTCATGGCCGCCTGGGCGGGCCTGGGCTACTACGCCCGCGCCCGGAACCTGCTGGCGTGCGCCCGGGCGGTGGCGAACGACCACGGCGGCGTCTTCCCGGACACCGAGGCGGGCCTGCTGAAGCTGCCGGGCCTTGGCCCCTACACGGCGGCGGCGGTCGCGGCGATCGCCTTCGACCGCCCGGCCAATGTGGTGGACGGCAATGTCGAGCGGGTGGTCTCGCGCCTCTTCGCCGTGGAGCAGCCGCTGCCCGCGGCCAAGCCCGAGCTGAAGCGGCTCGCCGCCGCGCTCGTGGCCGAGGACCGGCCCGGCGACTGGGCCCAGGCCCTGATGGATCTGGGAGCGACGATCTGCCGCCCCAAGGCGCCGCTGTGCGACCGCTGCCCCCTCGCCGATCACTGCGCCGCCTTCGCGACCGGGACGCCGGACGCCTGGCCCCGGAAGACGGCCAAGGCCGCGCGGCCGCGACGCCACGGCGTGGCCTATGTGCTGACGCGCGGCGACCAGGTGGCCCTGGTGCGCCGCCCGCCCAAGGGGCTGCTGGGCGGCATGCTGGCCCTGCCCACCAGCGACTGGCGGTCCGAGCCCTGGTCCGAGGCCGAGGCGATCTCGGCCGCCCCCGCGCCGGCCGCCTGGCGCGGCGTGGGCGAGGTCGAGCACGTCTTCACGCACTTCTCCCTGACGCTGCGGCTCTTGCGCGCGGAGGGCGACGCCGACGGCGTGATCTGGAGCCCGCGCGGCGACCTGGAGGCGCTGCCCAGCGTGTTCCTGAAGGCGGCCCGCGCGGGGCTCTCGAACCTGCTCTAGGCGGGGAGCTGCGAGCGGACCTTGGCGCGCAGCACATCGATGGGGGCGAGGCCCTTGTCCGACTTGAAGTGCCAGTAGGTCCAGCCGTTGCAGGCCGGCGCCGACTGCACGAGCGCGCCCACCTTGTGGATCGAGCCCGACACCTCGCCCACCACCAGGCTGCCGTCCGCCCGCACGCGGGCGGCGTTGCGCCCCTTCGGACAGTAGAGGACGTCGCCCGGCCGCAGCAGCCCGGCCTCGAGGATGGTGCCGAAGGGCACGCGCGGCTCGGCGCGCTTGGAGCCGGTCACCGCCATCTCGTCCGCCGTGGCCGGCGTCACCTGGGCGATGCGCTTGCGGGCGAGGGCGGCGTACTCGGCCTCGCGCTCGATGCCCACGAACTTGCGGCCCAGGCGCCTGGCCACCGCGCCCGTGGTGCCGGTGCCGAAGAAGGGATCCAGGATCACGTCGCCGGGCTTGGTCGAGGCCAGGATCACGCGGTGCAGCAGGGCCTCGGGCTTCTGGGTCGGGTGGGCCTTGGCGCCCGAGCCGTCCTTCAGGCGCTCGTCGCCGGTGCACAGCGGCAACGTCCAGTCCGAGCGCATCTGCAGCTCGTCGTTGGCCATCTTCATGGCGTCGTAGTTGAAGGTGTAGCGCCGGCCGCCCCGCGATTTGGAGGCCCAGATCAGGGTCTCGTGGGCGTTGGTGAACCGCGTGCCCTTGAAGTTCGGCATCGGGTTCGACTTGCGCCAGACGATGTCGTTCAGGATCCAGAAGCCCAGGTCCTGCACCGCCACGCCGACGCGGAAGATGTTGTGGTAGCTGCCGATCACCCAGATCGCGCCGTCGTCCTTCAGGACCCGCCGGCATTCCTTCAGCCAGGCGCGGGTGAAGGCGTCATAGGCCTCGAAGCTCTCGAACTGGTCCCAGTGATCGTCGACGGCGTCGACCTTGGAATTGTCGGGCCGCAGGAGGTCGCCGCCGAGCTGCAGGTTGTAGGGCGGGTCTGCGAAGACGAGGTCGACCGAGCGGTCCGGAAGCTTCTTCAGCGCCTCCAGGCAATCGCCCTCGATGATCGTGTCGACCGGCAGGCCCATGCTCAAACCCCAAGAGAACCAGAGTCTGAATCCTCGGGGCTTATGGTGAAGAGGCCGTTGACGCGGATGGTCAACGAGAAGTTAAGCCTCGCCGAACGGCAGCTCGTCCTGGAGGTCGCCCGCGAGCCTCGGATCCTTGCCGGCCAGGACAAGCTTCACCGGCCGCCAGGCCAGGCGATGGATCTCGCAGGGGCCGAGGCTGACCAGGGCCTCGACGTGGCTGGGGGCGTTGTAGCCCTTGTGGCTGGCGAAGCCGTAGCCGGGATAGAGCGCGTCCATCTCCACCATCAGCCGGTCGCGGGCGACCTTGGCGAGGATCGAGGCCGCGGCGATCGATTTCGACCTGGCGTCGCCCCCCACCACCGTCGTCACCTCGCACGGCAGGTCGAAGCGGTAGTTGCCGTCCACCAGGGCGAAGGCGGGCTGCACGGCCATGGCCTCGATGGCCCGGCACATGGCCAGGCCCGTGGCGTGCAGGATGTTCAGGCTGGCGATCTCGGAGACGCTGGCGAAGCCGACGCCCCAGGCCACGGCCTTCTCCTTGATCTCCTCCTCCAGCGCCTCTCGCGCCTTGGCCGAGAGCTTCTTGGAATCGTCGAGGCCCTTGGGGACCTTGCGGGGATTGGAATCGAGGATCACCGCGCCGGCGCAGACCGGTCCGGCCCAGGGGCCCCGCCCCGCCTCGTCCACCCCGCAGACGGGGCCGCCGACGAAGGCCTTCTCCAGCAGCAGGGTCGGTCCCTTGGATGCTCTTGGCGCGCTCCTGCCGGCCATCAGCGCGCCAGCCCCTTCACCTGCTCGTGGCGGAAGCAGCAGGTCAGGTGGTCGTTGACCAGGCCGGTGGCCTGCATCCAGGCGTAGACGATCACCGGACCCACGAACTTGAAGCCGCGCGCCTTCAGGGCCTTCGAGACCTCGACGGCCAGCGGCGTCTGGGCCGGGACCTGGCCGAGATCCCAGCGGTTCTGCACCGGCCGGCCGTCCACGAAGCCCCAGCAGAACGCCGAGAAGTCCTCGCCGCGGTCCCGCATGGCCAGGTAGATCCGCGCGCTCTCGATCGCGGCGTCGATCTTGGCGTTCGAGCGGACGATGCCGGCGTCGGCCATCAGCCGGGCCCGGTCGGCCTCGCCGTAGGCCGCCACCTTCTCGGGATCGAAGCCGTCGAACGCGGCGCGGAAGGCCTCGCGTTTGCGCAGGATGGTGATCCAGGCCAGGCCCGCCTGGAAGCCGTCCAGCACCAGCTTCTCCCACAGCGCGCGCGAGTCGTACTCGGGCACGCCCCACTCGGTGTCGTGGTAGGCCTCGTAGAGCGGGTCGCCGGCCATGCCGGTCCAGGTGCAGCGGGTGACGACGGGCGCATCCATCGCCGGCACTCTCAGCCGACGCCGCTCAGAACCTCAAGGGCCGTTTCCGTCGCATCGGCGGTTTCAGGACGCGTTATCCCCAGCCGATTGCTCGAACCAGGCCGGCGGCTCCACCCGCACCGGACGGCCGTCCGCCGTCAGGTCGGCGCCCAGCGCGCGGTCCAGCCGCACCAGGGCCATGGCGCGCCCCTCGGTCCCCGAGCGCACCTCGCCGGCCCGCAGGTCGCCGGCCAGAATCTCGGTCCCGGACGCCGGCGGCGGCCCCTCGAACACGATCGGCAGCATGCGGCTCTTGATCTGGCCCCGGCGCTTCATGCGCGAGGTGGTCTCCTGGCCGACGAAGCAGCCCTTCTTGAAGTCGATGCCGGCCAGCAGGTCGAAGTCGGCCTCGATCGGATAGGTGGAGTCCGTCCCCCAGTCCGCCGGACCGGGAACGCCCAGCCGAAGGCGGTGCGCGTCATACGCCGTCTCGTCCGCGCCCGCCTCTACGGCGATGCCATAGCCGCGCCAGCCCAGCTCAGGCCGCCGGGGATCGCGGATCCAGCCCGGCCCCGGCGCGTCGGGGAAAGCGGCGAAGACCGCCGTGTCGGGGGC
>Ga0268287_100235_pt1 | contig 24452 bp, 22 predicted proteins | sample MetcocultureR3M_FD_191348 | JGI IMG/M metagenome (GOLD analysis project Ga0268287, IMG submission 191348) | Soil microbial communities from Anza Borrego Desert, Southern California, United States - Methanotrophic co-culture R3-M | ecosystem: Environmental > Terrestrial > Soil > Desert | place... | reverse complement strand
CGTTCCCCTTGCCCGTGGCGCCGTGGCAGACGGCGTCGGCGCCCACCTGGCGGGCGATCTCGATCTGGCGCTTGGCGATCAGCGGCCGGGCGATCGAGGTGCCGAGCAGGTACTGGCCCTCGTAGACGGTGTTGGCGCGGAACATCGGGAAGACGAAGTCCCGGACGAACTCCTCGCGCAGGTCGTCGATGAAGATGTTCTCGGGCTGGATGCCCAGCATCAGCGCCTTCTCGCGGGCGGGGGTCAGCTCCTCGCCCTGGCCGAGGTCGGCGGTGAAGGTGACCACCTCGGCGCCGTACTCGGTCTGCAGCCACTTCAGGATGATCGAGGTGTCGAGGCCGCCGGAGTAGGCGAGCACGACCTTCTTGACGGGCTTCTTGTCGGCCATCGGGGCTGGGACCTTGCGAAATGAGGTGCGGAGGAACGGTCGCGCGCCTTTAAGGGCACGCGGCTCTGCGGTTCAAGGCCTGAGTGCGCCTTCGTCCTCCAGGGTGCGCAGGACGCCGCGCAGCCAGGCGAGATGGGCCAGGGCGAACAGGGGGGCGACCGCCAGCCGTACGAGGAAGACCAGCACGGCCTTCTCGGGCGTCCCCGCCAGCCGGCCGAAGATCAGCAGGGCCAGGCCCACCAGCAGCGGCGCGCCGATGGCCACGGCGAAGGCGGCGTTGCGTGATCCCCGCGGCCGCGCCGTCACGCTGGGCGAGAAGGGCAGGGGCGTGCGCACGTCGGCCGGAATGCGCGCCAGGGCCGCGCGGCTGGTCGAGGCGATCGAGGCCATCACCAGGATCCAGACGGCGTCGCCGACATAGGGGAGCCAAGCCAGCATCTAGACGGTCACCTGCGTGCCCATCTCGACCACGCGGCCGGGCGGGATGCGATAGAAGTCGGTGGGATTTGCGGCGTTCTTCATCAGGAAGATGAACAGCTTGTCCTGCCACAGCGGCATGCCCGACTGCGCCGAGGGCACCACCGAGCGCCTGCCCAGGAAGAAGCTGGTGGCCATGATGTCGAACTTCAGGCCCAGCTTGCGGCACAGGCCCAGGGCCTTGGGCACGTTGGGGCTCTCCATGAAGCCGTAGGTGATGACGACCTTCTTGAAGTCGTCGTTCAGCGGCTCGATCCGGACCCGGTCCTCCTCCCTGACCCGCGGCGTCTCGGCCGTGCGGACGGTGAGGATGATGTTCTTCTCGTGCAGCACCTTGTTGTGCTTGAGGTTGTGCATCAGCGCCACGGGGGCGGTGTCGGGGTCCGAGGTCAGGAAGATCGCCGTGCCCGGCGCCCGGTGCGGCGCGCGGGCCTTCAGGATCTCGGCCAGCTCGGTCATCTGCACGCTGTCGCGGCGGGTCTTGTCGGCCAGGATCTGGGTGCCGCGGGTCCAGGTCCACATGACCAGGACGAGGGCCGCGCCCAGCACCAGCGGCGCCCAGGCGCCCTGCGGGATCTTCAGGAGGTTGGCCCCGACGAACACCACGTCGATGACGCCGAAGAAGCCGGCGCCGAGTGCCGCCTGCCACAACGGCCGCTTCCACAGGTGGCGGATGATCACGAAGAACAGCAGGGTGTCGACCAGCATCGCGCCCGTCACCGCGATGCCGTAGGCGGCTGTCAGATTGTCGGAGGTCTGGAACAGCACGACCAGCGTCAGGACGCCGACCAGCAGCAGGATGTTCACCTGGGGCACGAAGATCTGGCCGGCCTGGGTCTCGCTGGTGCGGCGGATGTCGATGCGCGGGAAAAGGCCGAGCTGCACCGCCTGCTGGGTCACGGAGAAGGCCCCGGTGATGACCGCCTGGCTGGCGATGATCGTGCCGGCGGTTGCCAGCAGCAGCACCGGCCAGTAGACCGCCTCGGGCACCATCTCGAAGAAGGGATTGGTCCGCGCCTCCGGGTTCGCCAGAACCAGGGCGCCTTGGCCGAAGTAGTTCAGCAGCAGGCAGGGCAGGACGAGGTAGAGCCAGGCGGCGCGCAGCGGGCCCCGGCCGAAATGGCCCATGTCGGCGTACAGCGCCTCGGCCCCGGTGACCGCGAGGAACACCCCGCCCAGGATGAGGAAGCCCAGCAGGCCGTTGTTCATCAGCATCAGCACCCCGTAGTGGGGCGAGAGGCCGCGGATGATCGAGGGGTCGTCGGCGATGTGGTAGGCGCCCAGCGCGCCCAGGGTCAGGAACCAGGCGATGGTGATCGGGCCGAAGAACCGCCCGACGCTGGCCGTGCCCTTCGACTGGACCGCGAACAGCGCGACCAGGATCGCCATCGAGATCGGCAGCACGTAGGGCGACAGCGAATCGCCGACGCCCGGCGCGATCTTCAGCCCCTCGATGGCGCTCACCACCGACACGGCCGGGGTCAGGACCCCGTCGCCGTAGAACAGCGCCGCGCCGATCACGCCCAGGAAGAAGACCCCCCTGGACCGCCGCCCCGCCAGCAGCCGCTGGGCCAGGGCCATGAGCGCGAGCGTGCCGCCCTCGCCCTTGTTGTCGGCACGCATCAGGAACACGACGTACTTGACCGTCACGATCAGGATGAGCGCCCAGGTGATCAGCGAGACCACGCCCAGGACCGTCGCCTCGTCGGCGCCGCCGCTGGACGTGCTCGCGAGCGCTACGCGCATGGCGTAGAGCGGGCTGGTTCCGATGTCGCCGAACACCACGCCCACGGAGGCGATGGCGAGGGCGAGGAACCCCTCTTTGGGCGCGTGATGCGTCCCCTGGGCCCCGTTTTCGGGGGCGCCGGCCGGTTCAGCCATCCATGGTCTCCGGGAACGGGAAGCTTGAGGCGTGTTCCCTCGGGCGGCCCCATGCCGTCACGCGGCCGGGCCGATACACCCAATCCCAGGCGGGTTCAATGCGCGGCTTGCGCGCCGCCGCCTTGGCCCTAGTTTCGTGGCTCGGGGCATTTCGAGGGGCGTCGGACACATGGATCGCAGGCTTGCGCTGGTCACCGGGGCGTCGGCGGGCATCGGGGCGGCGTTCGCCCGCATCCTGGCCGGCCATGGCTACGACGTGGCGCTCACCGCCCGCAGGACCGATCGGCTGGAGGCGCTCGCCGACGAAATCCGTCTCCGCTACGGCGTCGAGACCCTCACCGTCGCCGCCGACCTGGCGCAGCCCGAGGGGCCCGGCCAGATCCTCGATCACCTCACCGCCCACGGCCGCACCGTGGACGCCCTGGTGAACAACGCCGGCTACGGCCTGCCGGGAACCTTCGCCGAGACCCGCTGGGCCGACCAGGCCGCCTTCCTGCAGGTGATGGTGACCGCCCCGTGCGAGCTGGCCCACCGCGTCCTGCCCGGCATGGTCCAGCGCCGGTTCGGCCGGATCGTCAACGTGGCCTCGCTGGCGGGGCTGGTCCCGGCGGCGGCGGGCCACACGCTGTACGCGGCCTCGAAGAGCCTGCTGATCAAGTTCTCCCAGAGCCTGTCGCTGGAGACGGCCGGCGAGGGCGTCCACGTCACGGCCCTGTGCCCGGGCTTCACCTATTCCGAGTTCCACGACGTCAACGGCACCCGCGGCCTGGTCAGCGCCTCGACGCCCTCGTGGATGTGGCTGGGCGCCGACGAGGTGGCCGCCGCCGGCTACGAGGCGGTGGAGGCCGGCCGCACGATCTGCGTGCCCGGGGCGCCGAACAAGGCCATCGCCGCCGTCGCCAAGCTGCTGCCGGACGAGTGGGGCCTGGCGCTGATGGCCAGTCAGGGACAGCGCTTCCGCAAGCTCTGACCGGCGTCAGTGCCCGTAGGGGTTCGCCGCCTCGGGGCGGATGAACCCGGCGGTGGACTCGGCCAGCCCCGCGAAGATGAACTGGATGGCCAGGGCGCAGAGGATCAGCCCCAGCACGCGCACCACGATGGTCAGGCCGATCCGTCCCAGGATCTTCGAGATGATCGGGGTCAGCAGGAAGCACAGCAGGGTGGCGGCCGAGACCGCCGCAATGACGCCGACGCCCAGGGCCGCCCCGGTCAGGCCGAACTGCTGGGCCTGGCTCGCGTAGATCACCACTGACGAGATGGCGCCCGGACCGATCAGCAGCGGCATGGCGAAGGGCACGATCATCCGCTCGAACCGCCGGCGGGCCACCGAGCGCGGGTCGCCCGCCGCCGCCTCGGCCGCCTCGGCGAAGGTGGCGGTGAAGTCGTCGCGGGCCATCTCCAGTCCCAGCAGGAACAGGATCACCCCGCCCGCGATGCGGAAGGCCGGCAGCGAGATGCCGAAGAACTGCAGCAGGCTGAGGCCCGAGAAGTAGAAGAACGTCAGGAAGCCCACGACGAACAGCGAGACGTAGAGCGCGATCAGCGCCCGCTCGCGCGGCTTCGCGCCCGCCGTCGCCGCCGCGAACACGGGCACGTTGCCCAGCGGGTCCAGCAGGGCGAAGAGGGCGACGAAGAAGTTGACCGCGAAGTCGGCCTGGCTCATCTGCTGGCTCTTAGCCTGAATCCAACCCCGCGGACCACCCGCCTCTCCGGAGCCATGCCATGGCCGCCGCCACCGCCGCTGCGCAGACCGTTCCCGCCGCCGATCCGCGCCTGATCGTGCCGCTGGACCTGCCCACCGTGGCCGAGGCGCGGGCCATGGTCGCGCGGCTGGGCGAGGCGGTCGGCTTCTACAAGGTGGGGCTGGAGCTGTTCGCCAGCGACGGCATGGCGCTGGCCCGCGAGCTGAAGGGCCAGGGCAAGCAGGTGTTCCTCGACTGGAAGCTGCACGACATCGGCACCACCGTGCAGCGCGCCGCCGCGGTGCTGGCGGGCCAGGGCTGCGACTTCCTCACCGTCCACGGCGAACCGCAGGTGATGGCCGCCGCGGTCCGCGGCCGCGGGGACTCGGACCTGAAGGTGCTGGCGGTGACCGTGCTCACCAGCCTCACCGACGCCGACCTGAGGGAGATGGGCTTCACCGAGACCGCCCGCGAGCTGGTCGAGCGCCGCATCCGCCAGGCGATCGCCGCCGGCTGCGACGGGGTGATCGCCAGCCCGCACGAGGCCGAGCTGGCCCGCGCCCTGGGCGGCAAGGACTTCCTCGTCGTCACGCCGGGCGTGCGGCCCGAGTGGGCGGCGAAGAACGACCAGGCCCGGGCGGCGACGCCGGCCGACGCGCTGCGCGCCGGCGCCTCGCACATCGTCTGCGGCCGCCCGATCACCGGGGCCGAGGACCCCCTGGCCGCGGCGCGGCGCATCGCCGCCGAGATGGCGGGCCTGTAGTCCCTTCGGGAACCCACGGCCAAGCTGGGCGTCTAGGCTTGCAGCCCGGACCCGCCATGACCGACCCACGAATGAAACCGCTGGCCCTGCGCCGCCTGACCGCGGGCGAGCGGGCCCTGGCGGCCGAGGTGTTCGGCGAGGGGCTCGACGCCGCCCGGGTGCGGCTGTTCGCCATCCCCGCCTGGCGCCGGGCGTTCGTCGCCGGCCCCGGGCTCGTCGTCTGGCCCGCCGCGACGGCGCGACCGGACTTCGCCGCGCCGGACGTCCCCTTGCGGACCCAGGCGGTGTTCGTGCACGAGCTGACCCACGTCTGGCAGGCGCAGAACGGCGTCTCGCTGATCCTGGCCAAGCTGCGCGCCGGCGACGGGCCGGGCGCCTACGCCTACGACCTGGCGGAACACCTGGCGGGCGAGCGCGAATTCGCCGCGCTCAATATCGAGCAGCAGGCCATGGTGGTCGAACACGCCTTCCTCGCCTCGCGCGGCGGCCCGGCGCCGCACCCCCCGGAACTCTATGCGAACATCCGTTCGAACTGGCGGCGCGCGTGAGCCATGTCCTTGTCGGGATTGGGGACATTCGGACTTGCGGGGGCCCCAAGTTTCCCCATATCGGCAGGCGACGCTGGTTTGCGGGCGATGGGCCCGGAAGCCGGCCGAGACCTGATCGAACCGGGGGCGTCGCTATTTTCAGGGCGCTTCATTAGAAGGCCCACCCGCGGCGTCCGCCAACAAGGAGCGAGCAAGACTCGAACATGAGCAAGATCATCGGCATCGACCTCGGCACCACGAACTCGTGCGTGGCCATCATGGACGGCAAGCAGCCGAAGGTGATCGAGAACGCCGAAGGCGCCCGGACGACGCCCTCGGTGGTGGCCTTCATGGAGGACGGCGAACGCCTCGTGGGCCAGCCGGCCCGCCGCCAGGCCGTCACCAACCCGGCCAACACCCTCTTCGCCATCAAGCGCCTGATCGGCCGCCAGTTCACCGATCCGCTGGTGGAGAAGGATCGGGGCATGGTGCCCTACGAGATCGTGAAGGGTCCGAACGGCGACGCCTGGGTGCGCGCCCACGGCAAGGACTACTCGCCCCAGCAGATCTCGGCCTTCATCCTGCAGAAGATGAAGGAAGCCGCCGAGCAGCACCTCGGCGAGAAGGTCGAGAAGGCGGTCATCACCGTCCCGGCCTACTTCAACGACGCCCAGCGCCAGGCGACCAAGGACGCGGGCAAGATCGCGGGCCTGGAAGTCCTGCGCATCATCAACGAGCCCACCGCCGCGGCGCTGGCCTACGGCCTCGAGAAGAACGAGGGCAAGAAGATCGCCGTCTACGACCTGGGCGGCGGCACCTTCGACGTCTCGATCCTCGAGATCGGCGACGGCGTGTTCGAGGTGAAGTCCACCAACGGCGACACCTTCCTGGGCGGCGAGGACTTCGACCTGCGGGTCGTCGACTACCTGGCCGACGAGTTCAAGAAGGAGCAGGGCGTCGACCTGCGGAAGGACAAGCTGGCCCTTCAGCGCCTGAAGGAAGAGGCCGAGAAGGCCAAGAAGGAGCTGTCCAGCGTCACCCAGTACGAGGTGAACCTGCCCTTCATCTCGATGAACCAGTCGGGCCCGCTGCACCTGAACATCAAGCTGTCGCGCGCCAAGCTGGAAGCCCTCGTCGAGGACCTGGTCCAGAAGACCATCGGCCCCTGCGAGAACGCCCTGAAGGACGCCGGCCTCAAGAAGTCGGACATCGACGAGGTCATCCTGGTGGGCGGCATGACCCGCATGCCCAAGGTCGTCGAGACCGTGAAGGAGTTCTTCGGGCGCGAGCCGCACAAGGGCGTGAACCCGGACGAGGTCGTGGCGCTGGGCGCCGCGGTCCAGGCCGGCGTGCTGCAGGGCGACGTCAAGGACGTGCTGCTGCTGGACGTGACCCCCCTGACCCTGGGCATCGAGACCCTGGGCGGCGTGTTCACCCCGCTGATCGAGCGCAACACCACGATCCCGACCAAGCGCAGCCAGGTGTTCTCCACGGCCGATGACAACCAGTCGGCGGTGACCATCCGGGTGTTCCAGGGCGAGCGGCCGATGGCGGCGGACAACAAGCTGCTGGGCCAGTTCGACCTGGTCGGCATTCCGCCGGCGCCGCGCGGCGTGCCGCAGGTCGAGGTGACCTTCGACATCGACGCCAACGGCATCGTGAACGTCCAGGCGCGCGACAAGGCGACCAACAAGGAGCAGTCGATCCGCATCCAGGCCAACGGCGGCCTCTCGGATTCGGACATCGAGGCCATGGTCAAGGACGCCGAGTCCCACAAGGCCGAGGACGAGAAGCGCAAGGCCGCCGTCGAGGCCAAGAACCAGGCCGACGCGGTCATCCACTCGACCGAGAAGGCGCTGTCCGAACACGGGGACAAGGTCTCCGAGGCCGACCGGAACGCCATCCAGGGCGCGCTGGACGACCTGAAGGGCTCGCTGGAGTCGGATGACGCCGAGGCGATCGCCGCCAAGACCCAGACGCTGATCCAGGCGTCGATGAAGCTGGGCGAGGCGATGTACAAGGCCCAGCAGGACGCCGGCGGCCAGCCGTCCGGCGAGGCCCAGGGGTCCGGCGCGGGCTCCTCGGACGACGTGGTCGACGCCGAGTTCGAGGAAGTCGACGGCGCCCCCGGGGGCGACGAGAAGAAGTCGGCGTGACAACGCGCCCCATGGCGGCCTTCAGCCTCGGATGCGAAGAGGCCGGCCATGGGGACGTCGCCGCCGTCTTCGCGGTAAGGGTTGCCCCCGCCCGCTCGGCCGACTTAAGCCTTGCAGTCGGGCGGGGGCCGACCCACCTGAATTCCAGCCCAATTTTTGAGCGCCTGACAGTTTGATGCGGGACTATTACGAGATCCTGGGCGTCAATCGCGGCTGCGACGACGCCGCCCTGAAGGCGGCGTTCCGCAAGCTGGCGATGGAGCACCACCCCGACCGCAACGGCGGTTGCGAGGAGGCGGCCGGCCGCTTCAAGGAAATCAACGAGGCCTATTCGGTCCTCTCCGACCCGCAGAAGCGCGCGGCCTACGACCGCTTCGGCCATGCGGGCGTCAACGGCATGAACGGCGGCGGCCCCGGCGGCGCCCAGTTCCACGACGTCCACGACATCTTCAACGAGGTGTTCGGCGACGTCTTCGGCGACATGTTCGGCGGTCGCGCCCGCGGCGCCCACCGGGGCGGCCCCGCCCGCGGGGCGGACCTGCGCTATGACCTGGAGATCACCCTCGAGCAGGCCTACGCCGGCGCCGAGGTCGAGATCACCGTCCCCGCCACCCTGACCTGCGAGACCTGCGAAGGTTCCGGGGCCAAGCCGGGCACCAGCCCGACCACCTGCACCACCTGCCAGGGCGCCGGCCGCATCCGCGCCACCCAGGGCTTCTTCTCGATCGAGCGGGCCTGTCCCCGCTGCGGCGGCTCGGGGACCATGGTGCTCGATCCCTGCACGGACTGCCACGGCATGGGCCAGGTGCGCCGCGAGCGCACGCTGGCGGTCCGCATCCCGCCGGGCGTCGACGACGGCGCCCGCATCCGGCTGGCCGGCGAGGGGGATTCCGGGGCCCGCGGCGGCCCGCGCGGCGACCTCTACATCTTCCTGTCGGTGCGCCCGCACGAGCTGTTCGAGCGCGACGGCCTGGACCTGCTGTGCACGGTGCCGGTGCCGATGTGCGTGGCTGCGCTCGGCGGCGAGATCGAGGCGCCCTGCCTGCTGGGCGGCGAGAACTGCGACGGGAACTGCAAGATCACCGTCAAGGTCCCCGAGGGCGCCCAGACCGGCAAGACCCTGCGGGTGAAGGGCCGCGGCATGCCCTCGCTGCGCTCGCGCGAGCGGGGCGACCTGGTGGTCGAGCTGTTCGTCGAGACGCCGACCCGGCTCACCGCCCGCCAGAAGGAGCTGATGCGCGAGCTGGCCGGCCTGTGCGGCGAGCAGCAGCATCCGAAGTCGGCCAGCTTCATCGGCAAGGCCAAGCGCTTCTGGGACGAGGTGACGGGCGCCTAGAGGTAGCGGGGGCCTGACGCCCCCGCCCCGCCGCTGCTATTTCGCCTTCGGCCGGTACGCCACCAGCACGTTGCCCGGCTGCTGGCCAAAGGCCGCATAGCCCGAGTTGACGAACACCATGCCGTCGCCGGCGAACAGGCCCGCCGCGTCGATCGAGCCGCCCGAGCCCGCGAGCCCGTTCACCGACTGATGCGTCCGGGCCGTGTCGTAGCTGGCGAGCACGTCGCCCCGAACGGCGTCGAACACCCAGAGCCGGCCGTCCAGCGACCCCGCCAGCACCGCGCCGTCGATGACCAGCGGCGGCGCCGACAGGCCGTAGCGGCTGGCGCAGATCGGGACCCGCGTCTTCCGATCGCCTTCGCAGTCGGGGGCGGCCTTCCACTGCCAGGCGATCTTGCCGCTCGCCACGTCGATGGCGTGCATCCCGGCGGCGGACTTGTCGGCCGGCACGTTCGGGTCGCTGATCGGGGCGAAGACGCGCACGCCGTCGGTGGCCAGGCCCCAGTGGACGCCGCCGAGCGGGGTGCCGGGGCCGAAGGTGTGGCGCCAGACGACCTTGCCGCCGCGCGGCTCCAGCGCCCAGACGTCGCCCGACTTCTGGCCCGCCAGGATCAACTCGCGCCCGCCTTTCCCGCGAAAGATCACCGGACCGCCGCCGAAGTCGTGGTCGCGCAGCACGCTGCCCTCATTGGCGAAGTAGCAGTTGGGCTTCAGCGGCTGGCCGGGCGGCGGCGGCCCGATGGGGCACGACATGTTCCAGACGTCGTTCTCCAGGGCCTGGAACACCCACCGGTCCTTGCCTGTGGAAAGGTCGATGGCCACCACAGCGTCGCTCGTCTTGGTGGCCGGGGGCGAGGTGTTCTCGCCCGTGGCGGTGTAGACGATCCCCTTGCGCGGATCGATCGCCGGGCTCGACCAGATCGGGGCGCCCGACGGACCGTAGGTCTCCACGCCGGTGGAGGTTTTCCGCCCCAGCGGCTTGGCGTCCTCCATGGTGTGCCAGGTCCACAGGGTCCGTCCGCTGGCGGCCTCGACCGCCACGACCGCGCCGTGGCTCTTGCAGCACTCGAAGTTGGGCCGCATGGCGTTGGCCACGTCCATGGCCGAGACCGGGACGATGATCTTGTCCTCGTGGAACAGCGGCGAGCCGCTCAGCGGGACGTTCTTGTCGTGCCGCGGATCGACGCGCCAGGCGACCTTGCCGGTCTTGGCGTCGACGGCCACGAGATTGCCGGCGTTGTCGCCGCCGACCACCGCCAGCGGGCCCTTGGGGCCCAGCCGGCCGACGGCCAGGCTGTTGCGGATCGGCGAGGGCAGCTCGCTGGCCCATTTCACGCAGCCGGACTTGGTGTCCAGCGCCACCAGGTAGTTCGTCTGGCCGGCCGGATAGAACAGCGTCGAGCCCACGACAACGCCCTGGCTGCGCAGGCTGCTGGTGCGCGGGAAGGCGAAGGCCCAGGCGACCTCCAGGTCGGCGACGTCCTTCGTCTTCAGGCCGGCCTGGGCGGCGCTCATCCGGCGGGAGTTGTCGAGGTCGACGCCGAAGCCGAGCTGGGCGGGCTTGCCCGACACGTCCACCTCGCGCTGCCCGGGCGCGCACATCGCCGTCTCGATCCATTCGGTCCCCAGCGGGCCCGCCGGCGCGGCCAGGTACTCGACCAGCTCGCGCATCTGGCGGCGGCTGAGCTGGTCGCCCATCGGCTTCATCACCCCGGTGGTCAGCACCGTGGTCAGCGTCTGGGCGCTCATCTTTCGCAGGTTGCCGATCGGCGCCACCCGGCTGCCCGGCTCGGGCTTGTCGTGGCAGGACGCGCAGTACTGGTCGTAGACCAGCTTGCCGGGCGTCGGCGCATCGTCCGGCGCCTGGGCGTTCGCCAGCTGGCCGAACCCGAGTCCCGCGCCAAGGGCCGCCGCGGCCAACGCCGCCACGCCGCCGCCCTGCGTCATCCGCTTCCAGACGCCCATCGTTTCCCCCAAAACATACCGGCCGTTCGACGGCTCGCTCTCGGGCGGAAGCTAGCCGCCCGCCGTTATATTCAGATTGCCCGGCTGAAATCCCCGCGCGCAAGGGTCTCGCCGTTTGCCGGACGCCCCGCTTTCGGCTAGAGAGACCGCCCGCTGAAGACGCACCCGTAGCTCAGCTGGATAGAGCGTTGCCCTCCGAAGGCAAAGGTCACACGTTCGAATCGTGTCGGGTGCGCCAGCGATCTCCTTGAATTGATGCCAGTCCGGCCCCGCGGGGGCGGGCTTTCCGCGCGCGGGCGCCTACATAAGGCGAAGGCTGTTCCGAGGGCCGCGTCCGGCGCCCCGGCCGGAGGCAGCCGCCAGAAGAGGAGACCGCCTTGAGCCCGCACAGCTCGCTGCCTTCCAATCCCCGCGTCACGGTCCTGGACGAGGAGTACGCGCCGCTGGCGGATATCGTCTGCGGCTCGCCCCGGGCGACCCCCGGACTGGCCCTGCTTTGGAACGAGCTGTCCCGCGCCACCCTGGTCCAGGCCGGCCGCGCGCCGGCGGACGTCGTGCGGCTGGGCTCGGCGGTCGAGTACACGGACCTGACCCGCCGCGAGAGCCGGCGCATCCGCCTGGTGCTCCCGCGGGAGGCCCGTCCGCCGGCGCTGGAGCCGGTGTCGGGCACGATCGGGGCGGCGCTGCTGGGCCTGCGGCCCGGCGACGTCTTCCACTGGCGGGCCCCGAGCGGCGAGCTCAGGAGCCTGCAGGTGGATGCGGTCGAACCGCCCCTGGCGCCGCGGATCTCCCGTCCGCGCCAGAGCTGAGACGCCGCGGGCGGGGCCGGTGGCCCGGCTCCGCCCGCCTCGTCTTCGGAGACTCCCGTCAGTCCGTTCAGGTCCGCCGGTAGGCCGCCTCGGCCAGGTCGCCGAGGAGGAGGTCGGCGGCGCCCGTCCGGCCCCGCGCGCGCAGGCGCGCGGCGGCGTTGGTCACGGCGTCCCGGGCCTGCGGTCCGCCGGCGTCCTGCAGCGCCTGCACGAGGCTGGTGAAGGCGGCCTCCAGGTCGTTCAGGCGGCGGTGCTGGTCGTTCAGGCTGAGGGTCATCGTGCGTCTCCACGGTGTTCGGATTGGACAAGGGTCAGGCGGGGCGAGGGCGAGCGCCGGGGCCCGGCCGCGTCCGGCGGCACGCGCTCGATGCGGTCGGCCCAGGTCTCGAGGGCTTCCACGGCGGCCAGCATCGCCGCGCGCCGGGGCGGGTCGGCGTCGATCGCCGGATGGTCCCAGAGTTCGCGGTTCAGGACGGCGGCCCGCCGCAGGTAGAGCGCCAGGGTCGCGGGGTCGCGGCCGATGCGCGACGCGCCCCGGCGGGCCTCATGGGCGGCGGCCATCCGCACATCGAGGTCCAGGACGTCGGCGCCCGTCCAGGTAAACACCTCCCGCCGCAGCGCGAGCTGTTCGATCGGATCGGGCGGCGCAAGCAGCTTCAGCGCCGCGGCCGTCGAGTCGGGCGGCTCGGCGGCGTCGCGGAGGGCGAGGCTGAGGATCTGGTCGTAGGCGAGCGGCGATTCCGCCGCCGCGGCCGCTTCTTCGCGCAGCCGGTCGGCGACGGCGCCGGGGTTCGCCAGCTGGGCGCCGAGCTCCTCACGCCGCGCGCGGGCTTCGGCGCGGGCCTGGGAGACGACGCCGCTCAGGCGGCTGGTCATTCTGATGCCTCATGGCCGGCCCGGCGCGCGCGGCTCTGCGCGCCCCGCCGGGCGATGAAAGGGAGGTGTCGGTGATCTCGTCAGAGGTGGGCGCGCGCCCTTGTCCCCGGGTCCAGGGCCTCGCCACTAGGCCCGGGGCGGAACGCCTTCGACTCGGCGGCACGCGTGGCAAACGCGGCGTCGCTGCGCGGGGACCTTCGACATGATCCGAAGATGACCCCGCCCGAGGGAAAGTCAATGGGGCCGCAAGGTTTCGCTCGAACCCGGATCATTTGACTTCTTCCATGCGCCGGCCCATCTTCTTGCTCGCCATGCGCACTTCTGCATTCATCGGCCTACGGGCGAAATATTTCCGCAGCGCCGCCGCGCCGGTGTAGCCCCGAGCTCTTTCGCCGGTAGGGCGAGGGTTCGGGGATATATTTCAAGTCGCCAGCAGATTTCATTTCACAGCTTGCAGGCCCTTGCCTGCGATGAGGCGTAGTCTTGTCCAGACGTCCTGGAGACCCGCGCGCCACCGGCGACGGGGCTCCCTCCTTCCCCTATCCTCGCGACCCAGGCTCGGGACCGGCTCCCTTGCGGTTCGGCTCGCGGCCCTTTCCGCTCGACCGTCGCCGGCCCGCCGGCGCTCAGCCGGGGCGCGAGGTCCGATGACGGGCGCCGCCTTCCTCGCCGCGCTGCTGGCGCCGTTTGTGGCCGGCTGGCTGCTGGCGTTCCTGATCGACGCCCGCAACGGGCGCCACGTGGACCCGGTCGGCCGGATCCTCAGGACCTGGCTGGAGCCGGACGCCGAAGCCGACGCCCTGGTGCGCCCACGGCGCTGGCGCCGCCGCCCCGCTGGGCCCCCGACCTTTCGCCCCATCCTTCGATCCAGGGAGACCTCCGCCGTGACCGACGCCGCCGATGCGCCCCCTCCGCCCGCCGTCTACGCCACGCCCGCCGACCTGAAGCGGCTCCGCGCGATCTCGCTCTCGCGCCAGGCGCCCGGCCTGGGCCAGGAGCTGCTGCGCCGCGAGGTGGAGCGGATGGCGATCCGGGCGGACGACGACCTGCGGTTCGTGCGCCTGAACTCAACCGTCACCTACAAGGACCTGCGCACCCGGCGCCGCCGGATCGTGCAGGTCGTCCAGCCCGAGCACGCCCACCAGGACGAGAACCGCGTCTCCATCCTGTCGCCGATCGGGGCGGCGCTGATCGGCCTGCCCGAAGGCTCGGTGTTCCGCTGGGCCGAGCGGATCGATGGGGCGACCCGAGCCGTGAAGGTGCTGGCGGTGGAGTCCTGACGGCTCAGCCGAGCGTCAGCCACAGGCCCGCGGCGACGGCGACGGCGAGCGCGGCCGCGCCGAGCAGCGCCGGGAGCAGGCTGCGGGAGCGCCGGCGCAGCCGCGACCGGCTCCAGCCCTGGCGCATGTAGACGAGGGGCCGGGGACGGCCGGCCTCGCTGCCGACGATGTTGTGGCGCAGGAATCGTTGCGACATTGCAGCCTCGCTTGCTCAAGCCCGGCCGTCGCCCACGGATGATCAGGAACGGCGACGGTTCGCGCCCGCGGGCGAAGCGGCCCACTGTGACGCGGCCCCGGAGGCGGCTGTGCGCCGCCCCGGGGGCTCAGCGGCCTGCGACGAGGCGGCCCGCCCGTCGCAGGAGTGCTTGGAAGCGCGCTGGAACTTGCATCGCGGCGCGGGTTTGGCGGCTGGGCGCAGCCAAGTCAATCGCGCGCCCCGGCCGGAGGCGGCGTCAGGCCGCCCGGCGCAGGGGCTCGGCGGCGGGCGAGCCGGGGACCGCGTAGTCGGTCAGGTCCAGCGCCGGCGCCTGGCGCCCCACCGCGTCGGCCAGCACCTGGGCCGAGCCGCAGGCCATGGTCCAGCCCAGGGTCCCGTGGCCGGTGTTGAGGAACAGCCGCCGCAGCGGCGCCTCGCCGATGCGCGGCGTGCTGGTGGGGGTCATCGGGCGAAGGCCGCACCAGAACGTGGCGGAGGGCAGGTCGCAGCTGCCGCCGAACAGGCTGCCGGCGGAATGCTCCAGCGTCGCCCGGCGCGAGGGACGCAGGCTGAGGTCGTAGCCGGCGAGCTCGGCCAGGCCGCCGATGCGGACCCGGTCGCCCAGCCGCGTGATGGCGACCTTGTAGGTCTCGTCCAGAAGCGTCGAGACGGGCGCCTTGGCCTCGTCGGTGATCGTCGCCGTCAGCGAATAGCCCTTCACCGGATAGACGCCGGTGCGGATCCCGTGCGGCCGCAGGAAGGGCTCGGAATAGCTCCCGAGGCAGACGACGTAGGCGTCGCCCGTGACGGTTCCGCCGGGGGTGCGCACGCCCACGACCTCGCCGGCGGCCGTCTCCAGGCCCTGGATGGTCGTCCCGAAGCGGAAGTCGACGCCCTGCCCGCGGCACAGGTCCGCCAGGGCGGTGGTGAACTTGAAGCAGTCGCCGGTCTCGTCGTTCGGCAGCCGAAGGCCGCCCACGATCCTGTCGCGGGCGTGGCCCAGGCCCGGCTCGCGGGCGATGCATCCCAGCCGATCCAGCAGCTCGTAGGGCACGCCGAGGTCCCGCAGGACCTCCATGTCCTTGCCGGCCTCGTCCATCTGCGCCTGGGTGCGGAAGACCTGCAGCGTGCCCCGGCTGCGCTGGTCGTACTGGATGCCCGTCTCCCGGCGCAGGGCGATCAGGCAGTCGCGGCTGTGCTCGGCCAGGCGCACCATCCGCGCCTTGTTGGCGAGGTAGCGCTCGGTCGTGCAGTTGCGCAGCATCGCGAGCAGCCAGCTCAGCAGGGCGGGATCGAGGCTGGGCCGGACGATCAGCGGCGCGTGGCGGGCCAGCAGCCACTTCGGCGCCTTGCGCGGCACGCCGGGGGAGGCCCAGGGCGAGGCGTAGCCGGGCGAGATCTCGCCCGCGTTGGCGAAGCTCGTCTCCAGCGCGGCGCCGTCCTGGCGCTCCAGGACCACCACCTCGTGGCCGGCCTTGGCCAGATACCAGGCGGTCGTCACGCCGATCACGCCGGCGCCCAGCACCACAACCTTCATCGGGACGCTGCTCCTTGTTGGCGCAGGGGCCCCGGCCCGCCGACGTAGCGGCGCTGCAGGCGCCGGCCCATGCGCGTGAGGATCTCGTAGGGGATCGTGCCCGCCGCTTCGGCGGCGTCGACGATGTCGCGGCCGGCCCCCAGGAACTCCACCTCGTCGCCCGGCTGCAGGCGCCCGCCCGCCGCCTCGAAGGCGGTGACGTCGAGGGTGATGCTGTCCATCGAGACGCGGCCGGCGACCGGCAGGGTCTGGCCGTCGAAGAGGGCGGGCCAGCCTTCGGCGAGATTCCAGGACCAGCCGTCGGCGTAGCCGAGGGCGACCGTGGCGATCCGCGCCGGCGCCCGCGTCACATGGGCGAAGCCGTAGCCGACGCCGGCGCCGGCGGGCACGTCGCGCACCTGGACGACCGGGGCGGTCAGCCGCACCACGGGCCTGGGCGAGAGGACCTGCGAGCGGACCCCGCCGAACAGGAAGACGCCCGAGCGCACGAGCTGGTGGCGGAAGCGCGGGCCCAGCAGGGCGCCGTGGGAATTGGCGAGCGACCGGGGCCAGTCGGGCAGTGCGGCCGCCAGCCGGTCGAACGCCTCGGCCTGGGCGGCGTTGGCGGGATGGTCCGGCTCGTCGGCGCAGGCGAGGTGGCTCATCAGCAGGTCGATGCGCAGGCGCCCCAGCAGGTCGGCGTCGCCGGCGAGGCGCCGGACCTCGGCCTCGGGCAGGCCCAGGCGCGACATGCCGCTGTCGATCTGCAGCACCGCGGGCGGCGCGGCGCCGCCGTCGGGAGCCAGGCGCGACCAGCGTTCGGCCTGATCGAGGGAATTGAGCACGGGGAGGACGCCGGCCGCGGCGCAGGCCGGCTCGCGGCCGGCCGCCAGGCCGTTCAGCACGTAGAGCCGCGCGTCCTCGGGCAGGACCGGCTTCAGCTCCAGGGCCTCAGAGAGGTGGGCGACGAAGAAGTCGCGGCAGCCCTCGGCCGCCAGCGCCTCGGAAACCGGCCCCGCCCCCAGGCCGTAGGCGTCGGCCTTCACCACCGCGGCCAGGCGCGCGGGCGCCGCATGCCGCGCGAGCGCGCGGAAGTTCTCGCGGACCGCCGAGAGGTCGATCCACAGCGTCGCGCCGTCGGCAGGGGTGGCAGGGGTTGCGGTCATGGATTGCGCCTGTAACGCAGTTTACCGCCCCGGTGTTCGAATGAGCCGCCCATTGTTCGAATAAAATGCTAAATTGCAGGCCTAGGTGAACTTCAGGCGAACGCAGGGCGAACGATGTTCAATGTCGATGCGGTCGACCGCCGGATCCTGGGGGTCCTTCGGTTCGAGGGGCGCATTCCCAACAAGGAGCTGGCCGACCGGGTGGGGCTGTCGCCGTCCGCCTGCCTGCGCCGCGTGCGCCTGATGGAGGAGGCCGGGGTGATCCGGGGCTATGCGGCCCTGATCTCGGACGCGGCCGGGGACGAGGGCGTGACCGCGATCGTCCGCATCACCCTCGAGAAGCAGACCGAGGAGTTCCTGACCCGCTTCGAGGAGGCGGTCCGCCAGCATCCCGAGATCGTCGAGTGCTTCCTCATGACGGGGGATTCCGACTACATCCTGCGCGCCGCCGCCGCGAGCACGGCCGACTACGAGCGGATCCACAAGGAGATCCTCTCCAGGCTGCCCGGCGTGGCGCGGATCCACTCCAGCATCGCCATGCGCAGCGTCCTCGTGGCCAGGCCCCAAGCGCGCCGCTGACGTGCGGTCGCCGAACGGGGGGTTGCGGCCGAGGCCCGCCCCGTCCATTGCAGCTTCGACAGCGGTCGGACGGGGAGGCTGCGCGTGACGGACGCCATCGTGATCGGGGCCGGCCACAACGGCCTGACCTGCGCGGCCTACCTGGCCGCCGCCGGACTGAAGGTGACCGTCCTGGAGCGCCGCGGCGTCGTCGGCGGCGCGGCGGTGACCGAGGAATTCCATCCCGGCTTCCGCAACTCGGTCGCCAGCTACACCGTCAGCCTGCTGAACCCGAAGGTCATCCGCGACCTGGAGCTCGCCCGCCACGGCCTGCGCGTGGTCGAACGGAAGATGTCGAACTTCCTGCCGTTGGACGGCGACTCGCTGTCAGTGGGCGATGGACGCACGAAGGCCGAGGTGGCCCGCTTCTCGCCGCGCGACGCCGAGCGGCTCGACGCCTATGGCGAGCGCCTGGAACGGATCGCCGACGTGCTGCGCGAGCTGGTGCTGCAGACCCCGCCCAACCTCGTCGAGGGCGGCCTCGCCCAGGCGCTGCCCGAGCTCATCAGGAGCGCCAGCCTGGGACGGCGGCTTTCGAAACTGGACCTCACCGCCAAGCGCGACCTCTTGGCGCTGTTCTCGCAGTCGGCGGGCGACTGGCTGGACGGCTGGTTCGAGAGCGAGCCGATCAAGGCGGTGCTGGGCTTCGACGGCGTGGTGGGCAACTACGCCAGCCCCTACACCCCCGGCTCGGCCTATGTGCTGCTGCACCACGTCTTCGGCGAGGTGAACGGGAAGAAGGGCGCCTGGGGCCACGCGGTCGGCGGCATGGGCGCGATCACCGCCGCGATGGCCACCTGCTGCCGCGAGCGCGGGGTGGAGATCCGCACCGGGACCGGCGTCGCCGAGGTGCTGACGCAGAAGGGCCGCGCCGTCGGCGTGGTCACCGAGGCGGGGGAGGCCCTGAAGGCGCGGCTGGTCGTCTCGAACCTGCACCCGCAGCTGCTGTTCTCGAAGGTGGATGCGGGCGCCGTGCCGGCGGATTTCGCCGAGCGGATCGGCCGCTACCGCTCGGGGTCGGGCACCTTCCGGATGAACGTGGCCCTGTCCGAACTGCCCAGCTTCACGGTCAAGCCGGGGGCGGGCGACCACCTGACCGCCGGGATCATCATCGCCCCCAGCCTGGCCTACATGGACCGGGCCTACATGGACGCGCGCCGGGACGGCTGGTCGCGCGAGCCGATCGTCGAGATGTTGATCCCCTCGACCCTGGACGAGACCCTGGCGCCGGCCGGCCGGCACGTGGCCAGCCTGTTCTGCCAGCACGTGGCGCCGCAGCTCCCGGACGGCCGCTCGTGGGACGACCATCGCGACGAGGTGGCGGACCTGATGATCGCGACGGTGGACCGCCACGCGCCGGGCTTCGCCAGCTCCGTGATCGGCCGCCAGGTGCTCTCGCCGCTGGACCTGGAGCGCACCTTCGGCCTGGTGGCCGGCGACATCATGCACGGGCGCCTGAGCCTGGATCAGCTGTTCTCGGCCCGGCCGGTGCTGGGGGCGGGCGACTACCGCACGCCGGTCCCGGGCCTCTACCAGTGCGGTTCGGGAACCCACCCGGGCGGCGGGGTCACCGGCGCGCCGGGCCACAACGCCGCCGCCGAGATCCTGCGCGACGTGCGCCGGCGGAAGGTCTAGCCGGCCGGCTTGCCGCGGTAGATCTCGCAGAGGGTGTCGATCACCCGGGCCGCGGCGGGGTCCTCGAGGCGGTAGTAGATCGTCTGGCCGTCCCGGCGGGTGGCGACCACGCCCTCGGCCCGCAGCTTGGCCAGGTGCTGCGAGGCGGCGGACTGGGCCAGGCCCACGTGGGCGGCCAGGTCCCCGACCGAGCACTCGCCCTCGCCCAGGCGGCACATCAGGATCAGCCGCTGCTCGTTGGCCATCAGCTTCATCAGCCGCGCGGCGGCCGAGGCGTGCCGCTCCAGCTCCTCGAGCTCGGCGGGCTTGGGCAGCTCCCGGGCGACGGCGGCGGGGACTTCGGTCATGGCCTTATTTTAGGGATCCCTAATGTTGCGCGCCAGGGGTCGGTCCGCTCGCCGGGCGGCCGTCGTCGCGCAGCACCACGTAGATCGCCGGGATCACCAGCACGGTCAGCAGGGTCGAGGAGGCCAGGCCGAACAGCAGGCTGATCGCCAGCCCCTGGAAGATCGGGTCGAACAGGATCACCGCCGCCCCGATCATCGCCGCGAGCGCCGTCAGCAGGATCGGCTTGAAGCGGATCGCGCCGGCGGTGAGCAGGACGTCGCGCAGGGCCCGGCCCTCGCCCTGCTGGTGGCGGATGAAGTCCACGAGCAGGATCGAGTTGCGCACGATGATCCCGGCCAGGGCGATGAAGCCGATCATCGAGGTGGCCGTGAACGGCGCACGGAACAGCATGTGGCCGATCACGATGCCCACCAGGGTCAGCGGGATCGGCGTCAGGATCACCAGCGGCAGGCGGAAGCTTTTGAACTGCGCCACCACCAGCACGTAGATGCCGAGGATCGCCACCCCGAAAGCCGCCCCCATGTCGCGGAAGGTGACCCAGGTGATCTCCCACTCGCCGTCCCAAAGGACGGTGGGCCGGCTCTCGTCCGTCGGCTGGCCGTTCAGGCGGATGTCGGGCTTGGGCAGCTTGCCCCAGTCGTGCGCCTCGATGGCGTCGTCGACGGCCAGCATCCCGTAGATCGGCGCCTCGTAGCGCCCGGCGAGGTCGGCCATGACCATCTCGGCGTCGCGGCCGTCGCGGCGGTAGATGGGGTAGGAGCCGGTCTCCCGGGTGGCCTCGACCACCTCGCCCAGCTCGACCAGGCGGCGGCCCTGCGGCGTCTCCGCGACGGCCACCGGCGTGGAGGCCAGCCGCTCGCTCCAGGTGCGGTCGGACTGGGGCAGGCGCACGGCGATCTCCACCGGCGTGCGGCCCTCGCCGCGGTGTGAATAGCCGACCGTGCTGCCGCCCAGGATCGCGCCGATGGAATCGAACACCTGGCCCTCGGAGAGGCCGAAGAACTCGACCTGCTCGCGGTCGGGGGTCAGCCGCAGGCGCGGCCGCGGCTCGCCCCAGCTGTCGTCCACGTCGACGATGTAGGGCACGCCCTCGAACAGCTTCTTGACCTCGGCGGCCACGGCCCTGCGCGTGTCCGGATCGGGGCCGTAGACCTCGGCCAGCAGGGTCGCCAGCACCGGCGGGCCGGGCGGCGCCTCCACGACCTTGATCGAGGCCCCCTTCGGCAGGGGCAGCTTCGCGAGCCGCTCGCGCAGGTCGAGGGCCACGGCGTGGCTGGCGCGCTTGCGATCGGACTTGTGCGACAGCGCCACGGCGAGGTCGCCCTGCTCAGGCCGGCTGCGCAGGAAGTAGTGGCGCACCAGGCCGTTGAAGTTGAACGGCGAGGCGGTCCCGGCGTAGGCCTCCATCGAGACCACTTCAGGCACCGTCTGGGCGACGGCGGCGGCGGCGGCCAGCGTCCGGCGGGTGGCCTCCAGGCTGGTCCCCTCCGGCATGTCGACCACGACCTGCAGCTCGGACTTGTTGTCGAACGGCAGCAGCTTCACGGTCACCGCCTTGAAGGCGAACATCGACATGGCGACGAGGGTCGCCACGCCCACGCCGATCAGGAATAGCCAGGCGCTGCGGCGGGTGGCGATCACCCGGCCGGCGACGGCGCGGTAGGCGGCGCCCAGCCGCCCCTCGCCTTCGGCATGGCCGTGGCCCTCGGCCAGGGCCTTGCGGGCGAAGCGGATCATCAGCCAGGGCGCGATCACCACGGCCACGAAGAACGAGAAGACCATGGCCGCCGAGGCGTTCACGGGGATCGGCGCCATGTAGGGCCCCATCAGGCCCGAGACGAACAGCATCGGCAGCAGCGCCGCCACGACGGTCAGGGTGGCCACCACGGTGGGGTTGCCGACCTCGGCCACCGCCTCGACGGCGGCCTGGGTTCGGCTGCGGCCGTCGTTCATCGCCCAGTGGCGGGCGATGTTCTCGATCATCACGATCGCGTCGTCGACGAGGATGCCGATCGAGAAGATCAGGGCGAACAGGCTGACGCGGTTGATGGTGTAGCCCATCAGGTTCGAGGCGAAGAGCGTCAGCAGGATCGTGGTCGGGATCACCACGGCGGTGACCGCCGCCTCGCGCCAGCCGATCGCGAAGCCGATGAGGATCACGATCGAAACCGTCGCCAGGCCCAGGTGGAACAGCAGCTCGTTGGCCTTCTCGTTGGCGCTCTCGCCGTAGTCGCGGGTGACGGCGACCTCCAGCCCAGCCGGGATCAGCGAGCCCTGCAGGGTCTCGACCTTCTCCTTGATGTGCTCGGCCACGACGACGGCGTTGGCGCCCTTGCGCTTGGCGATGGCGAGGCTGACCGCGGGGGCGTCGGTCCAGCGGCCGTCCCGCCGGGCGTAGCGCCACACGCCGGCCTGGTCCTCGCGCGGCGCCTGCACCACCTCGGCCACGTCGCGCAGGTAGACGGGCTCGCCGTTCACTGAGGCGACGGTCAGCAGCCCCACGTCGGCGGGCGAGGCGAGGGTGCGGCCGGCGGCCACGTCCAGGGCCTGGCCGCCCTCGCGGATCGATCCCGTCGGGAAGCTGCGGTTGGCCTGGCGCACGGTCTCGATCACCGCCGACAGCGGCACGCCGCGCAGCGTCAGCCGCTCGGGGTCGGGCTCGACGCGGATCTCGTCGGGGCGGCCGCCGACGATGAACGTCAGGCCGACGTCCTCGACCTTGGCGACCTCGGTCCGCAGCTTGCCGGCGATCTCGTAGAGGGCCTGGTCGGTCCAGCGCCCGGCGTAGCCCGGCTTGGGCGACAGCGTCAGCACCACCGCCGGCACGTCGTTGATGCCGCGGGTGACGACCTGGGGCTCGGGGATCCCGACGGGGATGCGGTCGTAGTTCGCCCGCAGCTTCTCGTGGATCCGCACGGCCGCGTCGTCCGGGTCCTCGCCGACGTCGAAGCGGGCGGTGACCAGCACCCGGTCGTCCTCGACCTGGGTGTAGACGTGGTCGACGGCGTCGACGCTCTTGACGATGGTCTCCAGCGGCTTGGCGACCAGCTCGGCGGCGTCGGGCGCGCGCAGGCCCGGCGCCTGGACCATAATGTCCACCATCGGCACGCTGATCTGCGGCTCCTCCTCGCGCGGGATCGACATCAGCGCGAGCAGGCCCATGGCGATCGCCGCCAGCAGGAACAGCGGCGTCAGGGGCGAGCGGATGGTCGCCTGGGTGAGCCGTCCGGAGATGCCGAGGTTCATCGCGCCGCCGACGGCTGGGCCAGCAGGACGTCGCCCGCGGCGGCGCCGGACAGGATCTCGAACTCCCGGGCGGTCGGACCGGGGGCGAGCTGGACCGCCACGTCGCTGGTGCGGCCGTCGGGCCCCAGCACGCGGACGAAGTCGACGCCGTAGCGGGTCGCGACGAACCGGGCGGGGACGATCAGGGCCGTCCGCTCGCCGACCTTCACGCGCACCCGCACGCGCTGGCCGACCAGGTCGGCGCGCAGGCCGGGCACGGCGATGTCGGCGGTGACCCGTCCGGCGCTGACGGCGGGGTAGACCCGGTCGATGGCCCCGACGGCGGCGGCCCCGGGCAGGTCGCCCGTCTCGACCGGAACGGGATCGCCCACCTTCAGCGCGCGGGCCTGGGCCTCGGGGATCTCCAGCCGCAGCAGCGGCTCGCCGGCGGTGATCGTCGCCACCGGCTGGCCGGCGGTCACCACCGAGCCGGGCGGCACGTCGGCGGTCAGGACCCGGCCGGCCGTGGGGGCCAGGATCGCGCCCTGGGCCGAGAGCTCGGCGCTGGCCGAGCGCTGGGCGCGGGCGGCGTCGAGCTGCCCCTGGGCGGCGCGGGCCTGGGCCTGCGCCTGCTCCAGCCGCGCCTTGGCGTAGAACCCCTTCTCGTAGAGCGTCTGCACGCGGGAGAGCTCAGCCCGGGCGCGGGCGGCCTCGGCGGCGGCGGCCGCGGCCTGGGCCTCGTAGGCGCCCGTCTCGAAGGTCAGGCGCTGGTCGGTCACGACGCCCACGAGCTGGCCCTTGCGGACCACGTCCCCCTCCTTGACCGCCAGCTTCACCAGCGTGCCGCCGATCCGCGCCCGGGCCTCGCCCAGGTCGCGGGTGGCCACGGTCGCGGCGACCGGCTTCAGGTCGGCCACCGTGCGCGGCGCGAGCGTCAGCCGCTCGCGCGCCGTGCTGACCACCGGGGTCTCGGCCGGCTTCGGCTCGGAGCCGCAGGCCGCCAGCGCCAGGGCGGCGGCCGTGAGGGCTGCGGGGATGAGGGGGCGGATCATCGCGGGTCAGCCGGCGTCCACGACCTGGCCCGTCGCCGGGTCGAAGCGGATGGTGGGCAGGCCCTCGCTGCGCCAGGCGGCGATGCCGCCGGCCAGGTGCGCTTCGGCGGCCACGCCTTCTTGCCGGCAGCGCTCGACAGCCATGGCCGACCGCTTGCCCGAGCCGCACTGGAACACCAGCGGGCGGTCGCCGCCAGAGGGCAGGGCCCTCGGGTCGAAGGTCGACAGCGGGAAGTTCAGCGCGCCGTGGATGCGCTCGGCGGCGAACTCGGGCGGCTCGCGCACGTCGATCAGCACGATCTCCCGGTGCTGCATCTTCGCCCTGACCTCGTTGGGGGTCAGGTCCTTGATCCTCTGGCGTCCGAACATCGCGGCGTCTCCAACTGGTGGGCTTGTATATGCGTAGTTGCGCACATATTGATATATCAAGCCCGATCAAGGGCAGCTTCATTAGGCTCGCCGCGGCCGGAAAGCGTTGACTTCGCTCAAGGCGGACGGCGCGGACTCCCGCAAGGTATGCTCATGGAAACGCCCGTCCCCGTCATCGCCATCCTCG
>Ga0268287_100234_pt1 | contig 24544 bp, 22 predicted proteins | sample MetcocultureR3M_FD_191348 | JGI IMG/M metagenome (GOLD analysis project Ga0268287, IMG submission 191348) | Soil microbial communities from Anza Borrego Desert, Southern California, United States - Methanotrophic co-culture R3-M | ecosystem: Environmental > Terrestrial > Soil > Desert | place... | reverse complement strand
ACCGCGCTTTAGGCTCTTGGCGATTCCGGAGACGAATGTGCCGTCGTTCTTGAAGAGTTCGGCGCAGTATTCGACCTGCACGCCGCTCCGCTTGCACAAGAATTCGTAGTAGGCACTTTCGTCGACGTCCTGAAAGCGGCCCCAACGACTGACGTCGTAGACAAGGATGTGATCGAAGTCGGCCTGGCCCGACTGAACGTGCTCGATCAGTTCGATGAGACCGGGTCGTCCTTTGATCCGCAGGCCGCTGCGGCCCTCGTCGCGATAGGTGCGAACAATTGTGAGCGAGTTGGCTTCCGCATAGGCGGCAATAGCCGCCATCTGGTTCTTGATGGAGTAGCGCTGGAGCTCCCTCGACATCCGTACGTATTGCGCCGCGCGGCGCTCTCGCCGCCTCGCCGGGCTTGTGCCCTTGGGAACCACGAGCCAGTTACCCATGCACCCCTCCCACCACTTCAGAGGTACTTAGGATGGCCAATACACCCTGTGCGTTCGGGATGGCAATGCCCGCCAGAAGCGCGAGCGAAGGTGTCCGGTTGCTGCGCCCAAGGTGTAGTCACCGAGCCGGGGAGCACCGGGACAAATATTCGACCCGTGCTGTCCGCACGAACGGGGCTGAACCCGGCCGGCCTGCCCGAAAAGGTGGTGAATCCCCCCGAGTCTCCGGTACCCGGTGGGCCCTCCGTGTGCCAGACATACGCGATGATCCTGTCCCAAGCTTCTCCAGTCGAGACGCCACCGAAACCCGTCGACCTGCAGGCCATGGCGGCGGCCCTGGCTCGGTCGCCCGATTACCGGATTCTACGGCGTCTCGCTGCGCGTCCCACTTACACTCCGATCATCGGCAATGACGTCAGGACCGGCATTCTGCTGGACACCGAGACGACCGGCCTCGAGCACTCCAACGACGAGATCATCGAACTCGGGATGGTCAAGTTCGACTACACGACCGAGGGGCGGATCGTCGGCGTCAGAAACACCTTCTCCGCCTTCAACGAGCCGAGTGCGCCGATTCCCGCGGAGGTGACGGCACTCACGGGCATAACCGACGAGATGGTGGGCGGCCACAGATTCGACGATGCGGCCATCGCGGCCTTCGTCGACGACGCGGTCATCGTCATAGCCCACAACAGCGGGTTCGACAGGAAGTTCGCCGAGCGCTACTGGCCCGTGTTCGAGCACAAAGCCTGGGGCTGCAGCATGAGCGAGATCGACTGGCGCAAGCACGGCTTCGCGGGCTCGCAACTCGGCTATCTCCTGAACGGAGCCGGCTACTTCCACCACGCACATAGGGCCGTCGACGACTGCCACGCCCTACTGGAGGTTCTGGCGTTCGAATTTCCGACGATTGGCTCGCCGGCGCTGGCGCTCCTGCTGGAGACCGCCCGCAAGCCGACGATGCGGGTCTGGGCGGAGCAGACCGCGTTCGAGCTCAAGGACTTGCTGAAGCGAAGAGGCTATCGCTGGAACGACGGGAGCGACGGGCGCCCCAAGTCCTGGTTCACAGACGTCGACGAGACCGCCCTCGACGACGAGATCGCGTTCCTGCGCAGCCAAATCTACATGCAGGACGTCGAGCCAACCGTGCAGAGGCTGACGGCGTTCACCCGGTTCTCCGACCGGATTTGAGGCGACCTAGCGTCCTAGACGCTTCTCGACGCTCTTACGACTGTTGCCGACCTTCTTGACGGCCTTCTTCACTGCCGATGCCGAGCGGCCGGTCTTCTTCGCTTCGTAGCGGACTTCGTACTCCTGTCCCTTGGCGACGCGGGCCCGGTCCTGCTTGCGTCCACGCGCGGTTTTTTTCTTCGCTGCCGCCATAGGCTCCTCCTCTTGCGAACTTTGATGACGATGCAACGCCGCAAGGATTCGCCGGTTCCGCGCCCACGCGGCTCAGTGGTCACAAGATGGAGCCCATCCGTCGAATAACAGACCGTCCCAAGCTACGACGCCCTCGTCCCATCCCGACGCGTGTTGGCGGTACATCGACGCCCACTGGGGGCTCCATCCGATGATCTGGTCGTTGAGGCCATCGTGAACGCGGCACGGCATATCTGGATCGAACGTGTCCATCGAGTTCAGGCCGGGTGTCCGAAATCGACGTCCCTTCGCCGACCGAGCTCTTCGCCCTCGATGTCGTCCTGGGATCGTCTCATTCCATGCGAGCCTTGTCTTTCAGATCGCGGATCCGGGTTTCGGCTTCTTCCTTCGAAGTCACGATCTCCGATTCGTCCGGCACACGCGCGATTGCACTGAGCCTCTTGAGCTCGTCGATCTGTTCTGTTGTGGGCTTTTCCATCTTCGAATCCTCGAGCGCTTGCACGACGGCTTCGTCGTCGAGCACATCCAGCAGCTTGTTTATGGTTTGCTCGCAATCTCTGGGGCCGGGCTCGACATGCCGGGCCAAGATGCCTTGTGCGTCTTCAAAGGCCTTCGCAACTCGCCTTTCCGGATCCATGACCGGTACTCCACATACTCCGCAGGAAAACGCGGCTATGATCGGCACGTTCCTTTGCTGAGCCCCTTGAACGAGCTGGCCCGCAACAGACCTTCGGAGGTGATGTCGCGGTACTCGACGTCCGCTAGAAATTTGATGCCAAGGCGCCCGCAAAGCCTGCTAACCTTCAGCGCGGTCGGCCCCTGACAGAGCCAAACGTGACGTCCTGCACGGTAATCATCCGGCAGTCTCCGCGCTCAGATACACCCATCCTTCACTGGTGTCGTTTCCTCGCGTAACCGCCGCATGCAAAAGGCCCCCAGGGTCGTCGTCACTGGAGGCCTTGCAACCCAGGTGGGGTACATCCGCCCTTGCCTGGAATTCTCATAATCAAAGAGCTGCTGTTTCGTTCCTGGTGCTTCTTCGGGTCGGCGTCCGCAAATTTCATGCTCCTCTAGTCCAGCATCGATGTCCAGAGAGCGGTTAAGTCACACGGAGAAAGGCACCACAACGCGGCAAGACACTGCCTGTTCTCCAAAGGAAAGGCCTCCGGGGGCGGAGGCCTAGTCTAGGGGAGGAAGGTTCTATCTCGCGCCAACTGTGGCCGCTGAGGCGCGTTCCTAAGGATGCGCACGAAGCTGGCGCTCAAGCTCAATCGCTTGATCTGCGTTATAAGCGCGCTTGAGCAAGTCGGCCCGTTCCTCTCCGGGGGCCTTCTCGGCTCGGTCACACATATCCTGCGCAAACTGTGCCAGTCTGGTTTCCAGCGAATCTGTTTGCTTGAATCGCCTGCGCTTCACTCCCATCGCGTCATCCTTCTTTTCCGTGCGCGAGCGATTGTACGTCGGCAACCAGAAGGCCGCAGGCACATAAGTTATTTCTTGGACAAGCCTTTGAAGGAACTCGCGCGCAGCAATCCTTCGGACGTTATGTCCCGGTACTCGATTTCGGCGTAGAACCTCGGCTCGACCCAGGTCGCCTTGGGCTTTCTGATGAGCTTGGTGAGCTTCTGCTTCGGGCTGACGACCGTATCGAGGGCGTCCCTGATCTTGCGTGATGTGGACCGGCTCCAGCCGGTCCCGACCTTTCCCATGTAGACCAGATCCTTGCCTTCCTTCTTGCCCAGATAGAGCGCGGCCACGCCGGAAGGGTCCTTGATGAAGCCGACCACGGGAAACTTACCCTTCTGAACGACCTTGATTTTCTGCCAGGCCTCCACTCGATCCGATCGGTATGGTGCATCCAACTTCTTGGAGACGATGCCTTCGTAATTCAGCTTGCTGGCTGCCGCGAACAGTGCCTGGCCGTCTCCTTCGTGGTGCTCGCTATAGAGGACGGGCTCCTTGAAGTCGCGCTCTTCGATCAGATCCTTGAGCAGCCTCTTCCGCTCTATCTGCGGCTCCTCGCGCAGATCTCTGCCGTCCAGCCAAAGCAGATCGAAAGCGAAGTAAACCAGTCGATCCTGATCGCCTCTGCCGAGGTCTGCCTGCAGCTCGGAGAAGTTCGTGCGCCCATCATGGATGACGACAACCTCGCCGTCGACGATAGCCTGTCCTTCGATCTCGAAGGCGGCCGCAATCCTAGAGAACTTGCTGATCCAGTTGTAGCCGTTACGGGTGTAGGCCCGCCGGTCGTCACCGTCGATCCGGAGCTGGATCCGGTAGCCGTCGTATTTGACTTCGTGAATCCATTGGGATCCCGAAGGTGCCTTGATCTTCAGGGTCGCCAACTGGGGTTGGATGAACCCCGGCATTGTAGGGACCTCGGTCTTTTCGGCCCGAGGCGCCTTTGTACGCTTTGCCACGCTACTCAACTCACAAAAAACCCGCCGCCGGGTTGGGGCCGACGGCGGGCAGTCTACCTACCTCAATCAATGAGTCTCGCAACTTCGAAGGCGGCGTGGAGTTCCAAGGACCGCACTGTTCGCGTATTTGCGCCAGGCCGCGACGGGCGATCCAGTCTTGGCAGCGCCCATCGAACTCCCGGGGAGAGCCGGCGTTTACTGACATCATGTCAGACGCATTCGACTATTTCCGCGCCTACGCCGTCCGAGCTCTCTGCAAAGCCAGATCCATGCCGCGTGGCAGGATGAAGCATCTGCAACTGGTGGCCGGCCGGATCTACAATCTCCTAAAGAAGGAGGCTGCCTACGGTCCCAATGTCCAGCACCTTGAGGACTTTCGCGTAGCCCAGAAGCTCGAGGCCTCTCTCGATCGCCAGCCAAGTGACCGCTCCGGCGGTCGCCTTGCTCCGGCGGCGCCGCAAAGCTCGGACCGGGAGGCTGGCTGAATGCCTTCGCTCGACGCGCGCGGTGTGGCAAGTCTCCTGCGAGAGTACGCGCAGCGCACCGCCTTGCGAGGCGGCAATCCCTACCGGGCGAAAGCCTACTCTCGGGCCGCCGACAGCCTGGTAGCCCTTGCCATTCCTCTGGACGTGCTCGTCGCCGAAGATCGTCTCACGGAGATTCCCGGGGTCGGCGATGCTATTGCCGACATCGTCGCCAAACTTCACAATACGGGCAGTCATCCCAGCCTCGAAAAGCTGCGGAAGGAGATTCCCGCGGGCGTGCTCGAGATGCTCGCTGTACCCGGTCTTCGTCCGGAGAAGGTGTTGCGCCTGTACAAAGATCTCGGCATCGCCTCGCTCTCGGAGTTGGAGGCCGCCGCCAAGGAAGACCGCATCAAGAAGGCGAAAGGACTCGGCGCCGCGCTGCAGACCAAGATCCTGCAGAACCTCGCGATCGCCAAAAGCGGAGAAGGCCGCCTTCACCTGCACCGCGCCGCCGCGCTGCTCGCGCATGCGAAGGATTCCATCCGCAAGTCCCGCCCCGAACTCAAGCGGGTGACGATCGCTGGCGATTTCCGCCGCGGCTGCGAACTCGTCGGCGATCTCGCGATCGTTGCCGAGGCTGCCAAGCCGGACAAGACATCGGCGCCATCGGCCGACGGGCTGCAAATCCGAGTATCCGACCGCAAGCACTTTGGCGCCGCCCTTCTGTTTGCCACTGGCTCCGCCGGCCACATCGAGCAGCTTCAAGCCTTGGCCGCCGAGAAGGGACTGCGGTTAGGTTCCGACGGCTTGCACAAGGGCCGCACGCTGGTCGCCGGCGAGGAGGCCGAGATCTACCGCGCCCTCGGTCTGCCCTTCATCGACCCTGAGCTCCGGGAGGGGCGCGGCGAGATCGAGGCGGCTCTGAAAGGCAAACTCCCGAAGCTCGTCACCGACCAGGACCTGCGCGGCATCCTTCACTGCCACACCGATGCCTCCGACGGCACCGAGACTCTGGAGACCATGGCTAAGGCCACGCGGCAGCGGGGCTTCGAGTATTTCGGGGTGGCGGACCATTCCAAGTCTGCCCACTATGCCGGCGGTCTCTCCGTCGAGGAGATCGCGCAGCAGCACCGGGAAGCCGATAGACTGAACAAGCGCTTCGGCAAGGACTTCCGGATCCTCAAAGGTATCGAATCCGACATCCTGGCGGACGGGTGGCTCGACTATGACGACGACGTTCTGGAGCGCTTCGACTTCGTGGTGGCCAGCATCCATGGGCGCTTCAAGCTGGATCGCAAGGCGCAGACGCAGCGCCTGCTTCGGGCAATTTCCAACCCTCACACCACCATCATCGGCCACATGACAGGGCGACAGCTCCAGCGACGGCCGGGCTACGAAATTGACGTCGAGAAGGTGCTGCGGGCGTGCGCCAAGCATGACGTTGTGGTCGAGATTAACGCCCACCCATGGCGGCTCGACCTGGACTGGCGCTGGCACCGGGCGGCCCTCGACTTCGGGTGCATGCTGAGCATCAATCCGGACGCGCACTCGATCCCCGAACTCGACCACATGCAGTGGGGCGTCCTGATGGCCCGCAAGGGCGGCGTTCCTGCCGACCGGGTCCTGAATGCGATGACGTTCCCGGAGATCACGCGCTACCTGCGTCAGAAGCGGCGCTCGCTCGCCCGCGCCGCCTGATGCCGCAGGCGCACGATCTCTCGCTCGAGGGAAGGGTGGCGGCGGTCGCCGCCGACCCTGGGCACCACTTCAGCAAACCGGTCCAGGATCGCATCGTTCTGGTGGAGGGGCACGGCGTCCAGGGTGACGCTCATGCCGGCCCTTTCGTCCAGCACCGTTATCTCGCCCGCCGCCGGCCACGCCAGCCCAATCTCCGGCAGGTCCACCTGATCCCGGCCGAGCTCTTTGCATTCCTCGCGGAAGCCGGCTTCGAGGTCGCAGCGGGGGACATGGGCGAAAATATCACGACGACTGGCCTGGACCTGGAGCGGATGCCGCTCGGCACCTTCATCGAGTTGGGTCCCACCGCCATCGTCGAGCTGACCGGTCTCCGGACGCCCTGTGTCCTGATCGACCGCTTCCGGGCGGGCCTGAAGCGACAGGTGCTCTCGTCGGCGGAAACGGGCCCTGCGTTCAAATCCGGGGTGCTCGGCGTGGTACGGGCCGGGGGGCCGGTCGTGGCCGGCGACAGCGCGCGGGTTCGCGTCCCGTCTTCCCCGTTTCGGCCTTTGTCGGCCCTATAGAGCCCCTGCCATGGCCCGACAATCGACCTTGCCTCTTCGCCTGCAGCCCATGCTGGCCACGCTGACGGATGCGCCGTTCGACGATCCCGATTGGGTCTTTGAGGACAAGTTCGATGGTTTCCGCATGGTCGCGGAAGTCCGGCGAGGTCGGGTCGCGCTCTACAGCCGCAATGGAAAGATCATCAGCCACTCCTACGTGGAGGTCGCGAAGGCGCTTGAGGGCGTGAAGGCGGATGCCGTGATCGATGGCGAGCTCGTCGCGATCGGCAAGGACGGCGCATCCCACTTCCAATTGCTCCAGAATGCCCTGCGCCATGAGGCCAAGCTCTTGTACTGCGCCTTCGATCTCATGTTCGCGGACGGCGAGGATCTGCGCGCGCTGCCGCTCTTGGAGCGCAAGCAGCGGCTCAAGGCCATCCTGCCGCGCCACAAGCTGATCGCGTTCAGCAACCACCGCAAAGGCAATGGAACGAAGTTCTTCGCGGAAGCCGAGCGAAGGCATCTCGAAGGCATCATGGCCAAGCGCGCCGACAGCCCGTACGCGTCCGGACGCCGGACCGCCGACTGGCTGAAGGTGAAGACCGCGCAGCGGCAGGAGGTCGTGATCGCCGGCTTCACGGCGCCGAGGCGAACCCGGACCTTCTTCGGCGCCCTTGTGCTGGCGGTACGCGAAGGTGAAGCCTGGCGGTACATTGGCCACGTCGGCACCGGCTTTAGCCACCAGGTTCTCGAAGAGCTTCACGGCAAGCTCCTGAAGCTCAAGACCGACAAGTCGCCCTTTCCCGCAAAGGTGAAAGATGAGCAGGTCACGACCTGGGTCCGTCCTTCGCTGGTCGCAGAGGTGAAGTTCGCGGAGTGGACTAGCAAGGGAGAGCTGCGCCAGCCAGTCTATCTCGGCCTGCGGTCCGACAAGAAGGCCAAGGACGTCGTTCGCGAAAGGAGTTGGTCCAGAAAGTAACGCCGATAAGAAGTGCACGGCCTGGGCTTCAGCCGGCTTCGCGTTCGGACGCTGAAGGCCACGGTGGCAGGGGCGGCAACCCCAGAACCTTGCGTACAGGTCCGAACGATCTCCGGTGAGCTGCGCATGCACCGAGCCTGGCAAGAGCTTCATAGTGAGCCGGCACCGGGTAGCCCTTGTGATCCGCGAAGCCGTAGCCGGGGTGAAGAATGTCGAGAGTTCGCATGACCGTGTCGCGCTCGACTTTCGCGAGGATCGACGCCGCAGCGATGCTGGCTGACTTGGCATCGCCCTTGATGATGGCCTGCTGGGGGATGTCGATCTCCTTCAATCGCTTGGCGTCAATCAGCAAGTGCTGCGCCGCAAGCCCTAGTCCCCGGACTGCACGTTGCATAGCCTGGATGCCCGCCCAGTAGATATTGATCGTGTCGATCTCCTCGACCTGGACGAACGCCACACACCAACTCTCGGCCTTTTCCTTGATCTCCTCCGCGAGTTCTTCGCGGGCCGAAGCGTCGAGTTTCTTCGAGTCGTCGATCCCGACTATCCGCGTGCCAGGTTTCAGGATCACCGCGCCAGCGGACACTGGCCCCGCAAGAGGGCTCATGCCCGCCTCATCAACGCCTGCCACGGCCTGATGGCCTCCTTCCCAGAGAGAGGTCTCGAAGCGCAGCATCTTGCGGAGGCGCTGCCCTTCGGACCTGTTTTCGAAGCGCCGCTTATCGATCGAGGCCAGGATGGCACGTGCTCCCGCGCGCCCGTCAGCCCGCAGGATCTGCTCGACGCTGGCCTCGAGTGGTCGTTTCTCGACGACATAGCGCTGACGCAACACATCGAGCGAAAATTGGGACATAGCGGCCTTCGCACAGACTAATTGGAAAGCGTGTCCGTAAACTTTGTGGCGATTGTCTGAAGTTAGGCCTTGCCGCCATCGTCAGCCTGCGCAGCGCCCCCTCGAGAGGAACCGCCGGCTCTAGCTGGGGGCCGGTATTCTGCGCGGCTACTGATATGCATCACGACCCGCCGATCTCCGAACGGAACCGGCCCCGTCTAGGGCGCGCACTCATAAAAGCGCGACGTCCGGTTTCCGGAGTAGAGCGGACTGCCCCAAAGTTGTGTGGAACGTCGGCCTTTGACGCAAAGCAGACCATCTGCGAAGTGCGTTGAGATCCCTGGCCGAGGTCCGCTGATCACGGCAGATCGGACTAGATTTGGGCAACCTGAGTTTTTCTCAAGCTGCCCAAAGCGACCATTGAATGCCGTCGCTCATGGATGTCGTGCGCCGCGCATGCACTCCACAAGATAGTCGACGAATACCCGAACACGAGCAGGCATGTTCGCGCCGCCCACGAAGACTGCATGGAAGATTTCCTTGTCACCCGGATTGAACGGTTCGAGAAGCGGGACGAGGCGGCCCTTCGCAAGCGCGTCACCCAGGCTGAAGTTACCGACGCGGGCGATGCCAACGCCATCGAGAGCCAATTGGCTCAGCGTCTCGCCACTGTTCGCCTCGATGGCGCCCCGGACCTTGAGGACGAAGTCGGCTCCGTCCCGGCGGAACGGCCAGACCGGCTCGGCCCGGCGAAAACTGAAGTTTAGGCAATTGTGGTTGTAGAGGTCTTCAGGCTGTTCGGGCACGCCCCAGCGCGTCAGGTAGTCGGGCGAGGCCACGATCGTTCGGCCGTTCTCGCTGAGCCGACGTGCCGTGAGCGCACTGTCTGTCAGCGGCCCGCCGCGAACCGCCACATCCGCCTGCCCCGCAGCGACATCGACGATCCCGTCACTGAGATCGATGTCGACCAGGATGTTGGGGTAGCGCCGCACGAACTTGCCAAGCAGAGGCACGATGCAGAGACGGCCATGAGAGACTGCGGCGCTGACCCGGATGCGGCCGCGCGGCGAACCCTGGTCGGAGATTGCCTGCTCGGCCTCATCGAGGTCGGCGAGAATGCGGCGGGCCGCGCCGAGATAAGCGCGACCTTCTGCGGTCGGGGTCAATGCGCGCGTCGTCCGTAGCAGCAGTCGTACGCCGAGCCGCTGCTCGATCCGGTCAAGGGTGCGGCTCACGGCCGATGGCGTCAGGCCGAGCGCCCGGCCCGCCGCGGAGAAGCTGCTGCCGTCGATGACGGCGCAGAACACTTCCAGTTCCCGGGCTCGATCCGCGGTCTCGGCTGCCACCTTTGCACTCCATTCAAAAATGCTTCGCCCGAACCCTAGCTAATCCCGACGATCTTCCTCGTCTAGTTTTGCGTCTCCGAGAAAGACAACAAACACAGGAGATCACCCATGACCGTCCCCACCCAGCTTCGGCGGTTCGCCCTGACCGGAGCTGCACTTGCCGCCCTAGCCAGCCCCGCCGCATCGGCGGCCGACGTGCCCACGGGCTTTCCCAATACGTTCCGTACCGAGGAGATTGCGACCAACGGCACCACCCTGCACGTCCGGGTCGGTGGCTCCGGCCCGGCGGTCGTGCTGCTGCATGGCTATGGCGAGACCGGCGACATGTGGGCGCCGCTCGCGGCGAACCTTGCGCGCAATCACACCGTCATCGTGCCCGACCTGCGGGGCATGGGCCTTTCGGCTCGCGCCGATACCGGTTTCGAGAAGGTCAACCAGGCTGAGGACATCGTCGGCGTGATGGACACACTGCACGCGCCACGTGCTGACATCGTGGCGCACGACATTGGCAATATGGTCGCCTTTGCCGTGGCCTCGAGGCACGGCGAACGCGTGACGAAGCTGGTGCTGATGGATGCGCCGGTGCCGGGTGTTGGTCCGTGGGAAGACATCCTGAAGAACCCGTTGCTGTGGCACTTCCGGTTCGGTGGGCCGGATATGGAGCGCCTGGTGGCGGGCCGCGAGCGAATCTATCTGGACCGTTTCTGGAACGAGTTCTCAGCGCATCCGACCAATTTTCCGGAGCCGGCCCGGGTTCATTACGCTCAACTCTACGCCGCGCCGGGGCGAATGCACGCCGGCTTCCGCCAGTTCGCCGCCTTCGATCAGGACGCGATCGACAACCGCGCCTGGCTCTCCACTCATGGCAAGCTGCTCATGCCGGTTCTCGCGATCGGAGGCGCAGCATCTTTCGGCCCTGCAATGGCGGCGGTGATGCAGGCCGGTGCAGTCGATGTGCAGGAGCGGGTCATCGCAGGCTCCGGTCACTGGCTGATGGAGGAGCAACCCGTAGCCACGGCAGCCGCGATCGAGAGCTTCCTCGACGAGCGAGTCGCCGCCGAGGAGAGCGGGCACCTGAGGCAGACAACTCTGACGCTGGAGCAGATGCAGGCCATGCCACAGTCCGGCGCGGGTACCGGCACGTCCGGAGTTGGGGCCATCCGTACGGTGCTGCTGTCAGGCGACCCGGCGAAGCCCGGCCCCTACGTGCTCGAAATCCACGTGCCGCCGCATACCACGGTCGCGCCTCACACCCACGGCGACGACCGCCTGGGCACCGTGATCTCCGGAACATGGTATTTCGGCTACGGCAGCAAGGAGACTGACGCCGTCGTCAAGTCATTGAGTGCAGGCAGCCTCTACACCGAGCCCGGCGGCGTGGCGCACTTCGCCTCCACCCGCGCCGAAGGTGCCGTCGTCCGCCTGATCGGCGTCGGACCCAGCGACACCTCGCCTGTTCCCGCCACTGCGTCGCGCTGACCTGCTCCAGACAAGGGCCAACGATCATGTTCATGGAGACCGGCGACGCTGCGATCATCGAGCGAACCAATGCATCGCAAAAGCCACCGGTCATCTTCATCCACGGCTTGTGGTCCAAGCCCGCTAACTGGCGCGGCTGGAATGATGTGTTCGAAGCAGCCGGCTATGCTCCCTTGGCACCTGAATGGCCGGCGGAGCTGGGCGGAGCGGCGGGTCCTGAAACCATTGGCGGGGTCGCGGCGCATCTGGCCCGCATCGCCGGCGCGCTGGAGCGCCGCCCGGCACTCATCGGCCATGCATTCGGTGCACTGATCGCACAGATCCTGGCCGCACGCGGGCTTTCCGCCGCGACCGTTGCGATAGAGCCGGGACCGTTCCGCGGCGGGCCGCCGCTCGACGTCCGGGCTGAAGCTCCGGTCGACGCCGCGGCCGCCGGGCGCGGACCGTTGCTGATGATCTCCTTCGCGCGCGATCACCTCCTCTCGCCATCAGTCAACCACGGCGCCTATGACCAGCAGTGGCGCTACGAGCACGCCGTCACCGAATATATCCAACTGCCGCGACGCGGTCGCTCTATGCCCGTAGAAAGCGGCTGGTCGGGGGTGGCCCAGACGGCGCTGGCATTCCTGAAGCGCTTTCTTTAGCGTTCGGTTGGACGAGTTGCCGCCAACTTCCGCTGTTGACCCTTCGCTGCCGCATCTCACGGCCGTAAATATGTCGGCTGTCGGGGTTAGACCGGACCTCACTTTCGCGGCTTAAACTGCCGCGATTGACCCAAAACAGACCTCTGGACGCAGGGGCGATTTTCGACCGGCCGGTTTTGCATCACGCAGGAGCGCCGAGAAGTCGACCTGCAGAGGGCGAAAAACAAGGTCAAATATGGCTGCTCGGCGCTGTCCTCATATCCGCAGCGAAAATGTCCGAGCAAAACAGGCGCCATCAGTCGTCAACTGTTCTACACTATCTTTCTAAACCACTACCTCTGATGGGGCGAAATTTGTTCGATCAATGCCGAGCTACTGCCGCTCGCGATGTGCTCCGTTTTGCTTTGACGAGCGCGACACCGTCGAGAAAAGCGGTCACGGCCATACGGGTTCTAGAATCGATCTCCGAAAGAGTTGGTATGTCGCGGAGCTGAAGTATGACCTCCAGATGGACATTCCCGTGGAGCATTGCGATGAACTGGCGCGCGCCGCCCTCGCAATCCGCCAAGTCGATCTCTTTCGTCACCTTCGCTCGTTCCAGGATATTAGTTAGGACCGCGATGGCAGGCTTCGGTCCATGTTGCACATAGGCCCGGGTCGCATCGGGGTAGCGGTCCGCTTCAAGTATCGCAGTGTAGCAGACTTCCAGCAACGACGGGGTCATCATTGTCTCAAGAAGGTTGCGCCCGATGATGATAAGCAATTCCCTTAATGGCAGTGAAAGCTGGTCGGCACTGACACTCAGTGCGTTGGACGAGTGGTAGCCAACAATCTTGGTAAACTGGTCAATGAGAAGCTGCTGAACATCCTCGCGGCGAGTCGACTTCTCCCGAAGTAGCTGCCGGTAAAGAGCGTGCGGCGTCCATACCCAGCTCGAGCGCCCAAGCAGGAACGCCGACAGAACCGCGCAGTTGGACCAACCACGAATTTGGCTCGCTGTGCCTGGTACCGCTTCACGTACCCGGAGGATATCGCCAGTCGCACCCCAGCGCAGAAATCGCACCGCATCGGCTGGGGGCAGGATCGTTACCATCATCCGCGTCCACCACGGCTCCACAAGGAGCCAGCTTCCCGTGCCCGTCGGACGCATCGCGAACACGTGCTTGTGTCTGCGGTGGACGAAGCGATGCCACCACTGCCGTGTAAGGCCGGGCACGAAACAAACGAGCCAATCGGCGGCATCGACGGTCACCAAAGATCCATTCTCGTCGATGTTTCTGACCAGGTCTGGCGGGACGTCGCCCAGGAGAGTCTCACTGGAAGGCCTATCCCTCCGGCGTCTCAGCCAAGACCACCTCGGCCAGCCAATGTCGTTACCCCCACTCATCGGATGATGTTCCTTGAGCTAGAGCAGCCATCAATGAAGCTTTCGATGCTAGCTGCTACGCGGTCAGCTGCTGCTCTCTCCTGCCGTGGTGCAGGGCTCAGCATGAGTGTTTGGTAAAGTGGCTCCCTCAGCATTCCCAGCAACTGCTCCGCGTACAGCTGAGCATCCGTTACCGAGAATATCCCACGTTCGCCCGCTGTTGAGAGAAACTTCCGCAGCTCGATGACGACTGCTAGCTGACCCGCGTCATGCACCCGCCGCTTGAGGGCAGGATTGCTTGCACCTTCGGTCATCAACATTCGAATGAATCCGACGAGGGTGGTCGAGTACTCCTTCCAGGCAACCCGTCCGAACTCGTTGAGGGTCTCGCGTGCGTCCTCTATGGTGCTTGGTCGCGCTCTCGTGACCAAGGGTTGCGATATCAAGGTCGCCCTGTGTTCGGCGATCGCGACAATGAGATTGTCGCTACTTCGAAACGCCCGAAGGACCTCTTCCTTCGACAGTCCAGCCCGATCCAGAATTCCATCAAGATCGACAGGCGCGTCGCAGGCGCGAGCGAGAACTTGGCTGACCGAGAGGACTATGTCTTCATGTAGCTCGGATCTCTCTACGGTGTTGATTTCTCGAGGAGGCTTCATCGCGAGATTTGTGCAGAGCGCCCCAGTCTGGGATAGCTGAGCGGCGCGCCTCTTTGCATGCAGGGCGAAAGCGACCTTGATCGAGACCAGCACCGGCGCGGCGACGACGAACAGCAGCGCGATCGCAGCAAACGCCGTATCGAACGCAAGCACGGTGGACTGACCAGTGAGGGTCCGGCCGAGCAGACCCATCGCAGCCCGGCCGGCAGCCACACTGTCCATTCCTTTTGCCGCGAGAATGGCACTCATCGCCCCGAGCCGCTCTCCGACCGCAGGAGTACCGGCAGTTACACTGGCCCCAAGCACGGTCCCGTTGGCGGCGGCATTGTAGTCGATCATAGTCTGTAGCCCGGCAACTCCCAGCAGTCCGCCGAACTGGCGTCCAGCATTGAAGAGGCCAATGCCGGCTGTACGGTTTTGATCACTAAGCTCACTGAAGGCGATCAACGTGATCGATAGGAAGAGAAAGCCGAGTCCAAAGCCCCGCAAGAGCATGGCGGCCATCATGTCCCCGGGACCGCTTTCGCTGGTTGAGCCGGACAGCATCCACATCGCCGCCATGATCATCAGGATGCCAAAGGGCACGGTGCTGATTGGTGGCGCGCCGCAAGCATGCATGAGGAATGCGGCTATGAGTAGCGCGGCTACGAAAAACGCTCCGCTTGGAAGCAATAGCTGTCCCGCATCGGTGGCCGTGAACGCCAGGACGGAGACGGCGAATGAGGGGATTAGAAAAGCGCTTCCGAACAGGGCCGCGCCAGCGACGAAACTGACAATGAAGGCAAAGGCGAAATCGCTCGACCGAAACAAGGTGAAGTCGAACAGACCGCGGCGTCTCGCCAGCGCCTGTTGACCAAGCAACGCCAGCAAAGCGGCTGCGCCGATCAGGGTGATCCAAACTATGCGCGGCTCTTCAAACCAGCGCCATCGGCTGCCTTGATTAAGAACATAGGTCAGGCAGAAGAATGTAACCGTCACTAGCGCGAATCCGGTCCAATCGAACGGAAGGCGAGCAGGGAGAAAGCGTTTCGGTGTGTCCCCGCTCAGCAGAAGTCCAACCGCGGCGAGGGTCACCGGAACGACGCTGAAGAAGATCCAGGCCCAGGACTGGCTATCGATCAACCATCCGTGGAGCGCTGGCGCTATGGTCGCAGGAGCAACAACGGATCCCATTGCAAAAACGGCCTGCAGGATCGGTTGGCAGTAATGAGGGTAAACGAGAAAGATGACGGACTGGCCGGCGACAAGTAAGATTCCGCCGGAAAGGCCTTGGATAATGCGCAGTGCGATCAGTAGGTCCAATTGATATGTGACGGCGGCAATGCCGCAGGCCGCACCCATAATCAGCGTCGATGCAATGATCAGGGTGCGCGGATTGATGTGAGTCATGAGCCGGGCGGCCGCCATGAAGCCAACCAGTTTCGAAGCGGTATACCCGATGTCGAGCCACGCAAACTCATCCGGCGTTGCGTGAATATCGCCAATGATATCGTTACGTGCGAGAGAAAGCGCGGTGCTTGCAATCGCCTCTGTCAGCGCAGAGAGCACGATTCCCGCGACAAACAGGCTGCCTGCATGCTTGGTGTCGCCTGATCCGGCATAGGAAATCCCGGTCACGTGCCGCTCCCTCGATCGATTTCGACGCGCGCGGAGAGGCCAGGCACGACCCGGCCGGGCAACGGATTTCTGGTGAAGCGGATTTTCACCGGAACCCGTTGCACGACCCGGATGAAGTTGCCTGTCGCATTGTCGGTAGGCAGCAGGGTGAACGCAGATCCGCTGCCGGGCGCAAAGCTATCCACCACGCCATCAATCGCCTGGTCTGGGTAGCCATCCAAAGTGATGAGGGCACGCTGGCCAGGGCGTATGTGTTCGATCTGGCTTTCCTTGAAGTTCGCCACTACCCAGACGTTGTCGACCGGAACTATATCGAGTAGTGACGTTCCAGGCGCGACAAGCCGGCCGACGCGGACCTGACGGTTGCCGATAACCCCATTGATTGGGGCATGAACCACCGTGTGGTCGAGATCAATCTGGGCGAGATCGCGTGCGGCCTGTGCCTGAGCTACAGCAGCAACGGCGGCTCCGCGCTGACTGGCGAGAACAGCGATGCGTTGCCGCTGGGCTTCTACCGTCGCCGAAGCAGCCGCCACTCCAGCCTCGGCTCTCAATAGAGCCGCATCACTCTCATCGACTTGGGCCTGGCTGACGGCGCTGGTGCGGATCAACTCTCGACGGCGATCCGAAGCTTTGCGAGCGAGGTTCATCTCAGCCACGCTTGCAAGCTTTTGCGCTTCGGCTTGGCGGATCAGCGCGTGCTGCAGCTGCATCTCCGCATCGACATTGGCGAGGCGGGCCTGCGCCGCATCGACATTGGCGTCCGCCTGCGCAAGTCGAGCGCGGTAGTCCCGGTCGTCGATCCGGAACAGAACGTCGCCCGCGCGAACGGTCTGATTATCCCGAACCTCCACGGCAGTGACGTAGCCCGCGATTTTGGGCGCAAGCGAAGTCATCTCACCACGAATGTAGGCGTTATCGGTGAACGTCTCGTTCGACCGAGAATAAGCCCAGCTGCCGGCCACGAGGGCGACGGCGCCGAGGCACAGCCCTAACCCGACAATCCTCTTATTCCTAGGATTCACCACCAGCTCCTTCGATGTTTCTTTGACGACCCTTCGCGTGTGCAAGTTCTGAGGAAACCCGTGCCGTTCCACAGAACCACTGCTCCTTGACCCGCTAGCCAGAGGCCGATTGGGAGAACGGATCAGCTTTGGGGGAGGCTTGCGTAGGGTCACTTTTGCATTGACCATATTCTTCCGAAGTGATCCGGCAATTGGCGATCCGCGCCGTTAGGTCGAAGAGCGCGGCCCGTATCGCCTCAAAAGCCGCTCACGTCGGTGACGCGTTCAGGATCGGCGGATGCTAAAGCCACGATACGTTCCGGCTTTGGCGGATAGATCCATACGGTGTTAATCTCCTGCTTCGTTTTCTTGGCGACATCGCCCGTCATCGTGACCTTGCGTTCCCAGCCGCTCGTGAACAGCGCGCCGGCCTCGCCGAGGTCCAAGCAGGTAACGTAGCCCTCCTGGTGATAGGGCTTGGGGCGAACGCCAAGGAGCTCGGCCGCGGCATTGTTGCCAGCGAAAGCACCCATGCGTGTGGCGTGCTGGCAAGACATTAGCGCGGAGTTTCCAGCGTTGTCGCAGGCGGCGCGAGCGGCATCACCAGTTGCAAAGACCCCGTCGATTCCAGGTACACGGAGGTTGCGATCGACCAGTAATCGGCCGAGGCTGTCGCGTTCAGCAGGAATCTGCGCAGTAAGAGGCGCTGCCCGGATGCCAGCTGCCCAGATCACTGTCTCGGCTTCAATGTGTTCGCCGTTCGAGAGCGTGACGCCGGATCCATCGAGCGAGGCAACGCCAGAGCCGAGCCGGGTCTCGATGCCTAGCTTACGAAGTGCCTGCTCGATGACCGGGCGGGGGCCTTCACCCATATCAGGCGCGATTGCAGGGTTGCGATCCACGATGATGATGCGCGGCTTGGCATCCTTGCCCAGGATTTCGCGAAGTCGCCCCGGCATTTCGGTTGCCGCCTCAATGCCTGTAAATCCACCGCCTGCAACTACGACGGTGTCGCGTCCATTGTTTGCCGGTCGGCCGGCTAGGCTGTGCAGATGCTTGTCCAGGGCAATCGCGTCGTCAAGTTGGTCCACCGAAAAGCCGTGCTCAGCAAGCCCAGGAATGTTTGGCCTAAACAGTCGGCTACCAGTTGCTACCACAAGCCGATCATAAGAGATCGTCCTTCGCGTTCCTTCCGTGGTCGCGATTTGTACGATACGGGATTTGGTGTCGATTGCCTCGGCACTACCTTGCACGTAGACGACATCGATAGCCTTAAGGACGTCCAGCAGCGGCGCTGTCAGAGTTTCAGGCCTTGGTTCATAGAGTCGAGGGCGAATGACTAAGGTTGGCTCTGGCGCGACCAGCGCAATCTCGAGCTCGTCGGGCGATAGGCCCTGAATGTCGCGGAGGCGGGCGGCGGAAAGTGCAGCATACATGCCGGCGAAGCCAGCGCCGATGATGACGAGACGCATGATGTGATCTCCTGTGGTTGGTTCTGAACACGAACAATGGGTCGTTGCCGCCGCTCATGGTTGGCGTGCGAGCTTAGATCGAAAAGGCGCGAGGATTTGGGGCGACGGCACCTTCTAAGGTGGAAAGCAGTTTGACGACGAACGCGGTGTCGCTCCTGCCGTGAGTTTCGGCGAGCCGCGATGGAAGGCGAGCGGCACAGCAGTTCGCCCCGACCAATCTTTCTCGGAAGCGTGTTCGCCGTTATTCAATATGGAAAGCATCCCATGAGATCGTTCTACGGTCTGCACCGGCACTTCAATCTCTTCACCCGTTGCTGAAGTGAAGCGAACAGAAAGTGAAAGTCCATACAGAACCGCGGAAGTGACTGCATTGCGCCGCCACGTCCTTCCTAATGGGGCTGGATTCTTCCAGATCATTGTCGTCTCCCGCTGTCGTAGAGTGGGCATAGTGAAAATCTACCCGTCCCAATCTGCGGGTGCGCCAGAGCGATTGCCGTACCTGTAGAGCGATTGCTGGTGGGGTGGCCGCCCCGCCGTTCTCGGCGTCGAGCTACGGCACAGTCTTCATGCCTTTCAGCGGCGCGGAGCGGTCTCCGACCGGCGAGCGGCGATGCGTTTCTGAGATCGAGGAGTCGAGTCTTATGAAGAAGCCGCGCGCAATTCGCTCTCAGCTTGCCCCGCCTACTTGAAGCTTCGCGAGGTCCACCTGAAAGCCGAAGATCGTTGCGAGCAAATCTCTGCGCGATGCACCATTGCCGCGAACCGTTACAGAGTTGGTAGCTGGGGAGAGGGGCGTTAGCGCACGCGCCGTCGCCAGTCGCTCGGCGTTTCGCCAGTTTGCTTTCTGAACGCCGCGGCGAAGGCGGTCTGAGAGGAATAGCCCAGGTCGGCTGCGATCGAGACAACTGCCTCGTCGGTGTCCCGCAGCATATTCATAGCCTGCTCGAGCCGGTGCTGGCGCAGCCAACCATGTGGCGAAAGCCCGGTGCTTTCCTTGAAAGCACGGCAGAAATGGAATCGTGACAGACCAGCATCCGAAGCCAGGGCAGCGAGCGAGACGTCCGCGTCGCTATCCGAGCGTAATCGCTCAAGTGCGCCTGCCAATACTTTGGGAGAAAGCCCCCCTATTGCCGGGTGGATCGTCGTTGGTGTGCCTGTATGTGCAGCCAAAATGCGGGTGGTCAGGAGTTCTATCAATTGATGTCTGAACAGCGTATCCAAGGTGTCATTGCTCTCCAGGACATCCGCCGCACTCAACAGCAGTCGGGATGTGATCGGGTCGGGATGCGCCGTTCGCTCCAGAAGATCGATCGGCTTGGCCGTGGCGGCTTCATCAGCGACGCGCTTGAGAACGGTGTGCGGAAGGTAGAGCTGGATGACATCAACAGGTCTTGGAATATCCCATCGTGAGGTTGATCCTTCTGGAATGATAATCAAAACGCCGCGTCGAAATGTTCCTCTCGCGACCGATCGGCCTGTTCGCCGCTCCATGCGCTGCATAGATCCATTGTAGGCCATGATGACATGGTGGCTCATAGGCTCAACGACGTCATGCAATGGATCGTGTTTCCAATGTGCGATCGCGCTGCCGGAGGGATCCAAAGCCATGCTGACCGGTTTGGTGTGAAGCACGCGCGCCATCTCCACATCCGCAGATCGGCGCTCACCAATCGGCGAGCCGTGCTGTTTCGTTTCAAAAGCATCTCGGTGATTTTGGCAGGAACCTTCGTGCAACATCTGCTGGCTCATGAAGCTGTCCTCGTGCCGAGAATTGCCGTTAGGAGCTAAGCCGGTGTTCTAGACGGTGCATAAGCCGAACTTCTTGCTCAAACTTATGATGCTTTGTCTGATTCTGCTGCTTGGGGCGGAAGGGCGCCCACGCGCGACCAAATCGCGCAGGCCCTTAGGCACTCGCTGATCGCTGCTGCTAAAAAGAAGCGGAAGTAGAAAGGGTTGTGAATAGTCAAACACACTGACTTTGTTGAGGCTCAGGGTTTGTCACGGAGCTGTGACTAGAGGTACGATAGTGAAGGAACTAGATCGTTCGCCGGCTGGTCCCAAAAAGTGGCCACCCAACGCGCGACTATAGCCACTCCATCTAGAATCTAGATCGTCCCATGACAGTTGCTGACGCCTTCGGCGCTAGGCTTGGAAAATTCCTGCACCTTAAGAATGCGCCACCATCATTGGTCACGCGTTCACTTCGCGGGGTTGAACTTGCCGTCACCGAAACGCGCGATGACAACCCCACACCAGGTCTGTCCGGTTCTCTGATGCCGGAGGATGCCTTTCTGGTCAGTCTGAAGCTTCACGATTATCCGGACTGCGAACTCTGGGAGCAGGGCAAGTGCATCATGAAGCGGGACGTCCGGGCGGGTGCGACCTATCTGTACGACTTGAAGCGCGATCCGCGCTATGTGATTGACAAGCCGTTTCATTCCTTGTTTTTCCATATCCCGCGCTCGGCGCTCGACGGCATCGCAAAACAGTTCGCCGTCGAGCGTGTTGGCGAGCTTGCATGTGAGATCGGGGTCGGCCACGACGACCGAATCATCCATCACATTGGCTCCTTGTTCCTGGAGGCATTGCGGCGACCCTCCGAGACTAACCAGCTCTTCATCGATCACATGATGCTCGCGCTCACCGCGCACGTCGCCAAGACCTACGGTGGACTTCGACGCAATACCGAGCTGGCCCGTGGCGGGCTTGCGCCATGGCAGCTCAAGCGCGCTTGCGAAAGGCTGGCGGCCGACCTGGGCGGGACCCTCTCGTTGCAACAGATCGCAGCAGAACTCGATCTCTCGGTTAGCCACTTCTCGCGCGCTTTTCGTGTTTCCACCGGCCTGCCGCCGCACCAGTGGCTGCTGCGCCAGCGCGTAAAAGCGGCCACGCAGTTGATGACGGTTCGCGACCTGCCTCTGTCAGAAATAGCGGTGTCGGCGGGTTTTGCTGATCAGAGTCACTTTACGCGTGTGTTTACTTCCGTGATCGGCGTCAGCCCGGGAGTATGGCGCCGCGAAACGCAGGGCGCGTCGGAAAGCTATATGTGAGAGAGCCACAGCAGGGCTCGTTCGTTTAGGGACGCATTTTCTGTGAGAGTGTGTAGGTTGCGCGGCGGGCCGCAAATATCTCGTCGGGCGGGTAACCGATGCCTTCAGCCAGAGTGGCTGGACTGAACCCGGCATCGTCGCACGCTTCGTTTGCTTCAACCCCTGTAATCACAATCGTTCCGAGCCGCACCGGCTCGCGGTGGTCCTCATCGGGCCACCGGACGGTTACATCCATGACAGGGTCGCCTTGCCGGTCCAGCAGCGCCATTACGCTGAACCTGACCTCCCGAGCCGAGATCCGGGATTCGAGCTCGTCGTTCAGCAGTTCGGCAGGCCTTAACCTGATCTTGCCTTTAGGCCCGATCGCCTGCTCGCCCACCGGATCGATCCTAAACTTGATGAATCTTGTCTCACCCTTGGCATTTGTTGCGGGAAACGCGTGTACCCCCCAATAGGTTGTGGAGGCAAAGCTTTCGGCCGGTGGATGCGCGGCGATATAATTGGCCTGATTGAGAGTCTCGGGATTTGCGGCGGAGAATAAACTGATCTTCTCCACGTCCGGCTTACCGTCTGGTCGCGCAAAGTGCGCCTGGAGGTAGGCGAACATCTGATCAACGGTCCTCGCGAAATGAACGGGGGCGTTCTGCGTGAAGATTTCCGAGTGCTGGCCAGCGCTGCCGATTCGGAAGCTGAAGCCGCGCAGCATGGTGTTCTTGTTGTCGAAGCCTCTGTCCACCGAGAAACGCGCTAGCACGCGCGATGGCTTGGTAAAGCTGACCGATCTTGTGATTTCCTTGGCCTGATCTGATGGGACATAGGTGCCGCGAACACACCGACCGCTGGCGAAGCTCGCACGTCCCTTTCGCGAAAGATCAGCTGCCTTCTTCATGGCAGCGACGATGGATGCGGGGCTAGCAGCGCCGCTAAAAAGCTTGGGCAGGGCCGGACCTCGATACTTAACTTACGAGATAACTCTGGGTCAGAGCACCATGGGCGTTCTTTCCGAATCCCACATACCATGCAGGATCCTGCGAAAAGCCGGCGCGAATGCTTGCCTTTCATCGACCAGAGTGAAAGCGGTAGCTCGAGACGTTCTGAACCGCATTGTAGTTGCAGTGCTCTCTGCACCTGCCGACAGAACCTCCGAGGTGACTAGTCTCATTTCGTGTGCCGGAGGTCAGCTCGATCGCTGAATGGAGGTTGCGCAGCATGGTGCGGTACTGCGGATATGACACGCTCAGAACTGAAGTGAACCGGTGTTGCTGCTTGGCACGCCACTTTGGTCCCGGGCCACGCATGTAGTGCAATTCGGGCCGATAACTATCGCGTACATCCAACCATAAGTTCCGAAGAAGGCTTGCGATGTCAGCCAAGGTTTCGGTCCCTCTCTGGACAAAATCTGAGGTTGTGAACGAGCGTGCCAAAGCTCGTCCGATTGCCCGGGGATCGAAAATCTTCCAGTTCATCTTTCTTCTCCAGCCGATTTAGGTGTTCGAACTGCGAGAGGGTGCGAGCGCGACACCGCTGCAAGCGAGTCCCGTGAGCACCTGCAAAGACAATGAGTTGAGCTAGGGCGTGAACTCGCCAACACCATGAGGACGCGCCCTAGTTCGGTCTTTAAGGGTCAGTAGTCCCAAATGATCGGTACCCAACGAAAGACGTCGCCCGTGACCGCTACCCTGCCGACTGAAGGAAACGGCAGGTGAGTGGCAACAAGCAGCTCACCGCTTGCCGCTAGCTCGCGTAGAAGAAGGACCCGAACGCGAGCAGCTTCCTCGGGGTCATGCTCGAAGCCGTTGTGCCATTCGGGTTGATCGAACCCGACCGTGAACACGGCGTCGCCGGCGAACGTCAACCGGTCGGCGCCCGAGGCTAGGCGAACCACACTGTGGCCGGGGGTGTGGCCGCCCGTGCGCCAGGCGACCACCCCTGGCGCCACCTCATGCTTCTCGTCGAACGGCCGCAGCTGACTGCGGTATTCGCTCAAGAAGCGGTTCGCCGTTGCGCGAAGCGCATCTGGAAAGCCGTCCGGCATAGACGTTTGGGAGAAGTCGGGTGTCGCCCAAAACTCGATCTCAGCGGCCGCCACGTGAATCCGCAAGTCCGGACGGAGCCGGTCCTTCATTCCATCGACGAGCAGCCCGCCAATGTGGTCCATGTGCATGTGGGTCAGCACCACATCGGTCACGGAAGCCAGATCGATCCCGGCGGCCTCCAGCCGCTGGGCCGTCCGCCCGGCCCGCGGCAAGTTCGGGTTCACCCCTAGCCCAGCATCGACGAGTATGGTCTGTCCGCCGCTACGCACCACGACCACGTTCAGCGGCCAATCGATCATTTCCGGCGGCAGGAACATGTCCTCCAGCCAAGCCGCCCTGATCGCGGGGTCGGTATCGTGTGCCAACATTTTCGTTGGCAGCGAAAGCATGCCGTCGCTGACCACGAGCACATCGATGTCGCCAACCTTCAGCGCGTATCGCGAGGGAACCAACTCGTCGAACTCTGTTGTCTGCTGCGTGTCGCCCAGATTCATGGTTGTCTGAGGAGTTCGGATCATCTCATTCATGTTGAAAGCTCCTTGTTCAGCTCAATGTTAGCGTTTCATCCTAGGTAGTCGCGCCGTTCAGATTGCAGCGCGTTAAATGCTGCGGAGGCGTTCGGTGACTGGTGACAGACACTCATCTCTGGTGTGCCGGCCCCTGACAGTTATCGGATCTGGCGTGCGACTGCCCCAGAGCTTTTGCTGTTGCTATAGAGGGATTGCTGCCGAACGAATGCCCTCTGTCCAACGGAGCCGGCCTAATCGGAAGGTGAGGCGGGAAGCCGCCGCAGAAGTGCTCGGCACGCGGGCATCGAAGCAGTGCAACTGCTATCGAATCCTCTTCGACAGAAAACGAGCGGCTTACGCGACGGTCAGTGCCTTGTTCGAAGCGGCTCGCTCAGGATCAGTCTTGGCCTATTACGAAATGGAGCATCGGCGGACGAAAGTCCGGTCATTGCATTAGGGCTGGCTTGATTTGCTTAACCTGAGTTCTTCGCAGTTTGACCCTAATGTATGGACCGGCTGCGTTTCGCAATAGAGATCGTGCGTAGGTTTCGGAAGTCGCTGATATGTATCCGGCCTGTCTGATCGGCTCGCGGGCCGTGGCCT
>Ga0268287_100232_pt1 | contig 24680 bp, 29 predicted proteins | sample MetcocultureR3M_FD_191348 | JGI IMG/M metagenome (GOLD analysis project Ga0268287, IMG submission 191348) | Soil microbial communities from Anza Borrego Desert, Southern California, United States - Methanotrophic co-culture R3-M | ecosystem: Environmental > Terrestrial > Soil > Desert | place... | reverse complement strand
CAAGCACGGCAATGACAGCGTCGTCGCCAGGCTCGATCTCAGCTCCATGCCCGACCTCATCAAGGTTCTTTCGGGACGAAAGGAAACGATTGAGGAATGCAGCCGGCTGCGCGAGGCCCATGGCGATGACCCTTCTGCCTGGCTTTCGAAATTCTGCGGCTGGGAGGATGGTATATGAGGGTCGCCCTGCTCTCAGTCGCGCTCCTGTCGACCATTTCGGTGGCGACCGCCTGGGCGGACGTACCGGTCCTCGACGACACGAACCATGAAGAACGGCAGGATCGCGACAAAGCGACCACCGGGATCGAAGAGACCGATCATGATCGCCATACGATCCACACCTCGGTCACCTGCTCGATGTATCGGCCCGGCCGCCGCAACGATCCTGTTGGGTCCGCGAAATCCAATCCGGAGATCTCCGGTCTCGTGCGACGGATTGCCCGTAAGGAAGGGATCGACGAGAACCAGTTTCTCGCGCTCGTCTATCAGGAAAGCCGGTTCAACCCTTGCGCCAAATCCAGCGCCGGGGCGACAGGGCTTGCGCAACTGATGCCGGGCACGGCGGCGCAGCTGGGTGTCGATGAGAACAACATAGAACAGAATCTGCGCGGCGGCGCGCGATACTACAAGCAGCAGCTGGAGCGGTATGGCGGCAACGTCTCTCTGGCGCTTGCCGCCTATAATTCCGGCCCCGGCAATGTGAACAAATATGGCGGCATACCACCGTTTAAGGAAACCCAAGGTTATGTGGCCTCGATTACCCAGCAGTGGCTGCCTGCCTTCGGCGGATCGGACAAATCCGGCATCCCGTTGAACTTTGGGGGTGGCGGGACCGCTTACAACGGCATGCGCTCCTCGACCTTGAATGCCATGGGCGCGACCGCTGCGACGGGAGACAGTCTTGCCAATGTCGCGAGTTGGTACCAACAGCTCGGACAGCTGCAGACGGGCACGATCCAGGATAGCTGGGACCACAACTCCACCGCTCGCAATGCCAATCTGGAGATGATGAACAATGTCATCAAGCTCGGCACGGCGATGGCCGATCTCATCAATTCTCGCAATGGCGTCTCCTCCGCAAACCTCTCCGGCTCGTCCAGGAGTTCCGATCATGATCCCGGAAAAGCAAAACCAGGAGATCTGACGCGCCTCTGCGATCCCCGGCAGAATCTCGTCTGGAGCGATGAAGAACAGGCCTGTGTCGAGAAGCGCCAAAGTGAGACCGAGGTACGGTTGATGTTGAGCCCGCAATCATAGGAGAGTTGCAATGAGAACAATGATTTGCAGCAACGTCGTGTTGCTCAGCCTGTCTAGTACCGCTTTCGCGGATGTCCCCGTTATCGACAGGACCAACTACGAAGTCGCCAAAAAGACGGCGGAGACCACCGACAGGATCCTCGACACGAACAAGAATATCCTCACCACGGTCGAAGACACTCTGAAGGCCGTGACCGGCGACCGTGGAAGCACGGCGGCGCCATTGAAGAACCTTGCGATCGGCAACGGTTTCAGCGTGTCGGCGATCCCATCCTTCGACAGCATCCTGAAGGACGGAGTTCCCAATTTCGGCGGCATGAACAGCGATATCACCAAGGCCGCGACCGTCTTCATCAACGGTCTGCAACTGGTGAAGTCGCTTTCGGGCAAGGAGAACAGCAACTTCTCCGGCGACAAGTCGTATGAGCAGCTGGTGAACACGGTGCTCGGCGTCTCCGCGATGATCAACGGCTCGCAAAAGGCGATCGAAACCCGTCGCAGCGCTTTCGAGCAGGCCGGCAGCCAGATCGGCACGGCTGAGGACATCAAGGGGTCGATCGACCAGAATACCCAGTTGCAGGTGCAATCGGGGCTCACGCTGAACGAAATGATCGGCGTGATGAATGGCGCGGTCACCTCGTTGCAGGCCGAAAACCAGCGTCGTCTTACCGACATTTCCAACACCAAGAAGGCACTCGCCTACGGAAACTGACGGATGCGGCGAATTTTTTGTCTGATCTTGCTGGCGGGGCTATCCGTCGCGGCAACCGCCTGCGGGAGCGTCAAGGAAAAGACGGCTCCCTGCAAGCGGCCCGCTAACCTGACCTCCTATGACGAAGATCCGCGGCATGACTGCGGGCCGATGCGGGCGGTCAACGATCCAGCTTCCGCTTTCGCCGCGATCGGTATTGTCGAGCAGTAAGATGCAGGATTTCCTCGGTGACCTTCTCGATCGGATCGAAAACTCGGGCGCGAGCTTTTCGGAGCAGGCCTACACGATCGTCGGCGATGAGATCGCCCCGCTGCTCAGGCTGATGCTTGTCGTCTATGTCGTGTGGTACGGCCTGCAGCTTGTCATGGGCACCGCCCGCATCGGGGTCGGTGAGATTGTTCTGCGCATCATTCGCATGGTGATGATCCTGCTCCTCGTCAGTTCCTGGGGCAACTTCAACAATTTTGTCTATCGCTGGATCAATGACACGCCTGAGGATGTCGGGCGCGCCATTCTTGCGGCATCCGGTACCGGCATCACCGAGCCGACCAACGGCATGTCAATGATCTGGCAGACCGCCAACCAGGCGGCCTCCGCTTTCGCCGAGCAATCAGGCTACTTTTCCATTCTTCCCAGCATGATTGGCGTCGTAATCATGATCGGGGCCGGTGTCTTCATCGCCGTCGCTCTGGCGATCCTCATTCTCGCCAAGGTCATGCTCTGGGTCCTGATCGGCACTGCGCCAATCTTCATCGCCTGCATGTTGTTCGATAGAAGCCGTGGTTATGGCGTCGGCTGGTTCAATCAGGTTCTAACCTATGCGCTGATCCCGCTGTTCATCTATGTCATCGCCGCCTTTCTGATCGCCGCAATGAATCCGGAACTTTCCAAGATCGATGCCGCCAGTGGAGCACGGACCCTCACGCTTGGCGATATTGCCGGCTTCCTGCTGCTGTGCATCGCTGGCGGCTTCGTCATGTTCTACATCCAGTCGATCGGCCAGGGAATTGCGACCGGTATTGCGGCCGGTGTTGGGAATGCAGCGACCGGCCTCGCACGCCGGTTCGGCGTGCAGTACCCCTGGGCGGTGGCACGCGGGGGCGCCGCTGCCGGCCGCGGAATTTATCGCTTCGACAGCAGCTTACGAGGACGTTCCCGCAGCGACGGAGACAATTCCGCCTCGGGCACCAAGTCTGCCATGCAAGCCAAGATCTCCCAACAGGGCACACCTCCGTAAGAAGCGATTTCGAGAAGATAGGGACAAATGGCCGACAGCGAGCAAATTGATCTTCGAACCTATTATCAAAGCGGCGACATCTGGGAGCATGAAATCGTCAAGAGGGCCAAGCGCTCGCGCGCGCTCGCCTGGTTCGTGACGGTGATCTTCGGCGCCATCACGCTTCTAAGCTTGGTTGCCCTCGTCATGCTGGTGCCGCTCAAAAGTTTCGAGCCCTACATCGTCGAGGTCGACAGGAGCACCGGCTATGTCGAGGTCAAGACAGGACTGACACGTCCGGCAAATCTCACGGAGCAGCAGGCAATCACCCAAGCGAACATCGTCCGCTACATCCGTGCCCGCGAAGGCTACGACCCCTATGCCATCGAGCAGAATTTCGGAATCGCGGCGCTTCTTTCGACAGGCAACGCCGCGCGGGAACTCCAGGACCTCTACAGCACGACGAACCCACGGAACCCGGCAAAGGTCTACGGCCGCAACAAGCGTGTCATGACGGAGATCGCCTCCGTCACCTTCCCCAACAATTCCACCGGCATCGTTCGCTTCTCCACGACGGAGGTTTCGGACACGGATTCGATCCTGCGCCATTGGATCGCCGTCGTACGCTATCGTTACACCGACACGCCGGCGACGAACGAATGGCGGTTTGAAAATCCCCTGGGCTTTCAGGTCTACGACTATCGCCGCGATCAGGAGACGGTAACGGGGAGCGGCCAGTGACTCGAAAGCTCCTGGTTTCCGCCATCTGGCTTGTATCACTGGCAGCGTCCGTCACCGCCGCCGACGCCGCACAAACACCAGCGATGGGCCGCCTCGACCCTCGCGTGACGAGCGTCGTCTACCAGCCGAACAACGTCGTGCGTGTTTTCGCCACCTACGGCATCTCGACGATGATCATCTTCGACGAGGACGAAAAGTTCGAGACCATTGCCGTCGGCGACAGCGACAGCTGGGACGTCGTGCCGACCGACAAGGGAAATATTCTGTTCGTCAAACCGAAAGCGAAGAACGCGGCCACCAATATGAACGTCGTGACCACCAAGCGGATCTACTATCTCGAGCTCAGCGACTTTGCGCCGGAAGACAATAAAAAGACCTTCGGTATCCGCTTCATCTATCCCGACAAGGACCTGAATGCGTCACTTCGAAAGGAGGCGGAAGCCAGGGCATCCTATCCGAACATCGCCGGCATCGACAAGGCGAACGTCAACATCGACTATTCCTTCTCCGGCGACGGTGGCCTGAAGCCGCTCGTGGTCTTCGACGATGGCAGCAAGACCTTCTTCAAGTTCGGCGCCAAGGTTCCCGCGATCTTTGCAGTCAATGGCGATTTTACCGAGACGCTCAGGAACTTTCGCCGCGAGGGCGAATACATCGTCGTCGATGGCACGGCGACCCAATATACCTTGCGTGACGGCAATCAATGGACCTGCATTTTCAACCTGCGCAAGCCGGATTTCGGCGCTCCTGATCCAGCCATCATGGGACCGGTTCTCGATGACAAGGCAACGACGCGCCGAAGGAGCGGTAACCGATGAAGCGATCGCCAGAACTCGAAGCCATGCTGGAGGCCGACCAGAGCGAAGTGCGCGACAAGCGTGTCAAGCGCAAGCAGCTCATTGGAGGCGCTGCGTTCCTGCTCGTCGGGGCGGTGTTCGCCTATATTCTCATTTTTTCGCCCAAAAGGCCGCCGCAGGACGTGCATCAAGGTGACGAGGAGTTCACGACCACGACATTCCGACCTCCCTCCTTTCTCCGCCAGAAACCGGAGCCCGAAGAGACGCCGGATGATCAGGTCATAAAGCTTCCCGAGCCTCCGGAGGAGAAGAAGGAAGAACCATCCGACACCATGGAATTCGACGTTCCGCCACCGCCGACCGCGGTCGAGCCGACTGAACAGACGATCGAACAGCCCGCGGAGGAGTTTCCGAAGCGTTATCTCTCGAAACAGATCATCGTCGATTCAGCCAAGTCCGATAGTGGCGACAACGCATTGAATGGTGCAAATGGCGAAGGATCGCCGACGGTCGCTGGTGAGGATCGAAACAGCAAATTCCTGGCAACGGCTTCGGCAATCGGTGACCGGTCGGCGACGGCCCGGCAAATTGCCCGGATCGACGCCATGATCCCGGAGGGTACGCTCATTCCCGGTATTCTGGAGACGGCCATCAACAGCGACCTGCCCGGACAGATCCGAGCAATCACCTCGCAGGACGTCTATTCCTTCGACGGCCGGCGGGTGCTTATACCAACCGGCACTCGCCTCATCGGCGAGTACCAGTCGGATGTCACGCGGGGTCAGAAACGCATTTTCGTCATATGGACACGCCTCCTGCGCGACGACGGTGTGACGGTCCGGCTGAACAGTATCGGCACGGACAGTCTCGGCCGCTCCGGGTTGACCGGTCTCGTCGACAACAAATGGCGCGAGCGTTTCGGGTCGGCGATCCTGTTGTCGATCGTCGGCGCGGGCTCGTCCTATCTCACAGGATACGGGAGCGGTTCCTACTCGAGCAGCAATGGAGACGACCAGTCCGACTCAGATCGCGCGGCCGAGCTCGTGCGAGAGACGACCGCTCTTACGTTCTCCGATATGGCAAACCAGGCGCTTGGGGAAAACCTGCGGATTCCGCCGACCATCAGCGTTCATCAGGGCGAGCGCATTTTCGTGTACGTCCGGCAGGACCTCGACTTTTCCGCCATGTATCCAGACCCCGTCGAGGAAGCACTGAAGGAGATCAGACATGAGCGAGGCCTCGGCACGGTTAATAACGCGCGGCAATGACCCGCACTACTTCCTGAAACGGGCCCTTTCGCCGCTGGCGGAGTTTCTCGAAGATCCTCACGTCGTCGAGATTTCCGTCAATCGGCCTGGAGAGGTCTTCATCGAGCGCCTTGGTGCCGATCACATGACATTTCATGCCGTGCCGGCTCTGACGGCCGCAGAGATCGAGCACATCGGTGAGCGCGTCGCCGCCGCCAGCAACCAGTTCGTCAGCCGCGTCAATCCGCTGCTCAGTGCCACCCTGCCGTCGGGCGAGCGCATTCAGGTCGTCTTGCCGCCGGCCGCTCCCGAGGGGGGAGCCATCTCCATCCGAAAGCAAGTGGTCAGCGATTTTACCCTGGCGGAGTATCGGGACAGTGGCGCACTCGACAAGGTCTCGGTGACGGTCGGGGGCCTGAGCGCAACCGAGGAGAAATTGTTGGCGCTGCTGAACGCCGACCGTATCCACGACTTCATCGAGACGGCGGTGCGTGAGCGCGTGTCGATCCTGATTAGCGGTGGGACCTCCACCGGTAAGACCACTTTTCTGAATGCCTGCCTCAAAAGCATCGATCCGCACGAGCGTATCCTTACACTCGAAGACACGCGCGAGCTGTTCCCGCCGCACCGCAACAGCACGCATCTCCTGGCCTCGCGCGGCGATCAGGGGACCGCGCAGGTAACGATCCAGAGCTTGTTGGAAGCATCGCTGCGCATGCGTCCGGACCGGCTCTTCGTGGGCGAGATCCGCGGCGCCGAAGCCTTCGCGTTCCTGCGGGCGATCAATACCGGTCATCCGGGCAGCATGTCGACCGTGCATGCCGACACACCGATGGGCGCCTATGAGCAGCTCGCGATGATGATGATGCAGGCCGGCATGTCGTCGGGATACTCAAAGCAGGACCTGATGTCCTACATCCGCATGGTCATTCCTGTGGTCATCCAGTTGCGGCGTGATGGCGGACGCCGCGGCGTGTCCGAAATCTTCTTCTCCCGGCAATCCTCATGAGCAAATCCTACTTGGCGATCTATCTGTTCTTTTGCCTGTTGATCGCCATGGCGGTTTGGATGCTCAGCTACAGCCTGATTCTTCAGCTTGTCTGGAAGGATGGTCGCATCCTCAAGCTCGTCACGACCTCCAACCCGCTCGCGCCTTTCCAGCAATTCCTGGCCTATTCGAACAGCAGATCCTTGCAGCTGGCGGCAGCCGGCGCAGTCGTGCCGGCTATCGTCATCGCGTCGATTGTCGCGGTGGCGGGGCTCAGGCGTCCGTCGAGCCCGCTTGGAGATGCAGCCTTCCAGGACACGCCCTCGCTGCGTCGTGGGGGGTGGTTCGCCAAGGTTGGACATGTGTTCGGCCGCTCCGGCCGCAACATTTTGCGTCGCCATGACGATCGCCATCATCTCGTCATTGGGCCGACCCGCTCCGGCAAGGGCGTCGGATATGTCATTCCCAATGCCCTGATGTTTCCGGGATCGATGATCGTCACGGATCTCAAGGGCGAAAACTTCGAGCTCACCGCCGGCTATCGAAAGGCAAAAGGCCATCAGGTCTTTCTATTTTCACCAGGCGCAGCAAAGACGCATCGCTGGAACCCGCTCGACTTCGTGCGCACCGATCGTGGCAGCCGTACGATCGATATCCAGAATATGGCGAGCATCCTTATCCCGGAAACGGCAGGTTCGGAGAATGCCGTCTGGCAAGGTATCGCCCAGCAGGTCATCGCCGGCGTTATCAGTTACATCCTGGAGAGTCCGCATTATCGGAACCGCAGAAACCTGGGCGAGGTCAACAGCTTCTTTAACGCTGGCGTCGACCTGCAGGTCTTGATGAAGCTGATAAAGGAAAAGGAACCTGGACTCTCCCGGTTCACGATGGAAAGCTTCAACGCTTATGTCGCGCTGAACGAACGGGCGGCTCGGTCCGCGCTTCTCGACATCCAGAAGGCTCTTGCCCCGTTTCGCAACGAACGCGTCGTCGCGGCCACGACTGTCACCGACATCGACCTCGCGTCGTTGCAAAGGCGCCCGGTCACCGTCTATCTGGCACCCAACATCACCGACATGACCATCCTGCGCCCGCTGCTGACTCTCTTCGTGCAGCAGGTCATGGATCTCCTGACCCGAGAGCACAATCCAAAAGCGCTTCCCGTCTACTTCCTCCTCGATGAGTTCCGGCAGTTGAAGAAGATGGACGAGATCATGAACAAGCTGCCCTATGTGGCCGGTTACAACATCAAGATGGCATTCATCATCCAGGATCTGAAAAACCTCGACGAAATCTACGGCGAGACGGCCAGGCATTCTCTGCTGGGCAATTGCGGCCTGCAGCTTATCCTTGGCGCCAACGACCAGGCGACAGCGGACTATGCCTCGCGGGCGCTTGGAAAGCGCACCATCCGTTATCAGTCTGAGTCCCGCACGCTGGAACTGATGGGTTTGCCGCGCCGGACCAAGGTGGAGCAGATCCGTGAACGGGATCTGATGATGCCACAGGAAATCCGCCAGATGCCGGAGGACCGGATGATCTTGCTCGTCGAGGGCCAGCGACCCATCTTTGGCGGAAAACTGCGCTATCATACCGTGGAACCCTTCAAGGCGGCCGCGGCCTATGCATCGCGACAACGTGTGGATGTCCCACACCTGGAGTTCGAGGCGACTTTGCCCGTACCAGCCATCACTCCGGGCTACGATCCCCAGACAGAGGTTCCGGATAAGCAAGCGCCGCCAGCGGCCGCGGCCACGGAGAGCGCCTCGGCGAAGCGGGTGGCGCGTAGCGTGAAGAAGGCCCCCGCCCAAGCACATAGTCGAAGAACCGAGGGGCAGATGACAAAAAAACCGCAGCCTCCAGTCGAAGGGCTCGTCGCCGCCACGGAAGGTCGGGTCCTGCCGACGGCCGCCAGGCTGAAATCGGTCGTCGAGCAATCTCTGGTCCGATCGCCGGACATGCCGCCAACGCAACGCAAGACCATCCAGGATATTCTTGCCCAGACGGTTCCGGATCCGGTGGAAATTGGACTCGAATAGCAAAACCCCCCGAAACATTTTGGCGGTCCGGTCCCATGCCCTTGAATAGCGGCGTCTGGTGATATAGGTTATTATGCAGATGATAACCGAGATATCTTGGAGTTCAGCATGGCGATCACTAATGGTTTACGCGTTTACGACGGAGCACAATTCGCCCATGCGCTGCAAACGGAAATGGATTCCACTCCTGCCGATGTACCGGCAAGTCCTGACAAAAAGCCCGGCAAGGGCCGGCTCCCGGCACGAGGCCGCGCATCACAGTTCGCATCGAAGCTGAGAAAAGCAATGGCAAATGCCGTGCATGCCAAAGCAGGATCGGCCATAGACGACATGATGGTCGTTCTTGTCGACACGCCTAATCGGGCAGTGCGAGATACGATACGAGACATCGTTGAGCATGTTCCCGCGATGGTGGAAGCGCGGCAAGGCAAGTTGACGGATGAAGCGATCGACGCGCTGGTGTCGGTCTACATGCGCGCTCCTCCGAACGCTGACGTCGAGAGGTTGCTCTACGACAGCAATGCGAAGGCGAGAGCACGCTTTCTCGAGGAATGGCCGTGTTTCACAGCCAAGGAGTTGTCCACGATTGCCGGCCATGGCTCAAAGAACAAGAGCATGACCGCTTCCCGTTGGAAGACGAAGAATAAGGTGTTTTCCGTCAAACATGCCGGCGCCGAATATTTTCCTGCCTTTCAGTTCGAGGATGGCCAGCCTGTCGAGACCGTGGGAAAGGTCATTACGATCCTTGGGGAGAAGAAGTCGGGATGGCAGCTAGCGTTTTGGTTCACCTCCCCGAACGGCTGGCTCGACGGCAAGCGACCCGCGGATGTTCTGAAGGAGGCCGATTTGGTTGCCGGCGCAGCGGCACATGAGGCGGAAGAAATCAGCGGATGATCTCGGCCCCGCCCTTCCCTTTTCCTGCCTCGAATTCATATGGGATCGAGGCAGGAGAAAGGTTTCACCGTGTCCATGACATGCGCTTTGACAGTTGTGCGTTCAACCCTGGAAAGGGACGCCCGAGCCGCTTTGCACCTCTTCTGGTGAATGGCGGTCCCATCCCGACACAATATCTCGCGACCGACTTCGAGTGCGCCGTGCACGAGACGATCTTTCACGACGTCCCGATCGATGAGCCCCATAAGACCGTCGGCGCCGATAACATCAAACCACTCGCTCATTCGATCGTTGAGCTGAAGAGAGATCTCCTCCTCGTTCCATTATTTGCCCCCGATCTTGCGCGTTGGGGTCTCGGCCGTGCTGACCTTATCGATACGACGGCGGCTTTCTATTCCGTCACTGCCCAATGGGCTCTCGCTATCCATCAGAGCAGGCCGGACGCGGATGGCTTGGTCTGGACGTCCAAGCGCTGCGATCCCCAACAGTCGTTGCTTTTGTTCGGAGACAGGGTGTCTGAAAAGGATTTGGTGGCTACAAGCAAAACGCCGATTTACTCGAACATTGACGAAATGACGCAAATCATCGCATTCGCTGATCGCGCCGGGATAACCGTAACGCTCTGATGGCGCTGCCGCGATGGTCGCCCCCAAACTTACAGAACCTCTTTTGCGCTTTACGTGGAGCGTGAAGCCGCCCGATTGTCGTATCAGAACGGCAGTTGCGCTACCAACCAATCCCACACCGATAAACTCCATTTCCAAGCAGCCGTTAGCGAATAGTCGATCAGAGCGATAGTCATGATTACCCCAAACAATGTCCCACCGAACTTAGCGAAACCTTCATTTGCCTTCTGATCCGGCTCCGGATTGATGATGATGCGTCTGTCATCGCGCATAAGCCTGCCTCCTATCGCTCGCGATCGTCGCGATCCTGTTCGCGTCGCTCGTCGGCTTCGCGCTGCAGTTGCTCAAGCCTCGGAACGTGCTGCTGCGCCGGATCGGTTCGAGGCGTGTCCCCAGCCCGCGCCCGCGTCCCGTCCTTGCCAGGACGTTCCGGATCTGGCTGCAAGTGATCCTGCTCCACGTCCGTCGATCGGCGGCCGGTGCCTTCATCCCGCCCAACATCCTGTCCCTGGTCAATCCGGACCTCAAGCCCTTCCGGTGCTCCGACCTTGCTCTTGCTCCGGTCACCACGAGACTGCTCGGCCCTTTCGATGGCAACGCGCAACTCCTCGTCGGCCTCGGCAATCTCCCGGATCAACGTATTACCAGCCACGCCAAGCTCCGCCGCCTTGCCGATCTCCCGCTGCAAACCGGCTTCGAGCGAAGCCTTGTCGGCTCTGATCTCTCCGGCATTGGCCTTCTCGATTTCGTCGCGGTAGCGTTCGACCTCGAGCATGACCTGATTTGCCGCCTCGACAACCCGCGCGCCGTGTCGCGAAACGGCATCGCCCCAGCGCGCACGTGCATCGTCGTCCCGGTCTTGAGGATCGCGGTCCTCGCGCCGATCGGGCCGTCCATTCTGTTCTTGCAGCTCCATCAGTTCCCGCCGGACATTGACATGCTCGCGTGCGGCCGATGCGATTTCCTCAAAACTCTTCCGTTCGTCCTGGGGCGTGACGCGCTCGGCCTGGAAGAGCGCGGCCTCGACCCTCTTTTCGTAGGTCTCAAACTCCTGACGGGTCATATGGCGCATGGTCTCGCCCTCCGAAACGACTTTCATCAAGTTTACCAAATTTGTTCTGTATTGCGAGCGAGAACTTCCGGGGCCCGACGACCCGAGTCCATGTACTTCAATCCTGGATACGCCGGATGAGAGCCGCTCGGCCTGCGCTGATGCAAAGGCCATTATGTCCGCTTGACCGCTCTCTTTCGCAACGGACATCCATTCCTGTCGAGCAAACAGAGCATAATTCTTGCTATCTCTCGTCGTCGCAGCGCTTTGGCGGTCTAACCGTTTGCCGTCGTACCGCCGTTGGGCGGGCGGGCTTGTTCCCTGGTGCTGCGTTCGACCGGCGCGGCTGGTGGGACGTACCTGGTTGCGCGTATAGGCAGGGCTGCTTGCCCGCTCGCGGCGGTCGGTCATTTCCATGCGGATGCCATGCTCGCGCGCCTTTTCCGCCATCGTCACCCGCCAATGCCTGAACGAGGCAATGGTCGTCTCCACACGATCGCCGGCGTCGGAGCGCATCGCGACGATCGCATGGACATGGACATGTGGTCGTTTCCCGCCCGCCTCTTCCGCCTTCGGATCCTGTGCCGGATCATGCAGGGAAAACACGTAGCGGTGTCCGGAAAATTCCTGCGCCAGGAAATCCCGGGCGGCGGCATGAAAAGCCTGAGCATCGGTGCCTGCCCGCGCCGACATGATGACATGCATGACATCCCGCGGCTTGCGGCTATGAAGCTTGTCGCGCCATTCGAGCTGCACCAGATCGCCCGCCTGCTTTTCATCGGCGATCACCGTGCCCTTGTTGTCCTGGACTGCGCCCTCGTGACGGGCGACGAGATCGCGAAGACGGCTTGCGCCATAGTCGGTGCCATTGCCGTAGCCGGTGAAACGGAAGTTCGTTGCGCCCTGCTCACTATCGCCATCCAACCGCTTCTGAACGACCTCCGTTGCCTTCTTGTCGGCGGTCAATCGCTCCCCCTCGCCATCGCGCAGCACCACGACACCTTCGATCCGATAGCCCTTCCCGTCGGCCTGTGGCGCAATAGCGAAGGCAAAGCCGCGATCGCCAAACGCGCGCTTGAGAAGTCTCTGTGCCTGTTCGTGCATATCCACCGCAGGATCAGTGGCCTCCTTGACCTCCAGCGAGAACGTGGCGATGTCGCGGCTCTCGGCCCGGTTCTTCATCAGATGGTCCCATTCGCCGCGGGCTGCGGAGAGCTCATCCCGACCGCGCAGTTCCTCACCACGCTCGTTTTCGACCGCAATCTCGCCGCTACGCGACACATAGCTAATCATCGCTCCGAGCCGACCGCTCCCGCCAAAGGATGCCATCTTGACGACAGCCGGCTGGCTGCCGGATGCAAGGCTCGTGAACCGGGATCGCATTGACGGCTCAGGGGCGCGCTTCCCGTCATCGGTATGGGCAAAGCGTCCGGACCCTATTCCGAACCCGAGGCGACCGGACCCTACGCGAGAAAATGGTGACGCGGTCGGCACGGCCCCACCACGTCTGCGCCGTTCCTCCTCGTCCAAAGGCTTGCGCTGCAGCAGCGCCCGCTCGTGCAGAAGTACTGCCTTCTGCTGCTCCCACTCCGTCTCGAATGCGCCCGGGAAGAATTCCATCACGCCGCTCCTCGACGGCGTCGAGCGCCGCGCACTGCGAAGCCGCGAATCTCGAGAACGATGGCAGCGACTAAGCGCTGAACCTCGCCCAGTTCATCCGCGAGTTCGCCACCGACAAACCGTCCGCCGCGGTTCACGGTTCGTGCGAGCTGATTGAGGTTCACCCCAACCGACCGCATATCGGAAATCAGCATCTCGAACACGGCCCGGTCGTCGTCGGTCAGGAATGGTTGGACTCCCGCTCCTTCGAGTGTCAAAGAACGCATGAAGGCAGAGACAGTGAGGCCGGCGGCCTCGGCGGCGCGCTCGATTGCGGCGAGTTCGGAGGCGCTGAAGCGGGCGTGCACGACGCGCTCTTTACGCTCCTCGGCCCTCCCCAGGTTCACCGCTTCCCCACCATCCGCTGCCATCTCACCCTCCGCTTGAAGGAAGCGCGCAGGCGCTATCGACGGCTTGTCCGTCGATCGTCAGCAAATTTGTATCACAAATTTGCGTATCCTGCCAAGCACCAGATCGCATAATTTCATACCTCTAGCAACACCCTCTTCGTTCATTTTCCGAAGCCGGCCTTCAAGCTGAGGTCGGGCGATTCACGTCACAGCTCGGATCAAACACATCGGATATAAATAGCGCAGTATCACACCATATTTCGAAATTATAGCGTTATATTATATACATGCCTGTCCACATTGCATAATCAGGCGATGTAAACACTGGATGTGATTGCCGCATGTTTGCGATTTGCCACATCGCTGCATCACACGCGCTTTTGAGCTTGACGGTGGCGAGCATAAAACTAATATTTGTTCTCCGATATCTGTATCGAACGATCGAGGGTTGTCGCTTGGGTACGGGGAATGGAGGCAGGAATGGCCAGGATCTACGCTGCCGTCAGCAATAAAGGTGGCGCCGGGAAAACGACTTTGGTGACGCTGCTTGCAGGAGAATACGCACTGAGGGGGGAGCGTGTCCTGCTGATCGATGCCGATGGCAGGCTCAACCTGTCGGGCTGGTGGAAACTCTGCCACAGCAAGGAGAACGTCCCCGAGAATATCAACGTGACGATCGCTGCGTCGCGCCGGGCGATCGAAGCCGAACTTACCCGTCTGCGAAATGCTTTCGACCTTATCATCATCGATGCGCCGGGCGTCGACAGCGCGGTACAGGAGGCGATCATCGGTTCATCCGAGCTGGTGGTCTCCCCAATCCAGCCTGGTATCAAGGAGATCGAGGCGGCCGGACAGGCGGCCGCCAGTGTCAGCGAGATCAACGATAGGCAGCGCTCGCGCATTCTGCACCTCAACGTCCGCACGCGCATCACGGTCCCCGGCCGAAACCTTGAAGCCTATCGCTATGTCCGGCCGTTCGTCGCCGGCCTTCGCGAGGCCGGTTACCAGACGGCACTCCTCGACACCGAGCTTTTCGAGCGCAACATCTATCGCGAAATCCAGAACGGTCTCGGCACACTGCAGATGCAGGATCTGAGCGATCCGGTGCGCAAGGCGCGACACGAGGTTCTGAGCCTGGTGGAAGAGATCGAGGCGAAACGTCGATCCGGAATCACGGAAGCTGTCGCATGAGCAAAGCCAGTCTGGATCTTGGAGACTTCACGATCGCGACGAGAAGCGTCGCGCGAACGGTCGCTGTGGACGACACGTCTGCCAGGTCAGTCACATCCCCGATTGAGGAGACGGATCAGGAGGAAGCCGCGAAGGATCGTGACAACAGCGCGGCCGAAACGGCAATGCTGCAAAAGCGGTCGCCGGAGGAGCGGGAAAAACGCGCCCGGGACCGCGCCGTTGCCCAGGAAGAAGCTCGTTATAGCATCAAGAACCTGAAGCGTGCCAAGCAGCGGCAGGTGAAATTCTTCGTCAATGTCGCTTTGGACCATGCGATGAAAACGCGCTTGAAGCGGGCCGCAGACGAAAATGACATCAAGATGGCGGCGGTCATGAAGGCGGCGCTCGACTTCTATCTCAAGGAGAACGGCTATTGAACGCCACCCCTTCTGAAGGCAAGGCAATTGCTGCGGGCCGGCCCGTCAGACGTTTTCTGATCACCGGCCATGTCCACGCAGAAAGTGGCGATGATTTTGAGGAGCGACTTGCGGAGGCATATCGGGGCCAGGAGAGGCCACTTTGTCTGTGCCGCGAGCCGGGAGTGCCTATGTATGTCGCACGCGTCGGCGATCAGTTTGTGATCAAAAGAATGCCGCTATCTGGCAGTGACCATGATCCGTCGTGCCCGTCCTATGAACCGCCCTATGACCTGTCCGGGATCGGGCCGTTGATGGGGACAGCAATCAAGTTAGACGCGGCTACAGGGACTGCGGCGCTTAAACTGGATTTCGCGCTGTCGAAGCGGGGCGCCGCACACAATCGCGACGTCAGCGGCGATCCGTCCGATAGCGTCAGGAGCGAAGGCAAGCGTCTGTCGCTTCGCGCTCTCCTGCACCTTCTGTGGCAGGAAGCCGGGCTCACGCAGTGGACTGTGAACTGGACCGGCAAACGGCATTGGTGGCATGTCCATCATCATCTCGTCGAAGCTTCCCAGACCATGACGGTGCGGGGTGAGATGCTGTCGGAACGACTGTTCGTGCCAGAACGGTTTCGTGCCGAAGCCAGGGATCGATCGAGCAGCGCCGTTCCCGTGCCCTTGCCGGATTGATCGGATCGGGCGGCGGCGCGAAAAAGCTGATGCTGCTGGTAGGCGAGATAAAGGAGTTTGCAGCCGCAAGGAGCGGCCAGCTGGTCATTGTGAAACATATGCCCGGCTTCCGCCTGCATCTCGAAGAGACCGCATGGGGCAGACTGCAGCGACGGTTCGAGTCGGAGTTGGCGTTGTGGCGAAGTGACGACAGGTTTCATCTGATGGCAATCGCCACCATTGAGGCAAACCCGGCAGGTATTGTTGTCGTCAACGAGATCGCCATCATGACGGTCACCGAACAATGGCTGCCGATCGAGAATGCGCATGAGGAACGGCTGCTCATCAGGTTGACGCGGATGCGCGGCAAGACCGTGAAAGGGTTGCGTTTCAATCTTGCGGGCAGCCAGCCGATCGCCAACGTGGTTTTGCCTGAAGCCAAGCCTCGTCCGGTGGGCCTCTATATCGTACCGCCGAACGCTGACAAACAATTCGAAGCCTCGCTCCGCCAAATGATCGAGATGCGACCAGACATGGCGGCCTGGATATGGCGCGTGGCAGAGGGAGAGATTCCGGCGATGCCCTGGGAACAAAATGAATATAGATAAAGACCATGTTCCTCACGTACCTGGCAACGCGGTTTGCGCGCAACTCTGCCTACTCCTCGGCAGCCTGGACGAGATCGACTTTCAATTTAACGCCGAAACCCATTTTCGCGTGGGGTCAGGGATCGCGGCACGCGACCGTCAGGGTCGGCAAGCGAAGGACCGATTTTCTGATGAGGCCGAAGGGACGGCGCTGAAAATTGAAGGGCAGTCCTTGACGCCGGAGTGGCGGGTGCACAATGCGACATCAGAGCGAGATAGACTACGGCGCCTCGGGCGCGGTGTTCGTGTCCGGCGTTCAACCGCCTATGCACTCGAATCCTCGGCCATGGTCGCGGAAAACTTCGCGCCGCCGCTGCGGAAGCCGCGAGAGGGGCGAAACCCGAACGGGCGGAGACAGCTTGCGGGCTCCGTGAGCGACGGCCAATAGCACCGTCCGCCGCGGGCGGCTCGCCCGGATCATCCGTCGGCAACCTATCATTAGTATGAATCAGTCGAGAGCGGCCGATTCAAATATGTCGTTGGACGCCGATTCCGCCTTGCTCGATTCTTCGTTTCATGATTGCGCAACGCTACCAGCTCTATGTCGAACGCATCGACGCCGAAAAAAACATGGCCCGGTATTATGCCATGTCGATCGAGCCGAACCTGTTCGGGGAGGCCTGTCTCATCCGTCGATGGGGTCGTATCGGCGCCAACGGCCAAAGGCGGGAGCATCATTTCGCGCGGGAGGAAGAGGCGGTCGGGCTGATTCTTCAGCTTCTGCGAAAGAGAGGTTGCGTGGATAAAGGCCGAAACCGCATATCCCGCTAGATGCATCGTAGATCGACAGCGAAGGAGTGCCATCGGCGGATGCGATCTCATGCCGATGCATCAGATCGAATACGAGTGGGGGTGTCCGACCGCTTCCGCCTTTCTCGTAAGCAACGACGGTAGGTTCTGGCACATGCGATGGCGAAGCGAAGCGTGGGGCCTGAAGCGCCGGTCGATCCGGCGCGACAGGCCCCGCAGCATGGTGAAAGCCGCCTCAGAAGGGCGGCTCGGCGTCGATTACACCCTCTTGTTCGGCCATGGTCACCGCCAACTCGGCACACGCGAGTTCCAGCTCGACCTCGATCTCGTGGCGTTCGCCGGGATACACGGCATTTCGCAATTCGGCCCGCAGCTCTTCAATGTGTTGTTCCAGAAGCATCGTCGTCGTCTCCTTGACGTTTGTGAAAGACGACGCGCGCGGTCATGGGGGCGTGGCGGGGTCAAGGATCGCGGAACGCGACCGCCAGCGGCGGCGAGTGGGGGTGCCGATTTCGCCGGAGTGCAGGGAACCGGAGCGGCGGCAAAATTGGGGGCACCGCTCGTCCTTGAGGCCGTCGTGCGCCCATGACACTCTCGGACGGACTGAGCAGACATCACCTCTCTGTATCGCACCCAACCACGAGGACGGGCTCGATGCCCGTCTTCGGGTTATCTCACATCTGACCACGCGAATAACTGTGGAGATCCGGTGCTTTCCGCGCCATTTGCCGCGTCGTGTCGATGACAGCTCGGGTCGGAAATGACAGGGATTCTGCATCTGAAACGATGCGGAGACAAAAATGACCACGACCAACGAAATCGCCGACAAGATCGCGACCGAGCATGGCCTCACCAAGGTTCAGGGAAAATCCATCGTCGAGGCGGTGATCGCCTCGATTATCGAAGCTGCGGTTGCCGGGAACGAGACATCGCTGCCCGGCTTCGGCAAGTTCAAGGTGAAGGCGATACCGGAGCGTGAGGCACGCAACCCTGCAACCGGCGCGACGATCAAGGTTGCCGCGGCCAAGAAGCTGGCGTTCACGCCGGCAAAGGCGCTGAAAGACGCACTGAACAAGTAATCTTGCTGGCCAGGCAAAAAAATAGCCCGGCGCCGTGCCGGGCTATTTTCGTTTTTGGTTTGCGTCAGCGAGTGGATGTCCGCTCAAGAACATCCTGGATGATCGAGTCGCTGACCGCGTGATGGGCTTCGCGGGCATGGTCGTCCAACAGCTTGTGAAGAATACCGGATGCCAGGGGGATGAAGTCGAAACCGCGTGCGATTGCCGCGCTGCGTAGTTGCGCCAGTGTTTCGAACTCCCGGAGGTCCGTGCCCAGCCAAAGTTCAAGATCTTCGCCTTCGGCATCCGGAACTGCCTGGAGGAAGAACGTCTGAAGCGGACGGTCGTAGCCAATCGTAGCATCCGGATCGGCGTGGCGGGATGCGGTCCTGGTGACGGTAATTGTGTAGCGGCTCATGGCGGCCTCCTTTGGAAAGGGGACGCCGGCCCCAATTGCGGGGCCGGCGATCCGGTTCAGGCCGGGCTGTTCCAGAGGATGACCTTCTTGCCGGGTTCGCCACCGGGCGCCGGGGCGACGTTGCCGAAGATCACGCCGATCTCGGGCGCTTCGAGCTTTGTGGAGATGTATTCCTCGCCGGTCTGGCGGGAGATGCGGTTCCAGCCTGCGCCGATCTCAAAGCCGGTCTTGCGATGGATGATGCGGTAGTCGGGGGCTTCTTCGCTCGCTTTGTTTGCGTTCGGAACGAGGGCGATCGGGGCGTTGACCCGGATGGTGGCGAAGACGCCTTCGAGAGTGCCGTCGGTCTTTTCGGTGAGGGTTGCGATCGTGGTAGCCATGAGATTGTCTCCTTCGTTGCATCGGGACCATTCCCGATGGCGCCCGAAGAAGGGGCTGCGCCGCGGGCGTCACCGAAGCTTAAGCGAAGGGGAACCCCCTTGCGGGGTTGACGCTGAACGCGGCCGGGCCCTTAGAAAGGCGGCATAAAGAACGGGAATGGTCCTTGATTGCGACGTCGGCAGGAGACCTCGCCGTGGCTGCCCTTTGCGGACCCCCCGAGTGCCGCACCCGGCTCATGCGTCGGTGGGTGTTCGGGTCAACGGATGCTGGCCGTCAATCATCCGACGCGACGTGAGAGATCAGCACCATCCCAATCCATCATCATCATCAAGGATGGCTTCGCTCGGCGAGGCATTCGAATTGCCGCCCACTCCGTCGCGACGGCAAGCTCGACCGAAGCGAGACCACAGCATCGGTATGATTTCCGGGCGTCGCTCTCGCGCCGGTGATGATCAGGAAAAGGAGACCAGCCGAAACCACCCGGCAGTCGGAGAGTTGCCTCGCGAGGACTGCCTCCGACGTGGACGAAGCCGCCGGTGATATCCCTGATGACCGCTTCGATCGCCGCTCAATCGAGACGGCTGACCCGGCCGGTTCGGTCGCGCGCCTCCGCAAACAGTTTGGCGATCTTCACCATGAAGGGTTTGCTGAAGCGGTCGAGAATGTCCTGTCCGGCTCGATGAACCAGGAGCGTTCGACGATGTCGTAATTGTATTTATCGGCCATGATCCTGCATTGCTTCAGATCGCTCAATCCCGCACGCTTGCGCTCGATGTCCGGAATCTCTAGAGCGATCCGACCTGTCGGCGGCGGTTGGGTCTTGATGGCGCGAAGTGCCACATGGGTATTTCCGTCGCCGGGATTTCGGATGGCGATGACGACGCAGACCGGGCGCTGCTTGCGGCCTTCGGTCTCACCGCGCTGCTGCCGGGCCCAAGGAGGGATAGGAGATGACTTCGCCGGGCCGGATTCACGACTCATCGTCGTACCCTTCGCCATGGGCCAGCCGATCGAGCGCCTCGTCGAACAGTGCCGCATGTTCGTCGGGCATTTCCGAGATAAGATGGGCGCGGCCCGGGTTGCCGCCGGCGCGCATGCGCTCATAGTGCTCGTAGCTCATCAGCACGAAACGCGGCTTCTTGCGCCGGGTGAGCATGACCGGCTCGCGGCTCGCCGCATCGGTAATATCGCCGATCTGCTTATTCAAGTCGCCTGTCGCAAACTGCTTCATAGCTATGATCTCCGGTGTGCTTCTCCATATAATCCACTATTTCCATCTTTTCCGTCTTTACAGGAAAACGGCGCTCATGCGCCGTCCCCTGAAGCCTGCCAGACCGGGATGCCAAACCGGCGTGCCTTGTCGGCGAGGTTGCCGGTGATGCCGTTTCCCGGAAAGACGATCAATCCGGCTGGCATGACCGAAAGGATCTCGTCGTTGCGCCGGAAGGGAGCGGCTTTGGCGTGCTTGGTCCAATTGGGCTTGAAGGTGATCTGGGTGACCTTGCGGGCTTCCGCCCAGCAGGCGGCGATGCGTTCGGCGCCTCTCGGCGAGCCACCGTGCAGCAGCACCATGTCGGGATACTTGGCATGTGCCTGATCGAGCTTGGCCCAGATCCGCTCAGGATCGTTGTAGTCCATGCCGCCGGCGAACGCGATCTTGGTTCCGCCGGGGATCAGCACCTCGGTTTCGGCGCGGCGGCGGGCGGAAAGGAAGTCCCGGCTGTCGATCATCGCCGCCGTCATGTTGGCGTGGTTGACTTTCGATCCGGTGCGCGGCCGCCAGGACGAGCCGGTCTGCGCCTCAAACAGGTCGGCACTGAAGTCGCGCATGAACTCGAAGCTGTTTCTGCGCTCCAGGAGCGTGATGCCCTCGGCGATGAGGCGTTCGAGCTCGACACTCTTCACCTCCGAGCCGTCCTGCTCGTACTGGCCGGTGCGCTGCGCCTCCTCGTTGCGATCGAGCTCGCGCTGGATCCGTTCGCCGGCGCGATGGAAGAGATTGGGGATCGACCAGAACAGGTCTTCAAGATCGGGTTCCAGCCGGGTTTCTCCGAGCATTTCGGCGAAGGCATCGAAGATCGCAGTGATCGATGAGCGGACCTGCGGCTCCTCCGGCAATGGCCGCGGGTCGGGCTCGTCCTGGAAGGGGCGATAGCCGAAGACCTGCATCTCATAGATGAAGCGGTCAGTCGGGGAGGACGTCTGGTGGGGCTCGAAGCTGTCGTCGGGGTGAAGGATCAGGTCCATGGTGGTCTCCATCGGTTTGGGCCGCGCCTCTCGCGGCCTGACGGCGAACCCAATCACGCGGGCTGAGGCCGGAACCGCAAGCGAAGTGCCGCGGCCCAGCGAAGCGCCGGGCGGCGGAGGGAGGGTTTCTTGACCCGCGAGGAATAGCGGACCGCGCCAGCGGTCTGGTAGGGGAAGAAACCTGACCGACCCGCTGAAGGCCCTAGGCCCCCGTGTTAAGGGTCGCCTCTCGGCAGGCCCGCAGGCGCGCTATCCGGAATGAGGCCAGTGGACCGTCCTTTCGCCCACGCCGTCTGCGCCCCGCCCCTGCCGCTTCCGACCATGCTCACCAGGGCAGGAAGGTCCCTGCATCTTCCGGGATGAGTTGCGCCATGAGGCTTGCGGTCAGCCGGTCCGGGCCCAGCCAGCGAAGATCCTCGTTGAAGTCGCCGAGCTCGGGCGACAGCACCAACGGCAGGATTCCGTCCTCTTGCGCCCGTCGGCTCAATCCCTCGATCCCATGTCGGCCGGCGGCATCCGCGTCGGCGGCGATATAGATGCGCCGGCATCCGGGCGGGAAGCCGAAGGCGGCAAGGTGATTGGCCGTGAGTGCTGCCACCATCGGCATGCCTGGCATCACGTGCGAGAGGGACAACATGGTTTCGAGGCCCTCGCCTGCCGCCATTGCCTGGATAGGTGCATTCACCGGAAAGCAGAAGCGGACGCCATTACCGAGCAACCCGCCGAGCGCGCGACGAGGATCGTCAACCTTGGCCTTACCAGCGCCGTCGGGATCGAGCCAACTGCGATGCACGCCGGTAATCGCGCCGGCAGCGTCAGTCACGGCGGCAATCAAAGCCGGATAACTTGTCGTCCGGCCCGTGACGAGATCGCGATAATAGCAGGTCGGATGGAACCGCAGCGCCGCATGTACGGGTGCACGCAGGATGCCGCGTTCGCGCAAATAGGCGTCGGCAAGCGTTCCCGCCAGCGGCTGTGTCATCCAAAACAGACGGCGCGCCCGCTCAGCCGTGGGCAGCTCGAGCGCCGTTGAATATTTGGCGTCCGTCCAGCGAAACGGCACTGGCTGCGGTCGAGGCAGGCTGAGGAACTGGCGCGCCTCCTCGGCAACGTCCCGGAAGTCGACGAGGCCACAGGTCTCACGGACAAGATCGAGCAGATCCCCGAACTGGCCGGTCGCAGCGTCGGTCCATCGGCCGGCGCGGGGACCGGTTAGATGCACGTAGAGCGACCGGCCCTTGTTGTTGTCGACATCGCCGACGAGCCAGTAGTTGCCGGCCCGGCGGCCGGCGGAAAGATAGTGGCGGCAGACCGCCTCCGCGTCCTGCGCGAGACGGCCTGCCAGATCGGAGGCGGAAAGCATGAGAGACCTCCGTCATGACCGGCGCGCGATGTCGACGAGGCGATGACGCTCGATCAGCTTCGACAGGATCTCCGCTCCCTCATCTGTGACAGGCACGAAGAAGCGTAGCTTCCAATTGATCATCTCGGAGAACAGACCGATCGACCGCAGCCAGTCGCGCATGCCGTCCGTGAAATCGACGAGTTCGACGCGGTACTCGTTCATGACGCGCACACGGCGGAGCGTCATGTCGCCGGCAAGCGCGACGATAGAGGATCCGTCGACCAGCGATGCCCAGGCCTGGTCCGGCGTGATCAGCTTGGTCTGATCGATCCCAAAGTTGCGGCAGAGGCTGGTGAGCCGATCCGGAGCAATGACCCGGCCAACGATCCGTTCGCCGTCATCCGTCTGCAGACGCCGCACCCGGCAGAAATCCTGCGGCAGGAGTTTCCAGATCGGCAGCAACAACCCGCTGACGATGTGCATCGTCGACGTCGAGAATTCCGGCACGGCGGCGACTTCGATATTCCAGGCGAGGACGAACGCTTGTTCGTCAACCTCCTCCCAATTCGTCTCTTCGAGCTGCCGGATCTCGAAGCGGAGCTCGTCCATCGGCCGGATCAGCGACACGCGCGGCTGAATGGAGCCATCGTCCAGCATGATGGAGCGGGTGGGTATCATCACGGCCGCCCGGCCCGACTTGCCATTGACCATCAGCTTCGCGCGTGGATCCTGCTTCACGAGGCTCTGAATCTCCTCGAGCTGCATCGGTGCATTGCGGTCCCTCCTCTCGATGGTCAAGAGATGCGACTGTGCACCGGTGACCGGATGCGTATAGATCAGCCGGCGGTCGGTGATCGTCATACTGTCGGCGGTAATTGTCTCGAGCCCTTTGTCATAAATGCCGGCGGCAATCGCCCCCTCGATTCGTGCAGCCAACAGCTGTTCGAAGGCCTCGAACAGCACGTTCTGCATCGCGATCGTCAGCGCCAGCATGCGATTGAGGAAGGTCTGGATCGGCGGCAGCTCATCCTTCAATCCGCCCTCCTCCGAGATCAGCGACAGGCCGGTGATGCTTTCGAACGTGTCGAGCGAGCAGCCTTCGATCCTGCCGGCATGCAGCAGCATGTAGAATTGCCGCAGCGCGTCGCGGGCATATTGCGATTCCAGATTGTCCTCGGACCGGAACATGCCCTGCCCGCCGGTCTGGCGCTGGCCACGGGTGATGGCGCCGAGGGTGTCGAGACGGCGAGCAATGGTCGAGAGGAAGCGTCGTTCGGCCTTGACGTTGGTGGCGATCATCCGGAAGCGCGGCGGCTGTTTCTGGTTGGTGCGATGGCTGCGCCCAAGCCCCTGGATCGCGACATCGGCACGCCACCCAGCTTCCAGCAGGTTATGCAAGCGGAGGCGCTGATTTTTGGCGGCGAGATCAGCGTGGTAGGATCTGACGGTTCCGCCGGCGTCACTGAAGACGAGAATGCCCTTTTCGTCATCCATGAAGGCACGCGCCTCGTCGAGATTGGCGCTACTCGGCCGGCTCTGCACGGCATAGCGCGCGATCGCGCTGCTGTCCTCTCGGCGAACGATACGGCGGGAGCGGCCGGTGATCTCGGCCACCTTCTCGGTTCCGAAGTGCTGGACGATCTGGTCAAGGGCGGTCGGGATGGCCGGCAGACTGCCCAAGGTTTCGACCAGCTCGTCGCGTCGCCGTTCGGCCTCCCGGCAGATGACAGGGTTGCCATTCGCGTCATGAACGGGCCGGGAGCTGAGATTGCCCTCGACGTCGGAGAATTCCTCGAAGAGCTGCACCGGGAAGGAGTGCATCAGGTAATCGATGACATATTCCCGCGGCGTCACGTCGACCTGCAGATCGCCCCATTCCTCGGTCGGGATCTGCGCCAACCGACGCTCTGTCAAAGCCGCTCCCGTCGAGACGAGCTGGATGATGGCAGCATGACCATCGTCCAAATCTGCAGCGGTTGCCTTGAGCAGGGCCGGCGTCT
>Ga0268287_100231_pt1 | contig 25047 bp, 21 predicted proteins | sample MetcocultureR3M_FD_191348 | JGI IMG/M metagenome (GOLD analysis project Ga0268287, IMG submission 191348) | Soil microbial communities from Anza Borrego Desert, Southern California, United States - Methanotrophic co-culture R3-M | ecosystem: Environmental > Terrestrial > Soil > Desert | place... | reverse complement strand
CAGCTCGAGCGCGACCCGCGCGACTTCGTGGCCAATCCCGACGGCAAGATCACGGTGGTCGAGTTCTTCGACTACAACTGCGCCTACTGCAAGATCGCCGCCCCGGAGGTCGTGAAGCTGATCCAGGAGAACCCGGACGTCCGGTTCGTCTTCAAGGAATTCGCCTTCCAGACTCCCGATTCCATCGAGGCGGCGCACATCGCCCTGACGCCGCAGGCCAAGGCCAAGGGGCTCGAGCTGCACCGCCTGCTGATGGCTCAGAAGCCGCTCAACCAGGCCGCCATCGACCGGTCCCTGCGCGAGGCCGGCGTCGATCCCGCCGCGGCCCGGGCGGCGGCCAAGGACCCCGCGATCGAGCGCCAGCTGCTGGACGTGCGCGCCCTCGCCCAGGCGCTGCACATCGACGGCACGCCGGCCTTCGTGGTCGGCGACAAGGTCATCCCCGGCGCCGATATCGAGGCTCTGAGGGCGGCCATCGCCGCCGCCAAGGCCACGGACCTCAAGCGTCCGTCTGGAAATCCCTCCTAGGCCCTCCCCTTACGTCCCGGCGCCCGCGTAGGATCGTCGTTCTCTGGGGAGGGGGACGATGGCGGAACGGGTCGTCGTGATCGGCGCCGGCATGGCCGGCCTTTGGACCGCGCTGGCGCTCGCGCCCACCGGCCGCGAGGTGATCCTGCTCGAGCGGGACCCGCCGCCGCCGGACGACGATCCGGACGTGGCCTTCGAGACCTGGGCCCGTCGCGGGGTCGGCCAGCTCCGCCACAGCCACGCCTTCCTCGCCCGCCTGCGGCTGCTCATCCGGGACCGTCATCCCGAGCTGCTGGCTGAGCTCCACGCCGCCGGCTGCCGCGACCTGGGCCTCGACGGCTCGCTCACCGCCAGGCATCGCGAGCGCTACGTCCCGAAGCCCGTGGACGAGGATCTCGTCATCCTGACCAGCCGGCGCACGACCCTGGAGCTGGTCATGCGGCGCTACGTGGCGCGCCTGCCGGGGGTCACGATCCGGTCCGGCGCCTTCGTGCGCGAACTCGTCGTCGAGCCCGGCCCGGTCCCGCGCGTGACGGGCGTTCGCCTCGACGACAGCGTGCTTTCCGCCGACGTGGTCGTGGACGCCGCCGGCCGCACCTCGCCGGCGACCGAGCAGCTCGCCGCCGCGGGCGCGCCGGTCCGCGAGGATTCCGAAGGCGCCGGGGTCATCTACTTCACCCGCTTCTACCGGCTGCGGCCGGGCGCCGAGGAGCCGCCCCGGGGTCAGGCCCCGTCCAACGGCGACCTCGGCTATCTGAAGTTTGGGGTCTTTCCCGGGGACAGCGGCTGGTTCTCGATCACCCTGTGCACGCCCGAGATCGAGGAGGAGCTGCGCAAGGCGATCGTGGATCCCGCGGTGTTCGACGCCGTGTGCCGCGCCCTGCCCGGCCCTGCCCGCTGGATCGAGCCCGAGCGGGCCGAGGGCGCGAGCCGCGTGTTCGGCATGGGTCAGCTGGAGAGCCGCTGGCGGGACTTCGCGCCGGGCGGGCGCGCGGCCGTGCACGGCTTCTTCGCGCTTGGCGACAGCCTGGTGCGCAGCAATCCTCTCTACGGCCGCGGCTGCTCCTTCGCCGCGGTCTCGGCCGAACTGCTGCGGGAGGCCCTCGATGCGGGCTCGGATCCCGAGGCCCGGCTTGTCCGCTACGTCGCGGGCCTCGAGCGCGAGCTTCGCCCCTACTACGAGGTCATGCGCGACGCCGACCGCACCGCCCTGCGCCGGGCGCGCCAGGCCCTGCTGGGAGCCCGGCCCAGCCTCCGCGGCCGGATGGTGAAGAGCTTCCTGGACGACGGCGTGGCGATCGCCCTGCGGGAGGACGTCGACCTGCTGCGCGCGTTCCTGCGGGGCTTCCACATGCTGGAGCATCCCCAGGCGTGGCTGAAGCGGCCGGCCAATCTCGCGAAGGTCCTGGCGACCTGGGCCCGGCCGCGCCGGACCAAGGCCTATCCGCCCAAGCTGGGACCCGATCGGCGCGAGATGCTCTCGGCCCTGGGCCTGCCGGCCGAGGCCGACGCGGCGCGGCTGCTCGGCGCCTGAGCCGCCCTCAGTCCGGCTTGGGCTCGGCCGGGCCGGCGAACAGGCCGCCCTGCGCCATCTGCTCGCGGACCGCCTCGGGATCGAGGGCGCTGGCCTTGTCCAGCTCGGCGATCTCCTCGGGAACGAACCAGTGCAGCCGCTCGGAGTGGTAGGCTTCCCACACCACCTTCGCGACCTCGGACGGGTGCATCGCCCGGAACATCCCGTCCTTTGGCGCGGCCTCGGCGACGCCCGGCGGCAGGATCGGCGTGTCAATCACGCCCGGAAGGACGTCGGCGACGCGGATGCCCAGGGCCCGGAATTCCACCGACAGGGCTTCGGTCAGCCCCTTCACCGCGTGCTTGGTCGCCGAATAGACCGCGATCCCCGGCATGCCGAAGGTCGCCGACGAGGACGACGTGGTGAAGCAGAGGGAGTTGGGCGTCGCCTTCAGCAGCGGCACGGCCTCGTAGATGCCGTTCAGCACGCCGATCAGGTTCACCTGCACCACGGCCAGGATGTCCTCGAAGGGCTGCTGGTGGAACGGCCCGCCCCGGCCGATCCCCGCGTTGTTGTAGAGGATGTCCAGCCGCCCGCCCGCGGCGGGAGCGAAGTCGTCCAGCGCCGCCCGGAAGTCCATCCGGTCGGTGACGTCGAGGCGTCGGGTCAGGCAGTTCTCGGCCCCGAGCTCGGCCTGCAAGTCCTTCAGCCCCTCGGTGTTGACGTCGTAGGCGCCGACGAACCAGCCCTTCTCGGCGAACAGCAGCGCCGTCTCGCGGCCCATGCCCGAGGCCGCGCCGGTGATGAAGATCGACTTGCGGCTCATCAGATCAGGCCCGACAGCGGCGAGGACGGCTCGGCGTACATCCGCTTGGGCATGCGGCCGGCCAGATAGGCCTCGCGGCCGGCGATCACGGCGTGGCGCATGGCGCGGGCCATGCGGATCGGATCCTTGGCCTCGGCGATGGCGGTGTTCATCAGCACCGCGTCGCAGCCCAGCTCCATGGCGATCGTGGCGTCCGAGGCCGTGCCGACGCCCGCGTCGACCAGCACCGGCACCTTGGCCTGCTCGATGATGAGCGCGAGGTTCAGGGCGTTCTGGATGCCCCGCCCCGAGCCGATCGGCGCGGCGGCCGGCATGATGGCGGCGGCCCCCGCCTCCTCCAGCTTCTTGGCGTAGACCGGATCGTCCGAGCAGTAGACCATCACCTGGAAGCCGTCCGCGATCAGCAGCTTCAGCGCCCGCAGCGTCTCCTCCATGTCGGGCAGGAGATGCTTGGTGTTGGACAGGACCTCCAACTTCACCAGGTCCCAGCCCCCCGCCTCGCGCGCCAGGCGCAGGGTGCGGATGGCGTCCTCGCCGGTGAAGCAGCCCGCGGTGTTGGGCAGGAAGGTGAAGCGGTCGGGCTTCACATGGTCCACCAGCATCGGCTGGCTGGGATCGGAAAGGTTCACCCGCCGCACCGCCACCGTGACGATCTCGGCCCCGGCGGCCTCGGCCGCGGCGGCGTTCTGGGCGTAGTCCTTGTACTTGCCGGTGCCGACGATCAGGCGCGAACGGAACGTGCGGCCGGCGACCGCCCAGGTGTCCTCGCTCTGGACAGATCCATCCATGTCAGCCGCCTCCGATGAAATGCACGATCTCGATCCGGTCGCCCTCGGCGAGCGTCGTGGCCGAATAGGCCGACCTCGGCACGATCTCCAGGTTCCGCTCCACGGCCACCTTCCGCGGGTCCAGGCCCAGCGCGTTCACCAGCGCCGCCACGTCGGCGACGTCGTGAAACGTGCGGGTCTCTCCGTTGACGGTCAGGTTCATTGCGGCGGTCGCTCCGGTCGGCTTGCTTGTGGCCTCCGCCGCCTCCCGTTACAAGACGCCGGAATCGACGGCGGAGCCGAATGTCGAAACCGATCTATGTGCTGAGCGGTCCCAATCTCAACCTCCTGGGAACCCGCGAGCCCGAGATTTACGGACATCAGACCCTGGACGACGTCCGCCGCCTCTGCGAGGCGCGTGCGAAGTCCCTGGGGCGCGAGATCGTGTTCCGTCAGTCCAACCACGAGGGCGAACTGATCGACTGGATCCAGGAAGCCCGCGAGAAGGCGTGCGCCCTGGTGATCAATCCCGCCGGCTACGGCCACACCTCGGTGGCCATTCTCGATGCGCTGAAGGCCGTGGGCCTGCCGGTGGTGGAATGCCACCTGTCGAACCCCGCCGCGCGCGAGACGTTCCGCCGCAAGACGTATGTTTCCCTCGCCGCCACCGGGGTCGTCTCCGGTTTCGGCGCGGTGAGCTATGAACTGGCCGTAGAGGCCGCCGCGGGCCTGGCCCGCTAATCCAAGCCTACAAGGAAAAAGGGTCGTTCCATGGCTAGCAGTCCGAAGGCGCCCGCCGATCCGATCGACGCGCGCCTGGTGCGCAAACTGGCCGACATCCTCACCGAGACGGGCCTCTCCGAGATCGAGGTCGAGGTCGAGAACGCCGGGCTCAAGATCCGCGTCGCCAAGACGCTGACCGCCGCCGTGCAGGTGGCCGCTCCGGCGCCCGTGGCGCACGCCGCGCCCGTCCATGCCGCCGCGCCGGCCGCGCCCGCGGAGGCCGCCGCCCCGGCCGCCCCCGCCCGGGCGAAGGGCGACGAGGTGAAGTCGCCGATGGTGGGCACCGTCTACCTGCAGCCCCAGCCGGGCGCCGATCCCTTCGTCAAGGTGGGCGACACCGTCCAGGCCGGGCAGACCCTGTTCATCGTCGAGGCGATGAAGACCATGAACCCGATCCCCGCCCCGAAGTCGGGCAAGATCGTCGAGATCCTGGTCGAGGACGCCCAGCCGGTGGAGTTCGGCGAGCCGCTCGCCATCATCGAGTAGGCCGATGTTCGACAAGATCCTGATCGCCAACCGCGGCGAGATCGCACTCCGCGTCCATCGCGCCTGCAAGGAGATGGGCATCGCGACCGTCGCGGTGCACTCCGAGGCCGATTCCGGCGCCATGTGGGTGCGGCTGGCGGACGAAAGCGTCTGCATCGGCCCGCCGCCGGCCGCCAAGAGCTACCTCAACATCCCGGCGATCATCGCCGCGGCCGAGATCACCGGCGCTCAGGCGATCCATCCCGGCTACGGCTTCCTATCCGAGAACGCCCGCTTCGCCGAGATCGTGAACGCCCACGGCTTCACCTTCATCGGACCCAAGCCCGAGCACATCAAGCTGATGGGCGACAAGATCACCGCCAAGCAGGCGGTGAAGGACGCCGGCATCCCGGTCGTGCCCGGCTCCGACGGGGCGGTGACGACCGAGGAGGAGGCCTTCGCCGCGGCCAAGGCCATCGGCTTCCCGGTCCTCATCAAGGCCGCCGCGGGCGGCGGCGGGCGCGGCATGAAGGTGGCCCGCAACGAGGAGGAGCTGGTCGAGGCGGTCCAGACCGCCCGGTCCGAGGCCAAGGCCGCCTTCGGCGACGACGCCATCTACATGGAGCGCTATCTCCAGACCCCGCGGCACATCGAGCTGCAGGTGGTCGCCGACAGCCACGGCAACGTGGTGCACCTGGGCGAGCGCGACTGCTCGCTGCAGCGCCGTCACCAGAAGGTGCTGGAGGAGGCCCCCTCCCCGGTCATCGACGCCGCGGCCCGCGAGAAGATCGGCAAGGTCGTGGTCGATGCGGTGCGCGCCATCGGCTACCTCGGCGTCGGCACCATCGAGTTCCTGTACGAGGACGGCGAGTTCTTCTTCATCGAGATGAATACCCGCCTGCAGGTGGAGCATCCGGTCACCGAGGCCATCACCGGCATCGACCTGGTGCGCGAGCAGATCCGCATCGCCGCCGGCGAGCCGCTGTCGTTCCGCCAGGAGGACGTGGTGTTCGAAGGCCACGCCATCGAGTGCCGGATCAACGCCGAAAACCCGAAGACCTTCACACCCTCGCCCGGCCTGGTGACCGATTACCACGCCCCGGGGGGCCTGGGCGTGCGCATGGATAGCGCGCTCTACGCCGGCTATTCGATCCCGCCCTACTACGACAGCCTGGTGGGCAAGCTGATCGTCCATGGCCGCGACCGGGAAGAGTGCATCGCCCGCCTCTGCCGCTGCCTCGGCGAGGTGGTGGTCGGCGGCATCGACACCAACATCCCGCTGTTCCAGGAGCTGCTGGTCAATCCGGAGATCGTCCGCGGCGACTACAACATCCATTGGCTGGAGCGCTGGATGAAGGCCCAGGCGGAGTCCGCCTAGGCCTCGCGCCGCCCCGCCCGCCGCGCTAGGCGTATCGCATGGCGGAGTTCGACGCCCGCGACCTCCTGGACTGCTACGCCCGCGGGGTGTTCCCGATGGCCGACGCGCGGGAGGACGCCCGGGTCTTCCTGATCGATCCCGAGCGCCGCGGCGTGATCCCGCTCGAGGCCTTCCACGTCCCCCGGCGACTGGCGCGGACGGTGCGGGGCGATCCCTTCGAGATCCGCATCGATGCGGCCTTCCACGACGTCGTGCTGGCTTGCGCCGCATCGGGGCCCGGCCGGACCGAGACCTGGATCAACCGGCCTATCGAGCAGCTGTACCTTGAGCTCCACGAACTCGGCTTCGCCCACAGCGTCGAATGCTGGCAGGGAGAGCGGCTGGTCGGCGGCCTCTACGGCGTGTCGCTGCAGGGGGCGTTCTTCGGCGAGAGCATGTTCTCCCGCGTGCGCGACGCCTCGAAGGTCGCGCTCGTGCACCTCGTCGCGCGGCTGATCGCGGGCGGCTTCACGCTGCTGGACGCCCAGTTCATGACCGAGCACCTGGCGCAGTTCGGCGCCCGGGAGATTCCCCGCCGGGAGTACCATCGGCGGCTGGACCGGGCCCTCGCCGCCCCGGCGGACTTCTACGCCTTGGGCGCGGCCGCCCCTTCAGCCGACGGCGCGGGGCGGTTGGCCCTGCAGCTGATCACCCAGGCGTCGTAGGTGGCGTGCTCCATCGGGTTCAGACCCGGGGACGATGCGTACATCCACCCCCTGAACGCCTGCCGCGGCGGCGGCGTGGGCCGGCCCGGCTGCGGCCGGGGCTGGGAATCGATGGTCACGTAGGCGACCGCATCCTCGACCGGCTCGTCGGGCGCCGAGCGCTCGCAGGCCCGCACGGTGAAGATCAGGCCTTTCCAGCGGACCGGCCGACCCACCGGCGCTTCGAACTTCAGGGTCTCGGCGCTGACCTTGTCCAGCGCCTGCAGGACCGCGGTGTCGTACCGGGCCCGGCGAATCGGCGCCTCCACGGGCTTCTCGGCCACCTGCTCCGTCGGCGGGGCCGCGGGCTCGACCTCTTCCTGCTTCACCGGCGGCACCTCGATGGGCGCCGGCGGCGGAATGTCGATCGGGGGGGCTTCCTCGGCCGGGATGCTGGCCGGCCCGGGCGGCGCTTCCGCCGGGGTCGGCTGGACCGCCGGCGGCTGCGCCGGCTGGGCCACGACGACGGTCGAGATGAGGCCGCCCGCCAGCGCCGCGGCGGACGCGACGCGCTTCAGGTGCTGCGAAGCGGGCAAGCGCGGCTTCACGGCTATTCCGGGGTCCACGCCTCGTAGTCGCCGGTGGCGCGCTGGCGCTCGCCGCCGCGGGCGAGGGAGCCCTTCGGTCGGTAGGCGTAGATGGTCCCCGACAGGTTCGGCCGGTGCTCCTTCTCCCAGCGCTTGCGCGGCAGGGGCGCCGTCGTCGGCGGCTCTTCGAAGGTGTGATGCAGCCAGCCGTGCCAGTCCGGCGGAACCTTGGACGCCTCGGCGTAGCCGTTGAACACCACCCAGCGCCGCTTGCGCTTGGGATCGTAGCTGTCCCGCGTGTCCTTGGCCTCGTAGTAGCGGTTGCCGAAATCGTCCTGCCCGACGAAGACGCCGCGCTTGGCGATCGTGAACCGGACGCCGGCGGTGGCGCCGTTCCACCAGGTGAAGATGGTCTTGAGGACGGACACTAAGACGCTCTTTGGGCTTGCGAATGCGCGCGGACTATAGGGGCGCCTCCCGGGGGCGTCCAGCACCCGACGCCGGCATCTTCCGAGTCGATATGTTGGGGATGACTGCCCTCTCGACCCCAACATCTATTGCCGTCGGCCGCTGGGCGGCCCTACCCTGCCCGCAGGGGAGTCGATGATGGGCGATCAAGCCTCGCGCGTGGGAATCGAAGGCCGCCTGCTCGAGCGGCCCCAAGGCGTCGTCGAGGTCGAGGCGCCGGCGCACTGGAGCAGCGCCCGGGTCGAGGCCTGGCTGGACTGGGCAGGCGGGCGTCCCGACCTGCCGGCGGCCATCGTCGATCAAGCGGCCGCCCTCACCGCCAATGCGCAGGCCGCGGGCCTGCTGAAGGATCTGCGCGCCCGCACCCATTTCCGCGAGGCGCTCACCGAGGCGATGCTGCTGGGCGCCGTCGCCCTGGCCCCCGCCCCCTCCGTCGCCCCTCTCGCGACCGCCGACGCCGGCGCTCCGGACTTCCTCCGCAGCGTGCAGGCGTTCGAGAGCCGGTTCCGCGCCGATCAGGCCGCGGAGGCCGCCGCCCGGCTGCTGGCGGCCCGGCTCCAGGCGGTGATGGACTCGATCCTGCGCTGCGAAGGCGACGCCGAGGCCTGCGCGGATCCGGCCCGGAACAGCAGCCTGGCCCGCGCCGCCGAGGCCGCCCGCGCGGCCGGCGCCGCGGACGCGATGATCCTGGAGGCCATCGCTCTCGCGGGCGCCGGCGAGAGCGCGTGGCCCGCCCCGCCCGAGGCCGAGCCGCCGACCGCCAAGGGGCTCGTCGTCCGCCTCGACGCCTTCGACGGACCCGCTGGGGCGGCGACGGCGCGAGCCGCCTGGACCACGGGTCACGTCCTGGTCGCCCGGACGCCCGCCGACGCCGAGGCCCTGATGGCGCTCGCCGCAGCGCCGCGGGGGGGCGTCGACCTCATGGCCTTCTTCGGCGAGACCGGCTTCGACTGGGACGTCTTCGAGGGCGCGGTGCAGCTCGCCGCCACTGCGCTCGCCGCGAACGGCGGGTCCGGCCTCCTCGCGCTGGCGAACCTGGGGGATTGGCTGGCGGCGCAGGGATATGCCTACGACAGCGAGGCCGCCAGGACCGCCGCCCGCCAGCTCTACGAACGGGCTCGCGCCGCGCTCGACGAGACCGGGCTCGGCGAGACCGGGCCAGGCGAGACCGGGCCGGCGTGCCGGCTGGCGGCGCTGAGCGGTCCGGAGCTCGCGCTGCGACTGGGCGGCCCGCTCGACGCCGGGCCGTGGCTGGGGCCGATCACCGCGGCCGAGACGGCCGACGGCGAGATCCTGCGGGTCCTCTCGGATGCGGCGCTGCGCGCGCTTGCGGCCACGAATGCGGACCGGGACGCGGTGGAGGCGGCCTGCCTGGGCCGCCGCAGCCTGACCGACGCGCCGGGCGTGAACCTCCAGTCCCTCGCCGCCTGCGGCTTCTCGGACCTTGAGATCGGCGCCGCCATCGCCGAGCTGCCCTTCGTGGGCCGGCTCGCCGAAGCGTTCGCGCCCGCCGTGCTCGGCGAAGGCTTCCTGCGCGACGTGCTCGGCGCGAGCCCCGAGCAGCTCGCCGACCCCGGCTTGGACGTGCTCGCCCTGGCCGGGTTCTCGTCCGAGGATGTCGCCGCCGCCGAGCGCCACGTCCTCGGGGGCGACGGCCTCGATGGCGCGCCGGGCCTGACCGAGGCCCAGCAGGCGGTCTTCCGATCCCGCGACGAGACCGGTCCGGCGGCCGTCGCGGCCATGATGCAGGTCTTGCGCCCCGCCCTGGGCGTTCCGCCGGTGCTGGAGGTGGTCCTGCCGTGGCGGGCCACGCCGGGGGACGTGCTGGCGGCGATGGAGGCTGCGGAGGCGCCGGTGCGCGTGCGGCGGGAGCCTGCGCCTGCGGACGCCGTGCTCGACCTGCCCGCCTTCGCCGACCTGCCCGAGCGCCGCGGACCCGCGTCCGAGCCCGAGGAACGCGTCGTCGAGCGTATCGTCGAGCGCGACCGGACTCGCCGCAAGCTGCCCGACCGCCGCAAGGGCTACATCCAGAAGGCCTCGGTCGGCGGCCACAAGGTCTACATCCACACCGGCGAGTATGACGACGGCGAGCTCGGCGAGATCTTCATCGACATGCACAAGGAAGGCGCGGCCTTCCGCTCGCTGATGAACAACTTCGCGATCGCGATCTCCATCGGCCTGCAGTACGGCGTGCCGCTGGACGAGTTCGTGGACGCCTTCGTCTTCACGCGCTTCGAGCCCGCCGGCCCGGTTACGGGCAACGACTCGGTGAAGTCGGCCACGTCCATCCTCGACTACATCTTCCGCGAGCTCGGGATCAGCTACCTGGGCCGCGCGGACCTCGCCAGCGCCGACCCCGGCGAGCTGAACGCCGACGGACTGGGACGGGGCAAGGCCGACGACGACGGCGACCCGGGCCTGGGCCCCGAGGTCCCGCAGCCGGCGTCGCGCTTCATCTCGCGCGGATTCTCCCGCGGCTCGACGCCCGACAACCTCGTCTTCCTGCCCACCGCCAATCGCAACGCGGGCCCCGCTGCGCTGGAGGCGGCCGAGGTCTGCGCCGCCTGCGGCGACATCGCGGTCGTGCGCAAGGGCCAGGCGATGATCTGCGAGACCTGCGGCTCGCGGGCGGGCCGCGCCGAGGATCAGGCGCGCTAAGTCCCTCTAAGTTACCGCGATTTAAGTGGTGTTCGGCGTCCCGCCAGCGCAGAGGTGACGCCGGACTCCTGAGAGGATCGCCCCTGTGACGACGCGTTCCGCCCGCCTGCTCCTCGCCAGCGCCGCCTTCGCGGCCGCCGCCGCCGTGGCCGGCCAGGCCGCTGCGTTCGGCGACAAGGAGATCGCGCGCCAGACCTCGTTCGGCGGCTCGTGCGTGAAGTGCGAGCTGTCGGGCCGCAATCTGGCCGGCGCGCGGATCGTCGGGGCCAACTTCTCGGGCGCGGCGCTGGTGGGGGCCAACCTGCGGGAGGCCAAGTTCCAGGCCTCCAGCTTCGCGGGGGCCGACCTGTCGCGGGCCGACCTGAGCGACGCCGGAATGAGCGGCGCCAACTTCTCGGGCGCCAATCTCTCCAGCGCCCGGCTGCGGTCGACCGAAGCCCGCGGCGTGCACTTCGGCTCGGCGAACCTGACCCGCGCCGATCTCTCTGACGTGGAAGCCACGGGCGCCAACTTCAGCCGGGCCGTCATGACCAATGCGGTGCTGCGCGCCGCCGAGATCCGCGGCGGCCACTTCGGCTCGGCGAACCTCACCAACGCCATCCTGAACGACGTCGAGGCGGCGGGCGCGAACTTCAGCCGCGCCGTACTGCGCGGCGCGAGCTTTCGCGCCGCCTCCCTCAAGGCGACCCACCTGAGCAAGGTTGACGCCACCGGCGCGAACTTCCAGGACGCCGACCTCGTCGCCGCCGATCTTTCAGGCGGCCGGTTCGACCGGGCGTCCTTCCGCGCGGCCGAGCTGAAGACCGCGAACCTCTCGGGGGCCACCTTCGACGGAGCGGACTTCCGCGACGCCGGCCTGCGGCGGACGGTGATTGCGGGGGCCGACCTGTCGCGCGCGCGAGGCCTGACCCAGGATCAGCTCGACGACGCCTGCGGCGATGCCCGCACCAAGCTTCCGCGCGGACTGGTCGCGAAGACCTGCCACGGGGTGCGCGTGATCGTCAGGCCGCGCACGCCGCCGCCGCCCGATCCGCCGGAGCCCCCGGCGCCCCCGGAGGCGCCCCGCTACTTCGTGGCGATCGGCGAGTAGCCGTAAGGCCCCTTAGCCTCAGGCCTTGATCGGCGGGGCCAGCCGGATGTGCAGCTCCTTGAGCTGCTTCTCGGAGACCTCGGACGGCGCGTTCATCAGCAGGTCCTGGCCCTGCTGGTTCAGCGGGAACGCGATGACCTCGCGGATGGCCGTCTCGCCAGCCAGCAGCATGACGATCCGGTCGATGCCGGGCGCCAGGCCGCCGTGCGGCGGCGCGCCGTGCCGGAACGCGTTCAGCATGCCGCCGAACTGCTCCTCGACCACCTCGGGGCCGTAGCCCGCGATCTCGAAGGCCTTGAGCATCACGTCCGGCCGGTGGTTCCGGATCGCGCCCGAGCACAGCTCGTGGCCGTTGCAGACGATGTCGTACTGGTAGGCGACGATCTCGCCCGGCTCCTTGTTCAGGAGCGCGTCCAGCTCGCCCTGCGGCATCGAGAAGGGGTTGTGCGAGAAGTCGTACTTCTTCTCTTCGTCGCTCCACTCGAACATCGGGAAATCGACGATCCAGCAGAACTCGAAGCGGCCCTCGTCGATCAGCTTCAGGTCCGTCCCGACCTTGGTCCGGGCCGCGCCGGCGAACTTGTAGAAGACCTTGGGGTCGCCCGCGACGAAGAACGCCGCATCGCCCTGCCCCAGGCCCAGCGCCTTCATCAGGCCGTCGGTCTTCTCGGGACCGAGGTTCTTGGCGATCGGCCCGCCCCAGCCGCCCTGGTCGTCGGACCAGAAGATGTAGCCGAGGCCCGGCTGGCCCTCGCCCTGCGCCCAGCTGTTCATGCGGTCGCAGAAGGCGCGGCTGCCGCCCTTCGGGCCGGGGATCGCCCAGACGGCGTTCTTGGCGTCCTCGAGGATCCGCGCGAACAGGCCGAAGCCGCCGCCGCGGAAGTGCTCGGAGACGTCCTGCATCTCGATCGGGTTGCGCAGGTCGGGCTTGTCCGAACCGTACTTGGCGATCGCCTCGCGATAGGGGATGCGCGGGAACGGGTACGGGGTGACCGGCTTGCCCTCGCCGAACTCGGTGAAGACGCCGTGCATCACCGGCTCGATGGCCGCGAAGACGTCGTCCTGGGTGACGAAGCTCATCTCCACGTCGAGCTGATAGAACTCGAGGCTGCGGTCGGCCCGCAGATCCTCGTCGCGGAAGCAGGGGGCGATCTGGAAATAGCGGTCGAAGCCCGAGACCATCAGCAGCTGCTTGAACTGCTGGGGCGCCTGGGGCAGCGCGTAGAACTTGGTCGGGTGCAGGCGCGAGGGCACGAGGAAGTCGCGCGCGCCCTCGGGCGAGCTCGCCGTCAGGATCGGCGTCTGGAACTCCAGGAAGCCCTGGTCGATCATCCGGCGGCGGATCGACTGGATCACCTGGCTGCGCAGCACGATGTTCCGGTGCAGCGTCTCGCGGCGTAGGTCGAGGTAGCGGTACTTCAGCCGGATGTCCTCGGGGTACTCCGGCTCGCCGAAGACCGGCAGCGGCAGCTCGGCGGCTTCCGACAGCACCTCAACCTGACGGACCACGACCTCGATCTCGCCGGTCGGCAGGTTGGGGTTCACCGTTTCGGCCGAGCGGGCCACCACCTCGCCGTCCACGCGGATCACGCTCTCGGCGCGGACGTGCTCGACGAGGTCGAATCCCGGCGTCGATGGGCTCACCACGAGCTGCGTCAGCCCGTAGTGGTCGCGCAGGTCGATGAAGATCAGGCCGCCGTGGTCGCGCTTGCGGTGGACCCAGCCCGAGAGGCGGACCGTCGAGCCCGTGTCGGAAGCGCGGAGTTGGCCGCAGGTGTGGGTGCGGTAGAGGTGCATGAAAAGCTGCGGAAATCGGCTGTTTTGCGAGGCGCGGAAGGGCGCATGCGCATCCCGGCTTGTCAAGCACGGCTGAGGTCCCGGGGGCGCTTGACTACCCCGGCCGAGCGCCCTCAACTCGCGCCGCAAAGTTCGGGGGAGCCTGAGTGCCACACATCCTCAAGGCCGCGGTCGCGGCCAGCCTGGCGGCGAGCCTCGCCGCCTGCGCCACCACGCCCGACGAGGCCGCCAAGCCCGCGCCGGCCGCCAAGTCGGCGCTGCCGAAGGGCCTGGAGGCCCGCGGCGACGTCTTCGCCAGCACCTACCAGCCCCTGCCCGGCCGCCCGACGGCCATCGTGGGCGGGACGGTCCTCACGGCCACCGGCCAGCGGATCGAGAACGGCATGGTGCTGATCCGCGACGGCCGCATCGAGCGTGTCGGCCCGGCCGCCGAGCCGCCGGCCGGCTACGAGGTGGTCGACGCCCGCGGCCGCTGGGTGACGCCCGGCGTGATCGACGCCCACTCGCACATGGGCGTCTACCCTTCTCCCGGCGTGCAGGCGCACTCGGACGGCAACGAGATCACCGACCCCAACACCGCCCAGGTGTGGGCCGAGCACTCGGTCTGGCCGCAGGACCCCAACTTCAACCTGGCGCGCGCCGGCGGCGTGACGACGGTCCACATCCTGCCCGGCTCGGCGAACCTGTTCGGCGGGCGCGGCGTCACCCTGCGCAACGTGCCGGCCCGCACGACCCAGGCGATGAAGTTCCCCGGCGCGCCCTACACGCTGAAGATGGCGTGCGGCGAGAACCCCAAGCGCGTCTATGGCGGCCGCAACCGCTCGCCCTCGACGCGGATGGGCAACGTCGCCGGCTACCGCGCCGCCTGGATCAACGCCGCCGACTATGGCCGCAAGTGGGACGCCTACCGCCGCAAGAGCGAGGACGGCGAGAAGGCCGATCCGCCGAAGCGCGACCTGCAGCTCGACACCCTGCTGGGCGTGCTGAAGGGCGACATCCTCGTCCAGAACCACTGCTATCGGGCCGACGAGATGGCCCAGATGATCGATGTGGCCGACGAGTTCGGCTACCGCATCACCTCGTTCCACCACACCACCGAGGGCTACAAGATCGCCGACGTGCTGGCCAAGCGCGACATCTGCGCCGCCACCTGGGCGAACTGGTGGGGCGGCAAGCTGGAGCAGTTCGACGGCATCGAGGCCAACGCTGCGCTCGTCCACGCCGCCGGCGGCTGCGCGATCATCCACTCGGACGATCCCGACCTCATCCAGCGACTGAACCAGGAGGCCGCCGAGGCCCTGGCCGCCGGCCGCGACGCCGGCCTGCAGATCAGCGAGGCCGAGGCCATCGGCTGGATCACCGCCAACCCCGCCAAGGCGCTGGGCGTCCTGAAGGAGACCGGCACCCTGGAGCCCGGCAAGCGGGCCGACGTGGTCCTCTGGGACAAGAACCCCTTCTCGGTCTACGCCCGCGCCGAGCGCGTGTGGATCGACGGCGGCGTCGCCTACGGCCGCCACGACCCGGCCTTCCAGGCCAAGTCGGACTTCGAGATCGGCCTGGGAGGCCTGCGATGAGACGCCCGCTCGCCGCGCTCGCGGCCCTCTGCTCGCTCGCGGTCGCGGGGACCGCCGCGGCCGCCACCATCGCCGTCACCAACGCCCGGGTGCTGACCGCAGGCCCGGCCGGCGAGATCGCCAGCGGCACGGTCCTCGTCCGCGACGGCAAGATCGTCGCCGTCGGCCCATCGGTCGCCGTGCCCGCCGGCGCCCAGGTCGTCGACGCCAAGGGCGGCGTCGTCACCCCCGGCTTCGTGGCCGCCAACAGCATCCTGGGCGCCGTCGAGATCGGCATGCTCGGCACCGACGCCGCCGTCGACAACCCCGAACTGTCGGCCGCCTTCGACATCTCGTACGCCCTGAACCCCGACTCGTTCGTGATCCCGGTCGCCCGGCTGGGCGGGATCACCAGCGCGATCGTCACGCCCCGTCCGGGCCGCGGCGGAGGCGGCGACGACGGCCACAGCCACGACGGCGCCGAGGACCTGACGGCCGGCGGCGGCGCCTCGGAGCACACCCACGGCCTGTTCTCGGGCCAGGCGGCGGTGATCCAGCTGGCGCAGGGCCAGGACCCGCTGGTCAAGGCCAAGGTCGCCATGGTGGCCCCCTTCGGCGCCCGCGGCGCGGCGCTGTCGGGCGGGGCCCGCGGCGCCCAGATCGTCCTTCTCAAGACCGTGCTGCAGGACGTCCGCGCCTACGCCCGCAACAAGGCCGCCTACGAGCGCGCCGGCTACCGCGACCTGGCGCTCAGCCGGGCCGACCTGGAGGCGCTGATCCCGGTGGTCGAGGGCCGCCTGCCGCTGCTGGCCGTGGCCAACCGCGCCTCCGACATCCGCGCCGTCCTGCGGCTGGCCCGCGAGGAGAACCTGAAGGTCATCCTCTCGGGGGCGACCGAGGGCTGGCGCGTGGCCGACGAGATCGCCGCGGCCGGCGTTCCCGTCATCCTCAACCCGATCCAGAACCGACCCGCCAGCTTCGAGAGCCTGGGCGCCAGCCTGGAGAACGCCGCCCGCCTGCACGCGGCGGGCGTGACCGTCGTCCTCGAGGGCCAGGGCGGCGCCCACCGGGCCCACGAAACCCGCTACAACGCCGGCAACGCGGTGGCCCATGGCCTGCCGTTCGACGCCGCCCTCAAGGCCGTCACGATCAACCCAGCCCGCGTCTTCGGCGTGGCGAACCGGGTCGGCTCGCTGGAGCCCGGCAAGGACGCCGACCTCGTGCTGTGGTCGGGCGACCCCTTCGAGCCCCTGTCGCGGCCCCAGCTGATCCTGGTCCGCGGCCAGGCCCAGCCCCTGACCTCGCGCCAGTTCGAGCTGCGCGACCGGTACAAGGACCTCGCCCGGCCCTACCCTCCGGGCTACGCGAAGTAGGCCGCTTCCCTCCCCCTCGTGGGGAGGGAAGTCTATCTCTCCGGGTTCACGAGCGCCTGGTAGGTGAGCGTGCGGGCCATGGCGCCGAGATCGTCGCCGCCCGAGCCGCCGAAGCGCTGGATCATGCCCACGAACACCACGTCGTTGGTCGGATCGACCCAGAACCAGGTGCCGGCCGCGCCGCCCCAGCTCATCGAGCCCTTGCCCTCCAGCGTGCCGGCCGCGCGCGGCTCGTTCACCACCATGAAGTCCAGGCCGAAGCCCACCGCCTCGTTGAAGCGCGCGCCGGTCGTGCCGTTGGACGAGACCAGCACCTCCTTCGGGATCATGTTGGTGCCCATCATCTCGACCGAGGCCGGCGAGAGGATGCGCACGCCGTCCAGCTCGCCCTTGTTCGCGATCATCTGGGCGAAGCGGGCGTAGTCCATGGTGGTGGAGACGAGGCCGCCGCCGCCCGAATCCCACGGGGGCGGCTCGAGGTAGGTGGGCAGGTCGCCGCCGAACAGCGCCTTGGCCTCCTCGATCCTGCCGGTCTCCTTGTTCCCCATGTAGACGGCGGCCAGGCGGCCGGCCTTCTCGGCCGGAACGTGGAAGGCCGTGTCGGGCATCCGCAGCGGGCGGAAGATCCGCTCGGCCATGAAGTCGCCCAGCCGCTGGCCGGTAAGCTTCTCGACGATGTAGCCCTGGATGTCGACCGAGCTGGAGTAGCGCCACTGGGTCCCCGGCTGGAAGGCCAGCGGGATCTGGGCGGTGCGCTGGATCATCTCGTGCGTCGAGGACGCCGAGAGCACCTGCTTCTCGCGGTAGAGCTTGTCCACCGGATGCTCTTCGGCCAGGCCATAGCCGAAGCCGGCGGTGTGGGCCATCACCTCGCGCATGGTGGGCGGGCGGCCCAGGTCCTCCAGGATCGGGGCGCCGTTCCCGTCCACGCCCTTCAGCACCTTCAGGTCCTTGAACTCGGGGACGTAGCGGGTGACCGGGTCGTCCAGGCGCCAGCGGCCCTCCTCGAACAGGATCATCATCGCCACGCCCGTGACCGGCTTGGTCATGGAGTAGATGCGGAAGATGGTGTCGGGGGTCATCGGCTCGCCGGTGGCGAGGCTCTCCTTCCCGTAGGTCTTGAACGAGACCACCTTGCCGTGGCGGGCGAGGAAGGTGGTCATGCCGGCCACCCGGCCGCTCTCCACGACCTTCGCCATGTAGGCGTCGAGCCGGGCCAGCCGGGCGGAATCGAAGCCGACGGCCTCGGGCGCGACGGCCTGGGACAGCTCCAGGGCGGCCGGCGCCTTCTTCGGCGCGGCCCAGGTCCCATGGGCGGGCGCCAGGACCAGGGCCACCGCGGTCATCGCCCCCACCATTCTGGCCGCCGCAGAGTTTCGGTTCACGTGCATCGGATCTTTCCCCCCATACTCATCGTTCGAGCGGCACCTTAGGCGCGGGGGGCCCGCCGGCAAAGCGCGGGGGCGTTTCGGGAGCGCAACGCGGCGGGCTAACCTCGCGCCCATGAAGCGACTCCTGATCGTCTGGCACTCGCGCACGGGGACGGCGCAGGCCATGGCCGCCGCCGCCGAGGAGGCCGCCCGGGCCGAGGCGGGCGTCGATGTGCGCCGGCTGCGGGCGGCGGAGGCTGAGGCGGCGCACCTGCTGGACGCCGACGGCTATCTCTTCGCCGCGCCCGAGAACCTCGCGGCCCTGTCGGGCGAGATGAAGGAATTTCTCGACCGGACCTACTATCCCTGCCTCGAGCGGCTGAACGGGCGGCCCTACGCGGCCCTGATCGCCGCCGGCAGCGACGGCGACGGCGCCGCGCGGCAGCTCGCCCGCATCTGCACCGGCTGGCGGCTGAAGGCCGTGGCCGAGCCCTACATCCTCAACATGCGCGCCCAGACCCCCGAGGCGATCCTGGCGCAGAAACACCCGACCGAAGCCGACCTCGCCCCCGCGCGCGAGCGCGGCGCCGCCCTGGCGGCGGGGCTGGCGATGGGGGTGTTCTAGGGGGGTCTCCCTGCCCCACGACCGCACCCTCCTCCCCCGTCGGGGGAGGGGGACCATGCGCAGCATGGTGGTGGGGGCCTGCCGGAAGCTCGGCGGATGGGGCCGGCCCCCTCCACCGCTTCGCGTCCCCCTCCCCCGCTTGCGCGGGGGAGGTTCGCGCGCGGCTCGGCTAGCCGAACAGGAAGTCGCCCTGGGCGAGGCCGCGGGTGCTGCCGACCAGGATGATGAGGTCGGCGTCGCCGTCGAGGTCGACGGTGATGGCGGTGGCGGTCCAGCTGACGTCGGCGAAGGTGACGTCCTCCAGACCCGAGAGGTCGATCAGCTCGCCCTTCTGGTAGTCGGCGATGGTCTCGGTCCCGGCCTCGGTGAAGACGAAGACGTCCTTGCCCGTGCCGCCGATCAGGACGTCGTCGCCCTCGCCGCCGTGCAGGGTGTCGGTCCCCGTGCCGCCCTCGAGGGTGTCGGCGCCCTCGCCGCCCCGCAGGTCGTCCTGGCCCGTCTCGCCCATCAGCCGGTCGTCGCCGGCGCGGCCGATGAGGGTGTCGTCGCCGGTCCCGCCCTTGAGCAGGTTGCCGACGGCGTTGCCCATCAGGGCGTCGTCGCCCTGGCCGCCGGTGGCGTTCTCGATCACCACGCCGCCGGCGATGGTGAAGCCGCCGAACACGCCGTTCACGAACGAGACGACCCCGCCGCCGGTGGGCGTGTAGTCGAGCGTGGCGGCCAGGAGGTCGATGTGGGCGTCGCGGCCGCCGCTGTAGGCGATCGTGTCGGTCCCGCCGGTGTCCCAGATGGTCTGGTAGTACGACCAGCGCTGCAGGGACTCGATCTGGTAGACGTCGTCGCCCGCGTTGTGGGCGTGGACGCCGTAGCGGGCCTGCAGGACGGCGATGTCGAAGGCGCCCAGCGTTCCCGACCAGCCCGAGCCCCAGGTCTTGGACGAGAACTCCAGCGTCCCGTCCGGGTGGGTCTGCCAGCCGTCGTTGTAGGACATGACCGTGTAGACGCCCTGGTTCAGGTCGTAGATGCCGAGCGAGCTGGAGTCGGAGACGCCCAGCATGATCTCGGAGCCGCCGCCGTTGTCGTGCGGGTGGGCGACGCCGTGGGCGTGGCCGAACTCGTGCAGGACGACGCCGAACGAGAAGCCGCCGGGCTGGAGGCTGGCCGGGGCGGTGAAGCCGCCGCTGATCAGGTTGAAGATGCCGAGGCCCTGCAGGTCGCCGAGGCCCGGATCCTGCGGATAGAACTTGGCCCCGAAGTCCTGGTTGACGGTCGTCACCAGGCGGAAGGTCGCCTGCTCGATGTCATTCGTGCGGACGTAGTTGATGCCGGTGATGGGGGTGTATTCCTGCAGGGCGCGCATGACGCCCTCGATCTGGAAGTCCTCCCAGCCGTAGGTGGTGATCGGGGTGACCCCGTCGGACTCCACCTCGCCGAAACCGCCCTCCTCGGCCGCCGCAAAATAGACGTAGGCGGTGGGCGCGCCGTCGACCATGACGGTGGGGATGTTGTTAGCCGAGTCCCAGTTGAGGGATTCTAGCGGGTCGTAGTCGGTGGGGTCGGCGGCGGCGATGTCGAGGGTGTAGCCGCCGGTCATGGCCGCCTCGTAGCCCTCGACGCGCAGGTAGTAGGTCCCGTCCTCCTCGGGCATGAAGCCGAGGCCGGTCTCGTAGTTGACCGCCGCGCCGATCTGCACGCCGTCGGCGTCGTAGAGGCGCAGGATGCCGATGTTCTCGCCGGGCAGATAGGCAGGGTACTCGCCCGAACCGGCGATGCCGCCGGCGTAGGTGAAGGTGTAGAACTGCCCGCCGGTCAGCTCGACGCGGTACATGTCGCGGTCGCCGGGGGCGTCGAGGTGGCCGTAGGTGGTCCCGACCGTCGCCTCGAAGGCGCCGCCCAGGGTGGCGGGGGCGTCGGTGGCCGGGTTCGAGACCCAGACGTCCAGGGTGTAGCCGCCGGCGTCGCGGTAGTCCGGGTAGCCGGGAGCGCCGGGATCGAGGTGATACCAGGAGCTGGGCGCGACCAGGTACGTGCCGGTCGCCGTCGGCGTGAAGGTGATCATGGACGAGCGGCCGAAGCCGCCGTCGTCGTCGGCCGCGATGACATTGCCGCCGGAGTCGGCCAGCAGCAGGTACGGGTCCTCCATGCCGCCGGCCGCGGCCGGGCGCTGGGCGAAGGTGTAGGTCACCCCCGCCTGCAGGGTGAAGCCGTAGACGTCGAGGACCTCGGTCGAGAAGGAGTCGAGGAAGCGGATCGGCGGCTGGCCGTCGGCGGCCGGCAGGGCCGCGCCGATCGGGGTGAAGCCGCTCAGGCTGGGATGCAGGGGGGAAGACGTGTCAGGGCTGCCGCCGGACGGACGGAAGTCTTCCATCGTTGCTGGGCGCATGTGATTTCCCTATGAACAGGTTTCTTATCGGCCAAGATTTGCCTTGATTGCATAGGCATCATGGTTTCAGCGGTCCAGCAACAGGATTCGCAAAGACGCACCAAGTACATCTTTTGACATTTACTTAGGAGATGGGTGTGAGACGTACGCCACGGACTGCAGCGTTCATACTGCCCGTCGCGGTGCTGACGATGGCCTGGACGACCCCGCCCGAAACGGCCCAGCATGCAACCATAGATAGTCCTCCGCCAAGGGCGCACGCCGATGACAAAGTCGTGAGCGACGTATCGAAGGGTCCGGCCGCGAGGTTCCCCACCCTCGACGCCTACCTCGCCTGGCTGGAGCAGCGGGCGAAGCTGGGCGGGTCGTGGTACCGCGAGGTCCGGCCGGGAATCTTCGAGCTGCAGGACGGCCATCTGCGGCCCGAGGGGGGCGATACCCGCCCGGACGACTCCAGGCGCACCTTCACCCGCCGGGAGCTGGCCGAGCGGTTCGGCTTCAAGGAGTAGCGGCGGCCTCAGTCGGCGCGGTCGTCGCCCGGATCGGGGTCGCGGTCGCAGGCCGGCGGAGGATGCGGCCGGTCGGGCGGCTCGGCGGCGCCCGCCTCGGGGTCCGGAGGCCGGTCCTGCCCCCCGCGCCGCCTGACCCACGCCGAATAGGCGCCCCGCCTGCGGTTGCCGCTCGCCATCGTCCCCCCGCGCCGCGACTCTGCCTCGAGGATTGGGCGGCCCGGCTGCGCCGTCTGTCAGGTTCCCGACAGAGACCCGGCGCCCCGCCGGCGCCTGAAAAGCGCCCGACTCTCAAGGCCCGGTTGAGTCCGCAGGAAGAGGGTCCGCCGATGCCGAACGTCGTCTTCATCAGCCCCAAGGGCGGCGCCGGGAAGACCACCGCGGCGGTGGCGCTGGCGCTGGGGCTCGTCGAGCGCGGCCAGCGGGTGGCGATGATCGACGCCGACCCCAACAAGCCGCTGGTGCGCTGGGCCGAGCTGCCGAACCGCTGCGAGGGGATCAGCGTGCACCCGGCGCCGACCGTGCCCGACATCCGCGACGCCGCCCGCGAGGCCCAGCGGCGCGCGCCAGACTGGATCCTCCTGGACACCGAGGGGACCGAGCGCGGGGCGGTGGTGCTGGCGGCGCTGCGGCCCGACCTGGTGCTGACGCCGCTGGCCGGCTCGCAGCTTGACCTGGCCGAGGCGATCAAGGCGGCCGAGATGGTGCGCGCCTTCGGCCGGCGCGGCGGGCGCGAGGTCCCGCACCGGGCGCTGCTGACGCGCGTGCCGGCGGCGATCAAGCCGAAGATGCTGAGGAGCGTGGTCGAGCAGCTGCGCGCGGCGGGCGTGAAGATCCTGCCGACGCCGCTGCTGGAGAAGGAGGCGTTCCGGGCGCTGTTCCACATCGGCGCCGGGTTCGAGGCGCTGGAGATGAACGGCGTGTTCGGCGCGGCGGCGGCGCGGCAGAACACCGCGGCCTATGTGGCGGATGTGACGGCGCTGGTCGGCCCGGCCGAGCCCGGAGCGCGCGCGCCGGCCGCCGAGGCCCGGGCGTTCTAGGAGGGCGCCCTAGGCTGGCGCCCTAGACTCCGGGCTCCCGCCGCGCGCCCGGCAGGGGCCGCAGGCGGATCTTGTCGATGCGGCGGGCGTCCATCTGCAGCACCTCGGCCTCGAAGCGGCCGATGCGCACGACCTCGCCCGGCTCGGGCAGGCGCTCGAGCCGGTCCAGCACTAGGCCCGCGACGGTGTGGTATGAGCCGGCCTCGAAGTCGGTCTCCAGCACCTCGTTGAGCTCGACGATGTCGACCCGGCCGTCCACCAGGAACGAGCCGTCCGGCAGGGCGGCGATGGCCGCGGCGGGACTGTCGTGCTCCTCGGGCAGGTCGCCGGCGATCATCTCCAGGAGGTCGGTGGGGGTGAGGATGCCCTCCAGCCCGCCGAACTCGTCGACCACGAAGGCCATGTGGTTCTTGGACGCCTTGAACTGCTCCAGCGCCCGCAGCATCGAGGTGGTCTCGGGGATGTAGAGCGGCTCCTGGGCCAGGGACGACAGGTCGAGCGGCCCGCCGGCCAGCAGGGCGTCGGCCACGTCGCGCTTGTGCACCACGCCCAGCGGGCTGTCGAAGTCCTGGCCCTTGACCAGCACGAAGCGCGAATAGGGGCAGGCCCGCACCTCCTCGCGCAGGGCCGCCGCGTCGGCTTCGGCCGAGACCCAGTAGACGTCCATCCGCGGCGTCATGGCCACCCGCACCGGCCGGTCCCCCAGGCGCATGACCTCGTGCATCATGGCCTCCTCCTGGGGCTCGATGACGCCGGCGCCCGTGCCCTCGGCGAGGACCGACTCCACCTCCTCCTGGGTCACGGCGGTGCCGTCGCGGTCGCGCACGCGCAGCAGGCCCAGCACCGTGGCGGTGGAGAAGGTCAGCAGGGTCACGAACGGCCCCATCGCCTTGGCCATCACCGCCAGCGGGCGCGCCACGATGGCGGCGATGGCCTCGGGATGGATCAGCGCCAGGCGCTTGGGCACCAGCTCGCCCAGGATCAGCGAGAAGTAGGTCAGCAGCACGACGACCACGCCGGTGGCGATCTGCTCGGACCAGGGGGCCAGCCAGGCGATCGTCTCCAGCCGCGTGTCCAGCTCGCCGGCGATGGTGGCCTGGCCGAAGGCGCCGGCCAGGATGCCGATCAGGGTGATGCCGACCTGCACGGCCGACAGGAAGCGCGTGGGCTCCTCGGCGAGCCGCAGGGCGGCCCGCGCCCCGCGGTCGCCGCGCTCGGCCCGGCCCTGCAGGCGCGCGCGTCGGGAGGAGACGACGGCCAGCTCGGACATGGCGAACAGGCCGTTGAGGAGGATCAGCAGGAAGACGACGGTGGTCGCAAGGAGCAGCATGGTCCGGACAGGATGGCGAGGCGAAAGCGCCCCGCCACGAGCCTAGCGCCCCCCGCGCCCCGACGCGACGCCGTTCGTCGCGCCTACGCCTTCGGCCGGAAGCGCTTGGTGGCGGGGAAGCCCTTGGGCGCGAGCTTGCCGGCGCCGGCCCGGCGGCCGGCCCATTCCTGCCAGCCGTCCCAGGCGCGGGTGCGGCCGGCGGCGTCGATCCAGGCGGCGCCCTCGGCGGCGTTGAACACCAGCGCGTCGCGCAGGCCGCCCTCGCGGTAGCTCTGCAGCTTCACGCCCTTGCCGCGCGGCATCTCGGGCAGCTCGGCGAGCGGGAAGACGAGGATCTTGCCGTTGTCGCCGACGACGGCGATCTGGTCGCCCGTGACCGGCAGGCAGACGGCGGCCCCCTCGCCCTTCTTCGCCGGATCGCCGGCGTTCAGCACCTGCTTGCCCGCGCGGCGGAAGGCGATGGCCTCCTCCTCGGGCAGGATGAAGCCGTAGCCCTGCTTGCTGGCCAGCAGCCGCTTGGCCCCCGGCTTGTGCGGGAAGACGTCGACGATGCCGACCTTGTCGTCGAGGTCGATCATCAGGCGCAGCGGCTCGCCGTGGCCGCGGGCGCCCGGCAGCTTGTCGCAGCCGAGGGTGAAGAAGCGGCCGTCCGAGGCGAAGATCAGCAGCTTGTCGGTGGTCTCGGCCGGGACCAGGAACTGCAGCTTGTCGCCCTCCTTGAACTTCAGCTCGGAGGGGTCCTCGATGCGGCCCTTGGCGGCGCGGATCCAGCCGCGCTCGGAGAGGATGATGGTGATCGGCTCGCGCACGATCATCGCCTCGATGGCGGCCTCGGCGTCGACCTGCGGGGCCTCGCCGAACGTCGAGCGGCGGTCGTTGAGCTTGCCCAGCTCGGCCTTCACGTGCCGCAGCCCCTCGCCCACCAGCTTCCACTGGGCCGCGTCGGAGGCCAGCATCTTCAGGATCCCGTCGCGCTCCTCGGCGAGCTCGGCGTGCTCGCGGCGGATCTCCATCTCCTCCAGCTTGGCGAGCTGACGCAGGCGGGTGTTGAGGATGGCGTCGGCCTGGATCTCGCTGAGCGAGAAGGTCTCGATCAGCTTCTCCTTCGGCTTGTCCTCGTAGCGGACGATGCGGATCACCTCGTCGAGGTTGAGGTAGGCGATCATCAGGCCGTCGAGGATGTGGAGCCGGGCCTCGATCTTCTCCAGCCGGTGGCGGGCCCGGCGGACGAGCACCTCGCGGCGGTGGTCGAGGAACGCCTTCAGCGCCTGGCGCAAGTTCATCACGCCCGGCGTGCCGCGCGCGTCCAGGACGTTGAGGT
>Ga0268287_100230_pt1 | contig 25057 bp, 22 predicted proteins | sample MetcocultureR3M_FD_191348 | JGI IMG/M metagenome (GOLD analysis project Ga0268287, IMG submission 191348) | Soil microbial communities from Anza Borrego Desert, Southern California, United States - Methanotrophic co-culture R3-M | ecosystem: Environmental > Terrestrial > Soil > Desert | place... | reverse complement strand
AGATCGAACGCTTTGATCCCGTAGGGGGCGAAGATCCCTGTCACGTCAGAATCGGAGCCGAATGCCAAGACTCCTGCCTGCGTACGGGTCGCGATTACGTCGAGCCCGGATTCTGCGACAGCCCTCGAAACATCGGAGAAACCGCCGATGGCGCATTCTACACGACGACAGGCCGTTGGGATTTGTGCCAGGCGAATTCCGTTCAGGCGGATCACCGGGAAGCCCTTCTGCGCGGTACCGACGATGGCAGGTGTCCAAATTCGGCGGTCCTCGGCGAACGTGTCGAGCGCGCCGGTATCCAAGTTGCCGATAAGTCGGATCACGTCCCGCAGCGTTTCATCGAAACTCTCGATGCGGACTAGACCACCGTCGATCTTTGCCTCCTTCGCCTCTTTGAGCAATGATATGACCGATGGCAATGGATCGCTGTCGCCGCGGTGAAGCCAAAAGAGACCATTGGGAAATGCATCAGGAACGCCGACAGCCTCAGAGAGGCTTTTCATGATGGAGTCGTCGCGGCCAGAGTATCCTGCAACGACCAGACCGGAGCGACTGCATAGCTCGATCATCGCTTTGCGCAACCGCGCATCCTGCTCGCGCAATTCATCGGAAGTATTCTTCAGACGGCGCGAACGAAAATCGCCGTGTAGTTTGATCTCTGCCGGCCAGCGTTCGGTTCCGATCACTTGCTGTGCTAGATCCGTCGCGTCGAGCGACACCGAAGTGAGATTACCGGTGCTATCGTATACTTTTGCGCAGGCGTCCGCGACCAGGGCATCGAAATTCGTCGTCCAGACGACCTTTGTGAACTGGGCCTTCATAAGGGTCGCGAGCGCGAGGTGTCCATAAGATGGTTTGGCGCCGGACAGCTTGCCATCAATGTAGGTGCGACGGTCAGCCTCACTTGGATAGGCCGCCTCGAACAGGTCCGCGTATTCTTCCGGGGAATCTGCGGCGGCATATTTACCGCTTTCGTCAATATAGGATTGTAGCCTCGTCCGGATCGACGGATTGGAGAGGTCGCCGACAGTCTTGGGAGAAACCCGCTTTTGGCTGACATAGAGCTGCTGTTTAAATTCCCAGATCATATCCCAAGCAGTAGGGATGCCAGCCGCCGCGGAGGTGCCGGCACCCAGCAACCACATCAATCCGCCCTTCCGCATAGAAAAGCGCCGCACAAAATCGTCTAACTCGATGACTGCGTACGTAGAATCAGTACCCATGAGGGAATTGTGCCACCGTGGCTTGCGAAATACAGAGGCGGAAATTCAGTTCAACAGCTTTTCTGTGTATATCTGGCAGAAGCTTTAGTTCTGTGGTGCTGCGTACTATCGTTCGCGCCGCGCAGAGGCGAGCTTTTAGAATGTTCCGTCTTAGGTCAGGCCGGGCAGGCGCGGCAACAACGGGGAAGTCATTGCCAGAGCTCCGTGGATTGGCAAGTCTCCCGCTCGGCTGATACATGAGGGTATGGGTGTAAATTGGGCGATCGACAGGATTTGGCTACCGAGAAGAGGGCGTTTCTCTCCCTGGCGATGATGAAGGGCGTTGGCTTCCACACGCTCTGGCAGGTCGCGGAGTCAAAGATATCATTCAAATCGGTTTTCAGTTCTAGCGGAGAGGAACTGGCTCAGATGCTTAAATCGAAAGGAGCGCGTCTGCCAAGTAGCTCTAAAGCCGATTGGGGTCGGATAAGGAGCGCGCTTGCCAGATCCGTTGATCAGCTCGAAGCAGTTTTTGAGGCAAGCCAAATCCAGATCGTTCTTCGCGCGGACGAAAGCTACCCGCGCGCATTGCTTCATCTCGAGGATCCACCGCACTGGCTGTTCGTTCAAGGCAATACAGAGGTCCTTGCCGCGCCATCGATTGCAATTGTGGGAACGCGCGATCCCTCTCCAGAAGGCTTGTGGCTTGCGGAATACGTCGGCTTGACTTTGAGGCATTGGGGCCGCCCTACCGTTAGCGGACTTGCAATCGGGATCGATCAAGCCATCCACAACGCCAGCCTTGCTGCCAAGGTGCCCACAATAGCCGTTTTGGGAACGGGGATAACAGCGGATTATCCAAAAAACATTGGTCCAATTCGGAAGAAGATAGTTGATGCTGGCGGCGCTGTAATCACCGAGTATTTGCCCGGCGAAAGCTATAGCGCCATGAACTTTGTCCGCCGCAACAGACTGCAGGCCGCCCTGGCGAGAGCGCTCATCCCGGTAGAATGGAAAGAGCGAAGTGGCACGGCCCATACAGTTCGTTACGCAGCGGGCCTCGGTCGGGCCATCGCGGGTCTGCGGCTGCCCATATGGAATCATCGATCAATAAATCTTCCAGACGGCCGAGGCCCGCGACAAGTCTTCACCGTGCCAGGGCAGGACGAAGCATTTCGCGCCTTTGTAGAGGCATCTTTAAGCGACGACCTTCTTTATCGACAGACAAGTTTTCTTTAGTGGGGCGTGTAAATGTACACCTTGAAAGGCGCGATCTTTTCCCTGCGCGACACCCTCGTCGTCGAGGGCAGCATCGACCCAACGCTTATGGGCGAAACCGTTAAGCTGCTGAAGTTCTTAGTGGCCAGAAATGTCGCGCCGGTGATCGTCAGCAATAGCAGTTGGATTGAGACTGCGTCTAAACGCGAGATACCCGATATTTTGAGTGAGATGGTCGGGCACAAGATCCCCTACTTTCGCGGTGGTCACGATATGCCGATGAAGCAGTTTGCCGGTGCCATGGAGCATATCTTGCAGACTCAAAACTGGCAGCCGGAAGAGGCGATCTATATCGGTTCGACCAAGGAGGATATGATAGCAGCCAGAAACGGGAAGCTCATGTTCCTCAACGCCCGCTGGCATGCACAGAACAGCGCTTATGGGTTCGAATTTGAGTCCCCGAAAGACATTGCTCGATTTGTCGATTGTTGCTGTCTGTCAATCGGTGACTGGTTTTGGGCAATCGAAAACGGTGACCTGAAGGTCTATTGCATAGCTCCGCTTGCAGAGTATTCAAGGTCCTACCCAACTGCCGGGGCTTATTCCACGGATGCGAAGCAGGCTGTTAAATTCAATAAGGGCGATGTGCGGTTCTGGGGCCGCTTGATGGGAGCGCGCCTCTATTTTTCCGGGTTGGGGAGAGTCATCAACTACGTGGCACCCTATCCGGGCCATCATCCCAATTCGACCCAAAAGGTTCTTTCAAATGCCCTTAAGATTGTGGCCGACACCTTGCGTGCGAGCTATTTGGTCGATCTTGTGGAACGCCATGCTCCAGCGCAAAAGTCTCAGACGGCCCGCCAGCAAGGCATAAGCCTGGACCACAAAAATCAGCTCTCCACAATCAAGCTTCGCCGTGACCCGTCGAAGACAGGACAACTCGGTGGTCGCTATAAGGCTAGCCCTCTTAAGCCAGGCAAGACCGTTTTGGTCGTTGACGACATTCTAACAGAGGGTTTTTCCCTCGAGGCGGCCCGGGCTTTCATTAAAGCCACAGGAGCTGACGTCATCTGTGCGGCCTGGCTTAAAACACCAGGAGGGAATCATTACCGCGCCCTCGCGGGGGCCACCCCCGAACTGAAGGATCCCTACAAGCCCTATGCTGCTGCCGCGACGCAAGTAAATGTGATTCCAAATGGTGCACAAATTCGAAATCTTAGGGCACCAGAGGAGGTCTCGGACGCCTTCAAACGATATTCCGCGTGGGACTGGCCATAGGATCATACGCGAGGGCGTCGGTTCAACGTCAACTATTCCAAATCCAAGTCCGCGAAAGGATTTTGCGGAACGCGCCGTGCGACGAATACACCTATAATCGATGATTCTGGCCAGATTTCGCTAATCATCTCTTTGCAGACTTTAAAGCTACATCCGGTCGTCAGCACGTCATCGAGAAGTACGACTTGCTTCCTCGGATTGCCGACAAAGCGAGTATCGATCGCCAACGACGCTCTTAACGCGTCGCGGTCTCGTCGATCTGTTTTCGTGTGCCGAGCTTCTCGTTCAATCGCTGTGTAGAGGACTTCCCGCACATCAGCACCGTGTCCCATCGCCAGTGCGACGCGATGCATTCGGTCATCATACTCAGGCGAGTCGCGCCGTTTCGATGGTGGAATCGGGACAAATGTCGTGCTTTGCCAGCTGTTAGCATTAACATTTTGAGCGATTGCCGCTCCGACATTGGCAATCGCGCGCTGCTTCCATTGCCATTGCCCGGTATTTCGAACGGCAGGGCTTTTCTTCAGGTTGCTGATGATCTGATTTGTATAACTGTGAGCGAACCCCGCCCGCGGCGTATAGGTGCCGAAATATGCGCAGGTATCGCTATCATCAAGATAGAAGTGATCGGGGCGCTCGATATCGCCAACGACCCTAAGACGAGCTGACCAGCTCGCGTCTGATGTCGTCATATTCGCGTACTCTTATAGCGCCCTCGGCCTCGAAACGCTTCGGCCATGTGAGATCCGACCGCTCAAAGCAACTGTTCAAAATGAAGAGTTTTCGTTTTTGTTTAATGGCCTCTCTCGCCTGGACGAGCGTTCCCGATGTTTCGCCAGCCTCCACAATAATGGTCGCCTCGGTAAGCGCTGACATCGTCTTATTCCGTTCGGGAAAGAAAAAACGGTTAACTCGAAAATTTTGCGCCTCGTATCGTTCAAGTGGAACCTGGCTGATCAACAAATGATCTCGCGCGATACGCTCCTGAAGGCTCGCATTCGATTTTGGGTAGACATGATTCAATGGTGTACCGATAACCGCGATCGTCTCACCCTCCGCTGCAATTGCCGCGTTGTGCGCTTCGGTATCGATACCTTCAGCGAGGCCTGATACAATTGTGAACTTATCTTGCACGAGCCTCTTCACGAGCTGTCGAACGCGGCTCAAACCGTCGGAAGTAGGTTTTCTGGTGCCAACAACTGCCACGGATCGTGTTGCTATCAACTCCCACCGGCCTTGAAAATAAAGGAGCTCTACCGGATGAGTGGCCTGTCGCAATCTCTCTGGATATTCGAGTTCTCCTCTGACACGCACGTCAAACCGAATGCCCTCAGGACCGCGGAGCTTGTCGATGACCCGGCTGGCAACCAACCTTGCTTGTTCGGGTGGAATGAAGTCAGATGGTCGCGCTTCAGGAGATTCTGCAAACTTTTCAGCGAGGGACTTGAAACTGGCGTTCTGTTCAGTCCACAGAGCCTCGTATGCACCGAGTTCCAGCGCAGCATCGATGGGGTCGACTAAGGGGCCCACTTCGTTTTTGACGTTCCAAAGGGTCGCTTGCATCATTTTCGCCCACTCCAATCGTTTTTATTCAATGCCAACGTAAGGATGCGTCAAGCTTAATTGAGACCCCCTATGGCTTCTTAACACCTTATAATGGAACAAAAAGTGAACATCAATATGGAAGTCCAATTCGCGTATATCCATCGATTGACTGAAAGGTCTGGGTCATATGGGGAGAGATCGTCCTGTCTATAGACCTTTCGCTACGAAGCCGCCGTTGGTACGCTCACCCAAACCAGTTCCGGAGAACGATGTGTCAAAGCAGGCATTTATCATCGGCAGTACCGGCCAAATCGTCATGCGATTGGCAGTCTACGACAGGTTTGTAGGTCATTTCAGCTGCGCTGTCAGAACTACATTGGATGTTTATCGCGCAAACTCTCCATTACGTAAAGCCGGTTCGAGGAACGGTAAATGATACTTGGGGAAGTTGCGGGCGATACCGGGCGGCAGGCTGTTGAAAGTCTTCGGGGCTACATATATCAGATTTACGCGAGCGCACTCGCGTGGGTGTCGCTTCAGGAGGACGCCATCCTTCATCTCGAGGTCGCCGAAGACTATTCGGTGGCCGTGGACGATCTATTGAATGCTCGCCAGGTCAAGGCAACCGGCGAACCGATTACCCTCAACACCCCAAGTATCGCGCAGACGATCGACGCATTGTTTGACCTCCAGGATCGAAACCGGGGCAGGGTCGTCAATATCCAATATCTGACGACGTCAGAGGTCGGGCTCGAAAGACGCCTTGATGAGCGGATAAACGAGACGGCGGGATTGACATATTGGCATCTCGCCGCTCTGGGTGCGCCTCCAGAGCCGCTGCGGCAGCGGCTTTTATCCCTGCAGATCGGCGATCGAGCAAAGACGTTCATAAGGGGGGCGTCTGAAGAAGAACTCCGACGAGGCCTTTTCTCCCGGATCGAATGGCGATGCGGTGAGCCGAATTTGGACGGCCTCAGGGAACAACTCGAGGACGTTATCGTCGCCTGGTGTGATCGGCGAAACCAGAGTTCGAGCAACGCCCTATCCATAGTCTCTAGAATGCTGCAGCGCCTTTTGGAGGTTATCGTGTCGAAGGATCGGGTGCTTCGGCGTGCCGACCTTGTTCGTCTGTTTGATGACACCACCTCGGTCTCGGTGCCGAGGGAGATTTTCGAGCAAAAGCTGGCGGCACTCTCCGAGATCAGCCGTCGGGTCGAGACCAGCGTGGTGACCGAGCCTCTCTCCCTGCCAAGCATGTCTCAGCTCGCGCCTCGTCGTGAACTCGTCAAGGCCTGCCAGAACGCACTCGCGGACTTCGGTGTTGCCTGGCTTCATGCCGGCGCCGGATATGGAAAGACTACGATTGCATCGATGGCGGCGGCCGAAGGATTGGCGGACTGGCAGGTTGCTCGGTTTCGAGGACTAGACGCCACCCAGACAGCGCAACAGCTTCGTCGCGCCGCTGCCGACGCTCGGCTGTCCGGCGCCGCCGCTTTGATGCTCGACGACGTCGAAAATCTGGGAGCTCCTGAGGTCCGCCGGGCTATCGAGTTTCTTTGGTTGGGGCGTAGTTCAACCGGACTGAAGCTGTTGTTGACATCATCCCAGGCTCCACCCGCTTCGCTACGGCGAAACCTTCAATTGGCGGACGCGGCGGTGAAGGAGATCACGTCCTTCTCGATAGAAGAGGTGGAGGATCTGGTGGCCCTCAATGAAGGTCATCGATCCGCATTTGGTCGATATGTATATTATGGTGCGGGCGGCGGGCATCCCCAATTGGTTCATGCGCTTATACTCGGGTTGAAGCGAAAAGGGTGGCCCAGTACGGATCTGGAAACGCTTCCGGCGATTATGGGACACGACAATGACATCGAGGCGGAGCGTGCAGACGTTCGTCAACGGCTCTTCGCAGAACTTCCTCAGGACGACCTGATTTTACTTAGCCGTCTGACGCTGGTCGCCGGACACTTCAACAGCGAGCTTGCGAAGACGCTCGGTGAACTGGAGGTTCCGGTTCCACTGCCCGGCCGCGCTCTTGGGCGCCTTCTCGGGCCGTGGATCGACGTCGTCGGCAGTGATCGGTTCCGCCCGTCTTCTCTTGTAACGAACCTCGGCCCGGCGGCTCTCGGTCCCGACGCGACGAAAGCAGCGCACTCTGCGATCGCTAGATTTAGAACCAAGGGACCGGGCCTCGAAGCGTCGGAGATGGACGGTGCTCTCCTGAATGCAATGGCGGGCGAAGAGAGGGGTGCCATAGAAGCGATATTTGCGGCGGTCGTTACCACTGGCGCCGCCGAGTTGCCTATGCTTGCGACAGCCCTTCCACTGTTGCAATCCTTTTCCCTGACGCGGCCGATCTTTCCGACGGACGCTGAACTTTCTTGCAAACTCCGCATGATGCAGGTGCTGCTCCTCGCAGCAAGTGGTTCAGCAAAAACGCCGGAAGCGTACGCGGTGTTCGACGTCGAGGCGGAATCGCTTCCCGAGGCGCGAAGATTTGTAGAAGGTCTGCTCGGCAAACTCTTGCTGATAGCAGGCTCGTTCGACTTGATTCCGGGAATGATCGGACGATTGTCGAAAGCACGGAAGGGAGGGTTTGCGGCCGAAAAGGCAGACGACGGGCCCGAAAGTCCGAGCCCGGTCGACGGGCTTCAAATCATGTTCGGCTGGCAGTTTTCGACGGTAAAGAATATCGAAACGCTGGATAGGCTGCTCGACGAGCTGTCCGCGATATCAGCAGAGGAGAGGGACTTCTGGCTTTCTTCGTTCGATCATCCTGGCCTAGATCGAGCGCTTGCGCTCAAAAAACCCTGGACGACAGTTGTCGCCGCCGGCGGGTCCGCCACGACGGAGATGGCCCAACGCTACGAGGCGCTGGCGACTAAGGCGCTATCGCTCGGCGATGACGAGATGGCCGCGGCCGCATGGGAGACCGCGGCGGTCATCTACGACGAGGATCTTAAAGATTCTGAGAGGGCCCTCGGCGTCATCAAAATTGCCAAACAGCAGACAAGTGGACAGACGTGGGGACTAGACCGGGCCAAGTCCAGGATACTCTTTCATCTTAAAAGGTACGCCGAGCAGATTGAGGTCGGCGAACTCTTGATCTCTTCGCCCAGCGCAAGCAATGTTGAGATGGCTTATTTTCTCCGCGAGCTAGGTATAGGCGCGGCCGAACTCGGACGACATCCGACCGATGCATCTTTTTTCGAGCGAGCGGGAGAACAGGCGAGGGCGGCAGAGATGCCCGACATGACCCTGATGGCGATCGGACTAAGCGTCGATGAGGCGATTGCCCGATATCGAGGCGGCGAAAAAGAAAAGCCTGTAATGCTCCTCCGCGACGCGTTGTTCGCACTTGAGCACGCCCCTTCCGAAGGAAGCTTGAGAAATTCTGCTCTCAAGGTTTTCATTCCACATACGATCTCCTGGCTGAACTCGAAGGTTCGCGGTGAGCCCAGGATAGCCGACGCCGCCGTGCCGCCGGGTATGAACAGCAATCCCAATCCAGACAGCCAGGTAGGCGATTTGCGCCGTGGTGACATGGACGTCGTGTGGCTTATCCTCGAAGGTGTCGAAAGACTATTTGGTATCGACGCTGGCATCGGAGCGATGCTTAGGTCGAGCGGGTGGGATGAACGGATTCCGACTCTCGTGGATGCAGCTCTGCTGGAAGGGGAGTTTGAATCGACATTGAAATCCCTTGAAACGGCGTCGTTTTTTGAGAAGTTGATCGGCTTTGTCGCCGCGCGCGCATGGAAAATTAGTGCCGACGATGGCGGTGAGCTTGACCTTGTGAATGTTGCTCGAGGCCGCGTGCCTAGACTCAACGAGCAAGAACTCCTTGGCCGGCGGTCAGTAATCTCCAAGGTCACGCTGGTGTTCGTCACGATGCTTGTCTTGCGAGATAGGCTTGAAGAGGCTGACGCGGTCCTAACCCAGGCGAACGCGCATTTGCCAATCATTAACGAGCAGGAGCTCGCCGCTCTTCGTAGTGGCACCATATCGGCCTCACAAGAGCATGCCTACTGGGGCGCCATGGGCGCCATACGCAACGCGACCATGTCCGGTGCGCCGATGGCGCCAACTGAATTGTACATCTCCTGTTATCGACTGGTGGAGCTTGCGCCATTCGATCCGTCTGGCACGTTGCTGGCGCTCTCTCTGCCCTGGATTGCGGAGGCCTGGAGCAAGGTAGTGGCGCAAAGAGGATTTCAACTCGCAAATCCCAGGGCCGCAAAACGGTCTATAGACGACTTCCTTGAGTCGAGTACATCGCCCGGGTCAAGAATTGGACGATTGCTTCTCGATCTCTTATCCAGTGTTCGTGTCCCGCTCAGCGACGAGATAGTCGTCCAGCTCCGATCGATGGCTGGCCAAGCCTGAGGCCAGACTGCATTCGAACCTCAAGTCTTCGGAGGCAATGTCTATGGGATTGAAGCGTTCAGCGAGTAGCGACGGCTCGAGCAACTATTTCGACCAAACCGCCTTTCGGCACTGCAAGCTATTACAGGCTTTCGAGTCATCGCTTGTCGGGACCTCTAACTCTTTGGCGCAACCGCTTCACATAATCTGCGCCGACAATTTTATCAGGTCCCAGGTCCAACGCGCAGTTCGCGAACGACGCGAATGAGGCATCAGTGAGCTTGAATTGACGGGGTAAATGTCGTCCATCGGAGTTTTCTTCAATGAATTCGAACCACGCCCGAAAGAAGTCAGTCAGAGACGGACGGGATGACGCCGTTCCAGCGGCGGTCAAGGTATTGTGTGCGACTGAGCGCGCTTCAGCAGCGTCGACAGCAAGCGCACCGAAGAACTCTGGAAGCGCCGGCCAGTACTTGAGATCAAATTGACCTCGGATCTGTTTCAAGGGTTCCCGCACATAGGAGTTGAAGCGGTGATTATCGCGGGCAGCATCGTTGATCACGTCGACAACATGGTAGTAGGTCTCGCTTGCAAATCCAGAATGGTTGTGAAGATCTGACCGCTCGCGCAAAAGACCGGCAAGTTCAAACGCGATCGTGCTGATCCTCTCATTCACCTCATCAAGTCGATCTCGCTGGAGCCGGGCTTCGACCATCTTTTGAGGGTTCCACACAGCGGCTGCACCGAGAAAACCGTCGGTGAACACAGAAAGGAAGAACTTGTTCTGTTCAACCTTGATCCACAGATCTTTACAGGCATCGATGAGCTCGGCGCGCCGGTCGAGCAGTCTTCTGCAAATAGCCGTTTCGGTTGGAAGAATTGAACTCTCTTTGTTATAGCGGATATGCTCCTCAAGTAGTTCTTCGAAAATTTTATGACCGGTATCCATGTCGCGCTCGCAGTTTCGATGAATTTTAGCGAAGGATAGTTGGCAGTCGAAACCATTGCGGCACCCGAAAAGAAAATAATCAGTTCCTTTCGGGTACTTCGAGACCCCCAGGTAGCTCCCTCAACTGAGGATTTAGAGAAGCTCCTGCGTTCGCAGAAAATGATACTCCCTCAGCACGCTGCCCGTTGCAAAAGTGGCGGGCTTACGGAGGGCTTCGGCGAAACCGCTTACCGTATTTCTTTCAACCAGGAACGCCGCAATGTGACCAATCGAGAGCGATGCTGTTGGGCGAGCGCGCTTCCACACGCGGTCGACGTCGCCCGCATCGCCGAGATCAGCGGTTAGGTTCTGCCGCAACCGCCTCAGAATCTCGTTGGGCTTCTTGATGCGCTCTCGGACGCTGGGATCCTCTAACCGCCCGGTGAGCTCGCTGGTCGCCAGCACAGCGGAAAGCTGGCTAAACAGGAAACGGTCCTGCAATGTCCCGTGATCGTGGAGAGTGACCGACAATCGCAGAATGTCGCGACCTTTCATCTCCAAGACGTAGCCGTTGTCAAAGCGGATGTTGCCATCTCGGAGTAGGACAGTTTCATGTTGCAGGGCTTGGGCTTGTCCGGCCACGACTCCCTGGAGATATGCGAGAATAGCATCCTCCTGAATACCCGCCATTGCAGCACGGGTTAGTGGCTTGGCCTTACACTCAAGAAAGATGATCGTCTTCTCGTCTTCAATGACGATGTCGCATTCACCAGCAGTCCGGCCTGCGGCGTAGTTTCGGCCCTCGACAGTCGGTTCGATCCCCCGAAACCTCAGTAAAGTGCCGAGCGCCGTCTCTAAGCCCTCACCTGTAATCTTTTTTACCTCGTTGGGGGAAAGGACGGTCCTAACGGCGGTCGCGACTGCCTCATAAAAAGCAGGTCCCATCGCCGATGCCGACGGAACGGTGAAAGTCCCCGGCAGGATCGCTGTCAGGAGAGGCCGAAACATAAGATCAGCCGAGCGGGCGGCGAACGGAGAGTTATAATGTTCGTTCGGTGCTGGCGAGAAATGAACGAAATCGCGAAGCAGAGCGCCGACGGTGTCGGTAGGCAACTTCTTCTGCAGTGTCTCGCGGGAAATTAGCCCTGGGCTGCTGCGGACGTTCTCTAGGATCACTTCAACAGCGGTAATGATATCCGCAATTCCCCATCCGAGCCGCGAACGGAGGCGCTCATCGTGGACGAAGCCAAAAAAACCACGCAGGAAAAGCGGGGTGAGATAAGGTGTCCATTGTTGCTGCGAAAAGAGGTGATCGTGCAGAGTTGCTTTGGCTAACCAAGCGCCCAAATCGGTCCGCTGCGCGTTCAGGAACCAAAACTGTCCGTAGCTTTCGACACCCGTTAACGCGACGACGTCCCGGGCAAGCTCGAACGCGGCGGTAAATTGCACCTGCGGGTCAAATCCACTTACTGGAAAGTCAGGTAGCCTCACCGCCAGTTGTCGCAAAAAGCCGAACGGAAGCGAAGGTTCCCTGGGCTCGTTCGTTGGATTTCGGCCGTATAGGACCTGATCGAACTCGTATCCGAGCACTGCCCGCGCGGTACGCTCAATCTGGTTAAGTGAATTCCACCTGCCCATCCTTCGGAGGTGCTCGTCGATACTGGCCGTTGCGGTGAGGAACCCTTTCGACGCTGGATCGACAGCACCGTTCTCCATCTGGAACTCGTGCCCAAAATCCCGCAACCGGCTCAATGCTGCGGCCAGATTGTCAGCCCTCATCTTGGGCTCCCTGATAAGCATAAGCGCTTCTGCGCTGCTGTCGATTAGGTTAGATTGCATGAACAGAACCCTTTGGTAGACACGCTGCGCCGCGCATCCCTCGACAATAGCCCATTAAAGAACGTCCCACAGGTCGCAAAGATGACGTTGAACACATCATTCTTCATCCGTCCGCTACCGCTCGCCCACATCTTCAGCGCATTTTCGACAGGACGTGAGCGCGCGGTCAATCCACACTGGTACATTCACTTCTTGGCGTCGAAGTGCTCAGCGAATATCGCCTGCTGCGGGATTTTTTCCGGCTTTGATTGGGTGCAGTAGAAATCGCAAGGCCGCTCACGGTTATATTGGATCTGACGATCGCCAGGTGAGGGCCGTGGGATTTGAGGTTGATGCTGTCCACTTCAATGGAGCATATCGCTGTCACACCCTTTCCGGCGTTGGCCACAACGTTCCGCAGGAAGCGCCGACGATATTTGCAGATGCAGTCCGAGATTTGTCCGGTGCGATAGCTGCGGGATTTGAGAACCGACTACTGTAGTTTTGCCTCTATAGCGCGCCCGACGATGGTCAATTGAAGCGTCGGCTGGCCGCCGATGAAGCTCTCTTCCACCAACTCCATCATCTCCAAGCGCTCGACCAGCTTTTCGGACAGCCGCTTGTCGCCAACCAACCATCCTTTCCCCGCCTTGCGCTGGCGTCGAAAAAACGCGATCGCGCGTAGCGCGTCCCGTTGACTCCGGGTGAGGCTCTTTGCCGTCTCGGCTGGGCCAGGGTGCTCACGGGAAGGCAGCATAAGCGTTACTCCTTCACCTCTGTTGACGGCGGTGCCTCGGCGGGCCAATCGTTCGATGGCTCCTCAACGACGTCTTCGGCTGGATCGGGGTCACGGTCGTAAGCAAGGCGACGTTTTGCAATGACGTCCTGGAGCGTTTCGATCACCGTGACCGTTCCATGGCCCTCATTTGCAAACCGGTCGATGATCTCGGCGACAAGATCATCGAGATGCTGGAACAGCCGTTCGGCATTGTCGGGTCCATTTGTCACGATCTTCGCTCCTTAGATATCTATCCGGCGCTGCTGCCAGTCTTTGTATGGTGCCAACAGCTGTCCGGGAAATCGATCTTCGATGGCGGTTTCGACCATGGCGATCCTCACAAAGACCTCGCTGCTGTCGCGGTCTTCGGAGGGGACATCTTCGCTTTCGTCTTCCAGCTTCTGCATCAGGGCAAACAGTTCTTCGTCGGTCATCGCGGAAAGCTGATCTGCGAACTCCGCGGTATCAAAATCTTGTCCGTCTGCCATTGTTGGTCGGCTCCTCTGGTTTGGCGATAACGGCCTAGTCGTCATCGAGTTCAATCCAGACCGGCGCGTGATCACTGGTGTGCTCCCAGGCCCGCGCAAACTTGTCGACGCCGCAGGTCTGCAGTCGCTCCCGCAGTGAGGGACTGAGCAGGAAATGGTCGATGCGCAGCCCGGCATCGCGGGCGAAAGAATTCCGAAAATACTTCCAGAACGTATAGATCCTCTCGTCCGGATGGAGCAGCCTGATGGCGTCCGTCCAGCCCATGGCAACGAGCTCGGCATAGGCGGCCCGGACTTCAGGCCGAAACAGCGCATCGTCTCGCCAGCGCTCCGGCTTGTAGACGTCGAGATCCGTAGGCATCACATTAAAGTCGCCGATCAAAGCTACGGGCACATCGAGCTCGAATAGTTCTGTCGCATAGGAATGCAGCCGCTCGAACCAGCGAAGTTTATAGTCGAACTTCGGCCCAGGTGCTGGATTGCCGTTCGGAAGATATAGGCAACCTATGGTGATGCCATCGATGGCAGCCTCGATGTAACGGCTGTGGCTGTCGTCAGGATCGCCGGGCAAGCCGCGTCGCGTCTCGCGCGGCTCCTGATCCCGGGCAAGGATCGCGACGCCGTTCCAGGATTTCTGGCCATGCCAGATGGCGCCGTAGCCGGCACGCTCGATTTCCCGGCGGGGAAACTTTTCGTCCGGTGCCTTGAGTTCCTGCAGACAGACGACATCAGGCTGCGCTTCGGCCAGCCACCGCAGCAGCACGTCGAGGCGACCGTTGATGCCGTTGACGTTATAGGTGGCGAGCTTCACCAGCGTTTCCGTCAGTGCTTGCGATCGCCCTTGTCCCCCTGGCCCGGCTTCGCATCATGCTTGGCGTCGTGTCGGGCATCTGCAGAGAGCGATCGGGAGACGTCGACGCTTTCTTTGAACTTACCTTCTTTGTCCCGGCGGACATAACGTTTGTCGGTTCCGGTATCGATCAGTTCGCGTTTGGTCATGGCAAGACTCCTTCATGGTTGCCGCTGTCCATAAACGCACCTGACGCCCAAAAGATGCATGCGAATCAGAGACCTATCCAGGACTCGCAAAACGAGCGGCCCCAATCAGCTAAGTCCTTGAAAATTGATTCGTTTCGACCCGGAACAATTACATGCCGATTCGCTTGAATCGCATTGGTTGTGTCAGGAGTTCAGCGTCATGGTCGCCCCGCGAGCGAATTGGAAAGGCTTCATCAAGTTCGGAGAGGTCGCTTGTCCGGTGGCGCTCTACACCGCGGCATCATCCTCGGAACGGATTGCCTTCAACACGCTAAACCGTAAGACCGGCAATCGGGTGAAGCGGGAGTTCGTCGACAGCGAGACCGGCGATCCGGTCGAACGGGACGAACAGGTGAAGGGCTACGAGATCGAGAATGGCCAATATGTCATCCTTGAACCGGACGAGGTGGCGGCCGCCGTGCCCGACAGCGACAAGACGCTGAAGATCGACGCCTTCATTCCCTGTAACGAAATCGATGATGTCTATTTCGACAAGCCGTACTATCTGGCGCCCGACAAGATGGGCACCGACGCCTTCGTGCTCCTGCGGGATGGCATGAAGACAGCGAAGGTCGCCGCCATTGCGCACACTGTGCTGTTCCGGCGTGTGCGAACGGTTCTCATCCGTCCGCATGGCAAGGGACTGATCGCCACCACCCTTAACTTCGATTACGAGGTCCGTTCGTCCGAAGAGGCCTTCGAGGAACTTCCCGACCTCAAGATCGAAGGCGAGATGCTGGAGCTCGCCGAGCACATCATCGGCACCAAGAAAGGCAGCTTCGATGCCAGCACCTTCGATGATCGCTACGAGGCGGCCGTTGCGGAACTGGTGAAGGCGAAAATCGAGGGCCGGTCGCTTCCGAAGAAGAAGACGCCGCCCGTGTCGAAGCAAAGCGATCTGCTTCAGGCGCTGCGCGAGAGCGCCGGTATCGGTGGCAAGGCGGCATCGAAGCCCGCAGCCGCCAACGCCAACAAAAGTGCTGTCCGAAAGAAGGCGGCAAGGCCAGCCGCCACAAGGGCTAAACAGTCCGCTGCGCCAACCCGCCGCGCCGGTTGATCGGAGGATACCATGGCTGTCCGTCCCTACTGGAAAGGCTATCTCAAGCTATCGCTGGTCACCTGCCCCGTACAGATGATGCCAGCGACCTCCGAAAGCGAGAAGGTTCGCTTTCACACGCTGAACCGCGAAACCCAGAACCGCGTCGTCAGCCACTATGTCGACAGCGTCACCGGCAAGGAGGTGAAGGACGAAGATGAGGTGAAAGGCTACCAGCGTGGCGAGAACGACTACATCATGCTTGAGGACGAAGAGCTGGAGAACGTCGCGCTCGAAAGCACCAAGACGATCGACATCTCGACGTTTACGCCGCGCGACAGCGTCGAATGGATTTGGCTCGACACGCCGTATTATCTGTCGCCCAACGACCCGGTCGGGCAGGAAGCGTTCTCGGTGATCCGCGACGCGATGGAGGCTCAGGACATGGTTGGCATCTCCCGGCTGGTGATCTCGCGCCGCGAACGCGCCGTCATGCTGGAGCCACGCGGCAAGGGTATCGTGCTCTGGACCTTGCGCTACGGGGATGAAGTTCGTGACGAGGATACCTATTTCGCTGGGATCGACGAAGACGAGACGGCGGACAGCGACATGATGCCCCTGGTACAGCAACTCATCAAGAAGCAGACGCAGCACTGGAACCCGAAGATGGTCATCGACCCGGTCCAGGATCGGTTGCTCGACATCATTGCCGACAAGAAGAAGGCGATGAAGAAGCCGGCGAAAGCCAAGCCCTCGGCGTCTTCAAAACCCGCGCCGAGCAACGTCATCAATATCATGGACGCTCTCAAGAAGTCGGTCGCGGCCGAAAGCCGGTCCAGCAAATGAGACGCCCTGCCAAGCCGCTTCTCCAGGACGATACCTTCACCGCGAAATCGCAGCCGCGCCGGAAGCGCGACCCGGCGCAGCCCAATCTACCATTCGATCCCATGCCAGACCGGGTCGAGCCATGCTTGGCCTTGTTGAAGGCAGCTCCACCGGTCGGTCCGGATTGGGCCTACGAGATCAAGTGGGACGGATATCGTCTCGCGATCCATATCGAGCCGAAGAGTGTGCGGATCATCACCCGTGGAGGTCATGACTGGACACATCGCTTCCCGACGATTGCCGAGGCCGCCAAAAACCTGGGCGTTTCGACAGCCATCCTCGACGGCGAGGCCGTGGTGCTGAACAACGAAGGACGCTCGGACTTCGGAGCCTTGCAGCGCTCGCTCGGCGGGCGGGGCGGCAAACGTGTTTCGACGGAATCCGTCTTGTTCGCCTTCGATCTTCTTTACTTCGATGGCCACGATCTGACCCGGACCGAGTTATCGGTCCGTCGCCATCTGCTTGAGGATCTGCTCGAGGGCGCGGTCGGAGCTATTCAGCTCTCGGAGGAAGTGCAGGGCAACGGTGTTGAACTTCTGGAGAATGCCCGTTCGCTTGGCCTGGAGGGCATTATCGCCAAGCACCGGGAGCGTCCATACCGCTCAGGCAGGACAGGCGACTGGCTGAAGATCAAATGCATTCAAAGCGAGAGTTTCATGATCGTTGGTTACGAGCAGTCGGCGGTTGCCCGCGGCGGGATCGCCAGCCTGCTGCTTGCCGCCCGGCGCGGACACGATTGGGCCTATGTCGGCGCCGTCGGCACGGGCTTCAAGGAAAAAGATGCGGCGTATCTGAAGAAGACGCTCGACAAGCTGAAGACGAGGACGCCGGTCGTGCCCCTGAAGGGTAAGAACTATGTTTTCGCGCAGCCGACGCTGATCGCCGAGATCGAGTTCCGCGGCTGGACCGACGACGGCAATCTGCGGCACGCATCTTACAAGGGGCTGCGTGAGATTCAGGACAATGCTGCAGTTTACGAGCTTGACTGATCTAACGTGAGCGGCCGTCGCGACTTCCATTTTTTTTCCGCTGACGCCCTTGAATCGGAAATTCACAAAAACCAAATCGATTGCCGCCAGCTGCTGAACACAGGGCTGGACTTGCTGGGAGCGCCGTCTTTCGGCTCTTCCGTACCCATGTTGCTTCAAGGAGGATATGGCTATGGCAACATCTTACGACTACGCACCTCTTTACCGTTCGAGCGTTGGCTTCGACCGGGTCTTCAATCTTCTCGAAAATGCCCAGCGCGCCCGTTCGATCAGCGACTGGCCGCCCTATGACATCGTCAAGACCGGTGACGACAGCTACCGCATCTCGATCGCAGTCGCGGGCTTTGCCCAGGACGATCTCGACATTACCTTCCAGTCCAACCTTTTGACCGTCACCGGCAAGAAGCAGGAGACCGCCAATGACGGTTATCTGCATCGCGGCATCGCCGGCCGGCCCTTCGAGCACCGATTCGAGCTCGCCGACCACGTCCGAGTGAACGGAGCAGATCTGAGCAATGGTCTTCTGTCTATCGATCTTGTCCGTGAGATCCCCGAGGCCCTGAAGCCGCGGAAGATCGACATCCAGACCAACCCGGCCCTCGTGCAGTCGACCGCTCCAGTGCAGATCGAAGCACAGAAGGCCGCTTGACCGAAACTTTGGAGAGAGGCGCCGCGCGCAGCGGCGCCTGTTAAACATTCCGGGTTGGGAAGGAGAGAGATATGAAACCCGATATGTTCAGAGAACCTGTTACCATCCTTGTCGGCCTTGGCTTTCCGGCTGAGGTCCGCACTGTCATGGACGCCTACCGGCATCTGGCAGAGTGGCCGGCCTCATTGAGAGACGCTGCGCATTCAATGGCGCTCAAGGCATGCAGTGCCGCGCTCCGCGGCGAGATCGAAGCCGAGACCGCGCGCGGACTGTTCGCCGCCTTTGCTGAGAAGCATGATCTGCTGGCGCCGGGTACTGATGTCATCGCCGCTTCCCGTCGCCGGTACGACAAAGATCCGCACGTTCGCTAAGGAGGCCGAGATCCACGAGGCTTTGCAGCAGGCCGCCGCCAACGCCATGGCAATGGGACCAATGGTCCTGCTTCAGGGTATGCAGGTTGAGCGCCCGATCGATGTGGTGAGAGCCACTGCGCTCTCTGCAGACGACAAACGAACCATCCTGGCGTCATGGGCTTCGGACTTCTACGCCGTCGGCTCCAAGCCGGCGTTCCGCCATATGCCTGGAACACCGAAGCCGGTTTCCATCGATGAGGTTCAGACGGCCCTCAAAGAACTTGATCGGCGTTACGGATATTAATTGAGCATACCAGCCGAACGGGCCGGCTCTTTTTCCTTTCGGCCTTTTGCGATCGAGATCGGAATGGTCGAGACCAAAATGATCCAGCACAAGCTCTAGGTTCCGGCGGTTGGATTTGAAGTAGACGTCGAACAGGTCCCCGACCAATGGGACACTTCCGGCCGCCGCATCGAAACCGATATTGACCAGCATCTTTACCAGCTTGTCGTTCGGCACGCCCAGGCGTCGCGCTTCATTGACGATGTAGAGGCTGATCGCCGCGCCGGCGAAATCGCCGATGCCCGGGATCAGTCCCATCACCGAGTCCGCGCCGAGGGAAAAGCGTGTTCCGGGAATTCGAAGCGCCGTGTCCATGAGCCGCGCCAATCCACGCATGCGGCGTAGGCGGACGAGACGGTCCATGTTGCGGAAATCGGTGTAGTGGCTATCCGTTCGTTCGTATGTCATGCCGCCGCTTTCATTATCTTGCCCAGCCGCTTAATCGCCTGCTCCAGCGAGCGCTGTCCGTCGCAATAGTCCTGCCAGGCACTCGTCGTCGCCAGCAACGCCGGCACGGTTCTGATCGTGAAGCGCTTTGGATCGAGATCGGTCTTCACCTGGCTCCATGTGAGCGGCATTGAGACCGTGGCGCCGGGCCGGGCGCGCGGTGACAACGGCGCGACCGCCGTGGCCATCCGGTCATTGCGTAGGTAGTCAAGGAAGATCCGGCCGTTGCGCTGGTTCTTCGCCATTTTGATCAGATAAAGCTCAGGGTTTTCGCGCGCCATCTGCAGGCAGACATCGTGCGCAAAACCCTTTGCCTCCGGCCAGGTCAGTTTCTTACCCTTCGCCACCGCCAGCGGTGTGACGACGTGCAGGCCCTTGCCACCGGTGGTCTTGCAGAAGCTGACAAGGCCAAGTTCTTCCAGCCGGTCGCGCATTTCCCGAGCGGCTTCGACCACGGTGGAGAAGGGGACGTCCGGGCCTGGATCAAGGTCGAAGACAAGACGGCCTGGCACTTCAGGCTGGCCCGGTTCGCAATTCCACGGATGCAGTTCGACGCCGCCGATCTGGGCGATCGCGGCCAGGCCCTCCACCCGATCGACCTGAAGGTAAGGTTTCTTGTCGCCGAACACCTTGATCAGTTCGAGCAAATTAGAGGTTCCCGGCATTGCGTGCCGCTGGAAGAACTGCTCGCCGCCGATGCCATCGGGGGTTCGGATGATCGAGCAGGGCCGTCCCTTGATATGGTCGATCAGCCATGGACCGACGGCTTCATGGTAACGGGCGAGATCTTCCTTGGTCACCGGCTCTCCGTCGCCGGCATCGGGCCAGAGCGGCTTGTCCGGGCTGGAGATCATCACGCCCATCACCTCGGCCTTGGCGTTCTTGCCGCGCGACGGTCTCGATGGCTTTGTCGCGGCCGGCGTCGGGGAGTCGGTCTTTGCCGGCGAGGCCGGCTTTTCCGCCTCGACTTCGGCTGCGGGTTTATCTTCGCGCAGTCCTTTAAACGCCGCCTGACGTACCAGTCCGTCCGCCGTCCAGCCGGCGAACTGGATCTCGGCGACCAGGTCTGGTTTGACCCAGACGATGTTGGGATCCTTCTTAGGCGCGCCTATTCCGGTAAAGGGCGACTTTGTGGTTTCCAGTTCCTGGAGCCTCGGCAAAATCGTATCGACCGTTTTGGCACCGTAGCCGGTTCCAACCCGGCCGACATAGACGAAGTGACCACCCCTGAAGACACCGACCAACAGGGAGCGGAACTTACCGTTGGTCTTGGCATAAGCGCCGATGACCACCTCGTGCCCGGCGCGGCATTTAGACTTTGCCCAGGTTTCGGTGCGGCCCGATTGATAGGGCGCGTCAGCCTGTTTCGAGACGATACCTTCCAGCGACAGCTTGCAGGCCGATTTCAGGACGGCGTCGCCGCCGGTTTCGAAATGCTCGACGAACCTCAGACGTGGATCCTCGCCGGCGTCGCTCAACAATGTCTGCAGGCGTTCCTTGCGTTCGGTCAGCGGCAGTTGCCGGAGATCCTCATTGCCCTCGAACAACAGGTCGAAGGCAAAGTAGACCAGTGCGTCGGTCTTGCCTTCCGACAGCGCCGCCTGAAGAGCCGCGAAATCCGGCGCTCCGTTTTCGTCGAGAGCGCATATTTCGCCGTCGATGATGGCATCAGGCAAGTTTGCAGCCGACGTCGCAATCGCCGGATATTTGGCCGTCCAGTCCAGGCCCTTGCGGGTTTTGAGCGTCACCTCGCCGTTTTCGATGCGCGCCTGGATGCGGTAGCCGTCGAATTTGATCTCGTGGATCCAGCCCTCGGCCGAGGGCGGGCGTTCCAGCGTTTCGCAAAGCTGCGGGGGAATGAACTCGGGCATTGCGGACTTTGCTGGCTTGGCACCTTTTGCTGCGGCTGATTTCCTTTCAGTTTTGGTTTCGGCTTTGCGTTCTTCAGCAGCAAGGCCGTGGTTGCTGTCCCAGACCGCATCGGCCTGAACGTCGCCGCTCTGGACCATGAACGGCTTCGGCTTCCGGCCCTTGCCGGCGGCGATCGTTTCCATGGTACGGCCGGAGGCAACAGAGGTTGCGTTCTCCTCCAGGACTGCCGCGCCATTCTCCTCGACTGAGAAGTCGTCATGATGTTTGATCAGCAGCCAATTCGTCCGCTTGCCGCCGTCGCGATCGTTGCGCATCCGCACCAGCACGAAGCTACCGTGGAGCCTCTCTCCCTCCAGTGTAAACTTGAAATCACCCTTGGCGAGCGCCTGTTCGGGCGTCTTGTTGCCTTCCGGCTCCCAATAGCCGCGATCCCAGAGCATGACCGTGCCGCCGCCATACTGGCCTTTCGGTATGGTACCTTCGAAGTCGCCGTAGTCCAATGGATGGTCCTCGACCTCGACAGCCAGGCGCTTGTCGTGCGGATCGAGCGAAGGACCCTTGGTCACCGCCCAGGACTTGAAGACGCCATCGAGTTCGAGCCGCAAGTCATAGTGCAGCCGCGTGGCGTCATGTTTTTGAATGACGAAGCGCCTGCGGTTCGACGCCTTCAGCTTGGCTGCGCCGCTCGGCTCCTGCGTTTTCTGAAAATCGCGTTTCTGCTTGTATGTCGAGAGCTTGTCGCTGGCCAAGGCAGTCCCCGGTACACATCCGCCGCCCGCCTCGGATGAAGACGGGATGAGGCACGGCCGGACAGGTCGGACGCTCGACTGCCGTTTCGTTGGCCGCGATGAGAAACCGGAAAACCATCGCGTTCGTCATCCCTGTCACGTCCGGTTGACACAGCACGCGACCTCAACAAGCAAAAGGCTGGAGATAATCATTTTGTTCCATGGAGTTGGGCAGGGAGTTGCTGGAGCGCCATTAGCGCTGAATGACCGAACTGGTCCCGTGGGATTGATATGCGCTCTCCGCATGACTGCGCTGCAGCAAAGTCTATTTAATAGGCGCGGCGAACCGCTATGATGTGGCTATCGAACTGATGCACCTCCTCCCGCGTCGGTTCGATGTGCAAACGCCTACTCCTCCTCCCAAGGGCGTTTGCGGGAACGGCAACACTCCTCCTCCCAGTTGCTGTTCGGTTATTTTCGGAAAAGCCTGCCGCACCTCCTCCCGCGGCAGGCTTTTTCGTTTCGGCCGCTAGCAAGCCGCTGCATGTAGGCCTTGTGCAAAATGCAAAAAAATGAGTCCGGGCAGACAGTTGCTGCCGCGTGGCTAGATCACTGATTCGCTTGGTGATTCATATGTCGGCGTTTCAGTCGGCCCTAATTTATCCTCCGGACGCCCGCTTGACTCTTTTCCGACAACGGAACAAAAAGAGAACCTCCATATTTTGAGGGGCATGAAGTCCCGTGCAACGCGAGCTGAGGAGGTCCGTGAACGATGTCGCGCGCCCATAATCCTCGGGTCATCGAGGAGCTGAGAGACCGCATCGCCCACCTGGAGGGCAGTGCGGCAAAGAAAGCCATTGTGCTGCCTTTTGGCGTTCGCGAGATGGACGAGCATCTGCCAGGAGGCGGCCTATCATACGGCGCTCTTCACGAGATTGCAGGCGGCGGCGCCGGTACGGTCGACGGCGCGGCCGCCGCGTTGTTCGCCGCCGGAATTGCCGCGCGCTCGAAGGGCAAGGTGCTCTGGTGCCTGACGAGACCTGACCTGTTTTTCCCAGCGATCGCCCAGGCAGGACTGCATCCCGACCGCGTGATCTTCTGCGAAGGCGACAAGGAGGAGGATGTGCTGGCGTCCATGGAAGAGGGGCTTTCCTTCGGTGGATTGGCAGCGGTGGTCGGGGAGCTGGTGCGTCTGCCGATGGTGGCATCCCGGCGGCTGCAGCTGGCTGCCGAAAAGACAGGGACCATGGGGCTCGTTGTCCGCAGATGGCGGCGGCAGACGGAGGCGTCGGATTTCGGCAACCCGACGGCCTCCACCACCCGCTGGAGAGTGAGTGTGCTCCCGTCGGAGGCATTGCCAGTCGCGGGCGTCGGGCGAGCGCGATGGCTGGCGGAATTGATGCGCGTGAAAGCAGGCGAGTGTGCTGAGTTCGAATTAGGAGCCTGTGATGCCAAGGGTCGTTTGTGTCTACTTCCCCACTCTGCCAACAGACCGGATACGTCGACATGGAGAGGGAGCCGTGCCAGCTGATCAGCCGCTCGTCGTCATTTCCAAATCGGGGTCGAAACGCTGGATCTCGGCTGCCGACACCGCCGCGCGCAAACTTGGCCTCAAGGTCGGCATGCCGGCGAGCAAAGCCCAGGCCGTCGTTGCCAATCTGACGATGATGGATGCCGATCCTTCCGCGGACGCGGCTGCCTTGGAACGATTGGCACTGTGGGCGCTCCGCCAATACAGCCCTGTCGTTGCCGTCGATGGCACGGACGGGATCGTCATGGACACGGAAGGCGCCGATCACCTGCAGGGCGGCGAAGATCTGCTGATCTCCGGGTTGGTCAACGGGTTGAGAGCGCGAGGCCTGACGGCACGTGCTGCGGTGACCGATACCTGGGGAGCAGCGCATGCGATCACCCGCGTGACCTCGGCTGAAACGACGGTTGTCCCGGTCGGCGGCGTTGCGAAAGCGGTGACAGGTCTGCCGATCCATTGTCTGCGTCTTCCACCAGACACAATCCATGGACTGCGGGTGATGGGCGTCGAGACGGTCGGTGAACTCTCCGCAATGCCGCGCGCCCCCGTGACGCTGCGATACGGTCCCGAAGTCGGCCGGCGGCTGGACCAACTCTTTGGTCGAATGGCAGAACCTATCGAGCCTCTGCGGACGCCAGAGCTCGTCGAAGTAGCTCGAAATTTCCAGGAGCCGATCGGCGCAGCAGAGACGATCGCCAAATACGTCCGCCGCCTGGTCGGGCAACTCACCTCCAAGCTGGAGACACGCGGTCTCGGCGTCAGGCGTTCCGATCTTGTCATCCACCGTGTCGACAACACCCGCCAATGCATTCGAGCCGGATTGGCAAAACCGGTCCGTGACCCCGCTCGGCTGTCAAAGCTGTTGTGCGACCGCATCGAGAAAATCGACCCGGGCTTCGGCATCGAACGTCTGGTGCTCGTCGCCATCATGGCAGAACCGCTTGAGGAGCGACAAGCTGCATCCTCGCTGATCGAAGAACCCGTCGTTGATGTGACACCGCTCGTCGATATTCTCAGCAATCGTGGCCAGAGGCTTTACCGGGTCACGCCCGTCGCCTCCGATGTTCCTGAGCGATCGGTGATGCGCATCGGCCCGACGGCCGACGAGACTGGAGCGACGTGGGCTGCCAAATGGCCGAGGCCGTCGCGGCTGCTGGCGAACCCGGAACGCATCGACGTCACCGCTCTTCTCCCCGACCAGCCGCCTGCCGTGTTCACCTGGCGCGGAAAGCGTCGTCGGGTAAAGCGGGCAGACGGACCTGAGCGGATATTCGGCGAGTGGTGGCTTCGTCCGAGAGAACATGCCGCTGTTCGCGATTATTTCGTGGTCGAAGACGAGGCAGGGGAACGCTACTGGGTCTATCGCGCCGGTGATGGCGTGGATGCCGACACAGGCTCGCACCTCTGGTTTCTGCATGGGGTGTTCGGATGAGATATGCCGAGCTTCAGGTCACCACCCATTTTTCGTTTCTGCGGGGCGCCAGTTCGGCGGAGGAATTGTTTGCCACGGCGGCAGCGCTTGGCATCGACGCACTTGGCGTGGTCGATCGCAATTCGCTTGCCGGG
>Ga0268287_100229_pt1 | contig 25059 bp, 27 predicted proteins | sample MetcocultureR3M_FD_191348 | JGI IMG/M metagenome (GOLD analysis project Ga0268287, IMG submission 191348) | Soil microbial communities from Anza Borrego Desert, Southern California, United States - Methanotrophic co-culture R3-M | ecosystem: Environmental > Terrestrial > Soil > Desert | place... | reverse complement strand
TCGTCCTGGCCGACCCCGAGATCAAGGCGCGGCTGGAAGGCCTCACGATCCGCAAGATCATTGTGGTCAAGGACCGGATCGTGAATATCGTGGCGGCATGACGAAGGCCGCGCTCCTCGCCCTCACCCTGTCGGCCGCCGCGCTCTCGGCGTGCGCGGGGTTCCAGCCGCTGTACGGCGAGCGTGGCGTGGGCGCGAACCTGGCGGCCATCGAGGTCGTGGCCCCCGAGGGGCGCACCGGCTACCTGATCCGCCAGCACCTCGACGACGCCTTCGCCCGCAACCGCGGCGCGCCCACCGCCTACGTGATGGACCTGTCGCTGGGCGAGGCGCGCTATCCCCGCGGCGTGCGGATCGACAACGTCGCCACCCGCTACGAATACGTGCTGACCGCCGACTACGTCCTGCGGACCCAGCCCGCCGGCGCGGTGGCCAAGCAGGGCCGGGTGCGGGTCGAGCTCACCTACGATTCCGCCGACCAGCCCTACGCCTCGATCGCGGCCCAGCAGGACGCCCAGGACCGGGCCGCCGCCGAGGCCGCCCGGCGCATCCAGCTCGAGCTCGCCGTCTGGCTGGCCAACGGCGCGGGGTCCGGCCGCTGACGCCATGATCCTCAGCCGCCGACCCGACATCGAGCGGTTCCTCGCAAAGCCCGACGCCGCGGTCCGCGCGGCGCTGATCTACGGCCGGGACCTCGGCGTGGTGCGCGACCGCGGGCATCAGCTCGCCGCCAAGACCGTCCCAAATCCCGACGATCCGTTCGACGTGGCCATACTCACCGAGGTCGACGTCGCCGACGACCCGCCCCGCCTCGAGGGCGAACTCGCCGCCCAGTCGCTGATGGGCGGGCGCCGGCTGGTGCGCCTGCGCCTGTCCTCCGAGAAGCCGGCGGTCGACAAGGTGGTCGCCGAGGCCCTGGAGCGGCACGCCAAGGGCGAGCTCAACCCGGACGCCTTCTTCCTGATCGAGGCGGGCAATCTCGGCCGCGACTCCGCGCTGCGGAAGGTGGGCGAGAAGCAGCCCGCCTGCGCCACCATCCCCTGCTACGAGGACGAGCCCGGCGACGTCGCCCGCCTCGTCAAGGAGACCCTGGCCCGCGACAACGTCGGGCTGAACGCCGACGCCCTGGCCCTCTTCGTCGCCCGCATGCCCAAGGAGCGCGGCGTGGCCCGGCAGGAGATCGAGCGCCTGGCCCTGTTCCTCGGCCCCGGCAGCGGGACGATCGCCGCGCCCGCCCAGCTCGAGGACTTCCTGGGCGTTGAGCCCGAGGCCAGCCTGTTCGACGCCGCCGCCGACGCCTTCGGCGGGCGCCTGGCCGAGGCGCAGGCGGGGCTGCGCCGCGCGGCCCAGGAAGGCGAGAGCGGCCCCGCCGCCGTCCGCGCCATCGGCATGCACCTGGGCAAGCTGCGCCGCACGCTGACGCTCGCCAAGGCGGGCGCGGGCCTGCAGGAGGCCGCCAAGGCCTCGGGGGTGTTCTGGAAGCAGGAGCGCGAGTTCCTCCGCCAGGCCCGCGCCTGGAGCCTGGAGGAGCTCGACCGCATCCAGCCCGAGGTGCTGGCCGCCGACAAGGCCTGCAAGACCGCCGGCTCCCCCGACCGTCTCATCGCCGAACGCCTCGCCCTCACCGTGGCCGGCCGCGCCCGGCGCCTGGGGCTGTAGCCGCCCTTCGTCATCCGCGGCGTCCCCAACGGCCAGATCAGGCGATGATGGGTCCCGGACAAGCCGCTGTGCGGCTTTCCGGGATGACGAGATGGGAGGACGGGACTGCTACCGCCGGGTCAGTCGGCGGCAGATTTCGTCCAGCTGCTCCAGGCTCGCGTAGCGGATCTTCAGCTCTCCGGCGCCGCCGCGGTCGGCGATGTCGACGCTCATGCCGAGCGCGTCCTCGAGGTCGGCCTCCAGGGCCGAGGTGTCGGCGTCCTTCGACCGCTTCGGGCCGCTGGCCTTCTTCGCCGCCCCGCCGGCGGCAGCGCCAGGCTTGGCCAGGGCCTCGGCGTCGCGCACCGACAGGCCCTTCTCCAGGATCTGCTCGGCCAGCGCCTCCGGGTTCTCGGCCCCCAGGAGAGCCCGGGCGTGGCCGGCCGACAGCCGGCCCAGCACGACATGCTGCTGCACGCCCTCGGGAAGCTGCAGCAGGCGCAGGGTGTTGGCCACGTGGCTGCGGCTCTTGCCGACCTTCTCGGCGGCCTGTTCCTGCGTGTAGCCCATCCGGCCCATCAGCGACCGGTAGGCCCTCGCCTCTTCCATCGCGTTCAGGTCCGCGCGCTGGACGTTCTCGACGATGGCGATCTCGAAGGCGATCTCGTCGGCGACGTTGCGCACGAGCGCCGGGATGGTGCGCAGGCCCGAGCGCTGCGTCGCCCGCCAGCGGCGCTCGCCCGCGACGATCTCGTACTCGCCCGGCGCCTTGGGCGAGGGCCGCACCAGGATCGGCTGCAGCACGCCCTTGTCGCGGATGGAAGCCTCCAGCTCGGCGAGCTCGGCCTCGGCGAAATGCACCCGCGGCTGGTCGGGATTGCGGTGGATCAGCTCGATCGGGATCTCGCGCACCCCGGCCGTCGGATCGCCCGCGTGCTCGATCTCCTCGGCCTCGCCCAGCAGCGCCGAAAGGCCCCGGCCCAGTCCCCTGCGGTTCTCCGCCATCGTCACACCACCGCGTCAGCCGCCGCGCGCTTGCGGCGGTCGCGCTCGCGCAGGACCACTTCGCGCGCGAGCTTCAGATAGGCCTGGCTGCCGGCGCAGCGCAGGTCGTAGACCAGGGCCGGCTTGCCGAAGGACGGGGCCTCCGACACCCGCACGTTGCGCGGGATCACCGTCTGGTAGACCGTCTCGCCGAAGTGGCCGCGCACGTCGCGCGCCACCTGCTCGGACAGCGAGTTGCGCCGGTCGTACATGGTCAGGATCACGCCCTGGATCTCCAGGGCCGGATTGAGGCTGCCGCGCACGAGGTCGATGGTGCGCATGAGCTGGGTCAGGCCCTCGAGGGCGAAGAACTCGCACTGCAGCGGCACCAGCACGGCGTCGGCCGCGGCCATGGCGTTGACGGTCAGGAGGTTCAGCGACGGCGGGCAGTCGATCAGGACGTAGGTGTAGCCGCCCTCGGCCCGCAGCGGCGACAGCGCGTCGCGCAGCTTGAACGAGCGGCGGGCCTGCTGGCCCAGCTCCAGCTCGACGCCCGACAGGTCCGGGTCCGCCGGTACGATGTCGAGGCCGGGCACCGAGGTCTTCACCACCGCCTCGTGCACGGGCTTCTCGCCCATCAGCACGTCGTAGAGGGTGTGCTTGCGCTGGGCCCGGCCGACGCCCAGGCCCGTGGAGGCGTTGCCCTGCGGGTCGCTGTCGATCAGCAGCACCTTCTCGCCGACGGCGGCCAGGGCGGTGCCGAGATTGATCGCGGTCGTGGTCTTGCCGACCCCGCCCTTCTGGTTGGCGACCACCAGGACGCGCAGGGACCGGTCAGACTTTGCGGCCACGGCCCCGCTCCTTCCCGAGTCTCGTCACGCGCACGATCCGACCCCGCTCGTCACTCTGTGACGGTATGACATCCGCCTGGAAATCCCAAGATCTAGCGGCCTCGGCGAGCTCGGCTGCTACATCTTGTCCTTTCAGGAACAGGCCTACCGCGCCACCCTTCAGGTAGGGCCGCGCGTACCCCAACAGCCTTCCGAGCGGCGCACAAGCCCGCGCGGTGACGATGTCCACAGCAAGGTCGAGGTTTTCCGCCCTCTCGTTGTGAACCGTCGCGGGGAGGCCCAGCTCGGTGACCACTTCGGTCAGGAAGCGGCACCGCTTGGCCATGCTCTCCACCAGGTGGACGTGGAAGCCGGGCCGCCCCTTGCCGAGGATCGCCAGCACCAGGCCCGGGAACCCCGCGCCCGCCCCGAGATCGGCCCAGACGCGGGCGTCCGGGGCGAGCTTCAGCAGCTGGGCCGAATCCCAGGCGTGCCGGTTCCAGAAGTCCGGCAGGGTCTTGGGCCCGACGAGATTCATCACCGCGTTCCCCGCCTCCAGCTTCGCCAGGAAGCGCTCGAGGTCGGCGATCTGTGCAGCTGTCGCGTCCGCCGCGGCGGCGAAGGACGCGGTGTCCAGCACCCGTCCTCCCCCATCGGGGGAGGGGAACCGCGCAGCGGTGGAGGGGGCCGTCCGCCCACTCAGCGCTTCCGGCAAGCCCCCTCCACCACCCTGCGGGTGGTCTCCCTCCCCCGATGGGGGAGGAGCGTCGGGGGCGCGTCTGTCGGGCGTCATGCCGCGCGGCGGCGGACGTGGGCCAGGAGGGCGGTCAGCGCCCCCGGCGTGACCCCTTCGATCCGGGCGGCCTGGCCCAGGGTCAGCGGCCGGACGGCGGCCAGCTTCTCACGGACCTCGTTCGAGAGGCCGCCGATGGCGCCGTAGTCGAGGTCGGCCGGCAGGCGCAGGTCCTCGTCCCGGCGGAAGGCCTCGGCGTCAGCCGCCTGGCGGTCGAGGTAGCCGGCGTAAGAAGCGTCGATCTCCACCTGCTCGCGCACCGCCGGGCTCCAGTCGCCGACCTGCGGCCAGATCCGCGCGAGGTCGTCGAAGCCGATGGTGGGATAGGCCAGGAGCTGCAGCAGGTTCCGGCGCTGGCCGTCGGCCTTGACCGGCAGGCCCGCCTTCTGGGCTTCGGCCGGGGTCAGCGACAGGCCGTTCGCCATCGCCCGGGCCTCGGCAAGCGCCTGCTGTTTCACGTGAAACACGCCGGCCCGCTCGGAGCCCACGACGCCGAGCTCGACCCCCTTCCCCGTCAGCCGCTGGTCGGCGTTGTCGGCCCGCAGGGTCAGGCGGAACTCGGCCCGGCTGGTGAACATGCGATAGGGCTCGGTGACCCCGCGCGTGACCAGGTCGTCGATCAGCACGCCGATGTAGGCCTCGTCGCGGGCGAACTGCGCCGGCTCGGCCCCCGACGCCGCGCGCGCGGCGTTGAGCCCGGCCACCAGTCCCTGGGCGCCGGCCTCCTCATAGCCCGTCGTGCCGTTGATCTGGCCGGCGAGATAGAGGCCCGGCAGGCGCTTGGCCTCCAGGGTTGGGTAGAGTTCGCGCGGATCGACATAGTCGTATTCGATCGCGTAGCCGTGGCGCTTGACCACCACCTGCTCCAGGCCGGGGATGGTCCGCAGGAACAGGTCCTGGGTCTCGGTCGAGACCGAGGTTGAGATGCCGTTCGGATAGACGGTATCGTCGTCCAGCCCCTCGGGCTCCAGGAAGATCTGGTGGCTGGTCTTGTCGCGGAAGCGGACCACCTTGTCCTCGATCGAGGGGCAGTAGCGGGGACCGCGGCCCGAGACCCGGCCGCCGTAGACCGCGCTCTCCTCCAGCCGCTGGGCGATGATCCGGTGGGTCTCCTCGGTCGTGTAGGTCACGCCGCAGCGGATCTGCGGGACGGTGATCGCCTCGGTCAGGAACGAGAACGGGATCGGCTCGGCGTCCGCCTCCTGCATCTCCAGCCGGTCCCAGGCGATGGTCTTCCCGTCCAGCCGTGCGGGGGTGCCGGTCTTCAGCCGGCCCATGGAAAGGCCCAGGGCATAGAGGCGGTCCGACAGGCCGATGGCCGGCGCATCGCCGATCCGGCCCGCCGGGATGCGGGTCTCGCCCTGGTGGATCACCCCCTTCAGGAAGGTGCCGGTGGTCAGCACCACCCGGCCGGCGGGATAGGTCTCGCCGCTGGCGCCGACGACGCCGGCCACCCGCCCGTCCTGGACGACCAGATCCTCGACCGCCTCGGCCCTGACGGTCAGGTTCGGCGTGGCGAGGAGCTCGACCTGCATCGCCTCGCGATAGAGCCGGCGGTCGATCTGCGAGCGCGGCCCGCGCACCGCCGCCCCCTTGGAGCGGTTCAGCATCCGGAACTGGATGCCGGCCCGGTCGGCGAGACGGCCCATCAGGCCGTCCAGGGCGTCGATCTCGCGGACGAGGTGGCCCTTGCCCAGGCCGCCGATCGCCGGGTTGCAGCTCATCTCGCCGATCGTCTCGACCTTGTGGGTGAGCAGCAGGGTGCGCGCGCCGAAGCGCGCCGCGGCGGCGGCCGCTTCGCATCCGGCGTGTCCGCCGCCGATGACGATGACGTCCCAGGTCGACATGAGGCGGCTCATATAGTCGAAGGCCGTCGCTGTTTCACGTGAAACGTCGGCGAAAGCGGTCGCGGCGGGGGTGCGGCATTCTTTCCCCATGGCGAAGGTAGGAATTCCGGCCGCGCGGCCCCACTTCAGGCGAGCCGGTCCTGCGCACCCCGCCCGGCGGCGCGAGCCCCCCAACCCCGACCGCCGGGGCGCGGGGCCGGTAGCCAAAGGCCAAGGCGCGTCCGCGCGGCCCCTCTCTCCAGGCCGCGCGGATTGCCTTGCCCAGCGTTTCCGGTGTTTCACGTGAAACATCGACGGCGGGTGGGTCCCGGCTTTCGCCGGGATGGCCCCGCCGCGCGGTCACTTCCCGATGCAGAAGGTGGCGAAGATCCGGCCCAGCACGGCCTCGGGGTCGATGCGGCCGGTGATCCGGTCCAGGGCCCGGGCCGCGAGGCGCACGTCCTCGGCGGCCAGCTCCACATGCTCGTCGTGGCCGATGGCGTGGCGCAGGCGCTCGGACGCTTCCGCCAGCAGCTCGCGGTGCCGCAGCCGCGTGGCCGCGGGCGGCTCGCCCCCGCCGAGCGACTCCACCACCCGCTCGGACAGAGTCTCCTTCAGCCAGGCCATGTCGCCGGGGCCTCTGGCGGTGACCTCGGCCGCGGGAATCCCGATCCGCCGGGCCACCTCGGCCGCCCAGGCGCCCGCGTTACCGACGGGCAGGTCCCGCTTGGTGATCAGGCACAGGTCTCCCTCCCCGATCTCGGCCGGCAGGTCCGGGGTCTCCTCCGACGAGCCGTCCACCAGCCACAGGCGCAGGTCGGCCCCCTCGGCCCAGGCTCGGGCCCGGCGCACCCCCTCGGCCTCGATCTCGTCGGCGGTGTCGCGCAGGCCGGCGGTGTCGGCCATCAGGACCTTGTAGCCGGCGAGCACCATCGGAACCTCGATGACGTCGCGGGTGGTGCCGGGCGTGGCGGTGACGATGGCGGCCTCGCGGCCAGCGAGGGCGTTCAGCAGGGTGCTCTTGCCGGCGTTCGGCGCGCCCACCAGCGCGATGCGGAAGCCTTCCCGCACCCGCTCGCCGCGGGCCGCGTCGGCCGCAGCCGCCTCGATCTCGGCCGCCAGGGTCTCCAGCACCGGCCGGGCGCGGGCGGCCACGTCGGCCGGCACCTCCTCGTCGGGGAAGTCCACGGCCGCCTCGAACAGGGCCAGGGCCTCGGTCAGGGCCTCGCGCCAGCGGGCCTGCACCTGCGACAGCCGACCGCCCAGCTGCTCCAGGGCCTGCCGGCGCTGGCCTTCCGTCTCGGCGTCGATGAGGTCGGCGACGCCCTCGGCCTGGGCCAGGTCCAGCTTGCCGTTCTCGAACGCCCGGCGGGTGAATTCCCCCGGCTCGGCCAGGCGCAGCCCCAGCCCCGCCAGCGCCTCGACCAGCGCCCCGGTCACCGCCGTACCGCCATGCACGTGGAACTCGGCGGCGTCCTCGCCGGTGTAGCTCCCGGGACCGGGGAACCAGAGCACCAGAGCCTGGTCGATCTCCCCGCCGTCCGCATCGAACAGCCGCCGCACGCTGGCGCGCCTGGGCTCGGGCAGGTCGCCGGCGAGCGTCCGCACGGCCGTCTGCGTCCGCGGACCGGACACCCGCACCACCGCCACCGCCGCCCGGCCCGGGGCCGTGGCGGGCGCGAAGATGGTGTCGCTCATTCCTTGGGCGTGGCCGCGCCCAGCCCCGCTTCCATCATCTTGCGGAACTGCTCCTGCGCCCCGGCCCCGACGCTCATCCAGTTCTTCATGAACTCCTCGGGGGAGAGGAGCTGGATGTTGGCGTCCATGCGCTTGCCCATCTCCTGGACCAGGTGGTCGTTGAGGGCGCTGACGTCCGGAAGCCCCAGGAAACGGCGGGCCTCTTCGGGGGTGCAGTCCACTTCGATCGTCATCTTCATGAGTAAAAGTCCTGCCGCTTGCGTATGGCCGCAACGGGCCGTCTCGCGCTACTAGCCCTATCCTGAGGGCTTTGAACATCCGGGAGACCACGACATGGGCGAACGCATCACCATCACCGCCGCGGACGGCGCCTTCGACGCCTATGTGGCGCGGCCGCAGGCGGCCAAGGCGCCGGCGATCGTGGTGATCCAGGAGATCTTCGGCGTGAACAAGGTCATGCGCGACATCTGCGACGACCTCGCCGCCCAGGGCTATCTGGCCGTCTGCCCCGATCTCTTCTGGCGGATCGAGCCCGGCATCGACATCACCGACCAGTCCGAGGCCGAGTGGAAGAAGGCCTTCGAGCTGTTCAACGCCTTCGACGTCGACCAGGGCGTCCGCGACATCCGGGCCACCATCGACCAGGTCCGCAAGGATCCGGCCTGCAACGGCAAGGTGGGCGCGGTGGGCTACTGCCTGGGCGGCCTGCTGGCGTTCCTGACCGCCGCCCGCACCGACGCCGACGCCTCGGTCTCGTACTACGGCGTGGGGATCGAGAACCGCGTCGGCGAGGCCGAGAAGCTGACCCGGCCGCTGCTGATGCACGTGGCCGAGGAGGACCAGTTCGTGCCGAAGGCGGCCCAGGCGGTCATACTCCAGGCCCTGAAGCACCACCCGCAGGTCGAGCTCCACACCTATCCCGGCCGTGACCACGCCTTCGCGCGCAAGGGCGGCGAGCACTACCACGAGAGCGACGCCGGCCAGGCCAATACCCGCACCCTCGCCTTCTTCAAGAAGGCCCTCGGCTGATGCGCGCCATCCAGTTCGCCCGCACCGGCGGGCCCGAGGCGCTCGAGCTGGTGCAGGTGGAAACGCCCTCCCCCGGCCCGGGCCAGGCGCTGGTCCGCCACGAGGCCATCGGCGTCAACTTCATCGACACCTACTTCCGCAGCGGCCTCTACCCGGCGAAGCTGCCCTGCATCCCCGGCGGCGAGGCGGCCGGGGTGGTCGAGGCCGTCGGCGAGGGCGTCACGCGGGTGAAGCCTGGCGACCGGGTCGCCTACATGGGCGGCTTCGGCGGCTACGCCGAGGCGGGCCTGGCGGTCGCCGACCGGCTGGTGAAACTGCCGGACGGCATCGATGCGCGGGTGGCCGCCGCCGCCCTCCTCAAGGGAATGACGGTCGAGGCGTTCGTGCGGCGGTGCTACCCGGTCCGCCCGGGTCAGACCGTGCTGGTGCACGCCGCCGCCGGCGGGGTGGGCCAGATCATGGTCCAGTGGCTGAAGGCCATCGGCGCCGAGGTGATCGCCACCGTAGGCTCGCAGGCCAAGGCGGCGAAGGCCCGCGAGCTGGGCGCCGACCACGTCATCCTCTACCGCGAGCAGGACGTGGCCGCCGAGGTCCGCCGGATCACCGGGGGCCAGGGCGTGCCCGTCGCCTACGACTCGGTCGGCAAGGACACCTTCGAGGGCACCCTGGCCAGCCTGGCCCGCCGCGGCTGGTTCGTCAGCTTCGGCAACGCCTCGGGCCCGGCGCCGCCGGTCGACCCGATCCGGCTGATGCGCGGCGGCTCGCTCGTCTTCACCCGCCCGACCCTGTTCGACTACACGGCGACGCCGCAGGAGCTGGAGGAGAGCGCCGCGGCGCTGTTCGAGATGATCGGCTCGGGCAAGGTGAAGATCGACATCGGCCAGACCTTCCCCCTCGCCGAAGCGCGCCGGGCGCACGAGGCGCTGGAGAGCCGGGCCACGGTCGGCGCGAGCCTGCTGATTCCATGAGGACCCTTCCCTCCCCCTCCTGGGGAGGGACAGGCCGCTCTCTGTCGCGCAGGGACAGGCACTCCCGTACGGTTTTCGCGGCTAAATTCGCGACAGAGCCGATTTTCCAAAACGAAGGGGCTCCGGTCTCCCGAAGCCCCTGAAATCGTTCGATATTTCGAAGAACGCGTTACGTGTTCATCGACTGGAAGAAGTCGTCGTTGTTCTTCGAGCCGCGCAGCTTGTCGAGCAGGAACTCGATGGCGTCCTGGGCGCCCATCGGGTTGAGGATGCGGCGCAGGATGTAGGTCTTCTGGAGGTGCTCCTTCGGGGTGATGAGCTCCTCCTTCCGGGTGCCGGACTTCAGCACGTCGATGGCCGGGAAGATCCGCTTGTCGGCCACCTTCCGGTCCAGGACGATTTCCGAGTTACCGGTGCCCTTGAACTCTTCGAAGATGACTTCGTCCATCCGGCTGCCGGTGTCGATCAGGGCCGTGGCGATGATCGTCAGCGAGCCGCCCTCCTCGATGTTCCGGGCGGCGCCGAAGAAGCGCTTGGGCCGCTGCAGGGCGTTGGCGTCCACGCCGCCGGTCAGCACCTTGCCCGAGGACGGGACGACGGTGTTGTAGGCGCGGCCGAGGCGGGTGACCGAGTCCAGCAGGATGACGACGTCGCGCTTGTGCTCGACCAGGCGCTTGGCCTTCTCGATGACCATCTCGGCCACCTGGACGTGGCGGGTCGCCGGCTCGTCGAAGGTCGAGGAGATGACCTCGCCCTTCACGGTCCGCTGCATGTCGGTGACTTCTTCCGGGCGCTCGTCGATCAGCAGGACGATCAGGTAGCACTCGGGGTGGTTCTTCTCGATCGACTTGGCGATGTTCTGCAGCATCACCGTCTTGCCGACCCGCGGGGGCGCCACGATCAGGCAGCGCTGGCCCTTGCCGAGGGGGGCGACGATGTCGATCACCCGGCCCGAGCGGTCCTTCAGGGTCGGATCGTCGATCTCCATCCGCAGGCGCTCGTCGGGATAGAGCGGCGTCAGGTTGTCGAACAGCACCTTGTGCCGCACGTTCTCGGGCGGCTCGAAGTTGATCTGGTCGACCTTCACCAGGGCGAAGTAGCGCTCGCCCTCGCGCGGGGCGCGGACCGCGCCGACCACGGTGTCGCCGGTGCGCAGGCCGAACTTCCGGATCTGCGAGGGGCTGACGTAGATGTCGTCGGGGCCGGGGAGATAGTTGGCCTCGGGGCTGCGCAGGAAGCCGAAGCCGTCCTGGACCACCTCGAGCGTGCCCGAGCCCTCGATCTCGACGCCTTCCTCGGCCAGCGTCTTGAGGATCGCGAACATCATGTCCTGTTTGCGCATGGAGTTCGCGGACTCGACCTCGAGCTGCTCGGCGAAGGCCAGCAGGTCGGAGGGCGACTTGTCCTTCAGCTCCTGCAGGCTCATGCGCGTCAGGCCCATGGCGGCGATCGCCTTGGCGGCTTCGGACGGCTCGTCCGTGTCGGCGTGGGCGTCGGTCTCTTCGGCCGGGGTCTCGGCGACCTGGGGCTCGGCGTCTTGAGCGGCGGGATCGGCCGTTTCGGCCTCGGGGAAGTCCTGGGTGTCGTCTTGCATCTTGAATCTACTTGGGAAATCGCTCGCGCCGGGGCGGAGTCCGGGCGCGGGCTGGAAGGGATGACGGCGTCCGTCGGGTCGCCGATGTGAACGTTGCGGGAGCCGGGCCGCTGCGCGAGGAGCCGCGCAAGGCCGGCGGAAAGGCGGGGCGCGCCGCGGATCGCCGCGTCGCGTGGGCCCAGCGGAACCACATGCCGGCGGGCCGGTCAAGAAGATCAGGCGGCGCAGGCCCTCATGTGGGGTGCGGCCGGGCGGCTGTCCAGGGCGGGTTCAGCCGCCGAACTGCAGGGTCACGGCCAGGACGGCCACGATGGCGGCGACGAACGGCAGCTCGTTGGTCGCCCGCCAGAACTTCGCGGACTTCGGGCGCTGACCCGCCGCCAGCTTCTTGCGGGCTCCGGCCAGGAAGCCGTGCCAGCCCGAGAGGAATGTGACCACCGCCAGCTTCACCAGCATCCAGGGCTGGAGGAGGAAGCCCCAGCCGGCCCCCGTGGCGTAGACGTGCCAGAGGATGAGCGTCACGCCGAGCACCCAGGTGATCGTCATGGCCGGATTGATGATGATCCGCAGGAGCTTGCGCTCCCACACCTGGAAGTGGGCGTCGAACTCGGTCCCGGGCGGCGCCGTCTCGGTGTGGTAGGCGTAGAGCCGCGGCAGGTAGAGCATGCCGGCCATCCAGGCGATCACCGCAATGATGTGCAGCCCGCGCAGCAGGTCGTAGCTCAGGAATTCCGGCCAGCTCATGCAGTCCCCCCGTTCCGGCAGGCGCATCTTCCATGCGCCGCCGGGCACAGCCAAGGCCCGAACGGCGCAGCGCCGCTCCGGTCCAGCGCCCCCAGCGCCGCCTCGGCCAGCGTCCCGATGAACGGCTCGGCCACCCCCGGCGCCGGCGCGCGCAGATAGACCGGCACGCCGGACTCCTTGGCCAGGGCGCCGTACTCGTGGTCGAGCTCGACCAGGGTCTCCACATGCTCGGAGACGAAGGCGATCGGCGAGACCAGCAGGCCCTTGCCCTCGGCGCCGGCGCGGCGGACCTCGTCGTCGGTGGCGGGCCCGAGCCACTTCAGCGGCCCCACCCGGCTCTGGTAGCTGATCCCCCAGTCGGTGAACTCGGGCAGCAGGGCCGCCACGGCCGCGGCGCTCGCCTGCACCTGCGCCTCGTAGGGATCGCCGGCGTCCACCACCTTCTGCGGCAGGCCGTGGGCCGAGAACAACAACCTGATATCGCTGGGCTTTCCAGCCTTCTCCCAGGTCTCCCTGATCAGCCGGGCGTGCGCCTCGGCGAGGCCCGGCGCATTGGGATAGCAGCAGACCGTGCGGCTCTTGCCCGGACCCTTGTAGGCGCGGGCCCAGTCCTTCACCGACGAGCCGGTGGTGGTCGTCGAATACTGCGGATAGAGCGGCAGCAGCACGATCTCGTCGGGGGCGAAGGCCGCCACCTGGCGGGCGGTCTCCTTCGCCAGCGGCTTCCAGTAGCGCATGGCGATGAAGGCGCGGGCCTCGACGTCCGGCGCGCGGCGGGCGAGCTCGGCCTCCAGCGCCCGGGCCTGGGCCTCGGTCTCGGGCAGCAGGGGCGAGCGGCCGCCCATGATCGCGTAGTTGCCCTGGGCCGTCTTCTCGCGCGTGGTCGAGATCAGCGCCGCCAGCGGATAGCGGGCGATCGCCGGCAGGCCGATGATCGCCGGATCGCGGAACAGGTTGAACAGGAAGGGCCGCACCGCCTCGGGCCCGTCGGGGCCGCCGAGGTTGAAGAGGACGACCGCGAGCTTCATCGGACGGGTTTCCCCGTCACCCGCGAGACGACACGGGCGATGTTCTCGATGGGCGTGTCGGGCAGGACGCCGTGGCCGAGGTTGAAGATCCAGGGCCCATCGCCCCACTGGGCCAGGAGCTGGTCCACGCGGGCGTCGAGGGCGGGCCCCCCCTCGCGCAGCAGCAGGTTGTCGAGAGCGCCCTGGATGCAGCGCCCCTGGGCCTGCAGCCGCCGGCCGAGGGCGGCGGTCGCCTGCACGTCGAGGGCGATCCCCTCCACCGGCACGCCTTCCGCATAGGTCTCGACCTGGGCGCCGGCCCCGCGGGGGAAGCCGATGATCGGGACGGTGACGCCGGCGGCGCGCACCTTCTCGACGATGGCCGCGTGAGGGCGGACCACGATCCGCTCGAAGACATCCTCGGACAGGCTCTCGGCCCAGCTCTCGAACAGCTTCAGCGCCTGGGCGCCGGCCTTGGCTTGCATCACCAGGTAGCGGGCGGTGGCGTCCACCAGCACGTCCAGCAGGGCGTCCAGCTCGTCGGGATGGGCGTAGGCGTAGGCCCGGGCCGCCTCGCGCTCGGAACCCTTCCGCTCCAGCATGTAGGTGGCCACGGTCCAGGGCGCCCCCGCGAAGCCGATCAGCGCCCGGTCCGGCTCGAGCTCGGCGCGGACGCGGGCCAGGGTCTCGCCGACCGCCGACAGCCGCCCGGTGGACGCCTCCACCTGGTCGCGCAGGGCCTCGATCGGGGGCAGTTCGCCGAGCTTGGGGCCCTCGCCCGCCTCGAACCAGACGTCCTGGCCCAGCGCCAGGGGGATCAGCAGGATGTCGGCGAAGACGATCGCCCCGTCCATCGGGAAGCGCCGCATCGGCTGCAGCGTGGCCTCGGCGGCCATCTCGGGATCCAGGCAGAAGGAGATGAAGTCCTTCGCCCGGGACCTGAGCTCACGGTACTCGGGCAGCGAGCGCCCCGCCTGCCGCATGAACCAGATCGGAGGGCGCTCCAGCGTCTCGCCGGCGAGGGCGCGCAGGAGCTTGGGCGGGGGGGTGCTCATCGGGAGCCTTAAAGCCTGCCCCGCGCCGGGGCTCAAGGGCCCATCAGGGCGTGGGATCCTCCGATCCGGAAAGCCCTCTTCCCTTCAAACCTTAAGAATCTTGAAAAGGATTGGAGCAGGAGAAGAAGGGCCTGTCGGCGGCGTGGATAATCGGGGCGATCCCTGCGACATCCCGCGCTCAATCCCCAGGTTGTCCGCACCGGCGGCGCGGCGTTTTCCCGGCCTGTGGATCGCGGGGACGGACCGCCGAACCCCTCCTGGCGCATTAAGAATCCATTAACGGACGGAGGGGAGGACCGGCGGTCCGCGAGCCCCCGCCCGCGGGCTGTCGACATCCGCGGGCTGGAACATCCTCCGGCGCCCGCCCCTGTTGGTTAAGGAAGCGTAAACGGCCCGATTCATCCCGGTCATTCCCGGAGGCCCGGAACGGCGCCTCCGCGCACGGCCTCTATCCCCATCGGCGCTCCCGTTCGCTAAGAGGGAGTCCACAGATTTCATCCCCAGCTTCGTGGGTGCGACCCTTTTGCCGACCTCCAGCCCGCCCCGGCTCGCCACCTATTTCCACGTGCACCTCGTCTCGGACTCCACCGGCGAGACGCTGAACGCCATGGCGCGCGCGGTCTGCGCCCGCTTCGAGAACGTCCTGCCGATCGAGCACATCTACGCCCTGGTCCGCAGCCAGCGGCAGCTCGACCGAGCGCTGGGCGACATCGAGGAATCCCCCGGCATCGTCCTGCACACCATCGTCGACGAAAAGCTGCGCCACATCCTGGAGGAAGGCTGCCGGCGGCTCGACATGCCCTGCATCCCGGCCCTGGACCCGCTGGTCAGCGCCATGCAGCGCTACCTGGGCGCGGCGACCACCAGCCGGGTCGGCGCGCACCTGCGGCTCGACAACGACTATTTCAACCGCATGGACGCCCTGAACTACGCCATCGGTCACGACGACGGCCAGGGCGGCCAGGACCTCGATCAGGCCGACGTGGTGCTGGTGGGGGTGTCGCGGACCTCGAAGACGCCGACCTGCATCTATCTCGCCCACCGCGGCGTGCGGGCGGCGAACGTCCCGCTCGTCCCGGGCCGGCCGGTCCCCGAGAAGCTGTTCACGATGAAGAACACCCTGATCGTCGGCCTGACGATCTCGCCCGACCGGCTGATCCAGATCCGCCGCAACCGGCTGCTCAGCCTGAAGGAGCACCGGGAGTCGAGCTACATCGACGTCGACGCAGTGCGCGAGGAGATCGTCTACGCCCGCCGGCTGTACGAACGGCACGGCTGGCCCACCATCGACGTGACCCGCCGCTCGGTCGAGGAGACCGCCGCGGCCGTGCTCAACCTGCTGCACGGCGGCCACGGCCAGGTGGAGGTGCTGGGTTGAGCGAGACGATCATCCTGGCCTCCAAAAGCGCCGCGCGGCGGGCGGTTCTGGACGGGGCCGGCGTTCCTTTCGAATGCGCGACGGCCGGCGTCGACGAGGACGCGGTCAAGGCGAGCCTGCTGGCGGAAGGGGCGCGCCCACGCGAGGTGGCCGACGCCCTGGCCGAGCTGAAGGCGGTCCGCGTCTCGCGCCGGACGCCGGGGTTCGTCATCGGCGCCGACCAGACGCTGGAGCTGGGCGGCCGGCTCTACGACAAGGTGGACACCATCGACGCCGCGCGCGAGCGGCTGAAGGAACTGCGCGGCCAGGTCCACAAGCTGCACTCGGCCGTGGTGGTCGCCAAGGACGGGGCCCCGATCTGGCGCGAGGTGGCGACCTGCACCCTGGCCATGCGGCCGTTCTCGGACGCCTTCCTGGAGGCCTACCTGGCCGAGGAGGGCGAGGCTGCGCTGGGCTCGGTGGGCTGCTACCGGCTGGAAGGGCCGGGCGCCCAGCTCTTCGAGAAGATCGACGGGGACTATTTCGCCATCCTGGGCCTGCCGCTGCTGGGCCTGCTCGACCTCCTCAGACGACATGGAGCCCTCGCCGCATGAAGCCGCCGATCACCGGACGCACGGTCGTGGCCGGAGTCGCGGGCCAGCCCGTGGCCCATTCGCTCTCCCCGCTGATCCACAACGCCTGGCTGGCGGCGGCGGGGATCGACGGGGTCTATGTGGCCTTCGCCCCGGACGCCGACCGGTTCGAGGTGTTCGTGGACGGCCTGCGCGGCGGGGCGATCCGCGGCCTGAACGTCACCATTCCCTTCAAGGAGGTGGCGCTCTCCATCGCCGACGTGGTGAGCCCGCGGGCCGAGGCGGCGGCGGCGGCCAACCTGATCACCTTCGAGGCCGACGGCAGTGTCCTGGCCGACAACACCGACGGCGTGGGGCTGCTGGGCGCCCTTCAGGCCCAGGCCCCCGGCTGGCGGGCCGACGCCGGACCCGTGGCCGTGCTCGGCGCGGGCGGGGCGGCGCGCGGGGCGGTGGCCGCCCTCGTCGCCGCCGGCGCGCCGCAGGTGCGGATCGTCAACCGCACCCTGGCCAAGGCCGAGGCCGTCGCCGGGGCGGTGGGCCGCATCGCCGTCGCCTGCCCGCTGGACGCGGCGGCCCAAGCCTTCGAGGGCGCGACGGCGGTGATCAACGCCACCTCGGCCGGCCTCTCGGGTTCGCCCGGCCTGGACGTGCCGCTGGAGGCGACCCCCGAGACGGCGGTCGTCATGGATATGGTCTACAAGCCGCTGGTCACCCCGTTCCTGCAGCGGGCCCAGGACCTTAGGCGGCGCACGGTGGACGGGCTGGAGATGCTGATCCGCCAGGCCGAACCCTCGTTCCAGGCCTTCTACGGCGCCAATCCGCCGGCGGGCGCGGACGTCCGCGCGCTGGCCCTGAAGACGCTGGAGGGCCGAGCCCCATGAAGATCGTCGGCCTCACCGGCTCCATCGGCATGGGCAAGTCCACCACCGCGGCGATGTTCCGCGACGCCGGAATCCCCGTCTACGACGCCGACGCGGCGGTCCACGACCTCTACGACCAGGGCGGCGCGGCCGTCGGGCCCGTGGGCGAGGCCTTCCCGGGGGTTGTGAAGAACGGCCGCGTCGATCGCGAGGCGCTGCGCCAGCAGGTGCTGGGAAATCCCGAGGCGCTGAAGCGGCTGAACGCCATCGTCCATCCACTGGTCGGCCAGGACCGGGTGCAGTTCTTCAAGGCGGCCGAGGCGGCGGGCGCCGACATGCTGGTGCTGGACATCCCCCTGCTGTTCGAGACGGGCGGCCACGCGAACGTCGATGCGGTGGTGGTCGTCTCGGCGCCCCCCGAGATGCAGCGCGAGCGGGTGCTGGCCCGGCCCGGCATGACCCCGGAACGGCTGGACGCCATCCTCGCCCAGCAGACCCCGGACGCCGAGAAGCGGGCCCGGGCGCACTTCGTCGTCGACACCGGCCAGGGCCTGGAGCACGCCCGCGCCCAGGTGATGACCATCATCGCCGCCCTGCGGGCGGGGACGGACGGAGGGCGCGGCGACTAGCCGCCTGCGCGTTTCCGCCGGTTGAAAGAGGCCGCCGAACCGGGCCATTGAAGGACCATGGCGCGCGAAATCGTCCTCGACACCGAGACCACGGGCTTCGACCCGCTCACCGGCGACCGGCTGGTGGAAATCGCCTGCCTTGAGATCGAGGATTTCATCCCGACCGGGCGGCACTTCCACGCCTACATCGATCCGTGCCGGGACATGCCGGCCGAGGCCGAGAAGGTGCACGGCCTCTCCACCGCCTTCCTGCGCGGCAAGCCGAAGTTCGAGGCGCCCGAGATCGTCGAGGCGTTCCTGGACTTCGTGGCCGATGCGCCGATCGTCGCCCACAACGCGGCCTTCGACCGGGCCTTCGTGAACTACGAGCTGGGCCTGTGCAGCCGGGCCGAGCTGCCCGACCACCGCTGGATCGACACCCTGGCGCTCGCCAAGCAGCGCTTCCCGGGGATGCACAACTCGCTGGACGCGCTCTGCAAGCGCTTCAAGATCTCGCTGGCGGAGCGCGAGAAGCACGGGGCGCTGATCGACACCAAGCTGCTGGCGGCGGTCTATCTCGAGCTGCGCGGCGGCCGCGAACGGCGGCTGGAGCTGACCTCGTCCGCGGCGGTCAGCGCGGTGCACGCGGCGACGCGCAACAGCTACGGCGCGCGGCCGAGGCCGCTGGCGCCCCTCTCCAGCGACGAGGAGCGCGCGGTCCACGCCGCGTTCATCCGCGAGGTGGTCAAGAGCGAGGAGCTCTGGGGCAAGTTCGGGCTGTAGCGTCCCTCCCCGCGAGGGGGAGGGCAGGCGTCAGGCGTGGCCGACCTGTTCCTGTTCCTGGGCCTTGCGGGCCGCGTAGACGCCGGCGAAGTCGATCGGATCCAGCATGAAGGGCGGGAAGCCGCCCTCGGCCGTGACGTCGGCGATGATCCGGCGGGCGAAGGGGAAGAGGTAGCGCGGGCACTCGATCAGCAGCACCGGCTCCAGGTCCTCCGCCGGCACGCCGGCGATCTGGAACACGCCGCCGTAGAGCAGCTCGACCACGAACAGGGCGCCATCGTCGCGGGTGGCCCTGGCCGACAGCTTCAGGTCCACCTCGAACAGGCCGTCCTCGCGGCCCCGGGCGTTCATCTCGACGCCGAGGTCGATCTGCGGCTGGGTCTGGGCGGCGCGCAGGGCGTCGGGCGCGCGCGGGTTCTCGAACGACAGGTCGCGGATGAACTGGGCGAGGATGCGGATGCCGGGCGCCTGGCCTTCGGCGGCTTCGGGCGCGCCCGGGGCGCCGGCGTCGGTTTCGGACATGATCTGGCTTGAATCCTATCGCAAACGCGGGAGAAACGCGTCTCTTCGGGCGGCCCGGCTAACATGGCGCCTCAGGGGATGCAACGCCGCCCCTGACGGCGGCGTTCCGGCAGCCTATATTGAGGCGTTGGACGGATCCCCCACGTCCCTAGCCAAGGCAGGAAGTTGCAAGTCCTCGAGCTGATCATCTTCGCCGGCCTCGCGGCCATCGTGCTCTACCAGCTCTATTCGGTGCTGGGCCGGCGCGTCGGGCGCCAGCCGGAGGACCAGGCCGCCGCCGAGCCGGCGCAGGGCTCCGTGCGCGCCGTCGACCGGATGGCCGAACCGGCCGACGACGGCGTGGCGCTGACGGGCCTGGCCGCGGTGAAGGCGCTGGACCCCAGCTTCGACGTCGGCCACTTCCTGGGCGGCGCCAAGCAGGCCTACGAGATGATCGTGCGGGCCTTCGCCGACGGCGACCGGGCCACGCTGAAGAACCTGCTCGCGCCGCAGGTGCTGGCCTCGTTCGAGGCCGCGATCGACCAGCGCGAGGCCGAGGGCCGCACCGAGAGCGTCGAGTTCTTCCACCCGCCCCGCGCCGACCTCGAGAAGGCCGACGTCACGGGCGCCGACCTCGGCCGGGTGACCGTCCGGTTCCTGGCCGAATTCCGCAGCCGCACCAAGGGCCCCGAGGGCGAGGCCGTGGACGACCGCCGCACCGCCGAGCTGTGGACGTTCGAACGCAATCTTAAGAGCCGCGACCCCAACTGGATGCTGGTCCACGTCGACGCCGCGGAGGCGTAAGCGCCTTGAACATCGGTCCGGTGCGGGCGGCCCTGGCCGCCCTGGTCCTTACCGCCTGCGCCACACCCACGGTGGTCCCGCCCGTCGGACCGGCCGTCCCGCCGCACCGGCCTCTGCCGCCGCCCGCGCCTGAGCCTGCGCCGGGAGAGGCGCTGCGCCCGCGCTTCCTCTCCGAGCTGCCCGGCTGGGCGGCCGAGGACCACGCCCAGGCCCTCGAGGGTTTCCGCGCGGGCTGCCAGGCGGTCCGCGACCCCGCAGTGGCGCCGCTGTGCGCCGAGGCCCGGACCGTGGCGGCCGCCGACGCCCGCCGGTGGTTCGAAAGCCGCTTCCTCGCCGAGCCGCTGCCGGGCGAGGGGGTGCTCACCGCCTATTTCGCTCCCGTCTACGAAGCGCGCCGCCGGCCCGACGCCGAGTTCAGCGCCCCCGTGCGGCCGAAGCCCGCCGACCTGGTGAACGGCGCCCCCTACGCCGACCGCGCCGCCATCGAGGCGCGTCCGGCCGACGACGCCATCGCCTGGATGCGGCCCGAGGAGCTGTTCTTCCTGCAGGTGCAGGGCTCGGGCGTGCTGACCTTCGAGGACGGCCGGCGGATGAAGGCGCTCTACGCCGCCAACAACGGCCAGCCCTTCGTCGGCATCGCCAATCCCATGCGCGACCGAGGCCTGCTGGCGCGGGACGCCACCTCGGGCGAGGCGATCCGCCTGTGGCTGGCGGCCAACCGGGGCCCGGCCGCCGACGAGATCATGCGGCTCAATCCGCGCTACGCCTTCTTCCGCCTCGCCCCGGACGACGGCCGCCCGCCCGCCGGCGCGGCGAACGTGCCCCTGCCCGGCGGCCGGGCCATCGCGGTGGACCCGGCGCACCACGCCTACGGCGGCTTCTACTGGATCGACGCCGAGGCGCCGCTGCTGAAGGGCGCCTTCCCGACCTACCGCCGCCTCGTCGCCGCCCTGGACACCGGCGGGGCGATCAAGGGGCCGGTGCGGGCCGACCTCTACCTCGGCGAAGGCGGCGCGGCCGGAGCCGAGGCGGGGCGGGTGCGCCACACCCTGCGCATGTTCCGCCTGGTCCCCTACCGGTGAAACGGCCGCTGAAGCCCGAGGAGCTGCGGATCTGGTCGCTGGTGGCCGCGACCGTCCACCCGCTCCCGGGGAGGGCGACGCCGAAGCAGCCCGCCCCCCAGAACCTGGACGCCCCGGCACGGATCGAGCCGAAGCGGCCCGCGGCGGCCAGGCTGGGAGCCGCGCGGGAGGGCGTCGACGCCATCGAGCCGAACCGCAAGACCCGCATCGCCCGCGAGCGCGATCCGATCGGCGCGCGGATCGACCTGCACGGCATGACCCAGGATCGGGCCCGCGCCGCGCTCGAGGCCTTCCTCGCCCGCGCCTGGGACGAGGGCTACCGCTCGGTGCTGGTGATCACGGGCAAGGGCGTGCAGGGCGACGGCGTCCTGCGCCGCCACGCCCCGGAATGGCTCGCCGCGCCGCACCTGGCGCACATCGTCGCGGGGGTGTCCGAGGCGCACCGCCGGCATGGCGGGGCCGGCGCGCTCTATGTCGCCCTGAAGCGCAAGCCTCCGAGGTGAGCCAGGGGGTGAGCCAGGGGATGCAGGCCGCGCTTGGCTCGACTCGCGGTCTCGACTAGCGTCCCGCCGACGCATGTCCGGAAAGCTCGCCAACTTCATCGACCTGCCGGTGATCTCGGATCCCCGGGGGAATCTGTGCTTTGCGGAATCGAACCGGCATGTCCCGTTCGCGATCGAGCGGGTCTACTACCTCTACGACGTGCCCAGCGGCTCGATGCGGGCCGGTCACGCCCACCTGGCGCTGAACCAGCTGCTGCTGGCGGTCTCGGGCAGCTTCGACGTGCGCCTGCACGACGGGACCACCGAGGAGGTGGTGACCCTGAACCGCCCGCACCGGGGCCTGCACATCGGGCCGAACCTGTGGCGAGAGATCGAGAATTTCTCGTCGGGGGCGGTCTGCATGGTGCTGGCCTCGATGGTCTACGACGAGAGCGATTACATCCGCGACTTCGACGCCTTCCTGGCTCACGCCCGCCGATGAAGTTCTTCGACCTGGGCCTGGCCGAGGACGGCCTGCGAAGCGAGCTGGACGCCGCCTACGCCCGGGTGATCGATTCCGGCTGGACCATCCTGGGCGCCGAGCTGGAGGCGCTCGAGCGTGAGTTCGCCGCCTTCTGCGGGGCGAAGCACGCGGTCGGCGTCGGCAACGGCCTCGACGCCCTGGTGCTGGCGCTGCGGGCCGCCGGCGTCGGCCCGGGCGCCGAGGTGATCGTCCCCTCGCACACCTTCATCGCCACCTGGCTGGCGGTGGCGGCGGTCGGGGCCACCATCATCCCCGTCGAGGCCGATCCTCGGACCTACACCCTGGACCCACGGGCCGCGGCTGCGGCGGTGACGCCGAAGACGGCGGCGATCCTGCCGGTCTCGCTCTACGGCCACCCGGCCGACATGGACGCCCTGATGGAGCTGGCCGCCCGGCACGGCCTCTTCGTGCTGGAGGACGCCGCCCAGAGCCACGGCGCCGAGCACCGGGGGCGGCGGACGGGCGCGCTGGCGCACGCCACCGCGTTCAGCTTCTATCCGACCAAGAACCTGGGCGCCCTCGGCGACGCCGGCGCGGTGACGACCGACGATCCCGCGCTGGCCGACCGCCTGCGGCGCCTGCGCAACTACGGCTCGGAGCGCAAGTACGTCCACGAGGTGGTGGGCGTGAACTCGCGGCTGGATGAGCTGCAGGCGGCGTTCCTGCGGGTCTTCCTGCCGAGGCTCGAAGCCCGGAATGCGCGACGCCGCGAGGTCGCCGCCGCCTACGCGCGGTCGCTGCCGACCGACATCGTCACGCCGCCGGGCGAGGCCGACTGGGCCCGGGCGGTCTACCACCTCTACGTCGTGCGCAGCGCCCGGCGCGACGCCCTGCAGGCGAAGCTGGCCGAGGCCGGCGTGCAGACCCTGATCCACTATCCCACGCCGTGCCACCTGCAGCCGGCGTTCGCCCACCTGGGCTTCCGGGCCGGGCAGTTCCCGCTCGCCGAGCGGCTGGCGGCCGAGGTGCTCTCGCTGCCCATGTGGCCGGGCATGACCCCGGCCGACGCGGAAGCGGTCGCAGCGGCGATCCGGAGGACGGAGGAGGGCGGCTCGTGAGCGCGGCCGGCCTCCTGGAGCCCCTCGAGCAGCAGGCGGCGCTGTTCGCCGCCGCGCCCAACCGGTTCAGCCTCATGAAGGCCGCGCGGGGAGCGCCCACGGGCGAGCGCACGCTCCAGGTGCTGCGCAATCACGCGTTCGAGGGCGCCGCGAGCGTCCTGCCCGCCTTCCTGGGCTTCGCGGCCGCGCCGATGCGGGTGGTGATCGGCGACTACGACGACAGCCTGAACCTGCCCGAGGAGGCCGGGGACGCCCGCCTGGTCTGGCTGGACTACGCCCGCTACGGCCGGCTCGATGACGAGGCGCTCGTCGCCTGGATCGTCGGGCGTCTCGACGCCCTGCGCGCCGCCGCGGCGGGGCCGCTGGTCGTGGCCAATGCGCCCGACGCGGGGGACCGCTACGCGGCGTTGAACGGGGCCCTGGCGGCCTGGGCCGAGCGCACCCCGGCCGCCGCGGTCCTGCGCCTGGACGAGATCGCCCGGCGCCTGGGAGAGCGGACGTTCGACGAGGCCCGCGCCCAGGCGACCGGCACGCGGCTCGGCGAGGCAGCGATCCTGGAATCCGCCCGGACCCTCGCCTTCGAGATCCTGGCCGGCTTCTTCACCCTGCCGGTCAAGGCGCTGGCGGTCGACCTCGACAACACGATCTACGAAGGCGTCCTCGGCGAGGACGGGACCTCGGGCGTGCGCCTCACCGCGGACCACGCCGCGCTGCAGGCGGCCATCGTCCGCTGGGCCGAGCGGGGCGTGCTGGTGGCGGTGGTCTCGCGCAACGAGGCCGAGGACGTGGCCGAGCTGTTCCGCGCCCGCGCCGACTTTCCCTTGAAGGCCGAGCACGTCAGCGCCTGGCAGGTGAGCTGGGGGGCCAAGTCCGACGCGGTTCGCGCGGCGGCGAAGGCGTTCAACATCGGGCCCGACGCGGTGCTGATGATCGACGACAATCTCGGCGAGCTCGTCGAGGCCGGCGCCCGGGTCCCCGGCCTGCGCCTGCTGCACGCCGGCCCCACCGCGGCCGACGCAGCCCGGGCGCTCGACCTCTATCCCGGATTGCCCCGCGGCAAGGCGACCTTCGCCGGGCGGGCCGCCGACATCGCCGCCAACGCCGAGCGCGAGGCCCTCGCCCGCGAGCTGGACGAGGAGGAATACCTGCGGGCGCTCCAGGCCGAGCTGGTCCTCAGCCTGGATCCGGCCGAGGACCGCGAGCGGCTGGCCGAGATCAGCCGCAAGACCAACCAGTTCAACTTGGCGCTCGCCCGCCTCGACGAGACGGCGGTGGACGAATACCTCGGCCGCGATGACCGGCTCGTGGCCCACGTCCGGCTGAGCGACCGGCTGGCGGACTCCGGCTCGGTCGCCGCGCTCTTCGCGCGGCGGGACGGCGACACCCTCGTGGTGGACGAGCTCTGCATCTCGTGCCGGGCGCTTGGCCGGCGGCTGGAGGACGTGATGGTCGCCGAGGCGCTCCGGCGGGGGGTCGAGGCGCTCGGCGCGCGCCGGGCCGCCTTCGCCTGGCGCCGCGGCCCCCGGAACGATCCGGCGCTGGAGTGGGCCGCTCGCTTCACGGGCCGCCCGCTGGAAGGCGAGGAAGGACTGGTCGAGGCGCCCGGCTCGGCGCTAGAGGGGCCGTCCGGCGCCCCCGTGACCGTGAAATGGACCAACTGATGCCCGCCTCCGTCGACGAAACCCTCGCCGAGATCCTCAGCCTGGTGCTGGAGCGTCCGATCGCGCCGGGCGAGGACCTGCGCCGCGAGGACGAGGCGCGCTGGGATTCGCTGAAGCACCTGGAGATCATCTTCGCGACCGAGGCCGCGTTCGGGGTCTCGTTCAGCGCCGAGGAGATCGGCGAGGTGATGTCGATCGCCGACCTGAGGGCGAAGGTGGCGGCCGCCGATGCGCCATGACGTCCGCCTCGAGGGGTTCCGGTTCCGCCTGCGCCCGGTGACGCTGGCCGATGCGCCGTTCATCGTGGGCTTGCGCACCGATCCCGAGCTCGGGCGCTTCCTGCACGCCACCTCGCCGCGGGTCGAGGACCAGGAGGCCTGGCTGGAGCGCTATTTCGAGCGCGCCGGCGACGTCTACTTCGTGATCGAGGACGGCCGCACCGGCGAGGCGGTGGGGACGATCGGGATTTACGACATCGACGAGGCCGCCCGCGCCGGCGAGTGGGGCCGCTGGCTCGTGAAGCCCGGATCGGTCGCGGCGGTGGAATCGGCCCTGCTGATC
>Ga0268287_100228_pt1 | contig 25694 bp, 30 predicted proteins | sample MetcocultureR3M_FD_191348 | JGI IMG/M metagenome (GOLD analysis project Ga0268287, IMG submission 191348) | Soil microbial communities from Anza Borrego Desert, Southern California, United States - Methanotrophic co-culture R3-M | ecosystem: Environmental > Terrestrial > Soil > Desert | place... | reverse complement strand
CCCACCGACAGGGGCATGAAGCAGACCTCGGCCGTGCGGGCCACCACGTCGAAGATGGTGCCGCGGTTCTCGTGGCTGGCGGTGATGTCGAGGAACATCAGCTCATCGGCGCCCGCGGCGTCGTAGGCCCTGGCCTGCTCGACCGGATCGCCCGCGTCCCGCAGCGAGACGAACTGCACGCCCTTCACCACGCGCCCGTCCTTCACGTCCAGGCAGGGGATGACGCGCACGTTCAGCATCAGGCGGCCACCTTCAGCGCCTCGGCCGGGTCGATGGCGCCGTTGTAGAGCGCCCGGCCCAGCACCGCGCCGGCGATCGGCGCGCCCTTGCGGGCCTTCAGCCGCACGAGGTCGTCCACCGAGGCGAGGCCGCCGGCCGCGATCACGGGGATGCTCACCGCGTCCGCCATGGCGCCGAAGGCCTCGACGTTGAAGCCCATGACGGTGCCGTCGCGGTCGATGTCGGTGACGATCAGGGCGCCGACGCCGGCGTCCTCGAACCGCCTGGCGACGGTGATCGCATCCAGATCGCTGTCGGCCGTCCAGCCCTGCACCGCCACCTTGCCGGCGCGCACGTCGACGCTGACGGCGATCTGCTCGGGGAAGAGGCGTGCGGCTTCGATCACCACCTCGGGCTCCTTCACCGCGACGGTGCCCAGGATGACCCGGCTGACGCCGGCCTCGATCCAGCGCTCGATGTCGGCCAGCGTGCGAATGCCGCCGCCCAGCTGCACCGGGATCGACACCGACGAGAGGATGGCCTCGACCGCGGCGGCGTTCACCGCGTGGCCCTCCACCGCCCCGTTCAGGTCGACCACGTGCACCCAGTGGAAGCCGGCCTCGGCGAAGCTCCTCGCCTGGGCGCCGGGGTCGGTGTTGAACACCGTGGCCGTGGAAAGATCGCCGTGAAGCACCCGGACGCACTGTCCGTCCTTCAGGTCGATGGCGGGATAGAGGATCAAGGGCGCCACTCCAGGAAATCGGCGAGGAGGGAGAGGCCGGCGCCTTGCGACTTCTCCGGGTGGAACTGGACGCCGGCCATGTTGCCGCGCGCGACGGCCGCCGGGAAGCGTCCCCCGTGGTCGACATAGGCGGCGACATCCGCGGGGTCCTTGGCGAAGAACGCGAAGGAGTGGGTGAAATAGACCGGCCGTCCGTCCTCCAGGCCGCGGAAGACCGGATGGTCGATCACGTCCAGGAGGGCGTTCCAGCCCATGTGCGGGACCTTGGCGGCGGGATCGGCGGGCTCGATCCGGCGCACGTCGCCGGCGATCCAGCCCAGGCCCGCGGTCTCGCCGAACTCCAGCCCGCGCGTGGCCATCAGCTGCATGCCGACGCAGATGCCGAGGAACGGGACGCCGCGCGTACGCACCGCCTGCGTCATGGCCTCGACCACGCCCGTCCGCGCCTCCAGCGCGCCCATGCAGGCCGCGAAGGCGCCGACGCCCGGCAGGACCACGCGGTCGGCGGCCGCGATGAACCCGGGATCGTGCGTCACGACGATCTCCGCCCGCCCGTCCGCGGCGCGGACGAGGGCCTTTTCGGCCGAGCGCAGGTTGCCCGACCCGTAGTCGATCAGGGCCACCCTCTGCATCGCGATGATCCTAGAGGACGCCCTTGGTGGAGGGAGCGTGGCCGTGGGTCTTGGGATCGAGCTCGACCGCCTGCCGCAGGGCCCGGGCCAGCGCCTTGAACCCGCTCTCGGCGATATGGTGCGAGTTGGTCCCGTAGAGGCACTCCAGGTGCACGCACGCGCCCGCGTTCATCGCGAAGGCGTGGTGGAACTCCTTGAAGAGCTCGGTGTCCATGTCGCCGACCTTGGGCGTGCGGAAGTCCGTCTTCCAGATCAGGTAGGGCCGGTTCGACAGGTCGATGGCGCAGCGCGACAGGGTCTCGTCCATCGGGATGTAGGCGTGGCCGAACCGGCGGATCCCCTTGAACCCGTCCAGGGCCTCCTTGATCGCCTGGCCGAGGACGATGCCGGTGTCCTCGACGGTGTGGTGCATGTCGATGTGCAGGTCGCCCTTGGTCTCGACCTTCAGGTCGAAGCCGCCGTGGCGGGCGAAGCTGTCCAGCATGTGGTCGAAGAAGCCGACGCCCGTGGAGACTTCGGACGCGCCGGTCCCGTCCAGATCCACCCAAACCCGGATCTGGGTCTCCTTGGTGTCGCGGCGGACTTCGGCCGTGCGGCTCATCGTCAGTATCCCTGCGTCCTAGTAGCCCCGGGACGCCGCCAGGTCCTGCAGCGAGACCTGCGGCCGGGGGCCGTAGTGCGAGATCACCTCGGCCGCGGCCAGCGAGGCCAGCTTGCCGCACTGCTGCAGCGGCCGCCCGCGGCTGAGGCCGAACATGAACCCGGCCGCGTATTGGTCGCCCGCGCCGGTCGTGTCCACGACTTTTTCCACAGGCTCGGCCGCGACGGTCAGGCGCTCGCCCTTCGACAGGATCACCGAGCCCTTCTCGCTGCGGGTCACCGCGGCCAGGGTCACGCGCTCGCGCAGGGCCGCCACGGCGACGTCGAAGTCGTCGGTCTCAAACAGGGCGGTGACCTCGGCCTCGTTGGCGAACAGCAGGTCCACCTGGTTCTCGATGAAGCCCAGCAGGGCGCCGCGGTGGCGCTCGACGACGAAGCTGTCCGACAGCGTCAGGGCGATCATCCGGCCCGAGCCGTGAGCCAGGGCCGCCGCCTTGGCGAAGGCGCGCCGCGCCGCCTCGGCGTCGAACAGATAGCCTTCGAGGTAGACGATCTTCGCCGCCTCGACGACCGCCTGGTCCACGTCGGCGTCGGTGAATTCCACCGAGGCGCCGAGGTAGGTGCACATCGTCCGCTGGCCGTCGGGGGTGACGTTGATCATCGAGACCGCCGTGGCCGGACCGCCCACGAGAGGCGCGTTCTCGAACCGCGCGCCGATGGCCCGCATGTCGTGGGCGAAGACGCCGCCGAGCTGGTCGTCGGCCACCTTGCCCATGAAGGCGCCCTTGCCGCCGAAGCTGGCGAGGCCCGCGATGGTGTTGGCCGCCGAGCCGCCCGAGGTCTCCATGCCGGGCGCCATCTTCGCGTACAGCGCCTGGCTCTGCTGGGCGTCGACCAGCATCATCGCGCCCTTGTCGAGCCCGTTCGCCGTGATGAACTCGTCGGTGGCCGGCGCGATCACGTCGACGATGGCGTTGCCGATGGCGGCGACGTCGTAGAGCTCTGGCATTGCTGGATGTCTTCCCCGGGGACGTGCGGGGCCGATTACAGGGAAATCGCCCTACGAGCTAGGGGCGGCTAGCGGCCGACGAACAGATGCCGGCTGGGGCAGAGGTCGGCGACGGGGCAGTCCTCGCACTTCGGCCGCCGGGCCGTGCAGGTGTAGCGGCCGTGCAGGATCAGCCAGTGGTGGGCCCGCGTCAGGTAGGGCTCGGGCACGATCGCCATCAGGTCGGCCTCCACCGCGTCCGGCGTCTTGCCGTCGGACAGCTCCAGCCGGTGCGAGACGCGGAAGACGTGGGTGTCCACGGCGATGGCCGGCTCGATCCGCAGCTCGTTCAGCACCACCGAGGCGGTCTTGCGCCCCACGCCCGGCAGGGCCTGCAGCTTCTCGCGCTCGAGCGGGACCTCGCCGCCGTACTGGTCGACGAGGATCTGCGCCATCCGGATGACGTTCTTGGCCTTGGTGTTGAAGAGGCCGATCGAGGAGATGAAGGGCTTCAGCCCCTCCTCGCCCAGGGCCAGCATCTTCTGCGGCGTGTCGGCGACGGCGAACAGCTTCTCGGTGGCCTTGTTGACCGAGACGTCGGTGGCCTGGGCCGAGAGGGCCACGGCCACGACCAGGGTATAGGGGTCCTGGTAGTCCAGCTCGGTGCGGGGATCGCCCTCCAGGCTCTCGAAACGTGAGAACAGTTCGGCGATCCGGGCCCGTTCGGCGGGCTTCAGCGGGGTTGTCTTGCGGGCCTTGGCCATGGGCGCGGAAGATGGCCTGCGCCGCCCGGCTCCGCCAGCGCGAGTTCACGGTGGAGCGCCGCCCGCGGACGCGGTATTTTCCGGCTCAGCCATGCTCGCTCGGCTCTACATGGATGCGGTGATCACGCCGAACCGGTCGCTGTCGGAGCGCGGCTTCATCATCCTCATCAGCATCATCACCCTGGCGAACGTCGCCTCTGCGGCGGTGTTCATCGCCAACGGCGCGCACCTGGTGCCGGTGTTCCTGGGCGTGGACCTGGCCGCCATCATCGTGGCCTTCCTGGTCAGCTTCCGGGCGGCGCGGAACGTCGAGCGGGTGCAGGTCACGCCCCACCAAGTCGTGGTCACCTACGAGACGCCGAAGTGGTCCCGCGTGGTCTGGGAGAGCCCCACCGCCTTCACCCGCGTGGCGGTCGAGACCGACGCGATGGACGGACGCGTTACGGGCCTGCGGCTCGCGCTCTCGGGCCGCGAGACGCCGGTGGCCGCCGCCCTCAGCCCCGGCGAGCGGGCCGAGTTCGCCCGCGCCCTCGAAGACGCGATCTGGCGCGCCAAGCGCGGCGCCTAGGCCTCACCCACGGCGGCCCGCAGTTCCTCCAGCCGGCGGGCGTCGGCGGGATGCGTCGAGATCACTTCCGGCGCCTGCGCGGCCGCGTCAGCCCGGCCCGCCATGCGCTCCCAGAAGCGGACGGCGGCGGCGGGGTCCATGCCGGCCTTGCGCATCAGGTCGACGCCCACCCGGTCGGCCTCCAGCTCGTGACGACGGGAGTAGGGCAGGATGACCCCGAACACCGCCCCCATGCCGAGCGCCGCGCCGATCTCGTCGGTCCACTGGCCGGCGTTCTCGGCGATCAGCATCTGGGCGACGGAGACGCCGGCCTGCACGGCCAGCTCCTGGCTGACCCGCTCGGCGGGGTGGCGGGCGACCAGGTGGCCGACCTCATGGCCCAGCACCGAACCCACCTCGTCGTCCGAGCGGGCGAACTCGAGCAGGCCGCGGAAGAAGCCCACGCGGCCGTTCGGCAGGACGAAGGCGTTGAACTCCGGGCTGTCCAGCACGGTGAACGACCACGGCAGGCCCGTCAGCCCCGACGCCTTCACCAGGGGGTCGCCGATCCGCGCCAGCCGCGCGTGCGCCGCCGGATCGCGCACCGGCGGGATCTTGGCGGCGATCTCGTCCCACGCCTGGTCGGCGAGGCCGGCGAGCTGGCCGTCGTCCACCAGGACGAGCTGCCGCCGGCCCGTGGCGGCGTTCTCGCTGCAGGCCGCCAGGGACGCGGCGCCGAGCGGCAGGGCCCCCAGGCCCGCCAGCACTCCGCGCCGCGACAGGCAGATCCCGCACATCGCCTAGAGGATGAACTTCGACAGGTCGGCGTTGCCGGCCAGGTCGCCGATCCGGCCGTTCACATAGGCCGCGTCCACCGTGATCGTCTCGCCGTCGCGGTCGGCGGCGGTGAAGCTCACCTCCTCCAGCACCTTCTCCAGGATGGTCTGCAGCCGCCGGGCGCCGATGTTCTCCACCGAGCCGTTCACCGCAACGGCGGCGTCGGCCAGGGCGTCGATGGCGTCCTCGGTGAAGGTCAGCGTCACGCCTTCGGTGGCCAGCAGGGCCTGGTGCTGGCGGATCAGGTTGGCCTCGGGTTCGGTCAGGATGCGGCGCATGTCCTGGCGGGACAGCGCCTTCAGCTCCACCCGGATCGGCAGGCGGCCCTGCAGCTCGGGCAGCAGGTCCGAGGGCTTGGCCACGTGGAAGGCCCCCGAGGCGATGAACAGGATGTGGTCGGTCTTCACCGGCCCGTGCTTGGTCGAGACGGTGGTCCCCTCGATCAGCGGCAGCAGGTCGCGCTGCACCCCCTCGCGGGAGACGTCGGCGCCGGCGCGGTCCTGGCGGGAGGCGACCTTGTCGATCTCGTCCAGGAAGACGATGCCCTGGTTCTCGGCCAGCTCCAGCGCCTCCTGGGTCAGGGCCTCCTGGTCGACCAGCTTGTCGCTCTCCTCGGCGATCAGCGGGACCCAGGCGCCCGAGACGGTGGTCTTGTGGGTCTTGGTGCGGCCGCCGAAGGCCTTGCCGAACATGTCGCCCAGGTTCAGCACGCCCATGGACGCGCCGGGCTGGCCGGGGATGTCCATGGCGCCGAAGGGCGAGGAGGTGTCGGCGAGCTGCAGCTCCACCTCCTTGTCGTCCAGCTCGCCGGCCCGCAGCTTCCTGCGGAAGGCCTCGCGGGCGGCGGTGGAGCCGGGGCCGGTGAGGGCGTCCAGAATCCGCTCCTCGGCGGCGGCCTCGGCGCGGGCGCGCACGGCGGCCCGGCGCTTCTCGCGCACCATCTGGATGGCGCTCTCGACCAGGTCGCGGACGATCTGGTCCACGTCGCGGCCGACGTAGCCCACCTCGGTGAACTTCGTGGCCTCGACCTTCAGGAACGGCGCCTGGGCCAGCTTGGCCAGCCGGCGGGCGATCTCGGTCTTGCCGACGCCGGTCGGGCCGATCATCAGGATGTTCTTGGGCGTCACCTCGTCGCGCAGGTCGTCGGGCACGCGGCGGCGGCGCCAGCGGTTGCGCAGGGCCACGGCCACGGCGCGCTTGGCTTCCGGATGGCCGACGATGAAGCGGTCGAGTTCGGAGACGATCTCGCGCGGGGAAAATTCGGTCATGTCGCCTGGTTAGATAGTCACGATCCGGCCGCTTGCGACGGCGCTGCGGAGGGGGGTGTCGGAGCCGGCGCATCCAGCAGCTCGTCGAACAGCAGCCGCCAGCCGTCCGCGTCGTTGCGCCAGATGCGCACGTAGTGGCCCCGGCGCTCGGCCCCGTCCGCCATCCAGCGCGCGGCGCCGTAGGTCCAGGCGAGATCCCCCGCCGCCGAGGCGCTGCCGCCCAGCGGCGCATAGTCGATGGCCCGGGCGCGGGTGGCGAGCTCGGCCTCCACCTCGGCGCGGGTCGCCGGGGGCCTGGCCTTCGAGCCGGTGATGCGGGCGTCCTCGGCCGCCACCGCGAGGAAGGCGGCGGGAACGTCGGTCTTCGCCGTCTCGTGCAGCGCCGTCTCGGCGGCGGTGACGGCGGTCATCGCGGCGGCGGGCGATCCGGCCTCGCGGGCGGCGAGCCTCGCATAGGCGACGGGCGAGTCCTTCGGCGCGGCGCCCGAGGTGTCGCTGGGCGGGCCGCCGTCGAACAGCCACTTCCAGCTTCCGTCGGCCTGCTTCGCCCAGACCGTGAAGTACCAGGCCTTCATCTCGCCCCCGAGCGAGTAGGGCCCTGTGGTGAAGCCGAGGTCCCCCGAGCGCGAGATCCCGGCCCACAGCGGCCACCAGACCAGCGGCGGGCCCTTCGGGCGCGGCTGGCCGAACACCGCCTTGGCCAGCCGTGGCTCGGGCGCGAAGACGATGCCCTCGGGCGCGGAATGCTTCAGGAAGCTCGCCTGCACCCCCAGCTCCAGCCCGTCGGCCGCGAAGGCCCGCTCGGCGGCGACCACCGGGGCGGGATCCACCGCCGCCGAGGCCGCCGGCGCGGCGGCCAGGAGGGCGAGGACGGCGAGGGCGGAGCTAGAGCGCCTCAACCGTCAGCTCCCCGTTGGTGTAGACGCAGATCTCGGCGGCGATGGCCATGGCCCGGCGGGCGACCGTCTCGGCGTCGAGATCGGTGTCCACCAGCGCTCGGGCCGCGGCGAGGGCGAAGTTGCCGCCCGAGCCGATGGCGGCCACGCCGTGCTCGGGCTCCAGCACGTCGCCGACGCCCGTCACCGTGAAGATCTGTTCCTGATTGGCGACGATCAGCATGGCCTCGAGGCGGCGCAGGTAGCGGTCGGTGCGCCAGTCCTTGGCGAGGTCCACGCAGGCCCGGGCGAGCTGCTCGGGGTACTGCTCCAGCTTGGCCTCCAGCCGCTCGATCAGGGTGAAGGCGTCGGCGGTGGAGCCGGCGAAGCCCGCGATGACGCGGCCGCCCGCCAGGCGGCGGACCTTCTTGGCCGAGCCCTTGACGATGGTCTGGCCCATGGAGACCTGGCCGTCGCCGGCGACGACGGTCTTTCCATTCTTGCGCACCGCGAGGATGGTGGTGCCGTGCCAGTCGGGGAAGGTTGAGGTATTCGACATCGGCGCGATGAAGGGCGGGGCAGGCCACAAGGTCAAGTGACGTGACGTTCACCGACGACGAGATCGAGCGCTACGCCCGGCACCTGGTCCTGCGCGAACTGGGCGGGCCGGGGCAGCAGAAGCTGAAGGCCGCCAGCGTGCTGATCGTGGGCGCGGGCGGCCTCGGCGCGCCGGCCTCGCTGTACCTGGCCGCCGCCGGCGTCGGGACGATCATCCTGGCCGATCCCGACGAGGTGGACCGCTCGAACCTGCAGCGGCAGGTGATCTTCGCCGAGGACGACCTCGGCCGGCCCAAGGTGGACGCCGCCGCCGACCGGCTGCACGCGCTCAACCCCCACGTCTTCGTCGCCGGCTTCAACGGCGCCTTCGAGGCCGCCACGGCCGACGAGCTGGTGGAGGGCGTGGACCTGGTGCTCGACGGCACCGACGATTTCGGGGTCCGATTCTGCGTCAACGAGGCCTGCGTACGGCACGGCAGGACCCTGGTGTCGGGAGCGATCGGCCGCTGGACGGGGCAGGTGGGGGTGTTCGGCCGCCAGCCCTGCTACCGCTGCCTCGTCCCCGAGATCCCTCCCGACGCCGAGACCTGCGTCGCCGTGGGCGTCGTGGGGGCCCTGCCGGGCGTCATCGGCTCGATGATGGCCATGGAGGCGATCAAGCTGATCACCGGCGCCGGCGAGCCGCTGACGGGCCGCCTGCTGATCTACGACGCCCTGGCCGCCGAGACGCGGACGGTGAAGGTCGCGGCCGATCCCGGCTGTCCGGTGTGCGGGGGCCCTCCCTCTCCTTGATGGGGAGGGGGCCGCCTAGAGCATCTGCGGCAGGACGCGGTCGGGCGGGCGGTGGCCGTCCATCCAGGTCTTGATGTTGATGATCACCTTCTCGCCCATGTCGACGCGGGCCTCGACCGTCGCCGAACCCAGGTGCGGCAGCAGCACCGCGTTGGGCAGGTTCAGCAGCTTCGGGTTCACCTGCGGCTCGAACTCGAAAACGTCGAGGCCCGCGCCGGCGACCTTGCCGTCGCGCAGCAGCTCGGCCAGGGCGTCCTCGTCGATGATCTCGCCGCGGGCGGTGTTGATGATGATCGCGTGCGGCTGCAGCAGCTTCAGCCGGCGGGCCGACAGCAGGTGGTAGGTGGCCGGCGTGTGCGGCGAGTGCACGCTGATGATGTCCATCCGGGCCAGCATCTGGTCCAGGCTGTCCCAGTAGGTGGCCTCCAGCTCCTCCTCGATGCGGGGGCTGACGCGCTTGCGGTTGTGGTAGTGGATCTGCAGGCCGAAGGCCTTGGCCCGGCGGGCGACGGCCGAGCCGATGCGGCCCAGGCCGATGATCCCCAGCCGCTTGCCGGTCACCCGGCGGCCCAGCATCCAGGTGGGGGCCCAGCCCTGGAAGCCGCCCGCCTGGACGACGTTCGCCCCCTCCACGATGCGTCGCGCCACCGCCATCATCAGGGCCATGGTCAGGTCGGCGGTGTCCTCGGTGAGCACGCCGGGGGTGTTGGTGACGGTGATCCCGCGCTCGGTCGCCGCGGCCACGTCGATGTGATCGACCCCCGCCCCGAAGTTGGCGATCAGCTTCAGCCGCTCGCCCGCCTTCTCCAGCAGGGCCGCGTCGATCTCGTCGGTGATGGTCGGCGCCAGCACGTCGCAGCGGCCGACTGCGTCGATCAGCGCCTCGCGGCTCATCGGCGCGTCGGTCACATTCAGCTCGGTGTCGAACAGCTCCCGCATCCGCGTCTCCACGGAGTCTGGCAGTTTGCGCGTCACGATGACTTTTGGCTTGCGAGGCATTCTTGCAAAAAGCGGGGTGCGACTTGAAAAGGGGGCATGCCCTGCGCCGCGGCCGGCGCAGGCGGATCGATCAGACGAGACCCTTACCAAAGGGGTCACCTGCGGCCAAGGCGAGGCGGACGGCGTGAAGATTCTGGGCGCGTGGGCGGCGGCCTTGGCGGCCGTCGGGCTGCTGATCGGCATGGGCGCGGCCGGCGCCGCGGCGGCGGCCGAGCGGGCGACCCCCTCGGGCCTGCCGGTGCCGCGTTATATCTCGCTGAAGTTCGGCAAGGTGAACGCCCGCGCCGGCCCCGGCGACGACCACCGCCTCCTGTGGGTCTACCGCGCCCGCGGCCTGCCGGTGCAGGTCGTGGCCGAGACCAGCGAATGGCGGCGCATCTGCGATCCCGAAGGCGGCCTGGCCTGGGTCCACCGGCGCGTGACGGACGGCCGCCGCTCGGTGATGAACCTGCAGCCGGCGGCCGCGCCCCTCTTGCGCAAGCCCAAGGCGGGCGCCGAAACCGTCGCCTACCTTCGCCCCAAGTCCATGGCCTCGCTGGTCCGCTGCCAGAAGGGATGGTGCAAGGTGAAGGCCGACCGGGCCACCGGCTGGGTGCGGGAAGGCGCCCTCTGGGGCACCAACGAGGCGCCGCAATGCCGTTGAGGGGTCCCGCGGGCCTGTGGTAGGGCCAGCCCCCTGACGGTTTCATAGGCCAAGAGAGAGATGCGCGACGTGGCGACCCGGCCCTCCAGCTACACGCTCGACGAGCTCCTGGCCTGCGGCCGGGGCGAAATGTTCGGCGACGGCAACGCCCAGCTGCCCGCCCCCCCGATGCTGATGTTCGACCGGATCACGAACATCACCGCCGACGGCGGCGCCCACGGCAAGGGCTACGTCGAGGCCGAGCTCGATATCCGCGACGACCTGTGGTTCTTCGCCTGCCACTTCATCGGCGACCCCGTGATGCCCGGCTGCTTGGGCCTGGACGCCATGTGGCAGCTGGTCGGCTTCTTCCTCGGCTGGTCGGGGGCGCCCGGCAAGGGCCGCGCCCTGGGCGTCGGCGAGGTGAAGTTCACGGGCCAGGTGACGCCGAAGGTCCAGAAGGTCACCTACAAGATCGACCTGAAGCGCGTGATCATGCGCAAGCTCGTGATGGGCGTCGGCGACGGGGTTCTGCTCGCCGACGGCAAGCCCATCTATGAGGCGACGGATCTGCGCGTGGGCCTGTTCCGGGCCGAAGACCTGGCCTGACGGCCCGACAAAGAGAAGCGTACGGAGGAGACGGCCAGATGCGCCGCGTCGTCATCACGGGGATGGGTATCGTCTCGTCCATCGGCAACAACCCGGACGAGGTCCTGGCCTCGCTGCGTGAGGCGAAGTCCGGCGTCACCGCCGCGCCCGAGTACGCCGAGCTCGGCTTCCGCTGCCAGGTCCACGCCCCGCCCCGGATCGACTGGGAGGCCATGGTCGACCGCCGCGCCGCCCGCTTCCTGGCCCAGGGCACCGCCTTCGGCCACATCGCCATGGAGCAGGCGATCGCCGACTCCGGCCTGACCGAGGCCGAGGTCAGCCACGAGAAGACCGGCCTGATCGTCGGCGCGGGCGGCCCCTCGACCCGCGCCATCGTCGAATCCGCCGAGATCGCCCGCACCAAGGGCCCCAAGCGCGTGGGCCCCTTCGCGGTGCCCAAGGCGATGAGCTCAGGCCCCTCGGCCACGCTCGCCACCTGGTTCAAGATCCGCGGCCTGAACTTCTCGATCAGCTCGGCCTGCGCCACCTCCACCCACTGCATCGGCTCGGCCTACGAGCAGATCCTGATGGGCAAGCAGGACGTGGTGTTCGCCGGCGGGACCGAGGAGCTGGACTGGACCCTCAGCGTGCTCTTCGACGCCATGGGCGCCATGAGCTCGAAGTTCAACGACCGGCCGGCCGTCGCCAGCCGGGCCTACGACGTCGACCGCGACGGCTTCGTCATCGCCGGCGGCGCCGGGATCCTCGTCCTCGAGGAGTACGAGCGCGCCAAGGCCCGCGGGGCCAAGATCTACGGCGAGATCGTCGGCTATGCGGCCAATTCGGACGGCTTCGACATGGTGGCCCCCTCGGGCGAGGGCGCGGCCCGCTGCATGAAGCTGGCCATGCAGGACCTCGGCGGGCGCCGGATCGACTACCTGAACCCGCACGGCACCGGCACGCCCGTGGGCGACGTGAAGGAGATGGAGGCCGTGCGCGCGGTGTTCGGCGAGACCGCCCCGCTGATTTCGTCCACCAAGTCGCTGACCGGCCACAGCCTCGGCGCGGCCGGGGCCCAGGAGGCGATCTACAGCCTGCTGATGCTAAACAACGGCTTCGTCGCCGAGAGCGCCCACATCGAGAACCTCGACCCCGCCTTCGAGGGCATGCCGATCGTCCGCAAGCGCGAGGACCGGGAGCTCGAGACGGTGATGAGCAACTCCTTCGGCTTCGGCGGCACCAACGGCTGCCTGGTGATGGCCAAGGCGTCCTAGGCCCTGACCGGCCTCCCGCCCAACCTCCCGCCCAACCTCCCGCTGGGCGTGCCCGCGCCTCCCCGCCGTCCGACGCGCGAGGAGTGCTGCGGCCGCGGCTGCGACCCCTGCATCCTGGACTACTACGAGCGCGCCCTGGAGCGGTGGGAGGCGCGGGTCGCCGCCCTCGGCCACGACCCGGCCGAACTGCTGGCGGCGCTGAAGGGCGGCGCCCCGTCCGGCGACGGCCAGTGAAAGCTGAGTGATGACAGCGGCAGGTGGATCGGCCTAAACCGCGCCAATTCCGACCACGAAGGGAGAGACACGTGGCCGACGACTATCAGATGCCGACCGGGACCCTGATGAAGGGCAAGAAGGGGATCGTCACGGGCGTGGCGAACCACCAGTCCATCGCCTGGGGCATCGCCCGCCAGCTGGCCGCCCAGGGCGCCGAGATCGCCTTCCTGCACCTGCCGGGCATGGAGCGGCGCGTGCAGCCGCTCGCCGACGAGATCGGCGTGAAGGTGCTGGCGCCCGTCGACGTCACCGACGACGGCGCCATGGACGCGGCCTTCCAGACGGTGAAGGACGCCTTCGGCCAGATCGACTTCTTCGTCCACGCCATCGCCTTCGCCAACAAGGACGAGCTGAAGGGCAGCTTCGTGGACAACACCACCCGCGAAGGCTTCCTGCGGGCGATGAACATCTCGGCGTTCAGCTTCGTGGACTGCGCGCGGCGCGCGGCGGCGATGATGCCCGAGACCGGCGGCTCGATCGTCACGCTCACCTACATGGGCTCGGAGCGGGCGATCCCGAACTACAACACCATGGGCGTGGCCAAGGCCGCGCTCGAGGCCGCCGTGCGCTACGCCGCCCGCGACCTGGGGCCCAAGGGCATCCGGGTCAACGCCGTCTCGCCGGGCGCCATGCGGACGCTGTCCCTGGCCGGCATCCAGGGCGGCCGCGGCATGCTGGCCAAGGGCCGCTCGCTCAGCGCCATGAAGGAGGACACCTCGATGGAGGGCGTCGCCGGCTGCGCACTGTGGCTCCTGTCCGACCTCGGCAAGTCCACCACCGGCGAATGCATCCACGTGGACGCCGGCTTCCACATCATGGGCTTCACGGAAGACGAGGCCGAGGGCTGAGACCGCCTCAGGCGGCGTAGGCCTTCATGAAGCGGGCGGCGGCCTCGGTCGCCACCCGGTCCACCAGCGCCTCGGTCAGCGGCCGTTCCACGCCCAGCAGGGCGGCGGTCTGGTACGAGCCGATCACCATCCCGGCGAAGAATTCGGCCGCCTCCTGGGGATCGGGGCAGGCGATCCGGCCGGCCCTCGTCTCCATGTCGAGGAACTCGGCCAGCCGGCGGCGGCTGGTCCGCGGGCCCGCCTCCCAGACGGCGCGGCCCAGCTCGGGCGCCTCGATGGCTCCCATCATCGCCACCCGTAGGAAGGCGCGGGAGCGCTCGTTCAGCACCTTGCCCAGCAGCACCCGGGCGAAGCCGGCCAGGGCCTGCTGCGGATCGGCCACTCCCTCCTCGGTCTCCAGCGGGGCGACCATCTCGTGCACCCGCCGGGCGGTCAGCGCCTGCACCAGCTCGGCCTTGCTGCCATAGTGGTTGTAGATCGTCTGCTTCGACACGCCCGCCCGGCGAGCGATCTCCTCCATCGCCGCCGAGACGCCCCGCTCGACGAAGACGTCGAGGGCTGCATCCAGGATGGCCTCGCTCTTCGCGACGTCGATCTGGCCCGCGACGCGCGCCATCAGTGCGCCTCCGTGTTGGCCGGGGCCGCGCCCGGCCGCCCGGGCCGGGCGAAGAACGCCAGGGCTGCGGCGACCCAGCAGCCCATGGCCAGCACGCCGAAGGCGTCGCCGAAGCTGAGCGTCGAGGCCTGCCGGTGCATCATCATGCTGAAGGCCTTGCGCGCCCCGCCCTCGGGATCGGCCATGCCGCCGGCGGTCATCATCTGGACGAGGCCGTCGAACATGGCCGTGCTCTGGCGGTTGGCGATGCTGACCGCCGAGGCCAGGTCGGCGTAGTGCACCGCCGCCTGGTGGGTGAGGATGGTCGACAGGAGCGCCAGGCCGATCGCGCCGGCCACGTTGCGCACCAGGTTGATGAGGCCCGAGGCGTCCTTCATGGCGCTGACCGGCAGGGTGGAGACGGCCATCTGCTGCGAGGCGATCATCGCGATCATGGTGCCGAACCCGCGCACCGCCTGCAGCACGAAGAACTCACGGAACCCCCATTCGTCTGTGACCCGGACGCCGAGCTGGATCGCCCAGGCCGCCAGGGCGAATCCGACGACCATGGATATCCGGGCGTCCACCATCCGCACCAGCCGTCCCGCCAGCGGCGCGCTCAGGAACATCGACAGGCCCGAGACCAGCATCGTCGTGCCGACCTCGGCCGAGGAGAAGCCGCGGATCTGTCCCAGGAAGATCGGCAGCAGGAAGGTGCCCCCGAACAGGCTGGCCCCCGAGATGAAGGTCATGATGATCCCGAGGGTGAAGTTGCGGTCCCGGAACGGGGTCAGCGACACGATCGGCTGCCGGTAGGCGAGCTGACGCCAGATGAACGCCACGCCCGTGAGCGCCGCGGTCACCGTCAGCCACAGGATCAGGTCCGCCTCGAACCAGCCCTCGTCGTTCCCCTCTTCGAGCACGTACTGCATCGAGAGCAGGAAGACCGTCATCAGGCCCAGGCCCCACCAGTCGATGCCCTTCGAGAGGCTGGGGTCGCCCTTGTCGAAGTCGCCGTAGCGGCCGACCAGGAAGATCACCAGCGCGCCCACCGGCACGTTGATGAAGAACAGCCAGCGCCAGTTCAGCGCCTCGGTCAGGTGGCCGCCCAGGGTCGGCCCAACGGTCGGCGCGAGAGTGACGATCAGGCCCACGATGACGTTGGCGGTGATCCGCTTGTCGGGCGGGAACACGGTCATGGCCGTGGCGAAGATCGGCGGGATCATCGCGCCGGCGAACACGCCCTGCAGCGCCCGGAAGAAGATCATCATTCCGACGCTGGACGACAGGCCCACCGCGACCGAGGTGACGATGAAGCCGACGACCGCGATCACGTAGAACGACCGCGTGCCCCACATCTTCGTCAGGTACGCGGTGAGCGGCATGATCACCACCTCGGCCAGGAGGTAGATGGTCTGCACCCAGCTGATCTCGTCGGCGGTCGCGCCGATGCCGGCCTGGATCTGGACCAGCGAGCTGGCCACGATCTGGATGTCCAGCATGGCCATGAACTGGCCGATGACCATCCCGCCGAAGCCCAGGAAGATCTTCATCCAGTCCACGGCCTCGCCGCCCGCGCCCATGTAGGCGTGCGGCTGGGCGGCGGCCTTGGCCTGGCCGCTGTCGGGATGGATGGCGGCTTCGGTCACGACCCGCAGCTCAGCGCGAGGCGCCCTCGCGGGCGTAGCGGGCGGGGATCTCGCCGGCCTCGGCGAAGGAGGGGCCGGTCTTCTCGGTCACATCGACCTTCACGTGCAGGGAAAGGCCCGGCCGCAGCGCGCCCGAAAGCGACTGGCCGCGGTCGACGGCGATCTTCACCGGCAGCCGCTGGGCGATCTTGGTGAAGTTGCCGACGGCGTTCTCCACCGGGATCAGGGCGAACTCGGCGCCCGTCGCCGGGGCGAAGGAGTCGACGCGGCCCTGGAGCGTCTTCTTGCCGAAGGCGTCGGCGCGGATCTCCACCGGCTGGCCGATGCGCAGGCGGGCCACCTGGGTCTCCTTGAAGTTGGCCACGACATAGGCGTCGCCGAGCGGCACCAGGCTCATCAGCGCGCCGCCGGGGCGCACGTACTGGCCGGGCCGGACGCCGCGCGCGCCGACGACGCCGGCCACGGGCGCGCGCACCTCGGTGCGGGCCAGGTCGATGCGGGCCTGTTCGACCGCCGCACGGGCCGCGGCGGCCTGGGCCAGGCTCTGGGCCCTGGCGGAATCGAGCGAGGCGGCGGTGCGGCGCTCGGCCTCCAGCGCGGCGGCGGCCTGTTCGACCGCGGCGCTCGCCCGCTGCTGGGCGGTGCGGACCGACTGCGCCCGCTGCGAGGAGACCCAGCCCGACTGGGCGAGGGCGCCGTAGCGCTTCAGCTCCGCGCTGGCGAGCTGGGCGTCGGCCCGGGCGCTCTCCACCGCGGCGGCGCGCTGGGCGATCAGCGCCTGCTCGAGCCGGGCCTTGTCGTCCACCTGGCGGACCGCCGCCTCGAGGGCCGCGGCGTTGGCCTCGGCCTGGGCGAGCCGGGCCTTGATGGTCGCCGGATCGATGCGGACGAGAACCTGGCCGGGCCGGACGGCCTCGTTGTCGCTGACCAGCACCTCGGCCACATAGCCCTCGACGAGCGGGGCCACCGTCACGGTGTCGGCCTGCACGAAGGCGTTGTCGGTGGTCTCGTAGTGCTGCTTGTTGAACCACCAGACCCCGCCGCCCGCCGTCACGGCCACGAGGGCGGCGCCGCCGGCGACGAGGGGAACCAGACGCTTTCTCGGCAGCCCCGCCATGTCGGTAGATCCCGGAAACTGAAGATGGGTCACTAAAAATGGACCCGAGAGTCCAACAGAGGCGTCAGATAAGCTGCTCCCGGTCCTCCGGCAAGCGAACTTTGGACGGCGGCGTCCATTTTTCGATGCCGGCTGGCGGCGGAGCGCCGGGGCGCGTAATCGTCGCCGCATGAGCGGACCGTCCGAGGCGTTCGACGCCGACGTCATCATCGCCGGCGCCGGCATGGCGGGCGCCACCCTGGCCCTGGCCCTCCAGCAAGGGGGCCTGAGGCCCCTGCTGATCGATCCTGTGGCCTTCGAGGCCCAGACGGCGCCGACCTTCGACGGCCGCGCCTCGGCCATCGCCTACGCGGCCTACCGGCAGTGGCGGGCCCTGGGTCTTGCCAAGGCCTTCGACCCGCACGCCCAGCGGATCGAGCAGATCCTGGTGACCGACGGGCGCACGCCGGGCGCCTCGACCGGCGCCCCGACCCCGTTCTTCCTGCGCTTCGACTCCGCCGAAATCTCGGACCGGTCCGAGGGCGAGCCGCTGGGCTACCTGATCGAGAACCGCCACACCCGGGCGGGCCTGGCCGCCGCGGTGCAGGCCGCGGGCATCGAGGTGCTGGCCCCCGCCCGCGTGGTCGGCTGCGAGTTCACGCCCCGCGCCGCCACGGTGATCCTGGCCGACGGCCGGCGGCTGTCCGCCCCGCTGGTCGTGGGGGCCGAGGGCCGCGGCTCGGCGGTGCGCGAGGCCGCCGGCATCGGGGTGGTCGGCTGGCCCTACGCCCAGACCGGCGTCGTCGCCACCGTGCGGCTGGAGCGGCCGCACGAGGGCGTCGCCCACGAATACTTCCTGCCCGGCGGGCCCTTCGCCATCCTGCCGCTGACCGACAATCGCGCCAGCCTCGTCTGGACCGAGAGCACGGCCCGCGCCAAGGCGCTCAAGACCGCCCGGCCCGAGGTGTTCCAGGCCCACCTGGAGCGCCGCTTCGGCGAGTTCCTGGGCGGGATCACGGTCGAGGGTCCGGTGTTCACCTATCCGCTGTCGCTGCAGCTCGCCGAGCGCTTCGCCGGTCCGCGGGTCGCGCTGCTGGGCGACGCCGCCCACGGGGTGCACCCGATCGCCGGCCAAGGGCTGAACCTCGGCCTGAAGGGCGCCGCGGCGCTGGCCGAGGTGCTGGTGGACGCCGCGCGCCTGGGCGAGGACATCGGCTCCGAGACGGTGCTGGAGCGCTACGCCGCCTGGCGGCGCTTCGACACCGTGACCCTGTCGGCGGGCATGGACGCCTTCGTGCGGCTGTTCTCCAACGACAACCCGCTGGTCCGCATGGTGCGCGGGGTCGGCATGGCCGCGGTGAACCGGGTGGGTCCGGCCCGGCGGTTCTTCATGCACGAGGCCGGCGGCGCGGTCGGCGACCTGCCCCGCCTGCTGCGCGGCGAGGCGCTGTAGCTACTCGCCCTCGCCCAGCTCGCGGGCTTCCTCGGGCAGCATGATCGGCACGCCGTCGCGGATCGGATAGGCGAGCCGGGCCGAGCGGCTGACCAGCTCGGCCTTCTCCCGGTCGTACTCCAGCGGCCCGCGGGTCAGCGGACAGACCAGGATCTCCAGCAGGCGCGGATCGACGTCGACATCGAGGGCGGGCAGGGCGTCTTCCATGCCTTCCCTCTACTGCACCGACTGGGTGTCGTCATCCGGCTCGGAGGCGTCGATCTCCAGCAGGGCGATCAGGGTTTCGAACCGGCCCATCAGCCCCTCGGCCTCCAGCAGCGCCTGCTTCTCGGCCGGTTCGAAGGGCAGGCCCATGCACAGGCTGTTGACCAGGGCCTCCAGCGGGGCGCTGCTGGCGGTCTCCCAGTCGATGTCCAGCTCGCGGCGGTTCAGGTAGCGCTTCAGCGCGCGGCCGAAGCGGGTGCGGGCGGCGGCGGAGGCGTCCTGCGCCGCGTCCCGGTCGAGGTCGCCCTCGAACCGGTCGTACCGGGCCCGCAGCTGCCGGTAGGGGGTGCGCAGGATCAGCTCCTCGCCCGCCTCGAAGCGGCAGATGCCGGTGAGGGTGATCAGATAGCGGCCGTCCGAGGTCTCGGCGTAGCTGGTGATCCGGCCCGCGCAGCCGACGTCGGCCAGCTTGGGCCGGGTGCGGTCGCCGCCCGGCTTGCTCTGGATCATGCCGATGATCCGGTCGCCGCCCATGACGTCGTCGATCATGTTGAGGTAGCGCGGCTCGAAGATCTGCAGCGGCAGGTCCCCGCCCGGCAGCAGCAATGCGCCGTCCAGGGGAAAGACCGGAATCACCTGCGGCAGGTCGGCGGCTCTGCGATAGGCGGCCATGGCGCCCGCCTCCCTAGCTGAACAGCAGGGAGGAGAGCTTGCGCCGGCCCTGCTTGGCGACCTCCGAGGTCGGACCCGCGGCCTCGAAGATGGTGAGGAGCTGCTTGCGGGCGGCCTCGTCGTTCCAGGCGCGGTCGCGGCGGACGATCTCGATCAGCTCGTCCACGGCCTCCATCATCCGGCCCGAGCCGGCCAGCGCCTTGGCGAATTCGAAGCGCGCCTCGTGATCGTCGGGGTCGGCGGCCAGGCGCTGCTCGAACTCGGCGGTTTCGGACGGGGCCTCCTCGGCCAGGGCCAGGGCGGCGCGGACGGCGTCGAGGTCGGGGTCCTTGGCGCCCTCGGGGGCGATCTCCAGCACCTCGCGGGCGCGCTCCAGGTCGCCCGACTGCTGGTAGAGGCGGGCGAGGCCGCCCAGCGCCTTCACGTTCTGCGGATCGGCCTGCAGGATCTGGGCGTAGGCCTGGGCCGCGCCGCCCATGTCGCCCAGCTCGAGCGACTCCCTGGCCATCTCCAGCATCTGCTCGATCGGATCGCCGCCGCCCTGCTTGGCCAGGCGGTCGACGAACTGCTTCACCTGGCTCTCGGGCAGCGCGCCCATGAAGCCGTCCACCGGCCGGCCGTCCACGAAGGCGAACACCGCCGGGATCGACTGCACCCGCAGCTGGCCGGCGAAGGCCGGGTTGCGGTCGATGTCGACCTTGACCAGCTTCACCGCGCCCTTGGCGGCGGTCACCGCCTTCTCCAGCGCCGGGCCCAGCTGGCGGCACGGGCCGCACCAGGTGGCCCAGAAGTCCACGATGACCGGCGTGGTCTTCGAGGCCTCCACCACGTCGGCCATGAAGCTGGCGTCCGTTCCGTCCTTGATGATCTCGGCCTTGTTGACGTCGCCCGTCGGCGCGCCGCCGGTTTCCCCGATCAGGGTCATCGCCCGAAGTTCCCTTGTCCCACTGCGCTGACAAAACGCCTTGCGTCCAAGATGGTCGCAAGACGGCCCGGCTTCAACGCAGGGCGCTCAGACGTTCTCCACCACGGCCATGGCCTGAAAGTCCACCACCATCGGCTCGATGCCCAGCGCCGCGAGGAACCGGCGGAAATCGGCGGCGGCGACCGTCGTGGTGGCGGTGTTGGTCAGCGGATGGAAGTTGACGAGCTCGGCCTCGGCCAGGATGCGGTCCAGCACGAAGCGCACGCGCCGGGCCCGATCGTTGACCAGGGCGAAGGCGGTCACCGAGCCAGGCGTCACGCCCAGGGTCTCCTCCATCAGCTCGGCGTTCCCGAACGAGAGCCGCGCCGAGCCGATCACCTGGTGCAGGCGCTTCAGGTCGATCACCGCGTGGCCCTCGGCCGAGATCAGCCACAGCTGGCCCTTGGCGTCCTTCAGGAACAGGTTCTTGGTGTGGGCGCCCGGGATGCGGGCCTTGATCTCCTCGCCTTCCTCCACCCGGAAGACGGCCGGATGGTCGAAGGTGGCGTGCCGCACCCCGATCTCGTCGAAGTACGCCAGCAGCTCGTCTCTCGTCATCGCCATGGCCGCTCCATAGCGGAACTGGACGGGAAGGGGAGGGGGCCCGTAAAGGTCTCGGCCATGGAACTCGAGTGCTACCCCACGTCCCGCAACCCGCCCGAGCTGGTGCCCGGCCGGCCGAACCGCGCCTGGATGGACCGCTTCGCCGAGCGGCACCCCTACCGGTGCCTGCCGCTGTCGATGGCCAACACCTCGGGCTGGGAGCTGCTCTGCCCGGTCAGCTTCACGGCCGAGTGGAACGGGGGGATCCACCAGCAGGACATCAAGCTGACGCCGGACCACCCGCACCCGGACTTCCACCTGCTGGCGTCCAGCCACTTCAGCCACGGGGTGCTGACCTTCCATTCGGGCTATCTGTTCCGCACCCCGCCCGGCTGGTCGATGTGGGTCGGCGGGCCGCCGAACCACGTCAAGGACGGCATCCAGCCCCTGGCCGGGGTGGTCGAGACCGACTGGCTGCCCTTCCCCTTCACCATGAACTGGATCTTCACCCGCCCTGGGAAGGTGCGCTTCGAGAAGGGCGAGCCGTTCTGCTTCATCACCCTGCTGCAGGACCACCCGCTGCACGAGATCCAGCCGGTGATCCGGCGGATGGATTCCAATCCCGAGCTGCGCCACCAGTACGACGTCTGGGAGAAGCACCGCTCCGAGTTCAACCAGAAGATCTTCCGCGGCGATCCCGAGGCCACCAAGGAGGCCTGGCAGCGCTACTACTTCAAGGGCGAGTTCCCGGAAGAGGTCGCGCCGGCCCCCGAAGGGCACGTCAACAAGCGCCGGCTGAAGGCCCCGAAATTCGGCTGAGAAATTGCGCCATTCGGCCGCTTGCCAACCGAAATGGCCTCTGTCATAAGGCCGCCTCTCGCAATTGGAGGCGTCGCCAGACACCTCCGCGGAGCGCGGGCGTAGCTCAGGGGTAGAGCACAACCTTGCCAAGGTTGGGGTCGGGCGTTCGAATCGCCTCGCCCGCTCCATTTTCCCTCCAGGGGGAGACAAGCGAAGAGGCCGCCAGACCCGGCGGCCTTTTGCGTTTGGGGCGCTTCCGCTAAGCAGGCGCCGGGCCTGCGGGGATCGCCTTGCTGTCAGATCGTCACCTCGCGCTCTTCGGGCGCACACCGGCCGCGGCGCGGACGTTGAAGTACCTGGGCGAGGACCGCGAGGGCTTCGAGGCGGCCTGCCTCGCGCGCAACCCCAAGGCGCGGTTCGCGGACGACGGGCCCGAGGCCCAGGTGGATGCTCTCGCCACCGACGACCTCGACGCCGCCCTGAGGGACCTGTCCGTCGCCGAGGCCCTGGCGCCCGGCGGCGCGTTCGTCGCCGTGTTGAGGCCGGCCGCGCCTGAGCGGGTGCGCTACCTGCTGGCCCTGGTCCAGGCGCTCGGGATCGAGGTCCTGCAGCTCCAGCCGCTGGCCGGGCCCGAGCCGTTCTTCAGCGACATCCGCTCGAACCTGGTCCCCGCGGCGCTCGCCGAGCCGCCGCTGGCGACCGAGGCGGGGCTGGTGCTGGTGGGCCGCAAGGCGGGCGGGCCCGCCGACCCGCCGCTGCTGGTTCAGTTCGCCGCCTTCGCCCCGCGGCTGATGGACATCCGCACCTCGCTGCCCTCGCTCGCCCTGCGCACCGATCCCGGCCTCGTCTTCGCCTGCCAGAAGATCCCCGTGTCGCTGCCGCCGACGCCGCCCGGCGCGCCGAAGGTGATCATCCTCCAGCGGCCCAACGACACCGACACCGACAAGCTGCGCCAGCTGTCGCTGGCATGCATCCGCGAGGGCTGGGTGATCGTCATCGAGCACGACGACCATCCGAGCCTGGTGGCGGCGGTCGGCAAGCGTCCGGTGCGCGACACCGACTGGCTGCGCTTCAGCCTGGTGCACGCCGTGCAGACCTCCACCGAGCAGCTGGCCGAGGCCTACCGGCCCTACAATCCCGAGGTGCGGGTCTTCCCCAACGCCGTCTTCGAGCTGCCGCCGCTGCGCGAGGACAAGCCGCCACGGGTGTTCTACGGCGCCGTCGGCCGCGGCCCCTTCGCGGCGGAGGTCGCCCGCTCACTCGGGCCCGTGACCGCCCGCCGGCCCGACGCGGAATTCGAGGTCGTGGGCGACCGGGCGGTGTTCGACGCCCTGCCGACCGACCGCAAGCGCTTCCACGACTACCTGCCCTACGCCGACTACCTGCGGCTGATGGGCGAGTGCGCGGTCTCGCTCTCGCCCATCGAGGACCGGCCGTTCCTGGACACCAAGAGCGACGCCAAGTTCCTCGACGCCGCCTCGGCCGGCGCGGTGATCCTCGCCTCGCCCACCATCTACGCCGGGGCGGTGCGCCACGGGGACACCGGGCTCATCGCCGAGCGCCTGGAGGACTGGGCCCCCCTGCTCTCCATGGCGCTGGAGGACGAGCCGATGCGCCGGCGCATCGCGCGGCAGGCGTGGGGCTACGTCCGCGACGAGCGGATGTTCGCCTATCAGATCGAGGCGCGCTCGGCCTGGTACCACGAGCTCTGGCGCCGCCGCGAAGAGCTCGCCGCCGCCCTCTTCGCGCGCGACCCGAAACTCGCCGCCCTCGTGGCCGAGGCGGCGTAGCCATGGACCTGGACCTGCCCGCGAACGCGCTGGCCGAGGCGCTGCGCGCCGCGCGCACCGCCGAGCAGCTCGATGCGGCCATCGACCACGTGGCGCGGGTCGCCGGCCGCTTCCGGGAGCCCGAGCTCTACGGCCGGATGCTCTACGCCTCCGAAGTCGATGCTGCGGTTCCGGTGCTGGCGCAGCGGCTGAAGCTGAAGGACCTGCCCGGCGAGCTTTCCAACACGCGCGCCGTCGTGCTCGTCAGCCGCCTCTACGCTTCCGGCGGCCACAGCCGGGTGGCGGCCGACATCGTTCGGCGCCTTCCGCCGGCCTCGGCCACGCTGGTGATGACCGACCCCAAGCGCCAGTTCCGCCACCGGCAGATGCTGAACGGCGTACCGGGCTTCGACCTGCGCGCCGCGGTGCTGCTGGCCTCGGCCACCCCCGCCGAGCGGATCGTCGAGCTCTACAACATCCTGGCGGCGATCCGGCCGACCCGCATCTTCCTGCTGAACCACCACATGGACCTGACGGCGGTGGCCGCCGCCTGGCCCTTCCGCGACGTGGTCGAGTTCATCCATCACGCCGACCATCTGCCCTGCCTGGGCGCGACCCTGCCGTTCGCCGCCCACGTCGACCTCACCTGGACCTGCCACTTGGCCTGCCGCGACGCGGGGCTGCGGCCGCTCTACGCGGGGCTCGCGGCGCCTGCCCTGGCCCCGGGCGAGGTCGCGGCGAGGCCGGGGCTTCGGGTCGCGACGTCCGGCGTCCAGCACAAGTTCGAGGGCCGGCGGGCGCACGCCTGGGCCGACTTCGCCGCCGCGGTCCTACGGCGGCCGGGCGCCGAGATGATCCACATCGGCGCCACGAGCCCCGAGTTCGAGCAGGGTCTGCGGCAGGCCCTTGCGGGCGCCGGCGCCGATCCGGCCCGCTACCGCTTCGTCGGACAGGTGGAAAGCGTGCACGCGGCCCTGCTGGAGCACGGCGCCGACGTCTACCTCTCCAGCTTCCCCGAGACCGGCGGCAAGGCGAACCTCGAGGCCATGGCCGCCCGCATCCCGGTGATCCTGCCGATGGCGGCCGGGACGCCGCCCCTGCTGCGCTACGACCTGCCGCTCCGCCGCTGGACCGAGGTGGAGCGGCCCGACCAGATCGACGCCGCCCTCGACGCGGCGCTCGCCATGGCCCCCGCCCTGCGCACCCCCGAGGCGGTCGCCGAGCTCGAACGCGAACTCGGCCGTTTCGACGCTTATGTCGCGAACGAGGCGGCCCGGCCCTAGCGGCGCTGCGCCACCACGTAGATCTCGCCGGCGATGTCGGGGTAGCGCTCGCCCAGCACCATGAACGCCTGCAGCATCTCGGGCGTCCAGTCGCGCTCGATCTGGCCGTTGGAGACCGGCTTCATCCAGTAGCCGCCGAACACCTCGATCGACAGGCCGGCCTGCATGAAGTCGCGCCGGAAGGTCTCGGGATTGTAGACCCGCCGGTGGCCGTGCTTATGGTCGGCTTCGTTCAGGGCCTCCTCGAACGGCAGCATCCCCATGATCACCGCCGCCTGGCGGTGCAGCGAGCGCGCGTTGGGCACCGCCGCCAGGATGCGGCCGTCGTCCGTCAGCCACTCGCGGGCGAGCGCCAGGATGCCGACCGGATCGTCCACGTGCTCCAGCACGTGTCCCAGCACGATGCTGCGGAACTTCTGCTTCGGCTTGAACTCCTCGAAGAGGGCGTGGACCACCTCGATCTGCGGCCAGCGGGCCTTGATCGAGTCGCAGAACACCTTGGCCCCCTCGACCACCGTCAGGGGCTCGTCCAGCGAGGCCAGGTCGCCGGTCATGTAGCCTTCGGCCGGCCCCATCTCGAGGATCGGGCCCGGGCGGATGTAGCGCCGGAACACCTCGAAGGAATGGGCGATGGTGGCGCGGTTGGCGCCCGCCCCGTAGGTGGAGTCGGCCGCGATCTCGTCGAGCCGGCGGCGCTCTTCTTCGGTCATGGTGGCGCTCATGTCGCGGCCTCTATGATCTCTATGAGGTTGAGGGTCGGGGTCATCAGGAAGGCGATCCGGCGGCCGCCGAAGGCGACGGCCGGCACGGGGCCGGCGGTGACCCGCAGCCCCTTGCCCTGGAGCGCCTGAAGCGCCCCGTCGAAATCGCGGGCCTCGAAGGCCTGGTGGTAGAACTTGGTCCCACGCTGCAGGTAGCCCTCGACGGGCGAGCCCTCGGCGGCCGGGGCGAGCAGCTCCAGGCGCGGTCCGGGCCCGATGATGAAGCAGCCGTGGATCTTCTGGACGGGATCGGTGAACGCCTCGCCCTCCAGGGCGTAGCCCAGCCTCAGCCAGCCTTCGCGCTCGCGGTCGATGTCGCGGCAGGCGACGCCGAGGTGGTGGAAGCTGAAGCCTGGCGCGTCGAGCATGGGCCGTCTCTACGTCCCCGCCACGCGGCTGGCGAGCATCTCGAGCCGCGGGCGCATGGCCGTCCAGGCCTCGCGCGTGACCCGGTGTTCCACGCTGTCGTGGAGCG
>Ga0268287_100227_pt1 | contig 25697 bp, 33 predicted proteins | sample MetcocultureR3M_FD_191348 | JGI IMG/M metagenome (GOLD analysis project Ga0268287, IMG submission 191348) | Soil microbial communities from Anza Borrego Desert, Southern California, United States - Methanotrophic co-culture R3-M | ecosystem: Environmental > Terrestrial > Soil > Desert | place... | reverse complement strand
CCCCCTGCACGGGCAGGCGGCATTTATTAATCTGCGCGATCCAGTCGGCGGCAGGAAAGCGAGCTGCCGGCGTGTTCTGCAGGCCATAGATCCAGTCACCGTTATAGGTGATGCCGCGCAGGATGTTGTAGACCTGAACCACAGGCAGGTGGTCGCCATCGCCGCCCCAGGTCGCGGGGTCATTCCAACGTTGGGTTCCCACGCCTCCGGCGGTGCTGTCCTTGGTGATGTCATAGAGCGGCATCCCCTGCACTTCGAACCGGAATGAAGGGAAACCGCTGAACAGCTCGCCATTCGATCGAGCCGTGACGATCGCATAGGCAACGCCGCGACCGACGCGCGTCGCCTCGTACGGGCGGTCTTCCGATCCGACAGATCCGACAAGGAAGGGATCGGCGACGATCTGCGTTCCATCGTAGAACTTCACCCAGAGCCAATCACCTTCATCGGCGCGATATTCGACCACCGGATAGCCGCGCTCGTTCGCAAGCGTGGTATCGGCCGTGTCGATAGTGACCGGCTCGCCATTCACCCACATCGCCGTCAGCGCTGAGACGGGCATGTCGGAAAGCGCGATTACCTGCGTGAAATACGCATTCGGCGTTTTGCCCGCCTGTCCCCAGGTGTTGGCGTAGACGAGAGAGCCAGCAGTGGCCCGGCGGCCCATGATGATCGAGCGCGCAACATCGCCACCCGACTGCATCTTGCCGCGCACGCCGAGCGGCTCCGGCTCTCCCGGTTTCTTCTGGAGGGCCGACACTGCCATTTGCAGGCCGATACCAACGGCGGCATTGAGCGCGATCGCGCTGACGGTCGCCAGGAACCCGCTGCCAAGACTGAACAGTCCCGCACCGAGAGCGGCGCTGGTAAAAAGTGCCATGTCTGATCCGGAACCTTAAGACGTGAGCGGCTTCATGAAATGACGTTCGGCAGCACGATAGCCGTGCCGTTCGTAAAGACGCGAAGTGATGGGATCAGATCCGAGCCCCACCATATGGATTAGCACGCAGCCACGCGACTTTGCCCAATCCTCGTAGGCGGCGAGCATCCGGCTTGCCGCCTGGCCCCGATATTCCGGGTCGATCCACCACATGATTTCGTGAGCGGCCTTTACCGGCGCTAGCAAGTGAGGGGCCGCATGTGCGGCAAGCACACCAACTGCAACGCCGTCCTGTTCGTAGATCAGGCAGAGCCGATCATCGTCGGCCAATGCCGCATCGAACAGCATCGACGCCTTCGGAGCCGAGAACGCGAACGGCAGGTCGGCGGCAGCATGGAATGCCCTTGCCATGCAAAGAACCCGGTTCTTGTCAGAGGCTACCGCGGCGCGGATCATGATGCGGACGGGACGTTGACGCCGATGCGCTGCACGCCGGCCGTATCCAGCTTTCCGGTTTTGCCGCCCCAGAAGAATTCCCATTCCCCGACTGTTGTCGTGTCCTGGTAGAAATTGTCGCTGGCGTTGCGGCGCTTCTGGCTGTCGTTCGAGCGGGTGTCCGGGTTGCTCCTCGTCATCTCCTGCGTATGGGAAGCGCAGGTCAGGACGATACTTCCGGCTTCACCCTCTTCCGGTGTGGTGATCTCGATGTCGTCGACGAAGCCGACGAACCGGCAGAAGGCGGGAGCCACAAGATTGCGGGTTTCCGGCGAAAACAGGCCACGATAGATCTCGACGCCCGCCTGCTTCAGGTCATAGCCTCTGACGACGCTCTCGACCGCCTCGTTGATCTGGGACAGCGTGATCGTCGCGTTACGAACGCTGATGTTCGAAACGAGCGGAATGTCGCTCACCTCGATCAGAGTGCCGGCGCCTTCGAAGTTTCGGACCACATCCGTGTTTGTATCCGGATCAAGTACCGGCGCGGCAATATTCCCGACGTCCGACCAGAAGCCGTAGGAGAACGGCTCGCCAGTATCGAAGGTGCGCGCCTTGATCCACAGGAAATCACGCGCAACCAGCCGACGCTCGGAAAGAGCGGCTTGGTTCTCTGGTGATAGTGCTCGCATCAACGCGCCTCCATAGCTTCAAACGTGATCCGGCCGCGACCGGTCGCAAGATCGGCGGTACTGGATATGCTGCCGGGAACGATCGACATGATACAGGAGGGTCTCAGCACCTTCAGCGCCGCGCCAATCGAGACGCCGGGCCAGAGATGCGGCCGGATTTCGAATTGTCCCGACGTCGCGTTTTCCATGACCCGATGAAGATCCGAGTCTCCGATCTGCACCAGGTCGCCGATCTTGAAGGTGAAACCCGCTGGAAAGCCGGATGCGGCAATGGCTTTCCGGTTGGTGTTGATCGTTCCCACGGCCCCCGTTCCCGAAAACGCGCCGCCCGTCGGCCAACTCCCGTTCGGATAGGCAATCGGATACATCCGCGGCATGTGCCAGGCACGAAAGGTCTGAAGGCCGTCCTCCATCGCATCCAGCCGCGCCCGCCATTCATCGAGCGTGTTCGGGGTCAGTGTCTTCGACTGATAGGTTGCGCGCCATAGCGGCGAGCCAAGGTCCTTCACATAGGTCTTGCCGCCTGCGGTACGGCTCTGCTCCTGGCGGTAATGAAGCTCGAAGTCCGTACTCCAGCCGGGGAAGGTGTCGACGAGGTTGGTAGGGTAGACGATCGTCACTGCCAGTCCCTCGTTTTCCGAGCCTTGCGCATCGTCGTAAGGACGTTCGCGGCGAAATCCCGCTGCTGCTTGTCCATAGCTGCCTCAAGCCTAGCTACTGCCTCGGCTGAAGCGCCGCGGGCGTCGATTTGGGGAGCGAAGGTGATCGAAGGAGTTGTTCCACCGACGCGCGAGCCTTTCGGCAGGACAATCTCTCCTCGCTCCAAAATCGCAGGAACCTCCCCAGGTCGGAGAGACGGTCCACCCGCTCCCATGGTGCCTGAGTGGTACCGCTGAGCACCAGAAAACACCGACGACGGTACCGCGCGGCCATGACCGTAGCCATGGCGGCCAGCAACGCCGCCCTTGTGCAGAATGCCGGGAATGATCACGCCGCCGAACAGGCCTTTGCCTTTCCCGCCTGTGGCGCCGCTGAAATCGAATGCGGAATCGAGGATGCGATCAGCAACCCGGCTCAGGGCATTGGCGAGAAGATTCGCACCGCTGACACCGCGGCGAAGGTCGTCGACAAGGCCGCCAAGGACATCAGCTGCGATGTCTTGCAGGTCACGCATCGCCTCTTCGCTGGCCTTGATGGCCTCACGTTCCGCATAGGTAGCCTCAACAAGGGCGGATATCTTGGCGCGCTGCTCGTCCGTGGCGGCGGAACCGGCGCGGCGGAGCGCGTTCGCTTCCGCCCTTTCGGCTGCAGTCATGCCGATTAGGCTTTGCTCGTGTTCGAGCTGGGCTATCAGCTCGACGACCGCCTCTTTCTCGCGTTTGATCCGTTCGGCTTCTGCATCGCGGCCCCTACCCTTCCGGCCGCCAGTCTCGGGGAGCCCTTCCAGTTCAATGAGCGGCCGACGCGCTGGAAAAGGCCCCTCTTCGGGCGTCATGAAGCCGGGATTCTGGATGTTCCCGTCCTCTGACGGCGTAAGGCCCGCACCGCGCCAAGTCCTAGGATCAAGCATCCTGGCTTGGCCGCTCATCAAAGTCTGCAGCTGCTGCAGTTTCGCCAGAGGCCCATCGATCTGTGCGTTCAGGATACCAAGCTGGGTTCCAAAAGCTTCCAGTTCATCAACGCCAGTCGTCGCAGCCGCCCGGGTTGCGGCGGCGCGCACCCTGTCGAAGTCCTCCTGTGTCGCGGTGCCGTCCTTCACCTTCTGCTGCAGATCAAGCCACGCAGAGCCCAGGTCTGAGATGTCCGTCCGCTGCGAACCGGTTGCATTCGAGGCCGCATTAAGGACGCTGATCAAAGCCTCCTGCTCCTCAACGAACCCCGCTACCGCATCCCTCACAATCTCCCACTGCTGTGCAGCGACGACAGCGCCAGTCTCCTGAACGTCAGCCACCTCTTTGGCGCGATCCAGATTTTCGACATATTCCTTAAGCGGAGGGATGGCATCACCCCATCTTTCCGCAACAGAGCGGATGATCTTCTCCTGCTCCTTGAGCGAGGTTTCCGCCTCTTCCGATCCGGTCAGCAATTCGGTGAAATACTGGACCAGCGCGCCGCCGCCCGCGATAATCGCGATGGTTGCCAAGGATACCGGGTTGATGAGCGAGGTGAAGGCCCCGGCGAGGGCTCCCACGGCACCACGAGCGCCGCCCTGTCCCAGCACCTGGTTGATCTGTGATCCCTGTTGGAGAGCAATCAAGAAAGGCGATTGCCCACCGGCCAGTTGGACCCCGATGTCGTTGATCTGGGCAGCCAGGTTCGCAGTCTGGACCCGCGAGCCGTTCATCGCCCGCTCGAAATCTTGGGCCCCCTTGACCCCAGCCCCGAACGCACGATTGCTGTTCGCCGCAACGCCGTTGAATGCCCCAGAAGCGGACTTGTCGATGCCTTTGAACGCATCCTCGATGGCCTTGGTGTTGGCTTGCGTCTGTCCAACCAGCGACTTCAGCTGGCGCTGGATTTGACGAGTGTCCGCGCTTATGCTCAACACCAACTGTTCGTTGTCTGTGGCCAAGGGGAACTCCTATGGATGGGTGGCTGAAGGGACTAATTGCGGCGGCTTGCGTGGTTGTGATCGCTGGCGGCGGTTATTTCGCCTGGTCAGAGTACCGTAGTGCGCAGGCGGCGTCCGCCGCGCAGGAGAGAGGCTTGGAGCGCGCCGCCTTTCAGTCCGAGCGAGCAAAATGCCTCGAAGCGCTGCAGCCTCATCGCGTATCGCAATTCGGTGAGGAGAAGCGTATCCGCGACAAGTGCAGACAGGACGGGTTCATCACTTACGACGAGCAGTTAAAGGCGGGCGGCTGATTTAGAGCCTCGCCCAGATTTCGTCCTTCTCTGCATCCGACAGCCTCTTGTGGCTGTCTGGATCATTCGCCTCGCTGAACCCGTCGAGCGCGGCCAGGTACTCAAACACCGACAGGCCAAGCACCTCTTGCGGCGATAGGCCCATCGTTATCCCGTTGGCGATGATGGCGGCAAATCGGAACTTCCCGTTCGGGAGCGGCTTTTCCGCCTTCCCTGACTTGCCGCCTCGGATTTTTTTCCGACTTCCTCCTCCGTCGTGCCAATCACGCCAGCACCGAGGACCTTCTGCGCTATCACGAGGTTTTCAAGCGGTGGCCTGCCTTCGACTTCAGCCTCGACGAGGTTCAAGGCATCGTTCTGGGGCATGCCTGCACCGATCAGACCCCACTTGATGACCTCCGAAATATCCTGCAGTCGCCAGCGGCCGGAAACGAGGCGATCGAGGACGACATAGGGGCCGGCATCGCAGGCCTCCTGTATTTTCATCAGCTCCCGCCAGGAGAGCTTGAACATCGTGCGCCGCCCATTGAAGGGCAGCTCGGAAGAACCGTCTCTGCTCATCAGGGTGCCGCCGGGGTGACAACGCGGGTCATCTTGCCGTCGCTCTGGAGCGAGACATTGCCGGTGACGCGACGGCCATCAACAGCGCCGGCTTCGAAGCTCTCGACGTGAGCCTTGCCAGTCCAGGTGATGGTCTTCGTCGGGAACTCCCATTCGACCTTCAGCGGAACGGATTCAACGTTCTCCGCCGCATCGATCCACGTTTCGACGCTCTCCTCCGCAAGAAGGCCTTCGCCGCTGATCGACATGGAGAGGGAGGTCGCGTCACGGCCGACCCAGTTGACGGCGTCCGGGTTTTCGCAATCCGGAATATTCACCTCTTCGAGGCCCTTGTTGATCGTGACCGACCGCTGGGTGAAACCGCACGGTGCGGCATAGACGATAGGTGTGGCAGCGTTGCCGAGCAGCACTCGGACCATGCCGCCGCGGATCGTGGTAGGTTCAGCCATGTCGGGTCTCCTGTTATGGCGTTTTGGGTTGCTCTGCGAACGCTTCGAAGGTCAGGACGGCGTGGCGTGTCTTGCCGTCAGGATCGCGAAGGAAGCGGGTTTGCCGGTGCTGGAAGTAGACAAGCGCATTCACCGGCAGGGTGAGGTCCGGAGATTTGAGCGCCTGCCTGATGGCATTGCTGATCTGTTTGGCCTCTGGGAATCCGACCGCCTGGGACCAGACATCGACGTCGAGGGAGATTTCGAACCCGGGCGCGCACTCAATGTCGTCGCTCGTCTCATCCCCCTCTCCGACGGTGATGTACGGGAAAACGGCATCTTCAGGCACGTCGTCATAGATGCGATCTGCGACGAGTGCCGCAAGCGCAGCGTCGTTCGTCAGGCGCGAGACAATCGCAACCTGAAGCTCAAGCGATGGCGAGGTCGTCACTTGCTTTTGATCCCCTTGAGGGCCTTCCGGACGGCGCCCGCCATCTTCCTGCGGATGCGCGGGCGCTCCTGCCGATAGGTCGGAAAGATGTGAGGCCGCTTCCGCATCTTCACGGTACCGAACTCAAGAAAGCGCCAGATGTAATCGGCGAAGACCCCGGTGGCGTTCGGGTCTTTGGTCTCGTTGTTGATCCCTTTGCCGATGGCGCGCTGTCCAGGGCGGTTGACCAGGAGATCAGCATGAATGCTTGCCTCGTATTCCCCCGTAGAGCGGGGAGCGCGCGGCTTGATCTTCTTCGCGAGTGTCCGGGCGCCATCCATCTGCGCCTTCGCCAGCTCCTTTTCGGCTTCGGGCACGATATCCCGCAACAGGCGCATGGTAGTGTCGCGACCAAGGAACTTCGCTTTCGTTTTCATTAGGAAGCGCTTCCAGTCCGGGCCTCGAGATAGACCCACCTGCTGTCGGTCACAGCGTCGACAATCCTGACGGCGTATTTCTCACCGGTGCGAGCATCCCTCATCTGCCAGTCGCTCGTGATTTTCCGCGTTTGCGCGGAAGAACGAAGATAAACGCCAATGATGTTGCGACCTTCCAGCCTTTCGGCCATGACGCTCTCTGAACCGCCACGAGAGCGGAAAGCAGCCCATACCTTGAACTGCTCCTGAAACGCGCCTCGTCGGTTCCCCGCGCCGTCATTTGTCTGAACACGCCTGTCGAAAGCAACGCGGTGATGCAGCTCCTGTGCGGTTGGCGGTCTACTTAACGCCATCGCTGGATTTCCCTGCGGCCTTCGCCTCTACCTGGCGAGAATGTTCTGGAAGTTCCTCTGCTTTGCCGGCAGCAATCGCCTGTTCGGCGCATTCCCGCTTAACTGTCTGTTCCATACCAGCCTTGTAGCCGATGGTCGTTTGGGAGGTGGGCTTGTAGTCGAAGTCCTGGGTGAAGCGAACGCGGGTCATGTGGTGTTCCTTTCAAGCTATGGCTGGATCGCGAAGGCGGTAGAGAAGCGCGACGACAGGATTTTTCGGATCACCGGTGCCGAGACCAGCCAGCAAACCGCCGGTGTCGGCCTCGTCGAGCAAGCTCTGGATAACGAGCAGGATCGCTGCCGAGACCCGACCGGGGACGGTCGCCTCCGTCCAGCCATGGTCGGCCTTCTTGAGGTAATCGACGACGGCGTCTTCAGCTTGCTTGATCTTCAACTCGATGTCGGGAATGCGCTCATCGTTCTCGACGAGATCGAGCCGGAGCGCTAGGTTGACCTGTGCGAGAATGACGAGCGCCATGTCATTCCACCTTCGCCGGAACGCCAACCCGAACGGGTTGGGATGACTTCGCAGGCTTTACCTCTCCCGCCTTGCCGTCCCGGCCCCGCTTTACCGACAGACGCCAGTCGCTGTCTGTGTCGGGCTTGGATGAAGTATCTTTCTGGGCAATCCAGAAGCTGCCGCCCCAGGTCACGCCGTCGCCGGTTTTGTACTCATTGCCGTCACGGTAGACGCCGCGGTCGATGACGACGGGCATGGAGAAGGCAAACTCCTTGACGCGCTCGCCCTTCACGAATTTCAACGTGATGGTCTTTTCGCCGTCATAGACGACATCGAGGTCGTCAAAACCGAGACCGTCTTTTCCGTCCTCGCCCTTTGCATCGACGCCATCACGACCGACGACCGGGCCAAGGTTCTTGGTCTCGCCATTGCTCAATGTGACCACGAGCTCGCCGCAGCGATCGATCAGCGCGCCTGCCAATCCGATCCCATCCTTACCGTCTGCTCCGTCCTTCGGCTTAGGAAGCTCGCTGATGTACTTCTCCACCTCCGACGCAATCAGTGACGCCAGGTCATCGACGGTCACGCTCTTGCCATCCCGTGGGGCCGGAATAGCGGCCACGGCTGCCTTTACGCCTTCATCGATCATTCCGGGTATGTCAGGAAGCTCCGGAGCGGGTTGAATTGCATCGATCGCGCTCCTGATGCCGGCAAGCTCTTCACCGATGATCTGGCGCACCTGGCCCATGTCGGCATCATTGCCGTCACGAGGTGTTGGCAAACTACTTAGGCGAGCGTCAAGCTCCCGTACACGGTCCTGAAGCGGTCTGACAGTCGCGTCGACATATTCTCGGATGACAGGCGCTAGCTCAGCCATCAGCGCTTTCAGTTCGCCAATGTTCATGCCGATTCCTTCAATAAAGAGAGATGCCGCCGAAACGGGACAAGTTGCGGCAAGCCAAAGCCGATAGGTCGCTCGACTTGCGGTCGACGGCATGCACTATGCCGGCCGGTAATTTTCGGAGATTTCAGGGATGCGGTTTCTTACAGTGGTATTGCTCGGAGGCTGCTTTCTGCTTTCGAGCCTCAATTGCAGTGTTGGCCAGGAGCAGACTGAGGAAGACCGTCATGGTCAGCAGCACGCCCGAGGCAATGAACGCGACGAGTATTCTGTACCAGTTCGGATTATTCCTGACCCAACACAGGAAGAGAAGGATCAAGCCGACGCAGAGAAAAGCAATAGGGACGAACGCCGAGAAGATGAAAATCTCGCAGTCCAAAGATCGGTTGCAGAGTCGTCCGAACAGGTCGCTCAATATGCTGCTCCTATGTTCTATATCAGCGCGGCTGCACTGATTCTCTCATTCGTGACCGTGGCTGCGAGTGGTGCGGCGGCGTGGTTTGCGTTTGGTTCTGTCAGTGAGGCGAGAAAGGCAACGAAAGTCGCCCAATCCGCCCTGTCAGTCACGCAAGACACAGCCAGGAAACAATTACGGGCATACATGGTTCTCGACGGCGCCGAGGTGCCTGAAGGAACGCAAGATGGTATGCTTTACGCGGTAGTGCGGCTTAAGAACTTTGGTCAGTCTCCAGCGACGATTACCCATGTTGGTTCAAAATGCCTCGCGTCAACGACGATTGTCGCTACTGACTTCGATGACCTAGTTCTACAGCCGTATAAGTCGATCATTGGGGGTGGCGGTACAATCCAGTTCCATGCCGCAAACACGACGCAACTATTGGACGGATTGGCCTCCGCCGTTGCTTCGGGGAAAATCCAGATAGCAATGCGCATTAGGATCAAATACCAAGACATCTATGGCGACAAACATTTCGCACAATTTACTCGAACCATCGAAGGCCAGCGAAACCTATACGGCGGCATGGCCGTAAGCCCCAGATATCCAGATGTCGCTGACTGAATATACTTCCCGCACCTTTCACAGGGTCTATGCGGCTAGGCCTAGCTCTTTCCGGAGCAATGCACTCATTAAGAGGCTTCGGGCTTCATGCCACTCAGCATTGCGCTCCCCTGTCGAGGCAGCATCTTCTGAGGGCGGATTATTGGCCTGTTCGATGAGAAGCTTGTCCCGCGCCGCGATGGCCTCGATCGAGTGATCCTGCTGCTGCAGATAGATCGTTCCGCCGCCTGTAACGCCCTTCAGGTCAAGACGCTTGCGGCGCTCGTCGAGCGTCATCACGCTCTTGGCCTTGTCGAGAACCTCCATCTGCGTCACGCTGTCCATGCGCAGTAGATTGTCGGTATCGAGTTCGGTACCGGTTCCCTCGTTCATTTCGAGACCTTCATCGAGGCATAGCTCGACAGATTCGATCAGCACCTGCAGGCACTGCGAGTAATACTCGATGTTCAGGCTCTGGATGTTGTTGAACGTCGGCATTTCACCGATGCCGATCTTGTACGGCGGCACGTGGTAGGTGGAGCAGATGACCTGAGCGCTCCACTGCAGCTGTTCAATCAGCTGCGTGTCGACGGCCTTCGCCTTCATGGGTTCGTATTTCAGGCCGTCGCCAAGAACTGCCACTTTGCCAGAGTTTTCACCAGCGAAGTTGGTGTCCCAATATTCTTTGATCCGAGCTGCTGTAGCGTCTTCGATGGCGCCGGGAGCGGTCAGGACCCCGCCAGGCTGCGCACCATTCTGGAAGAACAGAGTGCTGTCATTTTGGATCGCCAGACCCTGCATAGCGGCCAGGCCACCTGCAAAGATCGGCGACATGCCGACAAGCGGGTGGAAGAAGCAGTTGTATCGATCGTGAATGATCTCACGAGCCGGTACGACGATGCTCTCCGCAACGCCTACAAGGTTATCGACGTTCAGCTGATAGAATACGTCCCCGACATCGGAGACGAGCGGAGTGACCAGGTTGGGATCCAGCACATACAGCTTCGTCACTACGCCGCGATTGTCGCGCTGCTTGAGAACGTAGGTGTTGCCGCGCTGAAGCTTCGACAGAACCCACGCTTCCATGAACTGGATGCGATTTTGAAACCCGTTCGGCTTACGCAGGACGGGCGAATAGGCAGGATTGGTTGTTTCGGACCAGATGCCGTCGCTGTCCTTCTGGACGAGCTTGATGCGCAGCTTGGCGATGTCGGACGCAATAAGGGTCCGGCAGGCAAAGTCGGCATGGTTGGACAAGACACTGTCGAACTTTACCTCGACATTGTGCTGCCAGGCGCCCGGATAGCTTTCGAGGATGCTGAACCAGCCGCGGCGGCCACGCGAAACCGGCGCCATCGCCTTTGCTGTCGATTTGCTGCGACCTATGTTGATCCCCAGGATGCGCATCACTTAGCTGTCCTTACCTCGGCGATCTTGTCCTTCAGGACATCAGCATCCCATCCATGGAATGGCCGCTTGCCGACGAGCTCCTGGTACTGCTTCCTGAGATCAAGTAGGGGATCATCTTTCTTCGCTGCTGTAGCCTTTGCCGAGGGCTCCCGATCGTCTTGGGGCTGCTCTGCGGTCACGTCGCCGCGCTCGTAGCCGAGTTTGCCGAGGATGGTTGCGAAACGGGGATCACGGGCTCGCATTGCCCGCGTCATGTAGGACTGCGATTTCATGGCGCTCTCCATCAGGGAAGCCGGCCGCGCGATCACGGCCGGCAGTGTCGTCAGGTTCAACCCGTCGGGTTAGGGCACGACGACGGGATCACCCCAGGTGATGTTGTCCATCCACGAGACGGCACTGGGACGACGGCGGGCCCAGTTGAGCGTGCGCTCGGCCCGGAATGCCACGCTGTTGGTCTGGAACATGGAAACGACCGTGGTCTCGACCGGATCGGCAACGCCGGAATCCTGCGTGGGATTGTCGACCATCTCCAGCGATGCTTCGGTGGACATGGCGATGTCGACCCCACCCTCGTCACCGAGGTAGATGTCCTCCGCATTCACCAGCGCGACATAGTCACCCAGGTAATTGGAGACGATCACCGGCAGCTCGAAGAACGTGCCGCCCTGCATGGTGATGCCGGGAAATTCCCGCTGACCCAGCGGGTTGAGCATCATCATTAGCCGAAGGGCATAGGTGCCGCCCATGACCCACACCCCGGAGGTGAGCGGGTTATTGGCCGCCACGAAGGCGCCGATGATCGCCTGCACGTCCTCGCGAACACCGTCAGCGCCGGTCGCGGCGCTGTTTGCCACCGGGGCGACGCCATTAAGGATCGACGCAGGCCGGACACCGTTGACGCCGGCAGAGGTCGGATCAATGAACGAGACATCCGACCGCTTGGCGACCGCCTTGGCGAGCGAGTTGCGCAGGAGCACGTCCGACGAGGGAGAACTGTCGCGGATGAGCTCCATCGTCTGCACGGCGATGGTCGCGATCTTGAGTGGCGTCAGTTCACCGCGATCGAGGGTGAACCGGGTCAGCGGCTTGCCCTTGCCCTCTCCGACCCACTGCGCATCGGTCTCGGAGGTTTCCGAGATGAATGGGATGCGGAACGGGATCTGGGTCAGCGACGGGATGTTGCCGGTGCCGAAGCGACCAAGGATGGTCATCGGGCGGAGGAACTCCACGAAGTCAGCGAAGCCGCCTTCGTTTCCGATGAGTGCAGGGGTGTTCCCCGTCGTCATCGCAGAGACGGCCGCCTTCACGATGTCGACGAGATCGGGGTCGGTCTTGCCGTAAAGACCTTCGGCAATATTGACGACCGGCTGGTGGGTCTTGTGCGCGATCGCCAGGCACTTGGCGTAACGAGCGAAGCGAATACCCTTGTCCGGATCGGCCGCCTTCAGAGAGACCGTACCGGTGCGGACCGCGGTGCCGGCAGCGGCCGACTTCACGGCGGAGGGGATCACGGGTTTTGCGGCAATGGCTTGCGCCTTTTCGAGCGCGCGGAGGCGCTTCAGATCGCCGTCAATCGCCTCGACTTCGCTTTCCATGGTGTCGAATTCTTCCTGTTCAGCGGCATCGGTGGAGCGGCCTTCGTCCATGGACTTCTGCATGACTTCTGCCATGCGCGCGGCCTTTGCCTGGCGAGAGGCTTCCAGCGCCGCGATCTGTTCTGCGGTTGTTTTCATATCCGTATCTTTCTTCGGATTGAGGTTGACGGAGTGGGTCTTTTTCCCCGAGGCGCCGGGACGAGCAGGCCGATCATCCGCCTTCGGCTCTTTGCCGGTCGCGGCAAGCAAAGGGCGATCGATCGACTTGATGGTGGAAATCACCGCGTCGGCATTGGCCGGAACGGAGACTAAGGAGAGCTCGAGGACTTCCGTGGCGATGAAGCGGATACCGCCGTCGTCCATCCACGAATATTCGAGAGCACGGAAACCGATGGAAACGGCACGGACCAGACCGGCTTTGATCTCACCCCAGGCGGTCTCGACACGATCACGAAGTGGCCCAGGCTCCTGAATCGTCGGAAGCTTGGCTTCGAAGGTGATGCCGTCTTTGGTCGGCTTGTCGAAGGTCACCGTGCCGACCGGCTTGTCGTGGTCGTGTTGATGCAGCAGTGGCATAGGGTTCTTGAACTGGACACCCATGGGTTCGACGATGTCTCCCACCCGGTCCGGGTTGGGTGTGGTGGCCGTGCCGCGGATAATGCGCTGCTCTTCCTCGACCGCCTTGACGGTCAGGACCGAATACATCCTGTTCATGTTGGGCTTCCTTCTCAGCGGCCGCCGACGACCAGCATCTGGAATTGCGGTTTTCGCTTTGGCTCTGGGTTGCGGCTCATCACCGTCACGGCATTGAACATCGCCATTACCGGGTCGATCTTCGCGTCACCGGCATTCTGTTTCGTCGCCCGTATGGCTGTAGCCGTCGGCTCGATCTTCAGGTTTGACACGCACCACTGCATGATGGTGGCGCCCGAATGCAGGAGCGTGCCGTTTGCAAGCTTGCGCTCGCTCGTCTTGATCGCGTTCATCAGCTGGTAGCCCTGAGGCACGCCGATCAGGAGGCCATCCTCCTGTGTGACGCCGATCTCATCCAACCCCTCGACCATTTCACCGAGGCCGGCCGGGTCGACCGCGACACATGCCAGCAATCCGGCATCCTTGATGCGAGAGATAATTTCTATGATTTCCGAAACATCATCGAGCTCGTCGTCGACGATCGTCAGTTCCTCGGCTTCGGCAAAATCCCGAAGCTTTGACGCGATGGTCTTGCGTCGTTGCAATACGCCCTTATGGCACCAGGAATGCGCCCAGCAGAGCCATTCACGGGTCATCTTGTGGCGACCTACGACGGCGAGGCCGAACAAGTCGTCTAGGCCACCGCCGTCCAGTCCAGGAACGATGACGTCGCAGACCTTAAGCAGGTATTCGAGCGTTATCTTCTTGTCTGCCCGCCTGCCCCAAAGATCGGCTCCTGGCCACCGGTTGGCTCGGAGGTTCATGCCGATTTCGACGTTCAGATGCTTGGCAAGGAAGGTGGCGAGCGTCGTGCGTTCGCCTGAGAGTTCCTTTGTCATCTCGTCTTGGAGCCATTCCTGGCTGACCGAGCGTCCGAGGTTGGGATTGGTGACGTAGAAGTTCGAAGGATCCTCGTAGGCCTTGGTCTTGATCATTTCCGGCGGAAACTCGTAGATAACCGGCAGGAACTTGCGGTTTTCGATCATTCCATCGCGCACATTGCGTGCGTAATCGAGTTTCGCCTTGAAAACACCTGCCGGCGGCTCGTCGCTCTGTGTCGACAGCGTGATGACGAACCCTTCTGGCCGCGACACCAGCCCGCCTGTCGCTTCCCGAAGCATCGCGTCAGCATTTGCCCTCTTGCCGAACACCCAAAGCTCGTCGATCAGGATCCGACCCGCCTTCTTACCGGAAACAGTATCGGTGTCGGCAGCAACCACCTTCAGTGCCGCATCGGTGCCGAGGTGCTTGATCGTCCGAAGATGATCCTGGACCACGAGCATCCCACCTTCGTCGGCGTTCGCGTCTAGTTCCGGATCTGCCCTGACCATGGCAGCCGCCGGCTTGTAACTATTCTGCGCCACCTCGATGGTCGGCGCGAGGATCAGCAGCTCCTCGTTGTGCCTCCAATTGATGATCAGCGCCGTCAGCATGATCGCAGCGGCGATGGTGGACTTCGTGTTCTTCTTGCTGATCAGCAGAAAGAACTCGGTGATGAGCTGCTTGCCAGTCTCAGCGTCATAGGCGCCGAAGATCGCGGAAACGAAATCGAACACCCACTGGTCGCTCACTTCGCCAAAGGTCGGCTGGCCTGGCAAATCGGTGACCTTGAGCGCCTTAAAGACGCTCAACGCATATTCGGCCTCGCTTGGGAAGAGCGGCCGCATGGGTATCAGCGACCGCTGCGAAACAATCCGTGCTTCCCAGTCAGGACAAGCTGTCGTCCAGTGCGGCGTCACTTGTTATCGACCACCAACTTCGGGCCCGGCCGTTGCGCGAACTTTCCGCCCGCGGCGGCGGCAGCAGCCGCATCCTTTCGGGCTGCCTTCTTTCCGGCAGGTGCAGCAACCTCAGAGAAAGCTTTTAGCGTGGCGCTGATGTCTTTCAGCGTCTTTGCCCGCTCTCCCAACGAGATCGCGCGAAGCAGGGACTGACGCCGGCGTGAATCGCTCTCCTCTGCGCAGATCATGTCCTCAAGCTCGCCGTGCAGCGAGGTCACCGCATCAAGCTCGTCCATCATGCGACCAGCAAGAGCCTTTCCCTTTTCGGACAGATCAGCTGCAGCCTCGACCGGCGTCGACAGGCGTTCCACCGGCTCTCGCCGGTCGAGGTGCTTCGGTTGCGCCGCCCGGTTCCAATTTTCGGACTTGGCCCGCTTGTTGATGGCGGTATGGGAAACCCCGTACCAGCGGGCGATGTCCCGGATGCTCAAGACGCCAGCACGGTAGTCATTTTCGATGCCGACCCAGTCGATGGGCTTGTTCTCTTTTGTCATGGTTTCCACTCAGGTTTCCGGCTGGAAACTCTCAGATAAGAAAAAATCTCTACATGTGGGGGACGCGGGTCCGGCCGCCTCTTCGGTTTTCAGACCGACATACCCCCCGCCTGTTTGCGGTTCGCAATCACGATGGTAGAGTGTGCCCAAGGTGGGGGCACTGTTATGATCGAAGCTTATCCAGGCATAGCGGGATTCGTCGCCGCGTTTGTCCTGTGGGCAGCGGCAGCCTCCGCATTCGCGAAACTGTTGGATTGGCTTACCTCGGCCAAAGCGAAGTCTGATCTCAACGACAAGGTGATCCGGTTCTGGGCGTGGTTGGATGATAATCGCGACCTCCACTGGCTTCGACGGTTTCAAACGTCGCCCAACCAGCGGAAGATGGTTGGGTTAATCACAGGCGTGCTGCTTTTGAGCATTCTTCCTTCGATAAAGCTGCTTCGTCTTAACCCGTTCGATGTCACCTTTGCAGCCATCGGGGTTATTTCATCAGCTGTATTGCTTCTAAAAGCCCGGTTCGGAGTCGACTGGATCACGTCTGCCAGGGGGGCTGCTGATTATGTGATTAGGAACGTCGTGGTGTGCTTTGTGATCTTCGCTGCGATCTTCGTGGCTCTGTTCATGACGACATTCTTTTCCGTCGCCGCTTCCTTCGATGGAAATCCATGGTCGTACAGCGCCACCAGCCAAGTGATCGACTACTTTGCTTTCTTCCTGATTGGCACGTTTGGGTCGTTCCAGCTGTATTTCTGGAGCATCACAATGTTGTATATCGCCGGCCTGGCGTGCCTGTTTGTTTTGGGTGCGGCCCTGCGTCTTATTCTGGTGCGGACGGCGGAATACCCAGGCGGCCCGATACTTGCGATAGGAACACTGATTGGCGCGTTAGGTGCCGTCGCCGAATTCCTGATAAAGAAGACTTGACCGTAAGTGAGTGCGGTTGGCCGGCCCCTTACGTCTGATGCTCCGAATTGTTAAATGCCTATCACAAGCCGTTTTTCCTCAGCCTGGATGAGGCTGTCATGGATGCGCTTGGTTACCGTCTCGATATTGTTGATGTCCCAGAAGAGCACCGGGTCGCCTCGATGCGGTACTTTGTGGTTTGCCACCGGTGCATTGGGATCATTGCCGGTGCCGGCGCAAATCTCGCCTGAACGCTGGCAGGTGTAGAGATCCCGCTCGAACGCTCCGCGCCTCAGTCTTTCCCATTCAGCGGTTTTGTACCATGCGCGCCAGGGCTGGGTGTTGCTTCGGTACTCGTCCCTCGCCTTTTCGCCCGACATCCTGCCAACCAGCGGCTTAATGGTGCCGACCAGTGGCTTGATGGTCTTGAGTTTAGGCATTGGCACCTTCAGAACCAACAACGTGAACCGTGAAGCCGAGGGACTCGACTCCTTCTGCATTGCCTGTATGGTTGTCTCGGGGGTGAGGGACAACCATGACATTTATCAAGTTCGTTATTACCGCAGCGATCATTGTAGCCGCGACCGGTCAGGCGTGGCCGCACGGCGGGGGATGCCGAAAGGATTCACCTCCTGGCAAGTGCTGTCATATGGATAGGAAGGCAGGCAGCCTGCACTGCCACTGATCACGGCGAGCTTCGTCAACACTGGCATGGGTTAACCTTGGGAGCACTGAATGAGGGGAGCGTCGACGTGCCCGGGATGTGGAGCGACAATCGTATGCTTCGAGACTGAGCGGTACTACATGCCACCCGTAAAGACTGTCTATGATGGTCAACCAGCAGTGTTCAAACCTTCTGGGCGCTACGCCAAGGTCTTCCTACAATGTGAAACCTGCGGACGGAAACGAGAGCCAATCTTCGATCTGGTGGACGAGTAACACTCTGTCGGACCGGCTGAATTTCCTTCGGCGATCGGCCATGCGGCTCTGCACTGCCCGGCCCTGTCATAGTTCATCTACCGATCTGAGCGGCTGTTGGATGCTGTGGATAGCGGGGGAACAGGCTTGGGCTGCCTTCCGAATCTGTGGTGGACGTGCTCCTCTGCCGGGTCAGCAGATTCGGAATGGGCGGTACAAATGCCGGACAAGCAGTTTCTTGAGACGTATTCACTCTATCGCCCGTTCGACATGCGGGTGCCCGAGACGCTAGACGACCTCAGCAAGCCCACCATCAAGATGGCCTGCTCTGCGTGCGGGAGCGACCAAACGTACGTAATGATTAACGAATATTATGACGGGAAAGGATACACGAACTATCCATCTGCCGGAGAGGTGGTGCAGGCGGTCTTCCTCTGCGCAGGCTGCCAAAAGTCAAAACGGACCTTTTATCTCCATATCCATGATGACCGTAACGGCGTGACCAAGGTTGGGCAGTACCCTGCATGGGATATTTCGGGCAACAGGCAAGTCGAACGCCTTCTCGGTGAACATAAGAGCTACCTACGCAGAGGCCTCATTTGCGAGTCCCAGGGCTACGGTATTGCTGCTTTCGCGTATTACCGCCGCATAGTCGAGGAGACGATCGATAAGCTCCTAGATGAGGTGACTGAACTATTAGATGGGGGTGACCTGGAACGCTACAGGGAGGCCCTCGCCCTTACCAAAACAACGCGCGTCACCTCGGAAAAAATCGACATCATCAAGGATCTAATACCCCCGGTTCTAAGACCCCAAGGTATGAATCCGCTTCGCACCCTTCACGAAACACTGAGCGAAGGGCTCCACGCTCGGTCCGATGAGGAATGCCTAAGTAGTGCGGAAGTGGTCAGAGCGGTGTTGACATTTCTAGCAACTCAAATTGCTGCTTCCGCAGAAGCGAAGAAGTCCTTCACTTCAGGAATGCGCGCTCTCCTAGATAAGAAGTCAAAGGCTGGGAAACAGACCATCTGAGGGCGCAATGACTCCTTGCACTGGAAGCGCCCGTTCCAGCAAGCCGGGGTCGTCGTATTGATCATCTTCCCAAGGAAGGTCCGACTGAAACACCCCAAATCACGCTGCAGAATCTAGCGTGGAGACCGTCCTAATGCAAGCCGCCTCCTCTTTGTCCAAGGTTTCCAACTCTTTTAGGATGGAGATGCAGCGGTCTTTCGCCCTGGGCGGCAAACTATTGATCGCCGCCGAAGCCAACATCCGGATTGGAACCCGCTTCCTCCGTCCCTTCGGGAAGATCAGTCCCAACTGATGGTTCAGAGCTTTGCGACGATGCTTCCGTACGTCCGCGTCGCCATTTCGCTTCATTGTCTGGTGCTGTTCTCGACTTTCCAGCTCACCAATGTAGAGCTGTGCGATTTGAGCGTCGGTGAACGTCGCCAGGCCATTCTGTCCGCCGCCCCTGAGGAAGTAGGACACGTAGTTGAACGCTTTGACAGGGTCGATCTCCCGGGCTGACACCTTCACGAAGGCATATCCCACGAGAAGCGGAAAACGTTTTTCGATGAGCTTGTTCGTCCGCTGGTGCCTAACAACGGTCCAAAAGGACGGCATGAAAATAGTGATGCCTTTCTCACGGCATTCACGCTCTAGAAGAGTTTCCCCTACCCTCTCCTGTGCGGCGTCCGGGAGGCGCTTTGCCATTCTCTGACCGCCAGGTGAAACTCTGATAGCGTACCAAATCTCAATTGCGGCACCCGACGATCGGTGATCAGCTGTTACGTTCAATTGGTAATCTCCGATAGTCCCAGACCGTTGATTTCTTCGTTGTGAGGCAGGTTGGCGAGCAAGTCGCTCGGGACGATGACAGACCAATTGAATCGCCCTGCGAAACTTTCAGCTAAAGCGTCGATCCGGTCGCCATCCTGTTTGAAGGTGAGAACTGAAAACGGCGACGCCCCGGTCGCCCTCCACTGCTCAAGGAGGCGCAGGTTCCTCGGCTGAAAGAACCGGGCCGCTTCTTCGATCAAATCACGAAGTGCGGATATATCTTTCAGCCTCTTGGTGATCGAATTGCCGCGTCGGATAATTTCCCTTGATGCGTCGTTCTCGCCCTCGGTGTGGTTCCAGGCGGGTAGACCGCGTCGAAGATCACGACAAGCCGTCATCAACTTATCGGTCTTCCCCTTCGGATCAAAGTCCAGCGAGAGAAACTCGACGCCGTGCACTTGGTAGGACTTCGCCCCGACATCATGAGACGTGACAACCAATGACCTCTTAGCAACGAGATCATTGTGAAGGAAGCTAGCAAACCCTGGAGCCTGGATATCTATATACATCCGCAGGTCGGTAAGTCGGTGACCGATGCCATAGAGTTTTTGAACAATGGGCTCAATCGATGGCAGTTTAGATTGAAGCCTGGGCCACAGCGCAAGATACTCGCCGCACTTTGCTTCGATACGAAATAGGCGCTCAGCTTCCGTATAATTGTTACCGAGATAATGCTTTGCGCAACGATGCCCGATGAAGCGGGCCGCACTGTCGTCAGGGAAGTAGGCCATTCTTCCCATTCCAAACTTTGGCGACGTGGGCGAGCAGAGGGGACAAGGAACCCTTTCGCCCCCGGGGCGCAACGGAGTAGGAACCCGGATCTCCTCCGAAAGCAAAACAACGTTCGCCGACCGCTCTGGCTTCGTAGTAGAAATACCCTGAAATGTTTCAGGAGAACCTGTATCCGTGATGTGCTGCCGCCACTTCTCGATGAAGTCGAGCGGCGGTCTGTCATCAAATATTGGGAAGAACTGCAACGCCGAATCACTCATAAGAAATCTCCGGTTTGGTTGCAGTTATCATAGCTCACAATCGAGAATACTTCTGTGTTCGCCACTCGTTCTCCCACGCTATTCACAGGCTGAACATTGATCATCCGAATTCGTGCTTTGCGGAAGCGGTAGGCCACAGCGGCGGCCCACCGGACATTGAGCGATAACCTTCTATCTTTGGTACGTACTCAAGCGTCACGTCTCCCTTCTTTCCGGACCACGAGAAGCGAGCCTTCTTCACCCATACGACTGTCTCATTCAGGCTAGGATCAGGGACGTCGATAACCACACCGTGGTCGGGCTTATTGTACCAGGCAGCACTGCCTTCGATGTCATAGAGCGTCGGCGTCCTCGCCTCCCCGCCCCTCCCGACATCTTTGGTCGGATGCGCTACGACGATTGCGATGACGTGATGCCGAAGTGCGAAGCGGCGGATCTGTCGAAGCGCCCGATTGACATACTGGGTCTCGCTCTCGCTCTTTGGCCGGGAATGCTCCACCTCGTTCCATGGGTCGATCACCAAGACCTTGATGCCATAGCGCAGCACCGCACCCGCAGCCCTCTCGAGCAACCATTCGAGCGTCATGTCCTCATCGACCTCTCCGGTGGGATCGGCATCGATAAAGACAAAATGATCCTGGATGAACTTGTCCACATGAGAGACGATGTCTTTCGTCCATCTGGAGCTTGGCTCTTCACTGGCCGCTAGCCTGAGCTTGTATCTCAGCGCCGGCACCGTCGGGATCTCGAAGGACGCAACAGCAATCGTGAAGCCGTACCTGCGCGCAAGATTCACGCACATGTTCATCGTCCACGTTGACTTCCCGTGCCCTGGGATGCCCGTGACCACAAGCAGTTCTCCAAGCCAAAGGCGAAGATGCTCATCGACCTCCGGCCATCCGGTCGAATAGGTGCGCGGCTCGTCAGCTTCCGGATAGTCCGAAAGTCGGTATACCCCTTTCACCGGGTATGGTCTTGCCTCAAGGATCAGACGGACGACCTCGTCCGGGCCATGCTGCATCCTGACGTCGTTGAGGTCCTTGCATCCCTCCGGATAGGTTACGAATGAGCATCGGGCGGCACCGAGGCGCCGCAGTAGTTCCGCCGCCAGCCGACGACCAGGCGGGTCGTTGTCTACCGCCAGAATGAACCGCTGAATCCGCTTGATGCGATCCCTATTGTTGAAAACAAATTCGAACTTGCCTCGCGCATCTTCTTCAGGCTCAACGTCGTCAAGCCGCTCCGGATCTTCACCCTCTTTGACCGGAGGCGCGCCGTCCGGCACGCTTACGGTTGTATGAAATCCGCAATCGATCGCCGTCAGAGCATCGATCTCTCCCTCGGTTATGATCAGGGCCTTGGTTCCGCCCTCCAACGCTGGATCGTCCATACAGTCGGCGTTCCAGAACGTCTTGCGGCCGCCAGCGCGTTGCCAGAACCTCTTTCCGGGGGCTCGGTACTTCTCCCCGACAGACTTCGCCCCATCGATGAACGGGAACACGACAACGTTGCCGGTTGCGTCCGGGACGACAGCGTTCGAACCATCTTCCAGACGTTCCGTCCTACCCGTATAAATTCCTAAATGTTCGGCGACCGCGGGATCGATCATCCTGTTTTGGAATGCCTGTGCGCCTATCTGGCCCAGTTTGTTCATCGTAGAATGCGCCCCCGTGGAAACCGCAATGGTGGCAGTTGAACTGAATGCCCTTCGCGTCGATCCGAACCGACAAACAAGGCTCGCGCTTGTTCTTCCGAGTCGGAGAGCATTTCGGGCAGGTGGTTTTTTGATTTCCGCCAAAGACGCGACGGAGCCGGATTCCATTCGCAGCAAGGATGGATGCGACGGTTTTCATATTCGCGGATCGGGACGCCGACGCGCCTCGCCCCCACTTGCTCTACTCGCCTGGGCCGCCGAGATGCGGTCCACTGCATCGCGCTCTTTTTTCGCCAAGGCACTGCTAACTGCGTTGAACCAACGTTTGCCTTTCGTGCCGGCCCATTCGTCGAGAGCCCAAAGCTCTGCCTCAAGACCGATGTGAGGAAAGGCCGACCTCCAAACGGCTAGATCTTTTTCGGAAAGGCGAATGGTCCGCGCTTCGAATCCATATTTTGCGTCGAGGGCGCCATCAACATCGTCAGATGTTGATAATACTTCTCTTCCCTTCTCTTCCCTTCCCTTCCCTTCGGGGTCTGTAACACTATTTGTCACAGGCGCTGTCACAGTGGGGCTGACAGTGCCTGTCATTGAGTCTGTAACAGGAACGGAACGCCCCTCAGCCAGCGCCTGACGAGCTGCGCTCGTGCGGTTTTTGTTCTTCCGAAGCTTGGATGCACCCTCTGCTGCAATCTCTGTCACAGTGCTGTGCCAGATCCTACCCTCGCGGCGCTCCCATCCGCGCAGGATGTCGTCTTTTAGACGTTGCCATTCGTCCGGCGAGGCCATTGCGGCATCGGCCAGAACGTCGTCATCATCCTCGATGCTGCCGGCAGGGACTTCGTGCCAAGCCCGCATCCATAGATTGACCATGTAGAATGCCAGCTCAGGTTTCCGCTTGCAGCGTAGCCACGCCTTGGATTTCCGAAGCCGCTCCACCTGCAGAGGCATGTACGGGAGGCACTGAACGTCGATGTCGTCACCGTCCATGACTTGGGCTCGATCTATGAGCTGGAAATGTCGCGACATTGCCGCCGGTTACGCGTGTCAATGGCAATTTCCGATCCTCCGGCAGATAGGCGTTCAGGAAGCCGATCCACGCCTGCGCCGCCTGCCGACCATCCTCGAAAGACAAGGTTTTCTGGGCTTTACGGCTTGCCTCCGCATACCGGTCGAAAGCGGCCTGTTGCTCTTCGTCGCTAGCGATCATGATCAGGCGTCCCGTGCTGCCTTGGCAGATTCGATGACGCTAAGGATTTCAGACTGCGGCCACTTGGAAAGCGTACCGATCTTGATCGGCTTCGGGACGAACCCGTCGGCAATCCGACGGTAAAACGTCGGGATGCTTACATCAAGGATTGCTGCTGCTTCTTTTTTCGTAAGAAGAGGGTCGTTGATTTGCATGTGTTCAGCCCGTTGTCTGTTGATACGAGCTGAATCTAGACTGTAAGCGGGATGAAGATTAGATAGTACGAATTAAGAAAATAATTCGAACTGGAGTAACGAATTCATTTTCTGGGGCCGGATCGCGAGTTTCTGGGGCCGGATCGCGAGATCTGCGGGTACTCGACGGCAGCATATTTCCATAGCGTTTTGGCCTTTGTTGGACTAACGCCGTAAGTTGCGGCGATGATGGGATAAATGTCATCCCTTTTCATCCCCTCTTCCCAGAGTTTCAGTATCTTTTCGGTGGGAGTGCAATCCTCTACGAAGCTTTCGCCGCCAAGGTTTTTCCCCCTGTCTATATTCAGTTGTTCTAACCACTCCGCTGGCGCGACGATTGAACATCCGTCAAACGGCATTAATGGCTTATGAGGGGTGTAGTGTGGAGCATAAAGCGAACTTTTCTCCATTGAAGCCGGAAGGGTGAACGACCCTCTTTTCGCCACAGCTATGTATTGCCGAGATAGTTCGAGGATCTCCAAATAAGCTTTTAGCTGAGTGAGGTCGATCAACCCTGTATGCCAGTCTATGATCGGAATGTACTTCTCTATCCGGGTCGGGTCCATCGTGACCTTTAGCTCCGGCTGATAAAATACTCTTTCTTCTGTTAGGAACGGAACCACCCAATACCTCATGGAGAGCGACTTCATGCCGAAAACTTTTTCATCATCATCGCTCCTGCTGATGTTATTGTCCTCAAACGCTGTCTTACGTGCTGCCATGAATGAGCTGTCTCTGTGGGGCGCGTAGAAAGTGGGACGAAGGATGCTGACCGGGACATCAATCATGCCCCCGTCAGGCCTTAGAATTTTCGGCTTTTGCTTCCCTTCGGCTGTCATCTTTGAAAATAAATCAAACACTAACCATTCTGCAGCTAATTCCGAATTGTAATTTGCCCAAGGATATTGCGTTACTTCTTCTCCCCTGGATCTCTGCTCCTCCCATCTTTTCCACCTTTCGCGCGAAACGGCTCCGAAAATTGCTCTGAACGCGGCGCTCTTAAAGGAGCGAAGAGACTCATACCCCTCGATCGAAAACATACGTCACCCCTTCACCAGTTGCAGCACCTGACCGCCCTGGCCGGTGACATGTTGCGCCCATCTAGCCATTAGTTTGCGGCGCTGTTCCAAGAAATCCGTTCGTCTGTAAGCTCGCTCGACGGCGCCGCCCACCACATGACCCAAAACCGTTTCGGCTATGTCGTGAGGAGTGTCGGTCGTCTCAGCGATCCAGTCGCGAAGGCTCGATCGAAAACCGTGCGGGCGGGCCGCCAGTTTTGCTCGTTCCATGAGCCTGGACATCGTCATGTCGGAGACGACACCACGCTTAACGCTTGGGAACAGGAAGCCATTGCGAGCGAGCTTCCGCGCCTGCTTGATGACTTCCAGCGCCTCGTCAGATAGCGGCACCCGGAAGTCAGGCGTCTTGTCCTTGCGGCCTTTCATCGCCTCGCCGGGGACAGTCCAGACATCGCCTTCGATCTGCTCCTCACGGATGTATCGGACCGGCCTCGATCGAACCCCCGTCAGGATCAAAAACTTCAGAGCCAAATGGGTGACCGTTCCGCCACCAAGAGAGCGATAGAAAGCAGGAACCTCTGTCCAGGGCATGGCGGGAATGTTGCCCGCCTTATGCCTCTGCCTCCCAAGGAGAGCGCGAGCCTTTTCGGTTGCTTGGATGTCGACGTCGAGTCCCAGAGCCGCGGCATGTTTGAAACATATCCCAAGCCGATTGATAGCCTTCTTCGCCGTCTCCGCCTTGCTGTGCCATATAGGCGCCAGCGCATCACGAATGTCTGTCTGGTTAATGTCAGCGATCGGTATCTTTCCCAGCTTGGGGAGTATGTGCAGCTCCAGAGGGCTAAACCAGCGGCCGGCGACACCGTCGCCTTTCAGTTCGGCCTTACGGCTCTCGAAAGCGTCTTCCGCGATCTCCTTGAGGAGATGCAGGTTGCGAGCAGCCTCGCGCCGGAGGCGGTCTCGCTCTTTGATCGGATCGAGGTTCTGCCTAACCACAGCCCGCCATTTGGCAGCTTCATCACGAACCTCCTTCAGGGTAACCTCTGATAATGGACCAAGGCCCATCTCTCGGCGGCGACCATGGACAGTGATACGCAGGACCCACTGACCGCCTCCGTCCTCACGTTTGTGAAGCCAAAGCCCGCCGCCGTCAGCATACTTTCCAGGACCGGAATTTTTGATACTGAGGGCGGTCAGCCTATTTAATTCTCGCCCCATCTATCCACCTTTCTGTCCACCTTTGCAGGTGAGATTTGATGGCTTTCAGCGATATACGATGATACGTGAACAAACAAGGAAACTCCCTGTGGAGAAAGGCTCGTGAGGCGGCGTGATCCACGGTTAAACACGGAGATATTCGATTCCTGTGCCGGCACGGGGCACCATTCTCCAAGAGATGTCGTTCGACCCACTTGAGAAAAGCGGGCACCACAAATCCTCCGCAAACTCACGAAAAAGTGGCGGAGCGGAGACAA